>Ga0335397_10012675_pt1 | contig 10309 bp, 2 predicted proteins | sample MAT04_FD_205740 | JGI IMG/M metagenome (GOLD analysis project Ga0335397, IMG submission 205740) | Freshwater microbial communities from Lake Fryxell liftoff mats and glacier meltwater in Antarctica - MAT-04 (spades assembly) (version 2) ...
GTTGACACTGCTCGTCGGCGCGGGGAGCGTGCTAAGCCGCCCATCGTAGTAAGTTCGGTTCGAAAAGGCGATGAGGGTCTCATCCTCACTGCGGTAGTGCCAGGTCAGATACGTCTCAGGCACACGAGCCCGCAAGCTTTCGGTAAGGATGCTCTCCTCATCTGGGAGCACCGCCTCAGAATCCGTATCCGTATCCGTATCCGTACCTTCTCCGGCATCGCCCGATCCTGCCTGGGCAATCGAGGTCGGCGGCATCTGTTTCGAGTCTCCGACGATCACGGCGCCCCGCCCACGACCAAGTGCCCCGATGGCGTGAGCGACCCTGATCTGCGATGCCTCGTCGAAAACGACCAAGTCAAAGGGTTCGAGATCGCCGTCGACGAACCGCACCAGCGCATCCGGCACGGCGAGCACGAGCGGCGTGACACGGCTGATCACTGACCAATGGTCGCGAAGCAGTCGACGAATCGGCTTGAAGCCACGTTGTTTTCCGAGCTCGCGGCGCAATTCGCCGACGGCGCCAATCTGTGCTCCCGGCTGAAAGCCGCGACTGGTGATCATGTCATCAGCGAGCACTCCTGGGCTGAGGCGCCGCAGAGAATCAGCCGCCGCCGCAAACGCGTGCGCATGGGCGTCGTGGCGGGAACCGTCGAATGCGTCGAGAGACTGGTCGTCGAGTTGCTTTCGCAGCAGAGTGCTGAGAAACCCACGTTCAAATGCCATGTCGACCTCGTTGGAAGGCACAGCCCCCGCCGCTACCTGTTGCGCAGCTGACACTAGACCCAGCTCTTCCAGCGGGCAAAGTAGATCACGAAGCTCGAGCCAGCGACGAAGTTGAATGAAGTCACGCTCATGTGCATCGGCGCTCCACGCCGAAACCGCCGCTTGTAACGTCTCGTCAATGGGTCGCGAAGCCCTCCACAGTTCGACCGACACCGATGTCTGATCGAGACTCTCCAGCAACGACGTGAGGGCCCGTGCGAGTGCACCGGCTGCAGCCGCCGATGCGGGGCCAGCCACGATCAACGCCCTCAGGCGGGTCGACCCCGGTGACCCGTCGGCCCGAGCAAGGTCGACGTCAGCATCGAGCGTGGTGACCTGACTCTTGATGGCGGCCCTATCGTCGTCCACAAGCAAGTTGGCAGAGGGTGGAACAAAGATGCCCGGCATTGCCCGCACGAAAGCGAGATAATCCCGCGCAAGCCCTTGAACTTTCTCGATCTCGCTCAGGATCGCCAGCAGCTCTTGCGGCGGGACGACGTGCCCGGAAGCCGTGTACTGATGCACACGCTCAATGACGGCACGTACGCGCTTCTTCCGCCCAATGAAGAAACTCGCGATTGCCTGGTCGGCCTGAGCGCGTAACTCGCTTACGGGCGCGCCGAGAGCGTCCGGCGAAGCACCCGCGAAGAGTATCGCCGCATCGAACCCGTCGAGTGTCGCACGCACATGATCACGCGCCTGCGCCGCCGCTGGAGTCGATGCGGCGTCGACGACTGAGAGATCGATGGGCCGACTGACTAGGACGCTCGTCGACTGCAACTCCTCGAGGGTCTCGACCTTGCAAAGAAAATCACTCGCGCCGCTTTCGGCAAGCACCGCCGAATGAGCCGCTGCAACCACGTCAACGAGGTTCCTGAAGTACGCCCGCCGTTCGGGAGTGAAGGCATCCGAACCAAGAAGAGCGAATGACCAAGGGTTCGCCGCGGCAGAGCCCGCACGGGCCGAAACCTCGCGAAGGTCTCGAAAAGTACGACGCACGGTGACGACTGTCTCTGCATCGACCGCAGAAACGAACGCCGCTGGCACCGGTAGCGCTACCTCGGTCGGTATAGCCAGCAACTTGTTGCGGGCTGAGTAAGCCGACTCGCCGAGCACCCCTACGGCGTGAAGCTGCTCGGGATACTGGTGAAGGGGTGCGATCGCCCGATCGATGTCTCGCTCGGCTGCATCAAAACCGATTCGATCGGTGGCAGCGGTAGCGTCAAGGGCCTCAATCAACTGCCTGCGCACGTCGGCTGGTCTCATGCCTTTGTCGTGCAAGTTAAGCCCAAAGGCGCTGAGACCGACCGCGGAAAGTCGGTCGCGCACCACGCCGAGTGCCCCGGCCTTCTCTGCGACGAACAGAACCCGTTTGCCTGAGTGCAGAGCTCGCGCCAGCAGGTTGGTGATGGTCTGCGACTTCCCTGTGCCTGGAGGGCCCTGGAGAACAAACGTGGCGCCGTTCATGGCTTGGCGCACGGCGAGAGCCTGCGAGGCATCAGCGACCACCGGAAGAGTGGCCGCGAAATCGTCAAGTGGCCGCTCATCCGCCGCGTCGGTAATCGCGGGATCGGTAAAAGTCTCGGTCGGCTTCTCGACAAGATGTTTCACGAGGGCACTGTTCTTCAGGTACGTGGGCCAGTGATCGCTCAGATCGCGCCACAGTCGGTAGGTGCTGAAGTCAAAGAAGCCGAGCGAGCAAGCCGCATCGACTCGGAAATCCCGCAATCCAGCTTCCATGAACCTTTGGCGCATGTACCCAATGAGTCCGTCAATGTCGACGCCGGCGCCATCGGTCTCTGGCTCGATGAGCTTTGGCAAATCGAGATCAAACTCCTGTTTGAGGCGTTCAGCGAGCGAGAAATTGGGTGTGATGACCCCTGTGGGGTCAATCTCAAGCGAGAAACGACGATTTCGATCGCTCGGTTTTAGTGAGACTGGAACCAAGATCAAGGGAGCGTGATGTTCAACCTGAAAACCTTGAGGGACCCAGGCCACCATGCCTAGCGCGAGGTAGAGGCCATTCGATCCTGTCTCCGCCGCCACCGACCTCGACGTTGTCATCATGCGACGAAGACGTGCCGGAAACTCCTCCGCAGACAGCGTCGTGAGAACCCGTCGGTTTGCCACGAGTTCAGTAGTGAGTTGCTCTTCGACCATCGGTGGCGCGGTGCGCCGGGCACCAAGACGAAGGGGTTCACCACTGTTCAGAGGTGGCGCCGGTGCAAGCTGAACACTCCCTCCCGTTTGCAACAGGTCTTCAACAACACCCATCGCTTTTTCCGTGATGAACAAAGAGATACTTGACCGCTCGGGAAACCGGTAGTTCAGCAACGGATTCCGGCGGGTCAGGTCGAGCAGGGCATCCTGCCACCGCTTCATACGTGCCGGTGCATCGCGAGACAGCACTCCTGCGGCCGATCCCCCACCTGCTCGCTTGACAGCCTGAGTGATGAGGTCAAGGGTGAGCTTTTGCCCTTTGTACTCAACAACAGCGACGCTTCCGTCTGCCTGAACGGTGCGAAGTGGCAGGGGCAAAATTTTGGCCCCGTACCGAACATCCGCAACATCGACGACGACGGCGAGGTCTGCCGCCGCACCGCCGTCAGTCATGCGAATCGAGACGTTCTCGTTGAGGTCGTAGTCTCTATCGAGGTGCCGCCGAGCTTCCAGCCGGGCACCGTGAGCTGACTCCGAGTGTTCGCCGCCGCACAGGGTCGTAGTCTCGATCAGCGCGATCCGTCCGGCATCCACATCACTCAGGGCATCGCGAACCGTAACGACAGGGTCGGCGAAGCTCGCCGGACCGCCGTCCAGAGCGGCGCCTCGATCGTGCCGCCAGTAGCCGACGAAGGCGTGGCCCGGCACGACGATGATGAGCGGGCGCAGGCCGACAGCCTCGAACAGCGAAGCCATGAGCACTGTTGAATCAAGGCAGGTCGAGAGCTGTTCTCTCAACACCTCCCCCGGCAGGCGCACTCTTTGACCAGCAGTCTCGGGGTTTCCCAGCAGGTCCCAGTTCGCCGGCGGATTGACGTAGGTCAAGCCGCGCGCTCGAACGGCCTCATAGAGCGCATCGACGAGCCGATCGACGCGGGTAGGGTCAGCCGATTGATACCCATCGAGGCCAGGACTACTGCCACCTTTGACGAGCAACTCGTTGGCCTGTGTCAACACAGAGGCAAGCTCGGGCTCGTGCGGCTGAATAAACGCGGCCAGCATGGCCGCACTACGTGCAAGCGGGCGCGAGAAAACCCAGCCACTAGCTGCAAGCGCCACAAGGGGCACAACCGAACGAGCTAACTCCTCTTCGCCCTGAGAGACCACGACCGTAAGCTCCGCGCGGCGAAGCTCTCGTTGCTCCAAAAGGCGGTTGACGTTAGCGGTGAACGATTGAAACTCGCGCCCGTTCCACACGATTCCCTCAGGGCCCAGTAGAGGCACGGCCTGCCGCCACGGCTCGGCCCACTGATCGCCGAGGCTCTCGAGTGAGATCGTGACCTCCACGTCAGTAAGCGAGCCACCACCAACCGGTCGAATGGCAAGACCGTGCACGAGAGGCGCGCCGTTGTACGCGGCGGCGTAGCTGATCACCTCACTGGCGGCCAGGTCGATCTCTACAGTCTGCGTCACGCGCTGTCTCCTCTTGTTGCACCCTTTGCTAGAACCGGTCCCGCCGGTTTCGTGCCCTGCACGGCCATCCACGCCACAAGCCGCACTTCATCGAGCCGGATGCTCGGCAGCGGCTCGACTTTCTCGGCGGGCTGTATCCCGAACTGGTCGAGCACGTCGCTGATCGCGGCCAATTGCTCGGCCGGTGCGAGTTCAGCCGACAGAGCCTGCCGCATCGCTCGGGCAGCCTTGACGCTCGGCACCGACTTGAGCCGCCGCACCAGTTCGATCTGCTTGGCCTGGCCGAGCGCGGCGCCGTGTTCTAAAGCGACAGCGGCCGCATCGCGGAACGCCTTGGGTAGAGCCGACGCTAGCGCGTTCGGGTCAGTGCCGGCCATCCACTCCTCGTGGGCATGGTCGCGCGCGATCGCCCAGGCCTCGTACGCACCGCGGAAGGCCTCATCGGTGAGAACCCGCTCACAGTCGGGCGTTCCGGGGTCAGCGGCGACGAGCGACGAGAGCGTGTCGTCCTCGACCTTCGAGGCGGGTCCGTCGCCGTCGGGCACCGGTTGCCACGAGGCGTCGACGTGCACGTTGCGAAACCACACCCGGTCGCTCGAGCCCATGCGCATGCAGAAGACGAAGACGTTGCCGACGACCGCAGGGTTCACGAATCCGCTGCCGATGCCGTGCGGTAGCGCCTCCAATTGCTCCCGCAAGCCGGGGTCACGATCCAGAGCGTCGGCGAGTCGCCGCCGGTACTCCTCACCCGATCCTGCCGCTGAGCCTCCCCCGCTCTCGACGAGGGTCTCGATCTCGTTGACGATGTCGTCGGGGTTGAAGAAATCGCGCGGCTCGAAGGCGCTCACGCCCGGCAACACAACGCCCGTACCGACGGCGGCATCGGCCTGCCGCAGCTTGCGCACGAGTGTCTGCTCGAGCTTCAAGAACTCGTCGAGGTGGTCGGTCGGGAAGAAGACGCCGAGCCTAATCTCGGCGTGCTGGCTGCCGATGCGGTCGACGCGGCCGTGCCGCTGCACGATACGCATTGGGTTCCACGGTAGGTCGTAGTTGATGATGCGCGCCGCCTGCTGCAGGTTGACGCCTTCAGCGAGCACGTCGGTGGTGAGCAGAATGTCGTACTCGTCGTCGTCCTGTGGCACACCGTCATCATCGAGGCGCCCGGCCGTGCGCGGCGCGAACCCTGCGACAGCACGAGCCCGCGAGACCTGGTTGATCCCGCCGGTCTTGCCGGATGCGTACTCACCGATGATCGGCGGTGCGAGCCGACCGCGGTAGTCATCGAGCGGCGTGCCCGTCGGTGCCGACCCGAGCGCCTCGCTCAAACGCTCGTGCAGATCGCGGATCGTGTCGGCGTAGGTCGAGAAGACGATCACCTTGCGGCGGTCACTCGAGCTGATGCCACGGGGGCTGATCGGCTCGGCATCCGTCGCGATCACAGCCAACTCGTCGATGAGGCGGCCCGCCTTCGGCTCGTCTCCCCCGGCGGCATCGAGCGCCTTCTGCCGCAGGATGAAGAGCAGTTCGAGGTCACGCGCAACGTCTAGGGCGAGTAGCTCGAAGTCAAATAGGTCGGCGGGCGTGGCATGGTGAGACTTGTCTTCGTCGAGGGCCTCCACGATCTCGTCGAGGTCTTCCGACTCCGAGTTGACGTAGTCGCGCAGGGCACCGCCGATGAGCACGTAGCCGTCGTCGAGAGCGGCGAGGAATCCTTCATGGGCACGAATCAGCACGTCGAGGGTGCTCGCGAGCGCGCGCGGCGACGACTCGAGCCGCTTGAGTAGCGCCGAGCGCAACAGCCCCATGTTCGACACCTGGGTGGCGTTAAGCTTCTCGGTTTTCAGGTAGGCGCTGGGCGCGTACCGCGAGAGCAGCAGGCGCCCCGAGTCGCCGCGGCGCAGGTCGAAGGAGGCAACGTGCTTCTCGGCCTCGGGAATATCGAGAGCATAGGTGACCGCTTTCACGAGCGCCTCCCCCGGCGCATCGAGCTCGTAGTCGACGCGGTAAACGTGTGCATCGGGAAACTCGACGACGATCTTCGTCTTGCCCGGGCCAGGAACGGTGTCACCGGCGTAGTGAGCCTTGACGAAGCGGCGAGTGCGTCGCACCGACACCTGATCCATGAGGTCGAACAGGTGGGCCGGGGTGAGCGCTTCGGGGTCGAGTTTCTGCGCCTGCCTGATGTACTGCTTGATCGAGGGGATGCCGAGCGCCGCGAAGCGGGAGTCGTCGCGCACGAAGTACTTGATGAGCGTCTCGAGGTCGACGAGTGAGTTGTTCACGGGCGTTGCCGTGAGCAGCACGACCTTCTTGGGGTGTTTACCCGCCAAGATGATGCGGTCGAGGGCCGTCGAGCGCGCGGCCCCGGCGTTACGCAGGTTGTGGGCCTCGTCGACGATTATGAGCGCGGCATCTTCGGCACGGTCATAGAACTTCTTGTGATCGGGATGCTCGGGGTCCATTCGATTGCGGATCTCTTCATACGAATGCACCGTCACGCGGCGGCTCAGGTCATAGCGCTCGATGAGCGGATCCCACACGGCCGCTTTCAGAGCCGCGGGTGCGGCGACGAGTACGCGCTGTCGGCGCTCCTCGGTAGCCGCGGCGATCACTTCCAGGGCCAGATAGGTCTTTCCGAGTCCGACCTCGTCGGCCACAAGCACGCCACCGACCTCGTCGAGTAGCCGCTCCATGCGTCGCACACCGTCAGCTTGAAAGCGCGTGAGCTCAAACCGGGTCGGCCCAGCCTGCTCTTCATCAAGGTGATCGCCATAGCGCTCCAGCAACATGCGCAGAAAGACACTCCACGGCGAATGCTGTTGCCACAGCGGCTCATAGAGAGCAGCCAGGTCGTAGGGCTCGCTGTCGCTCCAGCACTCCTCGAACCAGTCGATCACTTGCGGCGTCGAGCCGTGCGCACCCGAGGAACCCACGTTGAGCTCGGCATTGCGAGTGAGTCCGGCGAGCGTGAGGTTACTCGACCCGGCGAGGTATGCCGGGTGCGTCGGGTGGTTGCTGATGTACGCCTTGCCGTGCAGGAACCCGCCGGTGTACCGGCGGATCTCGACGACCGGCTCCCCCGCCTCATCGGCCGCGCGCAGCCATGCCACCAAGCGCTGAGCCGACTTCGTAGCACTCTGTTCAAACCCAAGCGCATCACGCTCGGCGCGCAACCACGAGTCGTGGTGCCCGAGCGCTTCAACGAGCCGCCGACGGGATGCCGCGTCGGGCTCAGTCGCGATCAGCGGGTCAGGAACAGGTTCCGCCCCGAGCAGGATGCGGATGCGCGGCAGACGTTCCAGCTCCTCCGCGATCAGCAGAAACCCCGCGGGGTTCACATACGCGGTAGCGATGGCCGCACTGGGAGGAGTCGCGAGTGCCTCGCGGTTCACGCGCAGAAGGCGATTCACCTCCTGGCCAACCGACATCGGCGGAGCCAGACGGTTCGTCGCGAAGACGGGCAGTTGCTCGGTCATGACCTGCTCCCGTCAGCTTCTCTTACTTGCTCCAAGGCGGCGGCCTGAATCAGCTTGTCTGGCCCCGGCCAGATGGCAACAATGTCTTGCGTCAAGTACGAGCCTCGCGCTTCGATATCACTCTCGGTCCAGCTGTCGTGGTGCTCGTCAACGATCAGTTTGTTGAGCAGAAGCAGACTGAACTTGTTGAGCAGGGAACGCTTTCCCTCGCCCTCGAACCCTCCTTGTTTTAGGCCCTCGGCCGCGACATCGGTCCACGGCCGATGAGACAGTGAGCTATTCAGCGACTGTGTGATCACCGTCAAATTGCCGAGGCTGTTCACCAACGCGTCTCTCTCTTCGGCGGCCTTCTGTTCTAGCTTCGGATTCTCATCCCAATAGGTCCGCCAGCCCCGGGGCATGATGTGCTCGACAGAGAGCCCGTTCGGAATGGGGACGAGCTCGTGCATTGTGCTGATCGCGCGGCGGCCTTGTTCGATGCGGTCTAGCACAGCCCGAATACGTGATTGCTTCATGAGTCCGTAGACCTTTGCTGTCGGCAACTTGGATGTGACCTCGTCGTCGGAGGGCCAGTAGCGCGAGTCTGCCGTTTGCTGTGACAAGTGGGTGCGGACCGTGGAGCCTGCGGAGGACGTGTCGACGCCATCCAAGGCCTTGAGGATCGCCACCATAAACCTGTTGACATCCTTCGTCGTGAGCCTCAGCAGCGTGCGTCGAGTCGCCCAGCTCTCCAGAGCCCCGAGTCCGATCTCAATTTGGTTGTTCGGCAGGTGGTGATTGCGCGAGATGAGCCAGAGGAAGACCGGCATCGTGGCGGCGAGCTCCATGGCTTCGATGACCTGGCGATGGAAGCGGCCCGCGGCGCTGTTAGCGTCGAGGTTGGCCAAGTCTCGATAGGTATCGGCATCAGCGCGGAGCTCCCTCAGGAACAAGTCTGCGTTCTCCACCGAGGTCATCCTGGTTCTCGCATGTTCGGTGAAAAGGATGAAGACTCGCTCAGACTTGACTTCGTCTTGGGTTCGCATCGTGAGCCAGTACTGCAAGAAAATGTCTACTCGCGATCTGCTGAGCCGACCTTGAGCGATTTCCTCGCGCCACCACTCGCTGTCGAAGTCTTCCCAGATCGAGGTAGCCCACTGGTCGACATCAGCGCCAAGCTTCTTGCCTTCCCGGAACAACCAGTTCTTGATCAAGTCGGCCCTCAGCAGCGGTGTTCCTCGGTCGTTGAGGGTTTCGAAGATCAGCTGCGGGTCGTCTTCGTCGCTGAGGTCGATCGTGACGACCATTAGACGTCGATTGAGCGTCTCGCAGAGCTCGGCCGCGCGGGAGCGCTCATCACCGGGCGGCACTTCACCGTGCTCGTCCTTCATGCCCATCAGCCAACGCCTGGACTCACGAGTGAAGTACGCGTGGGCGTCGATGATTCGACTGGGGTGCTCCGGCGCTGGTGTGGATGAGTCCATCGCGTGAGAATAGGCAGCACGATCGGCTTGCGAGGGCCATAGCTTGAACCGGTCAGGAGTGTTCGCGAACTTCGGTTTGTCGTTCAGAGTGAGTTCCCGAAGGGCATCAGCCTCGTCATCGTGGCCGAGCTCGACGAGCACCTTCTGAACGGAGTCGAGTAAGAGCTGCAACGTTGTGAGGCGTTGCTGACCATCGATTACGTCATAGCGTTCGACACCGGTCGACGATCCTTCCGTCCACTCGACGACAACTGCCCCCATGAAGTGAGCGGCCACTGGGCGCTCATGGTCACGAACGATGTGCCCCTCGGACACGCGTACGACGTCCTCCCACAGCGGAGCCCACTGGTCCTCCTCATTCCAAACGTACGGCCGTTGGAAGGCCGGAATGTCATACCGCCGCTTCTTTTCGAAGAGATCCTTGGCATTCGCCTTGTCGGGCTTGACCACGTTAACGTCCTTTCCAGTTCTCGTAGTGCGCAAGCACCGCGGCGAGGCGCTCTTGGTACTTCCACCCTCGGTGGAACGTCGCGAAAACGTGCTCCACCTGCTCGGCGCTCAGACCATAGAGCAAACTGACCAGCGCGTCGAGTTCGGCGATGAGGTCAAGCTTCTCCTGACCGTTGGCCACGCTCCCGATTGGCACACCAACTTCATCAGCCCATGCCATGTAGCGATCGTCAACGGCCGCAAGTCGCCCGGCGATCTGTACAACCCGCGCCGTCCATGGTGCGTCAGGTTCGTACGTAGGAAACGGCAATGAACCAAGCACCTCGAAGGTGAGGTGGAGTTCTACCCAACGTCGCGATGACCAATCGAAGGGGATCGAAGACATGACGCCCAGCGTGTACGCCTCTTCCCTCGGCCCTCCAGCTCGATTCACCAGCAACGGGGCATTGTGAACCGCAACAGATCCGGGCGGCAACAGGCAGACAAGCGTCGTGCGGGTGTTCGTCTGATTGGTTATATCCCGGA
>Ga0335397_10012676_pt1 | contig 10308 bp, 7 predicted proteins | sample MAT04_FD_205740 | JGI IMG/M metagenome (GOLD analysis project Ga0335397, IMG submission 205740) | Freshwater microbial communities from Lake Fryxell liftoff mats and glacier meltwater in Antarctica - MAT-04 (spades assembly) (version 2) ...
CCCTCCGCCATCCATCTGAACAGCGAGCTGCCGATCCTTCTCCCGCTCTTCCCGTTCTTCGCCTGCTTCAATTCGGTCATCACCCTGCACGACGCCATTCCCCATGAAGGCGAGCGCCTCGCCAAGCGGGTCTTCATGCGATTCCACCTGCTGCTCGTCTTTCTGTTCATTCGCAAAGCAATCGTCCACTCGCCGGCCATTCGCGACGAGTTGCCGGGCTTTCTGCGGGGCCGCACTCACCTGCTGCCGCACGTCAATTACCAGCTCTGGGCTCCTAAAAAATCCACGCAACGCGGAACCGGGCCGTTCGTCGTTCTCTTCTTCGGCCGCCTGCTCGCTTACAAAGGTCTGCAATATCTCCTCGAAGCCTTTCGCCGCATTGATCCGCAACGATTCGAATTGATCATCGCCGGCGAGGGCGACCTCTCGGAATACCAAATCGAAGGACCGAATATTCGCACGCTCAACCGCTTCATTCCCGACGAGGAAATGGCCACGCTTTTCAACGCGGCTCACGCCGTCGCGCTGCCGTATCTCTCGGCCTCGCAGAGCGGCGTCGCCTACATGGCGTTTGCTTTTGAAAAACCCGTCCTGGCCACGCGCGTCGGCGCGCTGGCCGACATCGTGAGCGACGATCAGAACGGCTACCTCATCGAACCCCGCTCCCCCGAAGCGCTGGCCGCGGCCCTGACCCGGATGGCCGAGCCGGCCATCTGGGCGCGTCTCGTCGAAAACGTCCGCCGGCAGAACCTTAGCACCGACGAGGACATCCGGGCGCGGCTCTTGGAAATCTATCGCCGTTAAATCCGGCGTCACTTCCAGGCGACGGAGAACTCGAAAGCGGCGGGGTCCGACTTGTCCGGGAAATGGGCGTGGAATTCATTCGCTCCGACGGCCAGCGGCAGGAGCGCCAGGCGGGCGAATTGGAAATCGCTCAATACCTTGAAGTCCCGCAACTCCAGAACGGTTCCCGGCCCGAGCGTGAAGCTGATGGAATAGTGGTAGGTCGGATCGGAAGTGAGGATCGCGACAAAGTGGTCGAGGTCGATGCGGATGCGGTCGCGCAATTCCAGGAGCTGCGTGCGGCGATGATCCGCGTCTTCGAGCCGCAACTGCGCCGCTCCCTGGGCCACGGTGGCCGTGCCCGCGATGAGCCCGCCGACGATCGGAAACGGATAGGAAAACGGCAGCTCGACCGAAACCACCTTGTCGGTGTCGTTGCGCAGGCGCCAGCCGTTCTCGATCGGCTCGCTGGTGAGCTGGCCGGCCGCCCCGGTGAGATCGCGGGCGCGAAACGCGTAAGTGAAGGTTCCGTTGTAAAAGCGCGGTGGCGGCGTGGGATATTTGCCGAGAAAATAGCGGCCCCAATTGTAGTTGGTGAACGTCATCCGCTCGCCCGCTCGCAGGACCGGTTCGAGGCGGTGCGCGGCGCTGCCGCCGCCGGAAATCTTGTTGTCCTGCGGGCTCAGAAAACTGGCGATGTATTTGGGCGGGTATTCATTCACGTCGCGAAACGAGACGATGTGCGTGAAGCCCGCGCGGTCGGCGGCCAGTTCCTCCACGCCGAGGATGTCCAGCGGCGCACCGGCCCGGTGGAAATAGGCTTGTTGGTCCGCATCGAGCATCCGCCAGTGCCCGTTGACCATGACCTCGGCGACCACATGCCCGCCGAGTTCCCACACGCGGCTCTTCAGGCCGCTTAGTTCCGCCAGCGTGGCCAGCGCGCGCGCGCTGTCATCGCAAAAGCCGTAGCCGTAACACGCGAAGAATTTCGTCGCATCGTGCTCTTCGGCGCCTTCCGTGGGCGGCTCGCCATAGACGCGCCGCGGACAGACAAAACGCCAGATGGCCACGGCGCGCTCCGCTTCGTCGGCGATGGATTTGAAACCGGCCCGGGCGACCATTTCAGTGGCGGAGTCCCAGCGATCATCCTGGAAAAGAATCGGCGCCGGCAGGGTGCGGTCGCTTTTGTTGACCAGCTCGTAGCGGTAATGCTCGAACGGCTGTGCGAGCTCGAACTGCATCGTCGGTGCGAGCGGAAGCGTCGTGCGTTGCGTAAACTCCGGGTCGCGCGTGGAAAAAGTGGTGGGCTCCGCGTTCCGCGCGATGGCCCATTGCTTGTTCACTTCCATCCGATCGTAGGCGGCCAGGCGGGCCGCATCCGCACCCAGCAGCGGTGGCTTGAGCTGGTAACCGCGCAGCGCGGCGAGCGCCTGGAAATAGGCGGCATCGCGTTTGTCGAAGGCCGGCTGGCGGGGTGGCTTTTTCGGTTTCTGCCGGGCGATCCGCAATTGCTTCTGCCAATGGACCGTGCTGCCGATGAGCGCCAGCAGGAGGAGCGCGCAGAGCGCCGGCCAGAGGAAACGGAGACGGTTAGGAGGCATATTTTTGGAGCCAGATTTCGAGGTTGAGGAGCGCCCAGAGGCGTTTGCCGTGATCGGCCTGACCGCTGGCATTTTGCGCGAGAAGCGTTTCGATGCCGTCGCGGCGGAGATATTGAAAAATGCGGGCGCTGGGGGCGAGCAGGAGGTCGCGGACCGGCGTCGCGAGCGCGCCGCGGAACCACAGCCCGAGCGGCACGGAAAAGCCCATCTTGCCGCGGCGGGTGATCTCCGGCGGCAGCAGCTCGGAGAACAATTCGCGCAGGATGCGTTTGGTCGTGGTGCCGCGCACTTTCCAGGATTCCGGCAGGCGCGCGGAAAGTTCCAGGACTTCGTGATCGAGGAAGGGCGAGCGCGCTTCGAGCGAGTGCGCCATGGTCATGCGATCGACTTTCGGCAGGAGCGCGCCGGGGAGGTAATTCAGGAGATCCGTGCTCAGCGTGCGGTCGAGGCGGGAGCGGGCGAGCGCGGTGCGATAGGTTTCCTCGAGGATTTCGTGCGAAGGAGCGGCGTCGAGCGAGCGGCGCATCTCGTCGGTGTAGAGCGCGTGCTTTTCCGCCTCGGTGAAAAACGAACCCCAGCGCACGATGCTCGCGCCGACCGGTAAATCCGCGGCGCGGGTCAGATGGCGCAGCGCGGCAGGAATGCTCTTCTCGACCGGACCGTTTCCAGTCGGCAGCGCGCGGAGCAGGCGGTCAATGACGCCGTGCCGCAGTGCTTGCGGGAGGAGGCGGTAAAGATCGGCCAGCGGATCGGCGTAATAGCGCTGGTAGCCGCCGAAAGCTTCGTCGCCCCCGTCGCCGTTGAGCGCGACCGTGACGTGCGCGCGCGTCATCTGCGCGAGATACCAGGTCGGGATGGCTGCGGCGTCGGCGAAGGGTTCGTCGAAATGTTCGACGAGTTGCGGCAGCACTTCGAGCGCGGCGGGTTCGACGATGAACTCGTGATGCTCGGTGTGGAACTTTTCCGCGACGGCGCGAGCGTAGCCGAGTTCGTTGAAGGCCGCTTCCTGGAAGCCGATGGAGAACGTTTTCACCGGGCGTTCGCTCATCCCGGCCATCAGGCCGACGATGATCGCCGAGTCAATTCCCCCGCTGAGATGCGCGCCCAGCGGCACGTCGCTCATCAGGCGGATGCGCACGGCTTCGAGGATCTTCGCGCGCACCTGCTCGCGCAGCTCGGGCTCGGGTGTCGTCCACTTCGGCTCGTACGGCAGCTTCCAATAACGCTCGATGGTCGTTCGGCCGGCTTCCCAGATGAGGCGATGCGCGGGCGGGAGCTTGCGCGCGTGGCGCAATGCGGAGAGCGGATCGGGGACGTACTGGAGCGTGAGATAGTGGTGGATCGCCGCGAGATCCGCCTCGCGTGGGAAGCCGGGATATTGCCGCAGGCACTTCAGTTCGGAACCGAAGAGGAGCGCGCCGTCGTGCTCGGCGTAATAGAGCGGCTTCTTCCCCACGCGGTCGCGGGCGATGAAAAGCCGGCGGCGTTTTTCATCCCAGATCGCGAAGGCAAACATGCCGCGCAAATGCTGCACACATTCCACGCCGTGCTCTTCGTAAAGATGCACGATGGCCTCGGTGTCGCTGTGCGTGCGGAAGACGTGGCCGCGCTTCTCGAGCCCCGGCCGGAGCTGCGGATAGTTGTAGATTTCGCCGTTGAAGACGATCCACACGCTGCCGTCCTCATTGCTCAGCGGCTGGTTGCCCGTTTGCAAATCGACGATCGCCAGCCGGCGCATCGCGAGGCCAACCCCGGGGCGGAAATAGAACCCGTCGCTATCCGGCCCGCGGTGGCGGATGGCGGCGTTCATGCGCTCCAGCACGGCGGGCTCGACGGGCCGTTCGGGATCGCGATAGACAAGCCCGCTAATGCCGCACATGGGAGAGAATGTTCAAACGCAGTGTCATTCTGAGCGGAGTTCCGCGCGGGCGAAGGTGGTGCGGAACGCAGTCGAAGAATCCCGTGAAGTGGCCGGTGGTGTCGTTCCAAAAACGGCGGGATTCTTCGCCTCCGTGACCTTCCCGCCTCCCTGCCGTTTCCAAGCACCGCTGGTTCCTTCCGCCTCCCCGGCCCGCAAGGTCACTCCGCTCAGAATGACACGCGAGTTGGGAATTTTTGCGGCAAGCGCGAACGTTCATGGCGATGGCGTGAGCGCGCACTTTTCGCGCAGCAGGGCGAGGTAGCAAGCGGCGACACGCGCCCAGGTATATTCGCGCTCGATGCGTTCGCGGCTGGAGCGGCCCATGGCGCGGCGGGTCTCCGGTTGCGCGATCAAGCGGGCGAGCGCATCGGTGAGGGCGGGGGCGTTTTCGGTGGGAACAAGGTGGCCGTTCTCGCCTTCGCGCACCAGCTCTGCGCTGCCGGCGATGGCCGTGGCGACGATGGGCAGGCCGCTGGCCATCGCTTCGAGCACGGCGTTCGGCATGCCTTCGTCGCGGGAGGGGAAGACGAAGAGGTCGGCGGCGCGATAGCGTTCGGCGATGTGCGCGCGGTCGCACCACCCGGCGAACTTGATCCGCGGCACGAGCCCGAGATGCGCGGCTTCGATGGTCAGCTCCGGGCGCTGGTCGCCGTCGCCGATGATCTCGAGTTCGTATTCGAGTTCCTTCGGCAGCGCGGCCAGGGCGCGAAAGAGGACATCGAGACCCTTCTGGAAAACGACGCGCCCGACAAAGAGCAATCGCACCGGGCCGAAACGAGCGGCGTTCTCCGCGGCCGGATGAAAGGCGCTGGCATCGACGCCATTGGGAATCACGCCGATGGGCAGCTCTGGCGCGAAGCGCAGCGCGAGGGTTTGGAGGCCGGCGCTGTTGGCGATGACGGCGTCCGCCTTTTTCCAAAGAAACCGAATGAGCGGCCCGAGGAGTTTGTGGAAGAACGCGAGGTCGTAGGGCTGGAAGCCGGGCACATCGCCACCGCGCAACGAGACGATGTAGGGGGCGCCGCCGCCAAGGCGGAGCAGCAGGCCGATGGGGCCCGAGGGAATGCCGAAAAACGCGATGGTGGCGTCGGGTTTCCAGGCGCGAATTTCGCGGAGCGCGACGAGGCTGGCGCTGGCGAGGAAGGTGAGCATCTCGGGTGGCGTGCAGCGATCCATCCGGCGGCGGACGACCGGGACGCGGCGCAAGCGCACGCCGGAGACGATTTCCTCCGCAGGCTGGCCGCGGAAGCGGGAGGTGAGGACGAGCGGTTCGTGGCCGGCGGCGGCAAACTCGCGGGCCAGCGCCGCGGTGGCCTGGCCGGCGCCGCCGCCGAGGGGCGGGTATTCGTAGTTGATAAGCAGGATTTTCATCAGCGCGGGGCGCGGAATTTCCGGGGAGCACGCCCGTCCCGGGCGTTGGTCGCGGCGTCTCGCCGCGACGGACTTTTTTGAATTTTGTCTCCCGGGCAAGAGCTCCGCACATTGGGAACCCACCAGAAAAGTTCGTTTCGGCGGGACGCCGAAACCAACAGCCGGGACGGCTGTGCTCCCCGGAGTTCTCCGGCTGCGCGCTGGTTTATTTCTTCATCCATTGTCCAAGGAGCCAGTAGCTCCAGAGGAAGAGCCGTTCGTCGGATTTTCCCGTCATGTGCGCGGCGTGCTTTTGCTCGGCGAAGGCGACGTTGAGATGCGGGAAGGTGCCGGCGTGATCGAACTCGAAGCGGCCTTCGCGCAGCCAGCGGCCGATCGGCATGCCGAAGCCTTTCTTCTTCCGCGCGATGATCTCGGCGGGCAGCAGCGGGGCGAGCGCGCGTTTCAGAATCCACTTCGTCTCGCCGTTGTGGAGCTTGAGCTGCCACGGGATGCGGCGGGCGAGATCGACGACTTCGAGATCGAGAAAGGGCGAGCGCGCTTCGAGGGAGCACATCATCGAGGCGCGATCGACTTTTGCGAGGATCCCGTCTTGCAGATACAGGTTGGTCCAGAATTGCAGGGCGCGGTCGATCAAGTTGGGCTGGGCGCAGCGGTCCCAGGCTTCGATGGCCTCGCTGTAGATTTCCTCTTCGTCGCACGGTTCGCGGAAAAGCTGGGCGAGGTCGCGCGGTTCGAGGGCGCTCATCCAGACGGCGTTCCAGAGCGGCGGTGGGTAGCTCAGGCCCATCAGCGTGCGTTTGATTTTGAAATCGAGGCTGAGGTTTTGGTGCGAGACGGGCAGGCGCGCGGCGACGAGGCGGATGGCTTCGTGGACGGGCTTCGGGACGAGTTTCGCGTAGAGCGCGGCCTTTTGCAGGGCTTTGAAGGGGTCGTAGCCGGCGAAGAGTTCATCGCCGCCATCGCCGCCGAGCGCGACGGTGACGTGCTGGCGGGTGAAGCGGGAGAGCAGATAAGTCGGGAGGAGGGAGCCGTCGCCGAGGGGTTCGTCGAGTTTGCCGACGATCTCGGGGAGGAGCGCGACCGCGGCGTCGAGGTCGAGAATTTCTTCGCGATGCCGCGTGCCGAGCCGTTCGGCGACAAAGCGGGCGTGGGCGCTTTCGTCGAAGCTCGGTTCGTTGAAGCCGATGGCGAAGGTGTTGAGCTGACCGGCGGGGACGTGCTGCGCGGCGAGCGCGGCGATGGCCGAGCTGTCGATGCCGCCGCTGAGGAAGACGCCGAGCGGGACATCGGACATGAGCCGGCGCTGCACGGCGCGCTCGAGAGTGGCGCGGAGTTCTTCCTCCAAAGCGGAGGGACGCGCTCCGGCGCGTCCGTCGCTCTCGGGAGGAGTTTGGGACGCGCAGGAGCGCGTCCCTCCGAGGAAGCGATCATCTGTTTCCAACACGAACTCCCAATACCGCCAAGTCTTGAACTCCCGGCTGGCGAGGTCGTAGGAAAAGCTGTGGCCGCCGGGGAGTTTCCAGACGCGCTCGTAGATGCTGCGCGGGGCGGGGATGTAGGCGTAGGCGAAGTATTTCTTGAGCGAGAGCGTGTCGAGATTGCGCGGGCAGCGCGGGTGCTGGGTGAGGGCGGGGAGTTCGCTGGCCCAGGCGAAGGTGTCGCCTTCGTGGAAGTAGTAGAGGGGCTTTTTGCCGAACCGATCGCGGCTGCCGAAGAGCCGCTTTTTGGCGCGGTCGTAGATGACGAAGGCCCACATGCCATTGAGCCGCTCGACAAACGGGTCTCCCCACTCGCGGTAGCCGTGGAGGAGGACTTCGGTGTCGGAGTGGTCGGTGAGGAAGACGCAGCCGCGCGCTTTCAGCTCCGTGCGCAGTTCGGCGTGGTTATAGATCTCGCCGTTGAAGACGACGCCGATCGCGCTATCGGCGGTCCACATCGGCTGCGCGCCGCCGCTGAGATCGACGATCGAGAGGCGGCGATGCCCGAGAAAGACGCCCGCGTTTTCCTCGACCCAATGCCCGTCCGCATCCGGCCCGCGATGGGCGATGGCGTCGGTCATCCGCTGGAGCACCCCCCGGTCACCCTGCCCGGCGAATCCCGCGATGCCGCACATGGTTAGCTCTTCGACTCCATGTTCCGCGTGGCGCGGACGGCATACACGCTCTTGCCCTGGCTCTCGTAGAAAGTGCGCATGATCATCTCCGCGAGGAGACCCATGAGGATGCACATGACGCCGGTGATCGCGCTCATCACGAAGAGCAGCGGGAGCGGGGTTTCGATGAAAGATTTGTTGCCGAAAAACTTCAGGTAAAGCGAGCTGCTGCCGGCCAGAAAGCTGACGATGAAGGAGAGCATCCCCACGGCGCCGAAGACGTACATCGGCTTTTCGGCGTAGCTATCGAGAAACTTCACGACCACGAGGTCGCAGAGGACTTTGAGCACGCGCTCGAGGCCGTATTTCGACTTCCCGCTGGTCCGGGCGAAGTGGTTGACCGTGACCTCAGTGATGCGGGCGCCGTGCCAGTGGGCGTAGATCGGGAGGAAGCGGTGCATTTCGCCGTAGAGGCGGACGCTTTTGATGACGTCGGCGCGGTACGCTTTGAGCGAGCACCCGAAGTCGTGCAACTCGACGCCCGAGACGAACGAGATGAGGCGGTTGGCCATGATCGACGGCAGGTTGCGCTGCAGGGCGTTGTCCTGGCGGTCCTTCCGCCAACCGGAGCAGACGTCGAAGCCTTCATCGAGCTTGGCCAGCATCTTCGGGATATCGCTCGGGTCGTTCTGCAAGTCCCCATCCATCGGGATGATGACCTCGCCTTGGGCGAAGTCGAAACCGGCCATCATCGCCGCGGTCTGGCCGTAATTGCGGCGGAAATGGACGACTTTGACCGCCGGATTTTCGCGGGCGATCCGGTCGAGCACCTCCTCGCTGCCGTCGCTGCTCCCGTCGTTGATGAAGATGAGTTCCCAAGGCCGGCCGATTTGGCTGAGGACCGTCGTCACCCGTTCGGCGAGGAGCGGGAGAGATTCCGCTTCGTTGTAAACTGGGACGGCGACAGAGATCATCAGGGCGAAAGGGGGACGCATTAAAGGGGCGGCGCGGAGCTTGGGCAAGAGGCGAATCGCGCGCACCTAGCCCACTCTTTTGTTCATTTTTTATTGGACACTTTATCCGGAATGACTGACAAGACCCTCCCATGTCCGCCCAACCTCAGCTCCACTCGCCGGATTCGACCTCCGCGACCGGGGTGTCGCCGGGGCTCACCCCGCTGGAGATCGAGGCCATCGATCTACTCATCAGCCTCGTGCGGCTGCTCGGGATGCCGAAATCGGTGGGCGAGCTGTATGGTCTGCTCTTCGTCTCACCCGAGGCGCGCCCGATGGATGCGCTAATGGAGCGGTTGAACATGAGCAAGGGCGCGGCCAGCCAGGGGCTGAAGCTGCTGCGGTCGTTTGGGGCGGTCAAGACGGTCTATGTCGCGGGCGATCGACGCGATCACTACGTCGCGGAGTTCGATCTCAGCCGATTCGCCACCGGCTTCATCAAAGGCGAACTCCAGCCGCACCTCGACAGCGGCCTACTCCGACTGGAGCGCATGCAGCAGCTCATCGAGCAGCTTCCCGCCGATGGCCGTGAGGTGGCGGAAAATCGGCTGGCCAGACTGCGGCATTGGCATGAAAAAGGGCAGTCCATGATCCCCTGGATCCTCAAATTTCTCGTCTCGTGACCCCCGCCGAAGCCGCCGCTCCCAAGTGGTACTGCCTCCGCTCGCAGCCCAAGCACGAGCACATCGCCGCGGCGCATCTGCGGCAGCTTGGCGAAGTGGACGTCTTCTGCCCGCGCGTGCGCATCCAGCGTTCCACGCGGCGCGGGCTGGTCTGGTTTACCGAGGCGCTGTTCCCGAACTACCTCTTCGCCCAGTTTGATTTCACGGAGTGGCTGGGCCGCGTGCGGTCCTGCCATGGGGTGAGCGGCGTGGTGCATTTCGGCGACAAGATCCCGGAAGTGCCTGGGGCCGCGCTGGACCAGCTCCGCGCCTACATGGACGACGCCGAGTTAAAGACCGTCTCGTTCACCATCGCCGAGGGTGACAGTGTCGAAGTGGTCGAAGGGCCCTTTCGCGGTCAGACCGGCGTGGTCGCGCAACTGCTGCCCGCGCGCGAGCGGGTCAAGGTGCTGCTCGAATTACTCGGCGGGGTCACCGCCGTGGATCTCCGCCTGACTTCCGTCTTCAGGGAAGCCCCGATAGTAATCTGACGCCCCGCGCAGCGGCCACCGGCCGCACGCTCTGCAAGAAAATGAATACGCCTGCCCCTCAAGGAGGCTCGCCGAAAGGTCTCGCCGATGAACAATCGCTGCGAACGACCAAGGGCGGCAGCTTGCCTCCATTTGTGAACCCTTCCAACCCCGAGAACGAAGACCGCAGCCAATGGTCGCACGTCTTGACGCCGGACCGCAGGTGGTTCGATTTCCGCCTTGTGGAGTTGTGGCGATACCGCGATCTGGTCCTGCGCTTTTTCCGTCGGGATTTTGTCGCCAGCTACAAGCAAACGGTGCTCGGCCCGCTCTGGTTCGTCATCCCGCCCGTTCTGACGACGCTGATTTTCACCGTGGTTTTCGGCCGGATC
>Ga0335397_10012682_pt1 | contig 10306 bp, 8 predicted proteins | sample MAT04_FD_205740 | JGI IMG/M metagenome (GOLD analysis project Ga0335397, IMG submission 205740) | Freshwater microbial communities from Lake Fryxell liftoff mats and glacier meltwater in Antarctica - MAT-04 (spades assembly) (version 2) ...
GGCGACCGTATCCGGGAAATCGTGGCTGCCGGGCTTGTGCTCGATGATGTGGTCGAGCCCGAATGGCCAGAGCACCTCGACCAAGAATGGGGCGGCTGGGGACCGGAACGTGGTGCGTTAGTGCCCGGCACCGCCATCTTCGTCGGGCACCGTCCATGATCAGTCCGTGAAGCATCGATGAGGTCCTACGGCGAGGTGCTCGCCTTTGGCCAGGCGCGACAGCTGATGCTGGCCATGGTGCCGGTGCGCTTCGGCTACGCCATGGCTGGTCTGACACTTGTGCTGCTCGTCCGTGATCGCACAGGTTCCTTCGCCTTGGCCGGCCTGGGATTGGGAATCTTCAGCCTTGCGGCCGGATTGCTGGCTCCCCTGCGAGGACACCTGGTCGACACGCTCGGGCAGACTCGTCCACTCCTGGTCTATTTACCGGTGTTCAGTCTCTGCTTTGCCGCATTGGCCGCAGTCGACCGCCCCGTCCCGCTCCTCATCCTCTGCGCGGTCGGCGGGGCCGCCTCCCCTCCCCTGCTGGCCAGTTCGCGAGCGCTGTGGCGACCCATCGTCGGCCCCGATCTGGTCCGCACCGCTTACGCGCTCGACGCCATCGCCATGCAAGCAGCGCAGGTTCTGGGTCCAGTTGCGGCCGCTGCTGTGGTGGTGTGGGCCGGCCCCGGGGCCGCGGTGCTCGTGATCGCAGCGCTGGTCTTCGTCGGCGGACTGCTCTTCCTCAGCCTGCCAGCTTCTCGCGCCTGGACCGGTGATCGCGAGGCGGCCGGGCTGATGGGCGCGGTGCGCTCTGAGGGCATCCGCACCCTGCTGATGGTGTCGGCAGCCCTCGGCACCGCGACAGGGGCGATCACGGTGGCACTTCCGGCGATCGCCGTGCAGGAGAATTGGCCGCTCAGCGGAGGTGTGCTCCTGGGAGCGCTCGCGGTGGGCAGCGTCATCGGTGGAACGCTGGCCGGATCACGATCGACCCACGGGCCGGTGCGTGGGCTCGGCCGTTCGATTCTCGTGCTGGCAGTCACTCTGCTCGTGGCGGCGATCCCGGCTCCTTGGCCCGTCCTCGCCCTGCTGCTCGTGCTGGCCGGCTTCGGCCTCGGTCCCTCAAACGTCTATTTGCTGGAACTCATCGATCGGCTCGCACCGCGCGGAAGCGCGGTCACAGGATTCGCCGCCGTCGTGGCCCTTGAGGGCGCTTTCGTGGGGCTCGGCGCCTTTCTGGCGGGACAAGCAGCCGACGCGGACGCGGCTCACATTGGACTCGTGGTGGCCGGGTTGTCACAGGTGGTGGCAGGACTCGTCGTACTCGTGCGACGGCATCGGCTTCGGGCGCCGACACAGCCTCGGCAAGCACGCCGCACCGCCTGACAGCGGGTGGCGATGAATACGCGCCTTAGTGGGCCGCGGCGTCCCAGGATGATCCAAGCCCCACTGAGACATCCAGCGGTACATCGAGCACGTGAGCCGCGCCCATGCGATCACGCACCAGCGCTTCAACCGCTGACGCTTCACCCGGTGCCACCTCGAGTACGAGTTCGTCATGTACCTGCAGCAGAAGTCGCGATGCCATTCCCTCATCGGACAAAGCCTGGTGGACCTGCAGCATCGCCACCTTGATGATGTCGGCCGCCGACCCCTGGATCGGCGCGTTGAGCGCCATACGTTCGGCCGCTTCGCGGCGCTGACGGTTGTCGCTGGTGAGATCGGGCAGGTAACGGCGCCTGCCGAGGATCGTTTCGGTGTAGCCGGTCGCCCGTGCTTGCACCACCACCTCAGCTAGGTAGTCGCGAACGCCACCGAAGCGTTCAAAGTATTCGTCCATCAAACCCTGGGCCTCACCGGTGCTGATCCCGAGCTGCTTGGCCAGACCGAACGACGACAGGCCATAGGCAAGTCCATACGACATGGCCTTGATGCGTCGACGCATCTCTGCATCGACGTCGTTGGCAGGCACACCGAATACCCGCGAGCCCACGGTCGTGTGCAGGTCTTCACCACTACGGAAGGCCTGGATCAGACCCTCGTCGCCCGAGAGGTGGGCCATGATCCGCATCTCGATCTGGGAATAGTCGGCCGTGAGCAACGACTCGTAGCCATCGCCCACGACGAAGCAAGCACGGATCCGGCGACCCTCTTCGGTGCGCACAGGAATGTTCTGGAGATTCGGATCGGTCGATGACAGCCGTCCCGTAGCCGCAATCGTCTGGGCATACGTCGTGCGAATGCGTCGGTCCGGCGACACCGAGCCGAGCAGCCCATCGACCGTCGAACGCAGCTTGGCCGCATCTCGGTGGGCTAGGACGTGCTCAAGGAACGGGTTCTGAGTGCTCGCGTAGAGCGAGGACAACGACTCCGCGTCGGTCGAGTAGCCGGTCTTCGTTTTCTTGGTCCTCGGCATGTTCAGCTCGTCGAAAAGCACCACCTGCAACTGCTTCGGCGACGCCAGATTGACCGGGTGCCCGACGACGGCGTGCGCAGACTCGATGGCGTCCTTGGCGCGGGCATCGAAGTGGGCCGACAGGTCATGCAATCCATCGACGTCGACTCCGATGCCGGTCTGCTCCATCGTGACTAGCACGCGGGTCACTGGCAGCTCGAGTTCGCTCAACAACCTGCTACCCCTGGCCGCCTCGACTTTGTCACGCAGCACGGGCGCCAACTCGAGAATGGCCCGCGCCTTGGCCCGCGATGCCGCAGCGCGAACCGCGTCCTGCGAGGAGTCGAAACTCAACTGCCCCTCGCCATGCTCGGCATCAGGGAGGTCACGGCCCAAGTAGCTGCGGGCGAGGAGGTCGAGCTCGTAGGCCCGGGCATCAGGGGCCAGCACGTACGCGCTCAGTTCGGTGTCGGTGGCCACGCCGGCCAAGTCGATGGTGGCGGCTCCGAGCAGAAGCGACACACGATTGAGTCCGTGAACCGCCTTGATGGCGGCGGGATTCGCGGCCCATGCGCTGAGGGCGGTACGTGCGGTCGCATCAGCCGCCAGAACCTCGCCGTCGAGCCATGCCGAGCCCGTGGGTGCGGCAATCGCCATCGCCTCCAGCCGACCGGTGCCGTGCAGCGCAGTGCCATCCACGCTCACTCCGCACAGCCCTGACGTAGCGTGCTCGTCCAACCAAGAAGCCACGTCGGAAGCAGCGAGCTCAACGCCGTCGTCATCCACTGTGTCGGCCACTGCAGGGGCATCGCCATCTGCGCCTAGCGCGACGGCCCAGAGTCGTTCGCGTAAGGCACGAAACTCGAGCTCGTCGAGGAGCGCATCCACCGAGGCTCGATCCCACGGTTTGCGCTCAGCGCCCTTGGGCGACAGATCGAGGACGACGTCGTCAACGAGTGCCGTGAGCCGACGATTGAGCAGGACAGAGGGAAGGTGATCGCGCAATGACTGACCGACCTTGCCTCCAACCTCGTCTGCCCGGTCGACCAGGGCCGCCACCGACCCGAACTGCTGAATCCACTTGGCCGCTGTCTTCTCACCAACCCCGGGGATGCCTGGCAGGTTGTCGGACGGATCGCCCCGTAGCGCGGCAAGATCGGCGTACTGCTGCGGCGTGACGCCGTACTTCTCGAGCACGGCTTCAGGAGTCATGCGCGCGAGATCGGAAACGCCCTTGCGGGGATAGAGGACCGTGATCCCCGGTTCGACGAGCTGGAGTGCATCCCTGTCACCGGTCAGGATAAGGACGTCGAACCCTTCTCCGTGAGCCTGGCGCGCGAGGGTTGCAATGATGTCGTCGGCTTCGAATCCTGGCGCAGTGACAACTGGCACCTCGAGCGCACCGAGGACGCGTTGGATGACAGGGATCTGCGGTTTGAACTCCGGGGGCGATGCCGCGCGATTGGCCTTGTAGTCGGGGAACTCCGCCGACCTGAACGTCTCGCGCGAGAGATCAAACGCCACCGCAACGTGCGTCGGTTTCTCGTCGCGCAAGGTGTTGATGAGCATCGAGACAAATCCGTACACGGCGTTGGTGGTCTCACCAGTGGACGTCGAAAAGTTCTCAGCGGGCAGCGCGTAAAAGGCGCGGTAGGCGAGCGAATGTCCATCGAGCAGCATCAGAAGGGGTCGGCTGTCGTTCACCGGCCGATCCTAGGCGCCAGGACCGACGACCACGGCGGGCTGCGGTATCCACTCCATGCCGTTGAAGGTAAGAAAACCCACCGGTCGGCTGTCAGCGTCGCCGAATCGGTCAAACGACACCTGACCAGTGGCGCCAGTCATGGACGCAGCATCAATACTTCGAACGATCTCGCGACGCAATGCCTCGGTCGCCAGATCCTCCGAGGATGGGTCCTCGAGAATCCTCAGGAGCGCATCGACCACCAAATCGGCAGCGTCAAATGCCGCTGCTCCGTATGGTCCCGGCGGCACCTCGCCGTCGGGAGGCGGTGTTGCCGGAGCCACGTCGGGTCGTCCCGAAAGTGTGGCCGGTGAGGCTCCCACCGTTGCTGTGGTCACCCCCGTCCATTCACGCCGCTCGCTCGCGTCGATGTCGGGCACCTCCGGCGGGAGGGCAGTCACCAGACGCGGCCTCAGGTTCACCGCGACAAGCGCTCTCGTCATGATCGGAACCTGATCGGCATCAGTGATCATGAACAGAGTCTGAGGCTTCGCCTTTCTCACCGTCGCGACAGCCGCCGAGAGTTCAGCCGCAGAAGCGTCAGGCTCGATGACGATGCGAGCCACCGCTCCCCCGCGAGAGGCGAAGGCAGCAGAGAAGGCACGGCCGGTCGCTGCGTAGGCAGACGTGCCGTCATCGACCACCACAGCACGTCGATCACCTTGGGCAAATGCACGCTGAGCGGCCGCAGTGCCGCGATCGGCATCGAGGGCACACAAGCGGAAGTAGGTGGGGTAGGCCCGTTCAGCTGGCGTGCCACGTCGCGTAAGCCATGGCGCACCACCGCCCGGCGCCACCATGGCGAGGCCGGCGCTGTTGAGGATCGGCTGAACACCCTCGTTCACGAGCGAACCCACGCTGCCGATCACCGCCACGACAGAGGGGTCATCGGGCAGCCTGGTCGCCTGCTGCTGGCCGACCGACGCCTGACCCCTGTCGTCGAGAGCCAGGACCTCCAAACGGATCTGGGCAGCCTCAAACTCCTCGCGACGTTGCAGGACCGCGGTCTGCACACTCTGGAGGACGCCGCGGCCGTTCTCGGCATCCTCTCCGGTCAGCGGAGCCAGAACGGCGAGGGTGCGAAGCGTGCCGGTGGGAGTGGGTTCGGGGCTGGAACCTGGTCCAGGTGTCGGTGCGGCCGAGCAAGCGACCAGGGCGATCGATACACCAAGTGCGCTCATACCAACCACAGCGAGGTGCAGCCCTCGCGCGATCACCGGTGATCGGTTGTGGCGCACCGTGCCCCCATCGGATGCTCCTGGCGCGGTGGCTCCCGCGCGAGGGGTCCAGCCTTGCGCATCCCTCACTCAGCAGACGGTCGGCCCCTGAAAACGGGTCTCTTACAGGACCTTCGACAAGAACGCCTTGGTGCGCTCGTGCTGGGGATTGCTGATGACATCGCGTGGGTTACTCGACTCGCCCATCAGGTCGTCATCGATGAAGACGAGTGCGTCACCGACCTCGCGGGCGAACCCCACCTCGTGTGTCACGACGATCTTCGCCATGCCGTCCTGAGTCAGCTGTCGCATCACGTCGAGCACCTCGGAGGATTCTTCGGACACGATCACACTAAGAAATCGCCGGCAAGTACAACGATTTCGTCAGGCGGCCTTGGCTCCGAGGTCGGCGTCGACCTCGTTCGACTGGCAGACGCTGATTCCCACGAGGCACCGAAACCAAATCGTTCAAGTTCTTCAACGCTGGAATGGCAGGCCGCGGGGGCTGCTGATCGCTATGATCCAGCCGACCCCAGCACAGCTCCTGACTGCGGAGACCGGAGGCATCGTGACGCGTGCTCGAGCGATCGCGCTCGGCCTCTTCGCTGCCATCGCCGTCACTCTCATGCTGGCCACCCCTGCGAGCGCCGCCGACGGGCAGGTGAGCGGACGGCTGGTCAACGCGGGTCAGCCCCTCTCCGGCGTTGAACTATCGATCACGCAAGAGGGCGTAGCACCCCGGACCACCGCATCGGATGCTGACGGTCGTTGGGAGTTCGTTGTTCCGAGCGGCGTCTGGGCACTCACCCTTGATGAGGCCACACTTCCGGACGGGGTCTCGCTGCGCGAAGGAACGCCCTCGACCCGGAGTGTCACGATCAAGGACGGTCTGCCCGCCGTTGCCAACTTCTTCTTCGGCGTGGGCAGTACGGGCCAGGGGTCCGACCTTGACCGCGCGGCCCAACTGGGCGCCGAGGGTTTGAGGTTCGGTCTGATCATCGCTCTGGCCGCGATCGGCCTGTCCTTGATCTTCGGCACCACAGGTCTGACCAACTTCGCCCACGGCGAGATCGTCACGGCCGGAGCTTTGACCGCCTGGTTCTTGAACGTCCTGGTGGGATTGCAGCTCATCCTTGCTGGCATTTTGAGCGTTATCCTGGTTGGCCTGTTCGGCGCGGCTCTCGACAAGGGACTGTGGGGGCCGCTCAGACGACGGGGCACCGGCCTCATCGCAGCGATGATCGTGTCGATCGGTCTGGCGATTTTGCTCCGGTACTTCTACCTCTACCTTTTCGGTGGCGCCACGCGCCCGTTCAACGACTACTCGGGTCTGGCCGGTATCCAGATCGGACCGGTCAGCCTCACCTCCGTTGACTACGCGAGCATGGTGATCGCCGTAGTCGTCCTCGCTCTGGTGATCTTCGCTTTGCTCCGTACCCGGCTCGGCAAGGCCACGCGCGCCGTTTCCGACAACCCGGCTTTGGCTGCAGCCTCCGGCATCGACGTCGAACGCGTCATCACATCAGTCTGGATCGCAGGCTCGGCGTGCGCCGGCTTGGCCGGCGTGCTGCTAGCCATCTCCCAGCAGGTCAGCTTCCAGCTGGGATTCCAGATCTTGCTCCTGGTCTTTGCAGCCGTGGTGATGGGTGGCCTCGGTACCGCATACGGAGCGCTGGTCGGCTCGCTCATCGTCGGAATGCTCATCCAGTTGTCGACCCTGGTGATCCCGCCCGAACTGAAAAACCTTGGCGCCTTGGCCGTCCTGATCATCGTTCTGCTGATCCGGCCGAATGGCATCCTGGGCCGCCGCGAGCGAGTGGGCTGAGGGGGCGCGAGTCATGGACTGGGGACTGATCTTCTCGAACACAGCTGTTGCCGCCGTCAATCTTGAGGCGGTGGTGTTCGCGCTCGCCGCTATCGGCCTCAACATGCACTTCGGCTACACAGGACTGCTGAACTTCGGTCAGTCGGCATTCCTCGCATGCGGCGCCTATGGACTCGCCGTGTCGGTGTCGCAGTGGGGTGTGAGCCTGTGGGTCGGTCTGGTGATCGGCATCCTGGCCGCGATCGTCCTTGCTCTCCTGCTCGGCCTGCCCACGCTGCGATTGCGTGCCGACTACCTGGCCATTGTGACGATCGCTGCTGCAGAGATCGTCCGCATCACGCTGCGCTCCGTCCGCTTCAAGGACACCTTCGGTGGCTCGGACGGTCTGCAGAACTTCGCTGGTCCCTTCTACGCCTTGAATCCCTTGGACCCGGGCGTGTACGGATTCGGTCCTTGGCAGTTCGATGAACGGCGAACCTGGATCCTGATCGTGGGGTGGATCACCATCGCCGTGGTGTCGTTCCTGATGTTCCTGTTGATCCGCAGCCCGTGGGGACGGGTCCTCAAGGGGATCAGGGAGGACGAAGCAGCCGTCAGGAGCTTGGGCAAGAACGTCTTCGGCTTCAAGATGCAGAGCTTGATGATCGGAGGCGTGATCGGTGCGCTCGGCGGCTTCCTGTTCGCCCTCGGCAACGCTGCAGTTCAGCCGGACTTCTTTGGCACCGACACCACCTTCTTCGCCTATGCCGTGCTGATCCTCGGTGGCGCCGCACGGATCATGGGCCCCGTCCTCGGAGCCGCAATCTTCTGGGGCCTCATCCAGTTCACCGACAACCTGCTGCGTGAGGCGATCGGCAACGGCTACATCCCGTCGTCGGTGATGACGGTGACCCAGTCGGCATCGGTGCGCTTCATGATGGTGGGAGCAGCTCTCATGCTGCTCTTGATCTTCCGACCGCAGGGCATTATCGGTGACCGCAAGGAGGTAGCGCTCGATGTCAGATGAGAGCCGATCCTCACCCGGTCGAGCGACGACGAGTCACGGTGCGCGGCACGCTGAGATCACTGCGATCCTCGCTGCTGTCCCACACACCCCCGGCGCGCCCAAGCCCGACCCCATCCTGATCGCTGATGGCATCCATCGGACCTTTGGTGGCCTCACCGCGGTCGATGTCGAGCATCTCGAGATCCAGCGGGGGGCCATCACGGCGTTGATCGGCCCGAATGGTGCCGGCAAGACAACGCTCTTCAACCTCCTCACTGGATTCGACAACCCTGATGCGGGCACGTGGACCTTCGATGGGCGGTCCATCGAGAAGCTCGCAGCCCATCAGGTGGCGCGACGAGGCATGGTTCGCACCTTCCAACTGACCAAGGCCCTTTCCCGGATGACCGTGATCGAAAACATGCGGCTCGGGGCGTCGGGTCAACGGGGCGAGGGGCTTGCCTCTGCACTCTTCCGGCCGTTGTGGCGCGCTCAAGAGAAGGCGAACACCGCCCGCGCTGAGGACATCCTGGCGAGGTTCAAGCTCGACACGAAGGCCGCGGACCTCGCCGGCAGCCTCTCCGGCGGGCAACGAAAACTCCTTGAGATGGCCCGTGCCTTGATGGTCGAACCAGCCATGCTGATGCTTGACGAACCGATGGCCGGGGTCAACCCCGCACTGACCCAATCGCTCCTTGGTCATATCAAAGACCTGCGCGAAGACGGCCGAACAATTCTTTTCGTGGAGCACGACATGGAGATGGTCCACGACATCGCCGATTGGGTGGTGGTGATGGCACAGGGACGGGTCGTGGCCGAGGGAACCCCCACAACCGTCATGGCCAATCAGGAGGTCATCGACGCCTACCTTGGCGCCCGCAGAGACCCGAACGTGAGCTCCTCGAACGAGTCGCAGGTGCCTGGTCGCGACGAAGAAACCGATAGCAAGGACATGGCGCCATGACCACCGGCCCTGGTGAGCCTCAGCCCGTCCTGGTCGTTCGCGACCTTGTGGCTGGCTACCTACCCGGAATCAACATCCTTCATGACTGCGACCTCACAGTGGCTCCCGGCGAGCTCGTCGGCATCATCGGTCCCAACGGCGCCGGCAAGTCGACCCTGTTGAAGGCGATGTTCGGCCTGGTCAACGTCCGCAGCGGAACAGTTGAGTTGAGCGGCGAGAGCATTGTGGGTTTGAAGGCCAACCAGTTGGTCGCCCGAGGGGTCGGATACGTCCCTCAGACGAATAACGTCTTTCCCTCGCTCACCATCGAGGAGAATCTGCAGATGGGCGCCTACCAGGCGCCCAACACGTTCAAAGCGCGCTTCGAGTACGTAGCGGCCCTGTTCCCCACACTGGCCGACAGGCGCAGCCAACGGGCCGGCAGCCTCTCGGGCGGCGAACGGCAGATGGTGGCGATGTCGAGGGCGCTCATGATGGATCCGCAGGTCCTGCTTCTCGATGAACCAAGCGCTGGGCTTTCGCCTCTTCTCCAGGACGAGGTGTTCGCGCGGACCAAGCAGATCAACGAGTCCGGGGTCACCATCGTCATGGTGGAACAGAATGCTCGCCAATGCTTGCAGATCTGCGATCGGGGTTATGTGCTCGACCAGGGCAGCAATGCCTACACAGATACCGGCGACAGGCTGTTGGTCGACCCGCGCGTCATTGAGCTCTACCTGGGCACACTCGGTCAGTAGCCGCAGTCGATCAGCGGTTCCTTTGTCTACAACGGCCTTCACTACCCAACGGCAACCTGCATGACTGAGGGTGGGTCCCGGACCTGGTCCGGGACCCACCCTCAGTTCATTCGTACCGTGATACCTCTTACGGCGTAGACCCCGCCGTGGACTTCGTCGCCACCAAGCCCTGCTTGGCAAGCTCCTCCAAGACCTTGGCGGTCTCATCGAAGCCGATCAGGATGATCGCATCCGGGTTCGCCTGCTTGATCTGGGAAACCTCGGCGCTGAACGACGTGGCCTTCGGGTCGTAGATGACTCGAGCCACGACCTCGCCACCGCCAGCCTTGATGCTCGACTCCGTGGAGTCGCCCAGTCCATCGCCGTACGAGTCCTGCAGCTGCAGGAAGGCGATCTTCTGGTGGTCATCCCCGAGTACCGTGTTGCCCAAGACCCGTCCCTGCAACACGTCCGAGGG
>Ga0335397_10012683_pt1 | contig 10306 bp, 5 predicted proteins | sample MAT04_FD_205740 | JGI IMG/M metagenome (GOLD analysis project Ga0335397, IMG submission 205740) | Freshwater microbial communities from Lake Fryxell liftoff mats and glacier meltwater in Antarctica - MAT-04 (spades assembly) (version 2) ...
CCCTCACGGCAGCAGCCACCACGGCCAGGTGCACCGAGCGGCGCGGCACGCTCACGTGCACGGCATCCGATGCCAGCACGGTGCCGTCGAGGCGCTCCCGCCGCACGAGCAGCACGCCGGTCCAGGGCTCGTCGGTGTCGTTGACCGCCACCACGACCTCCTCGGTGACGCCGGTCGGGCCGGGCCGGCGCTGCACCGTGAGGAGCCGGTCGGCGAAGGAGGCGCGCAGGGCCCACCACAACGGCTTGGGCCGCCCGTCGCCGTCGACCGCGGCCCAGGAGGTGACCGGCCAGCAGTCGTTGAGCTGCCACACGATCGCACCGGCGGTACGCGGCCACCACGAGCGGTAGTGGGTGACGGCGTATGCCACGGCCCGGGCCTGGTTGAGCTGGGTGGCCCAGTGCCAGTCGGTGAAGTCGTCGGGCACGCCGAGGTGCGGTGCGAGCCCACGGTCGAGCTTGGCGTTGCCGTCGCCCGCCTTCTGGTGCAGAAGGAAGGTCGGGTGGTCCTTCGTCGCCACCTCGCCGTCGGCGTCCCTGACCGCCCGCCGCAGGGTCGCCCACGTCGGCGGCCCCTGGAAGCCGAACTCGGAGCAGAAGCGCGGCACGGCATCGCGGTAGGCCGTGTGGTCGACCCGGTTCCAGACCTCCCACTCGTGGTGCGTGCCGTGGTCGGGGTCGTTGGGGTGCACCTCGGCAAGCGCGTGGCCCGGGGAGCAGGGCGAGCCCTCGGTGTAGGGGCGGGTGGGGTCGAGCTCGGCGAGCACCCGTGGGAAGACCTCGGTGTAGTAGCGCCACCCCCACGTGCGGCCCCGAAGCTGCTCCTGCCAGCCCCAGTCCATGAAACCCCAGAGGTTCTCGTTGCCGCCGTTCCAGATCACCAGCGAGGGGTGACAGCTCAGCCGGGTCACCTGCTCGCGCGCCTCGGCCTCGAGCTCGGTGACGTGCGGCTCCTCCTCGGGGTAGGCGGCACAGGCGAGCAGGAAGTCCTGCCACACCATCAGCCCCGCCTCGTCGCACAGCTCGTAGAAGTCCTCGCTCTCGTAACTGCCGCCGCCCCAGACCCGCAGCAGGTTGAGCCGCGCGCCGACGGCCTGGTCGATGCGGCGCGCCAGCCGGTCGCGGGTGATGCGCGTGAGCAGGTGGTCGTCGGGAATCCAGTTGGCGCCCTTGACGAAGAGCGACCGGCCGTTGACGACGAAGGTGAACGGGGTGCCGTGCTCGTCGGGCGCGGTGTCGAGGGCGATGGTGCGCAGACCGATGCTGCGCTCCCAGGAGTCGAGCGGGGTGGCGCCGTCGTCGAGGAGCACGACCTCGAGGTCGTGCAGCACCGCCTCCCCGTACCCACGAGGCCACCACAGGGCGGGCCGCTCCACGACCAGGTCGACGACGGCGCTCGTCGCGTCGGCATCCACCCGGCCGGTCGCCTCCACGCCGGCAAGTCGCACTCTCACCGCGAGCTCCCCTGCCGCGGAGCCGAGCCCGGTTCGCTCGACGTCGAGATGCACCGCGACGGTGGCGGTGGCGTGGTCGTGCGACACCGACACCAGCGGGCGCACGGCCGCGAGCCGCGCCACCCGCCACCGCTCGACGGAGACGGGCTGCCAGAGGCCGGCGGTCTGCAGGTCGGGGCCCCAGTCCCAGCCGAAGCTGCACGCCATCTTGCGCACCATGTTGAACGGCTGCGGATAGGCGCCGGGGCGGAAGCCGATCCGCTCCTGCTCCGCCTCGGCGTGCTCGAGGGCGGAGGCGAGGTCGACGGTCAGCGAGAGCGGTGACCCGGCCGCGGCGGCGACCGCCTCGCGCACGTCGACCCGGTAGGAGCGATGCATGTTCGCCGTGCGGGCCACGACCTCACCACCCAGGGCGATGGTCGCGACGGTGTCGACCCCGGCGAGCACCAGGTCGACCCGCTCGTCCGGATCGGGTGGCTCGAGCAGGACCTCGGCGGAGTAGCGCCAGTGGGTGCGGCGCATCCACGCCACGTCGCGCTCCCCGTCGTCGACGTACGGGTCGGGGACCAGCCCGGCGTCGAGCAGCGCGGTGTGTGCGGTGCCCGGCACCGTCGCCGCCACGTCGACGCCCTGGAGGCCGGCCGCCACCGGGCCCGCGGTGGCACGCAGGCGCCAGCCGTCGACGGGGTGGCTCATGCGCATGCGGGCTCCTCGAGGTCGTGGCACACGGATGCGGCCCGGTCGGGGCCCGCCCGCCCGCTCGGCTGGTCCCTCAGTATCCCGGGAACACCGCGCGTCACCCAGCGCGGACCCGGGACGTGACCTGTGGGCACCGCCACGCCGGGGGCCACCACCGCCCCTTTGGGCATACAGTCCGGTTGTGACAGCAGCAGCGACGAACGGGCCCACCGCGCGCCCGGACTCACGCTGGGCCGACCTCGACGGACCTGTGCACTACCTCGACTTCGGCGGCCGGCGGGATGCCCCACTGGTCGTGTGCGTGCACGGGCTCGGCGGTTCGGCGGTGAACTGGGCCGCGGTCGCGCCGACGCTGGCGCGGACCTGCCGGGTCCTGGCCATCGACCTCGCCGGGTTCGGGCACACCTTGGGCGGCTCGCGCTCGACGTCGGTGCAGGCGAACAACCGGCTGCTGCACCGGTTCCTCGTCGAGGTCGCCGGCACGCCCGCGATCCTCGTCGGCAACTCGATGGGCGGGCTCATCTCCATCCGTCAGGCGGCGCGCCGGGCCGAGACCGTCGCGGGCCTGGTGCTCATCGACCCGGCGCTCCCCCCGGCCCTGCGGGCGCGACCCGACCCCAGGGTGGTCGCCACGTTCGCGGCCTTCATGGTGCCGGTCGTCGGACGCCGGATGGTGCGTCGTCCCCGGAACGAAGAGTCGGCGGTGGCGGCGGCGCGCGAGCTGATGCAGCTGTGCTGCGCCGACCCCGACCGGATCCCGCCCGAGGTCGTCGACCTCCACGCCGAGCTCGCCGGGCAGCGGCTGGAGTACCCGGACGTCGACTCCGAGATGCTCACGGCGGCCCAGTCCCTGCTGTGGGTGATGGCCGATCGGAAGCGCTACGCAGCCATGCTGCAGGACATCGACGTGCCGGTGCTGCTGCTGCACGGTGACCAGGACCGCCTGATCAACGTCGCCTCCGCCCGCGCGGCGGCCGCGGCGAACCCGCACTGGCAGTTCGAGGTCGCCCACGGCGTGGGCCACGTGCCGCAGCTCGAGGCACCGGAGTGGACGATCGACACGATTCTCGACTGGCTCGCCCGCTACCCGGATGTCGCCGACGTCGCCTCGCAGGCCAAGCCGTCGGTCCGGCAACGCGGATGAGCGTGCAGCGACTCAGCTCGCTCGACGCCGGTTTCCTCCAGCTCGAGAACGACCGCCAGCAGATGCAGGTCGGGTCACTTCTCATCTTGGAGGGACCGCCGCCGACCTACGACGAGTTCACCGCGCACGTCGAGGCGTGCCTGGGCGGGTTGCCCCGGCACCGGCAGCGGGTGCAGCGGATGCCGCTCGACCTGGCCCGCCCGGTGTGGGTCGACGACCCCCACTTCCTGCTCACGTACCACCTGCGGCACACCGCGATCCCGGCTCCCGGCGGCGGCGACGAGCTGCGCACGCTCTTCGGGCGGCTGCTGTCCCAGCGCCTCGACCTCCACCGGCCCTTGTGGGAGCTGTGGCTGGTCGAGGGCCTCGCCGAGCACCGGTGGGCCCTGATCACCAAGACCCACCACGCGATGATCGACGGGCTCGCGGGCAACGAGCTGATGGAGGTGATCCTCGACAGCACCCCCGACGCCTCACGACCGGCGCCGGTGGCATGGCACCCGGCCCCGCCCCCGACGCGACTCGGGCTCACGGCATCCGGGGTCGCGGGCCTGGCCCGCCTGCCCGTGGACGCCCTGCGGGCCGTGGGAGGCGCGACACGTCGCGGCCTCGCGTCGCCCGGGGCCCTGGCCCGCGGCGGAGCGGCGCGTGCCTACGGGCTGGCCAGCGTGGGCCGCAGCGCGGCGGAACCCACCAGCGTGCTCAACGGGCCGCTGGGCCCCCACCGGCGGTGGGGGTGGGCCAGGGCCGAGCTGGACGACGTCAAACGGGTGAAGTCCGCTGCGGGCTGCTCGGTGAACGACGTCGTGCTCGCCGCGGTGGCCGGTGGGTTCCGGACGTACCTGCTCGCGCGCGGTGAGGACGTCGAGGCGACGACGGTCCGGTCGCTGGTACCGGTGTCGATGCGCACCGAGAAGCACCGCGGGAAGCTCGGCAACCAGGTCACCGCGATGTTCGCCGAGCTGCCGGTCGGCGTCGAGGGCCCTCGTGAGCGGCTGGCCGTGGTGGCCCACCAGATGACCGACCTCAAGGGCAGCGGCCAGGCGGTCGGCGTCGAGGCGCTTCTCGCCGCAGCCGACTTCGTGCCAGCGACGCTGATGACGCTCGGGGCCCGGCTGTCCGCGTTCACCGGGCAGCGTGTGGTCAACACGGTCACCACGAACATCCCCGGCCCGCAGCAGCCTCTCTACCTCCTCGGCCGGCGGATGCTGGAGCTGTTCCCCTACATCCCGGTGGCCCAGGCGGTGCGGATCAGCATCGGCATCTTCTCCTACGACGGGCACGTCACCATCGGGGTCACCGGCGACTACGACGCCGTGCCCGACATCGACGTGCTGTGCCGCGCGATCGAGGCCTCGCTGGCCGAGCTCGTGGATGCCGTGGCGTCGCCGAGAGGCGGGGTCCGCTCGCGCCAGGGCCTGCCCTCGGCCGGGGACAGCACCGACAGCGGCTGACGGCATCACGGCCGAGCCGGTCTTAGGTTGGACCGCCCGGAGTAGCGCCGGCCCGCGTGGGTATGCAGGAACCACAACGAGGCCGGGAGGCAGAGCATGCGCGCAGTGGTGTGGCACGGCAAGCGGGACGTCCGAGTCGACGAGGTTCCCGATCCGGTGATCCAGGACCCGGGTGACGCGATCATCCGCGTGACGAGCACGAACATCTGCGGCTCCGACCTGCACCTCTACGAGCCGTTGGGCGCCTTCATGAACAGTGGCGACGTGCTCGGGCACGAGGCCATGGGCGTCGTGGAGGAGGTCGGTAGCGAGGTCACCGCCATCTCCGCCGGCGACCGCGTCGTCATCCCGTTCCAGGTCAGTTGCGGCTCCTGCTGGATGTGCGAGCACGGCCTGCAGAGCCAGTGCGAGACCACTCAGGTGCGTGAGCAGGGTTCGGGTGCAGCCCTGTTCGGCTACTCGGAGCTCTACGGCTCGGTTCCCGGTGGGCAGGCCGAGTACCTGCGCGTGCCGCAGGCGCAGTACACGCACGTCAAGGTGCCGCACGGGCCTGCCGACGACCGGTTCGTCTATCTCTCCGACGTGCTACCGACGGCGTGGCAGGCCGTGGCCTACGCCGACCCCGAGCCGGAGGGCACGCTGCTCGTGCTCGGTCTCGGCCCGATCGGTGACATGGCGTGCCGCATCGCCCGCCAGCGCGGCGTCGAGCGCGTCATCGGCGTCGACCGCGTCGACGCCCGGCTCGAGCGAGCCCGTTCTCGTGGCATCACCACCATCGACCTGCGGGAGGTGGACGACGTGGCGGAGGCTGTCCGCGAGCTCACCGGCGGTCGTGGTGCCGATGCAGTCGTGGATGCCGTGGGCATGGAGGCGCACGGCTCGCCGCTGGCGAAGGCGTCGCACCAGGCGGTCGGGATGCTGCCCGATGCCGTGGCGAAGCCCCTGATGACCAACGTGGGCATCGACCGCCTCGCCGCGCTCCACTCCGCCGTCGACGCCGTGCGTCGGGGAGGCACCATCTCGCTCAGTGGCGTCTACGGCGGCATGGCCGACCCGATGCCGATGATGACGCTGTTCGACAAGCAGGTGCAGCTGCGGATGGGGCAGGCGAACGTCAAGCGCTGGGTGCCTGCGATCCTGCCGCTGCTCACCGATGACGACCCGCTCGGCGTCGACACCTTCGCGACGCACCACCTCCCGCTGGAGGCGGCGCCCGATGCCTACGCCACGTTCCAGGCGAAGGCGGACGGCATGGTCAAGGTCGTGCTCAAGCCCGAGCTGGCTCCCGCACCGAGCAACTGAAGCGAAGTCAGGAGCACTTCGCCAGGTCAGGGCCGTACTCGGCCCTGAGCCGGCGAAGTGCTCCTGACTTCGCGGGGGATGCCGGGGACGCGGGGGATGCCGGGGACGCGGGGATGCCGGTGACGCGGGGATGCCGGTGACGCGGGGATGACGGTGACGCGGGGATGACGGTGACGCGACGGGATGCCGGGGATGCAGGCGAACCGACGCGGGTGCGGGTCAGCGTTCTTCGTTGTTGCGCCGGGCCGCTCGGTCGCCCAGCACGCTGAGCTCGTCCACGACCCTCGAGGACAGCGGCGCCCTGGCTGTGCGCCCCGCGAGTGCGGGCGTGTCACGGGGCATCGGGTCGACGGCGTGGCCGGTTGCGACGGCACCGTCGCAGCTCGACCTGGGCAATCCCTCGGGGGGTCTTCAGATGATGATGGCGCTGAAGGCGAAGCCCAGGGCAACGGCGAAGATGATGGCAAGGGTCCCGGGGAGGATGAAGGGGTGATTGAACACCGCCTTGCCGATCCGTGTGCTTCCGGTGTCGTCCATCTGCACGGCTGCCAGCAGCGTCGGGTAGGTCGGTAGGACGAACAGCGCGGAGACCGCGGGGAAGGCGGCCACGGCTGCAGCTGGCGCGACACCGAGAGCGAGGGCTGTCGGCATCAGCGCCTTGGTCGTCGCCGCCTGTGAGTACAGCAGAGCGGCGGCGAAGAACAGGACGACGGCCAGCATCCAGGGTTGTTGCCGCAGCAGGTCGCCGGAGAACGACTCGATCGCGTCCTGGTTTGCGGACACGAAGGTCGTCCCGAGCCAGGCGACGCCGAGGACACAGATGCTGGCGCTCATGCCCGACTTGAACGTCGACGCCCCCAGGATCTCGCCGGGCTGCACCTTGCAGACGACCACGATCAGGGTACCGATCGTGAACATGATGGCGATGATGGCTTGGTCGCGCCCCATCACGGGCTCCGTGACGAGGCCGACCTTGTCGCTGATCGCGGTCGCATACCCCATGACCGCGATCAGGCCGAGGACGAAGATGAGCACGGAGACCTTGGCTCCGGGCTTGATCTTGAGCGCCTGCTCGCCACGCAGTGTGACGAGTCCGCGCGCCAGCCGGTCCTGGTAGACGGGGTCGAACTCGAGCGCACTGTGCGGGTTGGCCTTGTCGATCAGTGTCATGACGAGTGCGGTGAGCATGCACGCGATGAAGGTCGAAGGGATGGCGACGGCGAGCAGCTCCAGGTACCCCACACCCTCGGGTTCAAGAATCGAGGAGAAGTAGACCACGGCTGCCGAGATCGGGCTCGCAGTGATCGCGATCTGCGAGGCTACGACAGCCACCGACAGCGGCCTGCTCGGCCGTATGTTGTTCTCCTTGGCGACCTCCGTGATGACCGGCATGGTGGAGAACGCGGTGTGCCCGGTCCCAGCCATGAAGGTCATGAGGTACGTGATCACCGGCGCCAGGAACGTGAGGTGTTGCGGGTTGCGCCGGAGGATCCGTTCGGCGAGCGAGACCAGGTAGTCCATGCCACCCGCGACCTGCATGGCCGCGATCGCGCAGATGACGGCCATGATGATCGAGATGACGTCCAGGGGCATCTCCCCGGGAGACACGCCGAGGATCGCCAGCACGATCACGCCGAGGCCACCGGCGAAACCGATGGCGATGCCGCCCAGGCGAGCGCCGAGGAAGATGGCGCCCAGGACGACCGCGAGCTCGAGCCAGATCACCGGGCGGCCCTCGGGTCATCGAGCTGGCTGACGGACAACGGAGTCATCAGGTTCTCGACCGACAGGATGGAGTCGAGGCTCTCCTTGGTCATCAGTCCGCGCTCGAGGACGATCTCGCGAATGCCCCGGCCGGTCCGGGCGGCCTCCTTGCCGATGTCGTCACCCACGTCGTGGCCGATGATGTCGTTGAGGTAGGTGACCACGCCGATCGAGTTGGTCACGTAGCCGAGGCACACCTCCCGGTTTGCGGTGATGCCATCGACACACTTCTCGCGGAGGGTCTCGATCACCCGGCGCAGCAGGGTGATCGACTCGAAGAGCGACTGCGCGATGACCGGCTCCATGACGTTGAGCTGGAGCTGACCTGCCTCGGCAGCGAGGCCGATGCAGACGTCGTTGCCCATGACCTTGAAGCACACCTGGCTGACCACCTCGGGAATGACCGGGTTCACCTTGGCCGGCATGATCGACGAGCCGGCCTGCATCTCGGGGAGATTGATTTCGTTGAGGCCCGCGCGCGGACCCGAGGACAGCAACCGGAGGTCGTTGCAGATCTTGGACAGCTTGGTGGACAACCGCTTGAGCGTGGCGTGCGCCAGGACGTAGGCACCGGTGTCGCTGGTGGCCTCGATCAGGTTCGGGGCAGACACGCACGGTCGTCCGGAGACCCGGGTCAGCATGGAGACGGCGAGAGGCGCATACCCAGCGGGGGTGTTGAGTCCCGTCCCGATGGCGGTCGCGCCGAGGTTGAGCTCGAGCAGCAGACCGCGGGCGTTCTCCAGGTGACGGTGCTCTTCACCGAGCGTGACTCCGAAGGCGGTGAACTCCTGGCCCAGGGTCATGGGTACGGCGTCCTGCAGCTGGGTCCGGCCCATCTTGAGGACGTTCGCGAACTCCTCTCCCTTGGCGGCGAAACTCTCCTGTAGAGCGGTCAGCGACTCCCGCAGGTCGCCGAGCATCTCGTCGAGAGCGAGCCGGAAGCCGCTCGGGTAGGCGTCGTTGGTGGACTGGCTGCGGTTGACGTGGTCGTTGGGGTTGAGCACGTCGTATGCGCCTCGTGGCTCACCGAGGTGCTCGAGAGCGAGATTGGCGATGACTTCGTTGGTGTTCATGTTGACCGACGTGCCGGCGCCACCCTGGAAGACGTCGATCGGGAACTGGTCCATGCAGCGCCCGTGATCCAGCACCTCGTCGCAGGCCCAGACGATCGCATCCGCGATCTCCGCGGACAGAGCGCCCAGCGACTTGTTCGCCAACGCCGCCGCCTTCTTCACCATCACCATGCCCCGCACCATCTCGGGGACTTCACTCACTGATCTCCCGCTGATGGCGAAGTTCTGCACCGCCCTCAGGGTGTGGATGCCGTAGTAGGCATCGGCCGGCACCTCCATTGTCCCCAGAAGGTCGTGCTCGGTCCGAGTCGTGGTCATGGGAAATCACCCTCTTTGGCGGGCTGTGCGCCGTATCAGGTCGCACCACCGACGGTAGTCTTCCCAGGTTCTTCCCATCGTTTGAGGTGGTGCACCAGACATGGGTGGGCCGCCGCCGGGGTTCGAGGGGGCGGCCCAGTGGCACAGTGAAACTCAGGGCGGCCGAGGCGCTCGTCCTCCTCCTCGTTTGGCCTGGTGAGCCAGGGCGACCTGGCCAAGGCGTTACCCGACGAGCAGACCGGACAGCTCGTGGAGTCCATCTCCCCGGGCCGACCGACCCCGCCCTGCGAGGCCGGGGTGTCGGAAACACGCCCGGCATCCCGGCGTCGCCGCGTGTGGCTCAGGAGTGACGCACCCGGTCCAGGATCGCCCCGGCCACTTCTTCGGGGTGCAGCTCCGGAAGCCAGTGTCCGGCGTTCAGCTCGACGAAGAGGTAGTCACCACTGACGTGAGCGGCGGTGGCCTCGGCGGCCGCCCGGCCCAGCGCCGGGTCGGCATTGCCCCACAGGTACGTGGTGGGCACGGGCACCTCGCCGGCCTCGGCCCCGACGGCGTCGAGCATCTCCCAGGGCCGACGGCGCCCGACCGCGCGGTACCACGCGAGCGGGCCGTGCAGCTCGGACGGCTTGGCGAACCGCAGGCCGTACACCCGGGCGAGGTGGGCGGGCATGCCGGACAGCCGCAGGGCCGGGCCCAGGGTGCGGGACAGCACCTGCTCGGGCAGCACGGGCAGCTGCACCGCCAGGGTGTACCAGCTGCGCAGGGGCTGGAAGGAGCGCGTCATGGCGCGGGCGAGGGCGGACGGGTGCGGGGTCGACAGCACGGTCAGCGAGGAGACCCGGTCGGCGTGGTGCGCCCCGAGGTACCAGGCCACCGCACCGCCCCAGTCGTGGCCGACGACGTGCGCGGTGCGCACCCCCGCAGCATCCAGAACCGCGAGCACGTCAGCCGCCAGCAGGCTGACCCGGTAGGCGGAGACCTCCGTGGGGCTCGCGCCCGGCGAGTAGCCGCGCTGGTCCGGGGCGAGGGTGCGCAGCCCGGCCCGGTGCAGCAGGGGCGCCACCTCGGCCCAGCACCGCGAGTCCTGCGGGAACCCGTG
>Ga0335397_10012688_pt1 | contig 10303 bp, 8 predicted proteins | sample MAT04_FD_205740 | JGI IMG/M metagenome (GOLD analysis project Ga0335397, IMG submission 205740) | Freshwater microbial communities from Lake Fryxell liftoff mats and glacier meltwater in Antarctica - MAT-04 (spades assembly) (version 2) ...
ACTTTTCAACACTAGCCAGTTCGGTACGCTCATCATCCTGCCATTGCTTGCCTGTGCCTTAGTCTTACTCAGTCAATTTGATTGCTGGCAGTGTCTTACTGGCTGGTATTTCACCGTGCTAGGACGACTCATCGCGTAGTTGGTACGCCTACTTGTTCTGCACCATTCAATTGTAACCCAGAGTACTCGCAGCCTCGAGGCTGCTGCATTTCATCCCCGGCTTGAAAGACCGGGGTTCTCACGCGAAGCCTTATAGTGACCGAGGGGGTGACGAGGAAAATGTTTCTCGTCATGCGGCTACCGATGAGGAAAAGTGCGAGGAAATGGCAGAAAAGTATGACTGGGATCTGGTGCGAGTAGAGCCTACTGAAGATCCGATTCTGCAAGTCGATTGCGTGTTTGAAGGTGAAACCCAGTTTCCAAACTATCACGAAAAACAGGACAGATAGACATGAAAAAATACATCATTTTTCGGGCTGAAGGCAGTGCTGAGAGTTGGAAAGAACGCAAGCTAGAACCGAGTGGAGCGCTCACTCGAATCCTGGCAGAACGCCTTGATTGCTCTGATAAACCCTTGCCAGAGCCAGGATATCGTCCTGCTGAATTTGTTCGAGTTGAGCAACTTCATAATCCCAGTGTTCACGGAGATAGCACCCATTACAGAACAGGTGACTGGGAGGTCGTGCAAGTCCACAGCTACACGCCGGATATCCCAATCCCACATGGAGGCGACTACGACCTGATTGCCATTTGCATCTGTCGCTACAACCCCGTCAATGCACCCTTGAAACCCATGCCTGAGCGTCAGGTTTCTCTTGAATCATTTGGTGGAAATCGTGAAGCATATGAGCAGTGGCTGATCTCTCAGAAAGAAATGGCTGAAGTGTAAGCAGCTTTGGTTGCCCGCCTCAATCCTACTCTAGTGGATGGGGCAAATCTAGATTATTAAAAATGTGCTGGCGGAGCCGCCAAGTGTCGCCATGAGCCAGGTGGGCGTTCCAACTCTGTAGGCTCTGAACCAGTTCTTGTGCCGATAATTTACCCTTGGCATAAGAAATTCGATCGCCTTCGGCAAGAACGAAAGGGCTAAGAAAAATTAAAGCGCAAAGAGCTAAGGGCTTAAGGGCTTAAGAGCTAAGAAAAAGTCCTCGGCGGCACGCAACACACCCGAAACCCAACATTGCTGTCAATGAAGTCGCGCGAACTGTCGGAGCGATCGGCAGACCGACAATACCAAGGATTGCCGTACCAGGAACCGCCCCGCAGCAGCCTCCTTGTCTCTGTCCGATCGATCTCAACCCAGGCACTACCATCGATAGGTGCGCCATTGTAGCTATCGTGATAGTCATCCTCACACCACTCCCACACGTTGCCATGCGTATCATATAATCCCCAATCATTGGCTGGAAAGCTTCCCACTGCGATCGTCTTTTGTCGATACTCTCCTTTAGGACTACCGTTATAGGTGAAATTTCCATCGTAGTTCACCAGCTCAGTCGTAATTCTCTCTCCAAAGTGAAAGGGCGTTGCTGTCCCTGCTCGGCAACCATACTCCCATTGCGCTTCACTCGGCAGCCGATATTCTTTCCCAGTGTGAGCGGACAGCCGCTGACAAAATTCCTGGGCATCCTCCCAGCTCACTTGCTCAACCGGAAGGTTAGCGCCTTTGAACGTGGAGCGATCGGGGTCAAGTTCTCGATTAATCCGGTCATAGCCCGCAACTACGCGCCACTGAGCCTGAGTTATGGCGTAGCGCCCCATGTAGAAGGTCTGGAGCGTGACTTCGTGCGGGGGGCGTTCTCTATCAAGGCTTTCTGGTTCGCTCTCAGGCGCACCCATAAGGAATCTGCCTCCAGGGATGGCAATCATATCTAATCCAGCACCTTCGCCCGTTTCGAGGCTCAGAGATTCGGTGTAGCCCCAGGTGACGGCAGGGCGGCGGCTGATGACCCATTCTCGGCGCATTCCCATCCAGCGGTTTTCCTGTTCGAGCTTGGCAGTCTCGTAGTCGAAGCGATCCAAGATGGCGGTGATGGTGGCGGATTGATATTCGCAGGGTTGCAGGGGCGGAAAGTTGATGAGTTTGACAACTTCATATTCCAGGTCTTCAAACAAGTCTTCAAAGGGGAATTTCTTAGTATCATCTTCACTGGATTCTTCAGAAGGAGGCACTCCGCTGCCCCGCCGCAATTCCTGGGCAAAGCTGGCATACTCCCCGCCCAACGGCTCCAGGATATCTGCCATGACACTAGCAAAGGAGCGCATTCCCTGTAATTCTTCTGGCACTTCTACATTAGGATTGGTCAGAAACGCTCGAAAATCCTCATCAGAGAACTTATTCCAACGGCGCTCAACCTCCGCCGACACACTGTTGACGACATCAACGGTGTCTACTGCTGGCAGCCTTATCCGCAAAACTTCCCGCACCTTCGGGGCAAATTCATACTGGACGAGATCTTGCTGATCTAACGGCTCCCGCCCTACTTCGTTTTCTGCCAGTGACGTATCGCTTTCTTCTTGTAGCACCTGCTCCAATTTATCGTCTTCCTGTCCTGGCAGACGCAGCAATAAACCACTTAAAAACACCTCCGCGACGGGTAACGGAGACTTGGCATCGTACAGCATGGAATCTCGAATCAGCCGCACCACAGGCAAGGTAATGACCGGAGCGGCAGCCAGCAACATGACCAATCGCTGGGCTTGGGGAGAAGCCAATTCCAGAAAACGCTGCACCCGATCGCCCGCGATCGCTTCTAACGCTTGCTGAAAAGCAACATCAAGGTCAGGATCAAGGGCACTGCCATCATCAACAGCTTGCTGAGCGCGATCGCGGGCAATCGCCTCAATTCCCTTTGAGCGGGGAACCGCACCCCCTCGTTGGGGCAGCAGGAATCCCGGAATCAGCTCACGGCGATCGCCCGCTAACATCAAACTCCAACGCGCCAAGTCGCGCACTTCACTCGTCACCACTGGCACTGAAATGCGCTGATCAGCATCCTCAGGTTCATGGCGCTCTTGTATTCGCGTCTTTAGTCGCTGGTTCGCCACCCCAGGAATATCATTACTGATGGCGATCGCGCTCCCCCGCCCCAGAGCGGTGCGCTTCCACATCCAGACGGGTAGCATCTGCCACACCACCGTGGGCATAGTTTTGCCCCAATCTTGCAACATCGGCAACAGCGTACCATTCCACCAGTACGCCCCAGCACAATCACTCAGCAAAATGACAATGCGTCGTCCCCGTTGGTCAATCAACTCACTAGGGCGATGACCGGGTTGATGGGGTTTAGCCCTAAGCCGCACTACATCGTCGGTAGACTGAGCTTCTGGGGTCACAACTAGGTCAAACACCTGCACATCTCGAAAAGCACCATAACACCGCAAAATCCGCACTACATCCTTCACCAAACGCTGCCAGATGTGCATAGAGGAGCCGCGATCTACCACCAAGATGATGTCAAACCATGGCTCTTTTGTCGGTGCCAGGATCGGTAACCACAAACGAGTGCGGGCAATGTTTTCTACAGTGGCAGGTTCATCTAATCGTTTGCCGATGCCTGCATTCACCTTCTGGAGCAAAGGCTTTAAGGCTCGCAAAATCGCTAGGGAATCCGTCAGCATAGCGGGGTCAGCCAACCACACTGGCAAAACTTGTGCGGGAAGCACACCTGCTTGGGGGCTGGGGGCGGCAATATTTGCCCTGGGGGAAGATGGCGGCGGCGAAAATTCGATTTCAGGCGCGACAGCCGCATCCAGAGAAACAGAGGGTAACGGCGGCGGTTGCGGAGTTGGTTCAGCAGGGACAAACTCAACGGCGGGTTCCATTTGCATCGCTAGCCATAGCGTCTCGGCAATTTCGACGCTAGTAAAGGTTTTCCGCTCTTCTGCCAGCAGATTGATTAACCGACTGACATAATCAGGCGATGTCCCTGCTGCCCCAGATGTTGTCATCAGTCCGCCTCACTCAAACGCCTGAACAGCAAATCTTGCAGTCGTTTCATTTCTGATTCACTGGGGCGTTCGTCGCGGGTCATGAGGTAAATCGCATTCAATAGCTGGTCGGTAGATCGATCGGCTTTGTTGCCCTTGTCTAAAAACTGACCGATCAGTTCTGTCAAGTTCGCTTCGGTCTTCGTCCAGCCACTTTGATCTGCGTTGTCGAAGTGCGATCGCACGATAGGTTGCAGCGACTCTATTGTAGGGTCGGGCATTCTCACCCGCAGACAGCGGCGGTTAAACGCTGGGGAAAAATCTCGTTCACCATTGCTGGTCATGATGACAAGGGGAAACTCGCAGCACTTGACGCGCCCATCGGTGATCAGGGCTTCCATGTCCTTATCAGCAGTCCGCACTTTAACAGTGGCATCTGGTACGGTGGCATCAGGAGCAACCGTATCTCTCCGACGGCGTTTACGACGCACCAACTCCGGAATCTCAAATTCCCCTTCTTCAAACAGGTTCAGTAGATCGTTGGGCAGATTCAAATCGCTCTTGTCAATCTCGTCAATGAGCAACACTCTTGGGAGAAGCGAAGGTAAAAATGCTGTGCCGACTGCCCCTAATTGAATGTAGTCGCCTAGTTCACCCGCTTCCTGGGTTGTTTCAGCCTCTGTTTCTTTGCGAATTTTATCGAGTTGGGCATCTTGCAGACGGGCGATCGCATCGTAGCGGTACTCTGCATCTACTAAGTTTGCCCGTGCCGTAATCGCCCAGGTTAACACTGGACCAAGTTGCAATTCATGGGCAATAGCATAGGCTAAAGATGTTTTGCCTGCACCCGCTGCACCCGTCACCAACAACGGACGCCGCAGGTGAATAGCCGCATTCACCGCATCCACAATTTCTGAATATCCATTCTCGTCAGTTCTGACTCGAAAGCTCTTGCCCCTCTGAATCGAACGAGGATCACCGTTAGCAAGACCACGGAGGGCTGCCCAGTATTCTGTGTCCTTAGTTTTGTCTACCATTTCCCTGGAAAAAAAATGTCGCCAAGGCGGGCGCTCAGGGAGTTGTGACAGCCCTTGAGGTGGGTCTTGATTGCAGTTTCCGTTGAAGTATTTCCAGGACATGAGCGCTCAGGGAATGGGGGAAAGGAAGATCAGGCAGTAGAAAAAAATCAGGCAACTATCGCGTCTTCATCTTCTTGATTCTTGAGGTTTGGCAACCCACGAGGTAATCGATCAGGACAGTCGCAGAACAGTCTAATATGTTTGACCACTTCAGTCTCAGGATTAGCAAGTCTTTCTCGCCACTTGCCAGCTAAATCAGCAAAATTAGTCAGTCGGCTTTCTTTAGACAAGTGATTCATTTGGGTTTCAAGTTCGGCAAAAATTGCTTTATCGCCACTTGGCGACCATAGGGCGATCGGCACGGCAGCATCAATAATTTCATACAGTAGGTCTTTCCGCTTTTCATGCTCTGAGGGTAGTTCGGCGACCAACTTTAGTCCTAGCTTCTGCCCCAATAGAACCTTCAAAGCACCTTTTGTTTCAAGATATTTCTTTTGCAGATGGAGCCTATCACATGCTGTCCCTGCTTTCACACACTCTTTGAGGATCTGCCACTTGCGCTCTAGCTTTTGTTGTGCGTCATTGTCTCCAATGCGATCGAAAGAGCGCACAACAAACATCCGGTGCATTCCTAATGAAATAGGGTTATCTCGCTTGTCTTTGACATGCCATGTCGCTAAATCTTCCTCTAACAGCGCACAGGGAAGAAATAACTCAATCAGGATCTCTTCATTATCCTGCTTCCTGTCTAAAGTCTTCTCAGCTTGATAAATCCAGTCAGACAAGTAGGTTGGCACTTCCTCAAAAGAGCATGTCACAGGAGATACCCCAAATTTAATCGGGTTTTCCTCTCCGGTGATATGCAACTCGGGGTAGACAATGACATCCGAGCCACTCTCTTCGCAAGCCACAAGCAAGTAACCCTGGCGAACAGTCTGCTCTGGCTCAGGGGCTATGGGAGGAACCTGATATTGCTGGGCGATGCGATCGCGCCATTGTTCTAGGGCGCTTAGATCCCGATTATTACCTGCACTGGAGCGCTGTAACTCAGCGATCGCATACTCCACAAAACGGACTGCTAGGACAGGCTTATCGTGCTTTGTTAACAAATTCTGAATATCATCTAGGTTATTCATGAACGGACAGTCTGGTCGAATGTCCCGAAAACTTCGCTCATATACCGCTTGAAAGGCTTGAAAAAACGCAATTTGCACATAGGCAAAATCATCTGAACCTAACATAGCGAATAAGCCTTCCCAGTCTTTCTCTAACAAGTTGACTGATCGACTGATCAAGGGCTTAGGCTGTAATTCTGCGATAACCGAGTCCTTAAGCCTAGGATTAGCCTCACAAAATTTCGTGAAGAGTTCATCGAGCCTTTTTTCTGACCTTGCCCACTTCAATAGCTTATAGGTCACTTTAGAGAGTTCTCCCTTTTCAGCTATATCTGGAAGACTTTCGTCGAGTTTTTCATCAACAAATATTTCCAATAGCTCATAGTCGGTGTAACTCTTTTGCAAAGCTAACCGGAAAATCTCTCGTTTCTCAGAACTCCAATCCATTGGCACGGTTCACTTCTCTGGAGGAATAACAAAGGCTACCGCTGTGGTGTAGGTAATGAGCAACAATGATCCATACAGCGGTTGATAAAACGGTAAGGAGACTGCTAATGCTCCCCCGGTAGCAAACACCCAAACAATAAACGAACCACAGGAAATCCCAATCTGTGTCCAAGCTGGTGATTTTCCAGGTTGGTTGGTGCGTTTACGAGTCCACCCAAAAGTAACCACCAGACCAATTACAAAAAATAGCCAGAGTAAGCCGACCTTTGGAATCGCTTCTCCAGCACTTTGAATCGCGCCACTCACCGCCAACCAGAAGCTTACTGCCTCAGTGGGAATGTACTTCCTCAGACGATCAGGATACTCGTCTGGCGGAATATTCGGTGCAGCACCTGACTGCAATTGCTCAGAAACAATACGAAGACCCATGCTTTACATTCTCCTCTAAACTATAGTGCTCCTGAAGAAGTTGCTTTAAGATGACGATCGATGGCGCTAACCAGAATACCCTCACGGACACTGCCAAAGCTCGTTTGCAGTTCCTTATGGTGTAGTGCTACCAAATTCCAATCATCATCAAAACACGGAGATCCGCTCGATCCTCGTTTGGTTGAGTTGACATAGAGCACCAATCCTTTTGCCTCATTGATTTTCACCACACCATTGTTGCTCAAGGAAACTTTCATCTTCTCCCCTTCGGGATGTTGCAGAATGTTCAGGGGCGATCGCGGTATTAATTGAGCCGTGGTATTCAATGGCACTGGCTTAATGGTGAAGTCTGCTTTCGGACTAAGGTGAATTAAGGCATAGTCAAGCTCGTCAATGGGGCTAGCCGCCACCACGGGGTTATGATCAGTTGCTGTCATCACTTGCGTGCGGGTCGCTTCGCCAAACGGAGTGCTGACATAGCCAAATTCAAACCGTGCTGACTGCGCGATCGCATTGAGATCGGCTCCAGCCTGAAAGCTCAAGACATGGTAGTTGGTCAACACCAACCCTGGAGCGATCAGCACACCCGTACCGCTCTCTATAGCAGGGCGATCCGCAAAGGTAATTTTACAAACTGCACTGGCGAGTTCCAAGCCCTGTTGTAGCTTGCCAACATCAGCTTCAAACGTGAACTGCTGGGGCAAGAAAAGTTGGAGTTCTTCAGATTGAACGTCTACGCCCCAAGTACTGGGGTCTAACTCCAACGACAACTCCCCTATCAGTTTGTCTGAAGGATTCAGTACCAGGTACTGCCGCAACACCCTCGAACAAAACTGCTGAATATCAGCTCGATTGTCGGTATCCCTCGCAAGAGCCAGAATCAAATCTTCGATATAGCCCCTGGCGATCGCCCACTTGATCAGGTTGAAGATAACGGTGTCGTGCTTCCCGCTCCCTGCAACCACGGCAAGGTTTTTGCCGAGTTTTTCCTCGACGAAAATCTTTAGATCGTCTGGGTCAGGATAAGCAGATTCAATCGCCTCACGTAGAGCTTTGCGATCCTCCTTTGATAGGTTCAACACGGCTCCTGCCTCTGCATACTCACCAAATATTTCTTCAGGTAATCGATTATGACCATACCAGAAATGGAGCGATCGCTCCATTTAACCTGCTAAATTGACGTATCTTATTACCTTCATTTTAAATGCTACGCTTTACGGATTCTGCCCCACTTTAACCGAGTTTTGGGTTGATAACGCGCGATCGCCCTTCTTTCCTATGATTTTCTGCTAAAAACCCATGATTTTCTGCTAAAAATTTTCGATCGCCTAACGGCGAAGGCGAGGGCTAAAAAAACAGCCCCAAGCGCTAAGAGACTAAGGGCTGAAGGGCTAAGAAAAAGTCCTCGGCGGCACGCAACACACCCGAAACCCAACATCGTAGTCAATGAAGCCGCGCCTAAAGCCGATGCGATCGGCAGACCGACAATTCCTAGGATAGCTGCCCCAGGAACCGCCCCGCTGCAGCCTTCTAGTCTCTGTCCGATCGCTTTCAACCCAGGCACTACCATCGCTAGGCGCACCTTCATAGCTGCTGTAATAGTCATCCTCACACCACTCCCAAACATTGCCATGCATATCATATAAACCCCAATCATTTGCTGGAAAACTGCCCACTTCACTCGTCTTTTTTCGGTATTCTCCTTTGGGGCTACCGTTATAAATATAGCCTCCGTTGTAGTTCGCCAATTCAGTCGTGAGAGTCTCTCCAAAATGAAAGGGCGTTTCTGTCCCCGCTCGGCAACCGTACTCCCACTGCGCCTCACTCGGCAACCGATAATCTTTCCCACTTTTGACAGACAGCCGTTGGCAAAATTCCTGGGCATCCTCCCAGCCCACTCGCTCAACCGGAAGGTTAGCGCCTTTGAATCTAGAGAGAGCGGGGTCAAGTTCTTTGCGGTTGCGGGGATAGCCCGCAACCACGCGCCACTGCTCTTGCGTCACTGAGTAGCGTCCCATCAAAAACTGCGCTACCGTCACCCGGTGCTGCGGGCGTTCTCTATCCTCGCTCTCTAACTCCTCTGGCGGTGCGCCCATCAAAAACTCACCCGATGGAATCAACATCAGCGTTAGCTTCACTCCATCGCCCAAGTCTTCCGTATAGCTTTTGTTGGTGCGCTTGTAACGATAAAGAGACAGATTATTCGGGAGAGTATTAGGTGAAGTTGCCACGGGTGCATCCCAGTTATGAAATTGAGTATAAATACTTAAGGCTCAAAACCCGCTCCTAGAAGTCTTCAGATAAGGCTTTGACAAATCACAAGATTTGTGGACTTGCAAAGGTGGGATGCACCCAGTTGCCACAATGTTACCAGGTGAGCCTAGATAACGTGAGTTCGGGTTAAGACAACTTTAGAACTGCCAATTGGCTGAAACAGTGCAGACACGTTAGTGATCTTCTGAAATCTATAACAGTAGAATGCAGGTTTCAGCTTATCCCGAACTCACGTTAACCCCAAGTCTCAGGCTCAGCGATCGCAGCTTGGGTTATTGGGCAGATTGCTAACCCGCAATGCCCTAATTGAAGTCTTTCGCAATCCCGCCACCCCAGTTGAAATACGAACCTGCCAAGGAAAACTTTCCAACCTAGAATGCGACTTACTCCGTCAAGCCAAGCGTCGCCGCAAAACATGGACAGAAGAGACTCTACCCTTTCTTTGGCTCATCATGCCGACTGCCTCAGACGACGTTCGACAGGGATTCGGTGTTTCAGAAACCGAGACTTCTGGAGTCTATGCCTTTCCGATCTTGCAACGAGTGGGGCTAGTGGTCGTACATCAATTGCCCAAGACGGAAGATACATTGTGGCTCAGAATTTTGGGTCGCGCAGGAGATCAACGACGCGCGGTTGAAGAGTTTGCCCAGCGACCTACGGAGTCCTCTCTCCATACCAGCATTGAAGAGCTACTCGCTGACTATCGCGCTATTCTAGAAAAACAACGGAAACTTACCCCTGAAGAGGAGGAATTGGTCATGAATTTGTCGGCTGCCTATCTCAAAAAGCAGGAAGAGTGGAAGCAAGAAGGACTTGAGCAGGGGCTTGAGCAAGGGATTACGACAGTCGCTAGTAACCTTTTGCGAGAAGGCATAGCAACTGAGTTAATTGCTAAAGTGACGAAATTGACTCTTGAGGAAATTGAGCAGTTGCGTGAGTCGTCTCAAATAATATAGGCATCTGTGTATCCCTTCACAAGCTCTATTAATCGTCAAGCATCTCGACACCGAATCTTTTAAGAACTAATAA
>Ga0335397_10012690_pt1 | contig 10302 bp, 6 predicted proteins | sample MAT04_FD_205740 | JGI IMG/M metagenome (GOLD analysis project Ga0335397, IMG submission 205740) | Freshwater microbial communities from Lake Fryxell liftoff mats and glacier meltwater in Antarctica - MAT-04 (spades assembly) (version 2) ...
TGCGGTTATTTAGAAGTTAAGGATTTTCCTTATGCTTACGATAAACTGTCAAATGGCATCAAGGTTAATGAGTTAATTAACTTCCTGATCAGAGAGTGTATTACGAAAAAAGTGCCTTTTCCCAGCCCGGAAACCCATGCTGATGAATTCTGCCAGTTCTTAATGACACCTACACCAGTTTTATCAGGTAAAAATACCCCGCCGATCGTTACAGCTTTATTTCATTACCGACCTGATGTTGTTGCCTACTTTGGCAATGCAGTCAACAACTTTTTGGATGAAGGGTTGATTAATTGGATACTGGAACACGGTGCTGGCGAACTTAATATTGAAGAATTATGCCAGAGATTCCAGCAATTTTGGTATGCCACAAATATCATGGAAGATATTACTAATATTGTCAGATTGCGAACAGATGTTGTTAATGCTTATCCCTATTTTGTCAGCGATCGCCAACAATATGAAAATTTTTGCGGTTGGCTGGTTGAATCTGGCACGGTCGAAGAAAATTTAGACATATCCAACCTGGAAAAATTCAAAAAAGCTCGGGGAGGTTTTTATAAAGTTCTTAATTTTTATTTTCTCAGAATTGACCTCCAAAGTACATTTTGCAACATTCACTTACCTGATGTGCGAACCCAATTCGTGCAGTGGATAAAATCAAATCTCAATCAGCTAGACAACATCGATATTAATGACTGCTTGTGGTTTGATATCGCCTGCGAACAACAACCCCATCAGCTAGCAGTGATTAATTTAATGTACAATTCGCAACTCAGGAGTTTAACAGGTAGTGATAGTAATTTATTTAACTTCAAAAAGTTTGTCAAAGTTTTAGGAATTGAGAACGATCGAGCTGTTGAAAATAGCATTATTGAGTTTTTAACATCTGATAATGCACCAGCACCTTTATCTCAATTGGAAGCATTTTATCGCAGTCAAGGATTGCTGGTGTATTTGTTTCCGCAAGCATTTCAATCGCCAGAAAAACTCGGTCAAATTTACGATTATCTAATCGATAATCCCAACCTGCATCACCTACCTTTGCAGAATAAAAAAGTCAAAAAATGGTTGGAGCGAATGCAAGCAGAAGTGCAAGCTTACAATCCCGATCGGCTCATTGTTAATGTAGCGGGGCATTTTGATGCAACCACTGGTATGGGACAAGCTTGCAGGGCGATCGCGCAATCAATTGCAGCAGCTAACGTAAATTATGCTCCAGTAATCATTCCTAGCACTCACATTCATGAAGATACATACTTTGACAAAGAAAATAAGTATCTTTGCATGGGCTGGCCATTACCCGGTCAGGGAGTTAATATCACAGTTGTCAATGCTGATAGTGTCGAACACGTCCACAAGCTTTTACCTTCTTGTTATTGGCAAGGCAAGAAAAATATAGGTTATTGGCTGTGGGAAACAGAAGAGTTACCTCTTTCACAAGCAAAATCAGCTATGGGTTATGACGAAATATGGACATCGAGCGAATACTCAGCAGCAGCCATACGCAAAAGCACAAACAAACCAGTGAGGGTTGTCCCCTGTGCGATTGATTGCGACGAGTTAAGTTTGGTTCAGTCCAACCGACAAGAATTCAATCTACCCGAAGATCGATTAATATTTGGTTTCTTATTCGATCAAAAAAGTTGTTTGGAAAGGAAAAATCCGCGAGGCTTGCTCCAAGCTTTTAGAAAAGCTTTTGGCAACTCCGATGATGTTGTTTTAGTTTTGAAGGTCAATTCTCCAGTTTCTGGTAATTATGACTACGAAATGCTAAAAATCGAGTCACAAGGTTTAAATGTCATCTGGATAGAAGAAACCTTTGAGCGAGCGCAAACAATGAGACTTATGCACTGTTTTGATGTGTATGTATCTCTGCACCGATCGGAAGGTTTTGGCTTGACTTTAGCAGAAGCTATGGCAATGGGAAAACCTGTTATTGCTACAAATTATTCGTCTAACTTGGATTTTATGGATAATTCCAATTCATTTTTAGTTGAAGCTAAAACAATCGAAACCGATCGCAGTTACGGCCCGTACCCTAGAGGAACTCGCTGGGCAGATCCCAACCTCGATCGCGCTGCTGATTTAATGCGTATGCTTTGCGATCACAATCTGAGAGCTAACTACGGTGAGTTGGCAAAGCACAGCATTCAACAAAAATTATCGCCTAGTGTTGTCGGGGATACAGTCAGTAAATTGCTTCAATCATTAATAGCGTAAGGTGGTTCATCCATATGTCTTTTACAATCGAAACAGTCAACATAAATTATCAACTCTTCTTAGATGGAGCCGAACTTGTAATTGATAAACCGGAGGTAGAAATTCAGACAAACAAATTTATTCTCCAAATAGCGGGGTGGATTAAATGGGTCGGTGAAGCCCCTATCTCAGTTAGCGTATACTGCGAACACTTTAAACTTATTCAAGAAAGTTTGGGGGCCAGAGAAGATGTTCCAGTTACTCCTCCTTTTGTAGCAGCAGGATTTGACTTAAAATTAGTTATTTGGACTCTCCCTCAGAATTTCAAGCTGAAAATAGTGTTTGAATTCAATTCCCATCAAGAATTGCTTTTAGGCATAATCAGAGGTCATTGGGAATCTCCTTTTAATCCATCCGATATATCGCCGATATTTATTAATAGCTTAGGTCGATCGGGTTCAAGTCTGGCAATGCGTCTGATGATTGCTCACGAAGAAGTTGCGTGCGGAGATCGACCTCCCTACGAGCTAAAGCTTACAAAATACCTAGCTAATATTGCGGGATTTATCAGTAATGGGAGAAGGTCTGATTATCCATTCTCTCCGGACGATCTTTATTTGTCAGAATGCAAATTAGGTTACAATCCGTTTTTTAATAATGACTTTTTGTGTGACGATATGATTGATTGGTGTGAAGATACATGGTTAAGTGAATCTGCTTTTCACATGAGAAAACTGGTGGACAGTTTTTATAAGCATCTTGCTGGAACCCAAGGCAAGCCCCATATAAATAGTTTCTGTGAAAAAATATTTCCCAGCACCCACTGTTATCAAATGCAGTTCCTTTACGGTCAAATCAAACAAGTGATTATAGTGAGAGACCCGCGCGACAATCTAGCATCAAGACTCTGCTTTAATCAATTAAGAAATAAAGATGATTTTGGTTTAGCAAAAGACCAGAATCTGGAATCTCAACTCGCTTTACTTCTTAGTGAATATGAAGCGTTAATCTGTAACTACCTTTCACTAAAAGACAACAGCATTACAATCTATTATGAAGACTTAATTAGGAATCCCTATGAAACTTCAGCGAAAATATTCTGTTTTTGTGGTCTTAACTATGAGAGTAGCATAGTTGAAAAATGTGTCAAAATGGCATTGAAGTTAGATGGTTTTTCAGCGGGTCATATTACCTCTGAATCTCCTTTAAAGTCCATTGGCAAATGGAGTAACTTTTTTGACAAAACGAGTCAAAAATTAATCCTGCAAAAACTGGAACCACTTCTATCTAATTTAGGTTATTTATGATGGTCGATCGCATGAATTTTGAAATCGCGAATAATTTAGCAACCTTTTATTACCAAAAAGGTGAATATATGGCTAAAATAGGTAAATGGGAAGACGCAATTCATCATTACCAACAAGCATTAAAAGTTGATAGTAACCTTCCCTATATTCATCAAAAAATTGCCGATGCTTTGCAAAAACAAGCTCAAGCTGAAAGCACTACATTGCTCGAATATTATCAACAAAAAGTTCAACAAAAACCTGACGAACTGCAAAACTACTACCAAGCTTTAGAACTTCATCCCAATAACCCTGAATTATACTTGGGATTGGGGAAAGCACTGGCTAAAAAAGGAAGCATAGATCGGGCGATCGCAGCTTATCAAAAAGTCCTGGATCTGCAACCGGAACACCCCCAAGCTGCTATGTTGCTGCAAGCAATCCTGCCACAACCCGGAAAAAATCTGTTGCGTGCGATCGCCTCTTTTTCCACTACCACTTCTAGCGAACAATCTAACCTGGATCGAGCAAAACAATCTTTAGATACTATTAACCAAATTGCTCTAGAATCCTTTTTAAATACAGGGGTTAAGATTCACTTTCCCGCCATTGAGAAGCCAGAAGTCAGTATTGTTATTATCCTGCACAACCGTGCTGAATTAACCCTTAGCTGTCTCTATTCCTTACTGATAAATCCATTTAAATCCTATGAGCTGATTCTGGTTGATAATAATTCCACCGATGCGACCCGCCAACTACTGCAACGCCTGCATGGTGCTAAAATTATATTAAATGACGAAAATCTTCATTATCTTCTTGCTTGCAATCAAGCCAGCCAAGTTGTTGAAAGCAATCATTTATTATTCTTAAATAATGACGCCCAAATATTAGGTGATAGCATTACTATTGCTGTCAATACCCTCAACTCCTCAGATGATATAGGTGCTGTTGGCGGTAAATTAATACTACCTGATGGAACTTTGCAAGAAGCCGGCAGTATCATTTGGAAAGATGGCTCTTGTATTGGTTACGGGCGTGGAGATTCTCCCACAGCACCCCAGTATATGTTTCAACGTTCTGTTGATTACTGTTCGGCGGCATTCTTGTTAACCCGACGAGAACTCTTTTTAGAACTGGGTGGGTTTGATGAAGATTATCAACCTGCTTACTATGAAGAGACTGATTATTGTGTCAGACTGCAAAAATTAGGCAAAAAGATTATTTACAACCCTCAGGTTTCGATCCTGCACTATGAGTTTGCAAGTTCCACTCATTCAAATTCTAGCAAACACGCGATCGCCCTCATGGAGAAAAACCAAAAGATTTTGAAATCTAAACATCAAGATTGGTTTCAGCTTCAGTATCCATCAGATTTAAAAAATCTTTGTTTGGCTCGCACTCAAGCTAGGGAAAATCGCAAACGCATCCTGTTTATTGACGATCGAGTTCCACATCCTTACTTAGGTTCGGGTTATACTCGCAGTTACAAAATCCTCTGCGAAATGGTCGATCAGGGGTATGCTGTTACTCTATATCCCACCGATCTTTCTCACACTGAAGATTGGACAAATATTTATGCAGACATTAGTGCCGAAATAGAAGTAATGAGAGGTTATAATTTTCTATTAATAGAAGATCTTTTGCAAGAAAGAAAGGGATATTACGATATCATATTTGTCAGCCGTCCCCACAATATGAAACATTTCAACCTAGTTTTATCAAACAATAAAAATTTACTAGGTAAGACAAAGGTTATTTATGATGCTGAAGCTATCTTTTGTTATAGAGAATGGGAGCAAAAACGACTGCAAGGCAAAGCCGTAACAGCAGAAGAACTCACAATTGCACTCGATCGAGAATTAAAATTAGCTGAAAAAAGTCACTGTATTATTTCTGTTTCTCAATATGAACAACAGAAATTTATCGAATTTGGATATAAAACAGTTAAGTTACTCGGCCACTCTATTCCTACCTCTCCTACGCCTAACAGTTTTAACGAACGCCACAATCTGCTGTTTGTTGGCTCTATATATGACTTAAATTCTCCCAATGCAGACTCCGTTCTCTGGCTAAGTGAAAGTATTTTTAAAATTATACAATCCCAGCTAGGTCAAAAGGTAAATTTGCTGATTGCTGGTACAAATAAAGTGGGAAAACTCAATCATCAAGTTCATAAATTAGGCAATGATTCAATTCAAATGCTAGGTCGGATAGATGACTTGACAGACTTGTACAACCAATCTCGTTTATTTGTTACTCCTACGCGATTTGCAGCGGGAATTCCCCATAAAGTTCATGAAGCTGCGGCTCGCGGTTTGCCGATCGTGACGACATCAATTATTGCAGAACAACTAGGATGGAAAAATGAGTCAGAGCTACTGGTTGCTGACTCGGCAGAGATGTTTGCTACACAGTGTATTAGGCTTTACCAGGATATTGAACTTTGGAATCACATCAGGAACAAAGCCCTTAAACGAGTGGAAACAGAATGTTCTCCTCAAAAGTTTTCAGCAACTTTGCAGTCTATACTTAGAGAAAAATACTGACTTCATACTCCACAAATTTAACCCGGATCAGACAGCCAACCCCCGTAAAGAATAACTATCAAGAGCCACCAGTTCCCCAGCAACAACTACACGATTTTATCGACAGTTAACGGGTACTGAACACATTACATTTTAAGGAAGGAATTATATATGCAGCAGGATGGCATTACCGTGTGGTTCACGGGTTTAAGCGGAGCCGGCAAAAGTACGATCGCTACTGAACTAGCCAAAGTTTTACGGCGGCAGGGACACAAAGTAGAAGTTTTAGATGGCGATATCGTCCGCAAAAGTCTCACTAGAGATTTAGGTTACAGTAGAGCCGAGCGCGATGAAAATATCCGCCGCATTGGCTTTGTCGCCGATCTGTTGACCAGAAACGGTGTAATTGTTTTGGTTTCAGTCATCTCGCCCTATCGTGATGCCAGAGAGGAAGTGCGACACCACATTGGTAACTTTATGGAAGTTTACGTGAAAGCTCCCCTCGAAGTTTGCGAAGAGCGAGATGTGAAGGGACTTTACAAGAAAGCTCGTGCTGGTGAGATTCGAGGTTTTACTGGCATTGACGATCCTTACGAACCACCCCTTCGCCCGCAAGTAGAATGCCTCACGGATCGGGAAACGGTAACAGAGAGTGTAACTAAAGTGATGGATAAATTAGAAGTGTTTTGGGCTAACACTGCTCTATCTTCTGCTCAACTTTAAAGGTTGATATGTTGATTTTGTCTCTGTTGGGCTTAAGTGAAATTATCTGTTGGGATGAGCGATAGCTTTCACCAATATCGGCAGATTAGAGAGCAATTTCACTGAAACAATTAGTCAGCCAATGTTGGTCAAACATTATGTCATCTCACAAACCTTTTATACCGCCTCCAGAACCACTAAATAAATCCAAAGACCACTACAGAATTCAAGGAGAACCATATAAACATCTTGAAATAGAGATTAATTTAATATCATTTAAAACCATAGGGGCTGCTATTTTATTAGGGCTTCCTTATGTGGGTTTGATTGTGATGATAGACTCATTGGGATTGAGATTTTTAACGGCTATTTTGATAGGAACAGGTATCTTGATAGGGGGAGTGCTTGGACTTTTATACTACTTAAACAGACAAGAGCCTGTCAAACCGCCTGCCAATCAAAACAAACGGCGGTAATACCCAGCGCCCAACTCAATCCTGGATCTGACTGCGCTTGGTCAATTCATCCGAAATGCGATCGCCCCTCCCGACTGCGAAATTCAGATTTTGCGTATCCTCAAGCGATCGCCCTGTTAAAAAATTTGATCCAACTGTCCGGATTGCTACTGAATTCCCAGGAAAGTTAATTGGTAGATGCACCCTGATTAATTAACTCCCGACCAATGAAGGCCGGGTTTTTTTTGTCGATCGCACTTTCGCAACAAATTCTGGCAAATTTCCCAAACTGTCCCGAAAGAGGTGCGGTGCTACCGGAGACTAAATTAGTAGATGCACCCTGATTAATTAACTCCCGACCAATTTTGGCCGGGTTTTTTTTGTAGGATTACGACGTATAAAAGTTTGAGGGCTGACGCATGGGATCAGAAACCCGGTTTCTACGAGTTTTACTGTTAGGTAACAAGAAATGTTGAAAGAAACCGGGTTTCTGAAATCAATTTTCTAAATCGTCCTGAATGTGGTGCTGTGGTATCGGAGATTAAATTAGTAGATGCACCCTGATTAATTAACTCCCGACCAATTTTGGCCGGGTTTTTTTTGTAGAATTACGCACGTATAACAGTTTGATCGCCGACTTATGGGCTCAGAAACCCGGTTTCTACGAGTTTTGCTCTTGGGTAACAAGAAATGTTGAAAGAAACCGGGTTTCTGAAATCAATTTTCTAAACTTTCCTGAATCAGGTGCTGTCTGGCCGGACATTAAATTAGTAGATGCACCCTGATTAATAAACCCCAGCCAATTTTGGCCGGGGTTTTTTTTGATCGAAAGCTGGATTAGTCGATCGAGCTACAAGACTTCAAAAGACTGCACCTCAAGCACCGGGCCGATCATCGCAAAAGTCATGATATCCTTGCGGACTATACCTTTGACACTGACTTTCAAACCATCTTTTTTCAACTCAGAAGGAGCATCTTTAAGTTCATAAGTTTCCCCATCTTCGCCAACCAAAGCCCAGGTACCAGGGCCTAATCCTTGGCGTTCAATTTTGCCTTTGACAGTAATACTCATGCTGACTGCGCCTCTGTTTTAAGTGCCAAATGTGCCAATCCAAAACACAACAAAGCATTGACAATCAAGAATGTTTGTGCTACCAAACCAGTTCCCAATCCCCAGACTGCGGGAGACACAAAAGCATTCACTGCTAAACAGCTAGCAAAGCCGATCGACATTGCGATCGCGATCCACTTCCACTGTTGATGTCCCAATAGCAAAGCAATCAAAATCCCCGGAATCAAAACGCTAGCAAACAAGGGATTCAGCATACTGCTGCCATTAATTGCACCGCCGAGTTCGGGAATAGAACTACCCATGATTCTCATCGGCCACTGCGGCAAGTCAAATACAAACAAGTTGCGGAGAAAAAAGAACCCAGAACTTCCAGCCATCAAACCGCCGGAAAAGCCCCAAGTCCACTGGAACGGAAAATAATTCCGCATAATGAAAGCCAGCAGGTAAGAACCGAGCACCATTGCAATTTTTGGCAACAGGGCGACTGCACCGCCGTCGATCCAGAAGCGAGGGTTGAGATAGCCGTTATCGCGCACCCAGCGGAAGAAGTCGCGGAAGTTGATTTGTCCGCGCTGGGCTAGCTGAACTGCTGCGCCTGCGTCTAGATGTCCCGAACCAAAATGGTTTAAGGGGTCTTCTGTGACATTTCGCGAGGACTGCAAGAGTATGCTGCGAATTTCGTCTGGTTCTTTGATGCCCGATGCTTTGATAAGTGCTGCAACGCCGGCAACGTGGGGAGCAGCCATGCTGGTGCCTTGGTAGCCTTCAAAGACTTCGGCACCGGTTTCTGGGTCGATCGTACTTTGGAGAATTTTGCCTAATTCAGAACCGCCGGGGGCTGAAATGTCAACACCCGCGCCGAAATTAGAATAATCGGCTTTTTCTTCGTTGGGGCCGAGGGCGGAAACGCCGATGACGTGGGGATAGCGGGCGGGATAGGATGCCGAACTGTCGCCGGAGTTACCGGCGGCTGCGATGATGACAACGCCTTTAGAGTGCGCGTAGTCGATCGCCTCTGCCATTAATTGACTTTCGCCGCCGCCGCCTAAACTCATGTTGATGACATCTGCGCCGTTGTCTGCTGCAAATTTAATTGCTTCAGCAATGTCGGAAACTGTACCGCCGCCGCTGCCGCTTAATACTTTCAGCGGCATTAAAGCTGCTTCGTAAGCGATGCCTGCAACACCGTAGTTATTGTTAGTTGATTGGGCGACAGTACCTGCGACGTGAGTGCCGTGGCCGTTGTCATCGTAGGCTTCGGCGCGATCGTTTACAAAGTCGTAGCCCGGTACAAATTTGGTTTCTTTTAAGTCGGCGACGGGAGTAATGCCGGTATCAATTACCGCTACTGTTGTGCCGCTGCCTTTTGTTTCGTTCCAAGCCGATTCTACGTTGATGCTGCGGAGATTCCACTGCTTGGTATACATGGGGTCGTTGGGAATCTCGTAAGCGCTGTAAATGTAGTTCGGTTCAATGTATTCGGTATTTCTAGCCAAATTTGATTTTTTCAGGGCTTTTAGCAACGCGCGATCGCCCTTGACAACATACACATTATCTGATGCTGAGAATTCGCTGTTTAGCTGCGGTGCGATTTTGTACTGCTGGGCGATCGCATTTACTTCTTTGGCAATCTCAGCAGCACCGATATCTTCGCGGAAATCCAGCACAATCGAGTCGTAGGTGCCTTGAGTAGCCAGTCCTGGGAAATTTGAAATTGCCCAGCCGAGCCCGATTAAAAATAAGCACAGAAGGAAAAATTTTTTCATTGCCGATCGTCCGTTGAGGGAAGGCTTGTTCACCACAATAACCGAATTTTCATCGCGATCGCCAGTTTTCTTGGTTGTGGCTCAGGTCAAACTCGCGGGCGGGCGTTTGGTATTTAGGGGTGGTGGCTGCCCGTGCGATCGCCCGTAGCTCTACTTTTTCGTTTAAATTGCCTCGTCGAGTCTGAGAAGTTCAATCAATTGTATCATTAAATTAGATGGCAAAGAAAACCGGGAGTATTTTTTACAAGGATATTGCATGGAAAGAGGTTTAATGTGGCTGCCGCTGGTGGCAAT
>Ga0335397_10012692_pt1 | contig 10301 bp, 10 predicted proteins | sample MAT04_FD_205740 | JGI IMG/M metagenome (GOLD analysis project Ga0335397, IMG submission 205740) | Freshwater microbial communities from Lake Fryxell liftoff mats and glacier meltwater in Antarctica - MAT-04 (spades assembly) (version 2) ...
TGCAGACCAAGCAGCAGCTCGGCATCCAGGCCCTCTCCATCGCCAACTCGTCCTCGTCGAGCCTGCTCAGCCTGTTCCGTTAAGGAACCCGCGGCGGGGGGAGGGCGAAACCCTCCCCCCGTTCGCACCTCTGCCGGAAGAAGGCCGGCTTAACGGATCATGGCCAATCCAGTCGCGTTTCCCCCTGTGGGCGCCGACCCGGCCGCCCACCCCAGGCACGTCCCTGTCGAATCGGCTCCGGCCGCCCGCGCCAGGGCGGGGCCCCAGGAGTCGAATGTCCGTCTGCTTATCCAGAAGGTCGGCGACACGGGTCCCTACGCCTACACCGATCATCGATCGCGCTTCGGGCCGGGTGATCGCCCAGATCCCCTCCAGCGACGTCCTGCGGTTGATGAACGAGCAGTCCTATGCCGCCGGAGCCCTGATCAAGGCCAGGGCCTGACGGCTCCATAGCCCGAGAGGGACCGCCGCCATCAGCGGCAAGGCAGCCGCCGCACCCTCGACAGAGGCATGCGGGCGGCCGCTCTCACATGGTTAACGCTCTGCTCACTAATCGTCCCTAGACATGGTTAACGGGCGCAGACGGCGCTCGACAGGTCGCGTCACAGGCTGGCGCGGTCGGGTGCGGAGAATGCCATGACGATGAGCGTCCAAACCAATCAGGCGGCCCTGCTCGCCCTGCAAAACCTCAATAAAACCAACGATCAACTTGCCAGCACCCAGAATCGGGTCTCCAGCGGCCTGGCGGTCTCGAACGCCAAGGACAATGCATCGGTGTGGGCGATCGCCCAGGGCCAGCGGGCGGACATCGGCGCTTTAGGCGCGGTGAAGGCGAGCCTGAATCGGGCGGCTTCGATCTCGGACGTGGCGCTTTCGGCGGGCGAATCGATCTCCGATCTCCTGAATCAGATCAAGGCCAAGGTGGTCGCCGCCAAGGACGACTCGCTGGACACCACGTCCCGGTCGGCCATCAACAACGACTTCCAGGCCCTGCTGCGGCAGATCAGCAATGTGGTGCGCAACGCGCAATTCGACGGCGCCAATGTGCTCGACGGGTCGCTCACCTCGGACATCCGCTTCCTCGCCAACGCCGACGCGAACGCCTATCTCACGCTGTCGGCGAAAAACATGACGCTGTCGGGTTCAATCATCACCCTGACCACGACCTCGACGATCAACACCGCTGCCGCGGCCACCTCGGTGTTCAGCCTCGTCGAGGCGTCGATCGCCAATGTGAACTCCGCCCTCGGCGACCTGGGCGCCCAAGCCCGCCAGATCGACGCCCACAACACCTTCGTCGCCAAGCTGAGCGATGTGCTGGAAACGGGCCTCGGTAATCTGGTGGATGCGGACATGGCCCGCGAGGGCGCCAGACTCCAGGCCCTTCAGGTCCAACAGCAGCTGAGCGTCCAGGCCCTCGGCATCGCCAACTCGGCGCCGCAGATCATCCTGTCCCTGTTCAAGGGCGGCTAGGGTTTCCAGCGGGCGTCTAGGCTCCTAGGGTGACGGCATGATCATGCCCCGCCTTTCATTGGCCGGCGCCCTCGCGCTGACCGCCTTCGGATCCGCCCAGGCCTCATCCCCCGCTGACTGGGCCAAGCTGCGCAAGGATGCCGAGGCGGCTTGCATCAAGGCCAGCGGCCTGACCTCAGCCAGAATCACCGACTATGCTGACCTCTTCCAGGGTCACGTGGTGCTCGCCGTCGAAGGCGTTCATCCTCAGAAGCATATGCAGGGGGCGAAGGGACGGATGCTGTGCCTGTACGACAAGCGCACCCTCACGGTCGAAACGGCCGAGCCCGCCAAACGGTAGTCGATGACGACCCCCTTCCTGCCCTACGGCCGGCACCTCATCGACGACGACGACGTGACCGCGGTGACCGCGGCCCTGAGGAGCGACTTCCTGGCGCATGGTCCCCGGGTCGCCGCCTTCGAGCGCGCCTTCGCCGAGGCGGTCGGCGCCAAGGAGGCGGTGGCCTGCTCCAGCGGCACGGCAGCCTTGCATCTGGCCCTGACCTCGCTGGATGTCGGCCCAGATGACCTATGCATCGTGCCCGCCGTCACATTCTTGTCGACGGCCACCGCCGTGCGCTTTTGCGGGGCCGAAGTGGTCTTTGCCGATGTCGATCCCGAGAGCGGAGCCATGACCGCCGCCACCCTCGCGGCCGCCCTCGCGGGGTGCGGCGCACCGGTCAAGGCGGCCCTGCCGGTGCATCTCGGCGGCCGGCTTTGCGACATGGCCGGCCTTGGCGACGCCGCCAAGCGCGCCGGCGCAATCCTGGTCGAGGACGCCTGTCACGCCCTGGGCGGCCGGCATGCGGACGGAGAGGTCGTCGGCGCCTGTGCGCGGTCCGAGGCCGCCTGCTTTTCCCTGCACCCGGTCAAGACCATCGCGGCCGGCGAGGGGGGCATGGTCACCCTGGGCGACCCCCGCCGTGCCGAGCGCCTGCGCCGCTTGCGCAACCATGCGGTTTCGCGCGAGCCGGCGATGCTCACCGACACGGCGCTGTCCTATGACGATCAAGGCCAGCCCAATCCGTGGAGCTACGAGCAGGACGAGCTAGGCTTCAACTACCGCATGAACGAGCTGGAGGCGGCCCTCGGCCAAAGCCAGCTGGCAAAGTTGCCCCGGTTCGTGGGTCGGCGGACGGCCCTGGCGGACCTATACGACCGGCGCCTGGCGGGGTTGTCGCCTGTGTTGCGCCCAGTTGCGCGAGGCCCGGGCGTCCCCTCGCTGCACCTCTACCAGATCCTCGTCGATTTCCCCGCCGCGGGGATGACGCGGGCGCAGTTGGTGCGCCGCCTGCACGACCGAGGGATCGGCGTCCAGGTCCACTACATTCCCCTCTACCGCCAGCCCTATTTCCGCGATCGCTACCGCAGCAGGCCCTTGGCGGGCGCGGAGACCTTCTATGAGCGGGTGCTGGCCTTGCCCCTCTTTCCCGGGATGGACGACGGGGACGTGGAACGGGTCGCGCAGGCGCTCGAGGATACGCTGGCGGCCTAGTCGGTCAGGGGAAGGGCCATGTCCAGCGCGAAGGGCTCGCCGCGCTTCAGCGTCCTGGAGGCGGTGCGGCCAAGAATGTCGGGCAGGGCCTTGGGCGGCATGCCGAAGCCGGGGCGGATCGAGCGCACGTCGTCGGCAGTGATCACGGCGCCGGCCGCCACGTCGCGCACCACATAGAGGGAGCGCCGGAACTGCCGGTTGGCGACCTCGGCGTCTGAACGGCGGTATCGATCCTCGCCCAGGGATTCCCAGGCCGACCGGCAGTCTTGAACCAGGCGGCGAAGTTCCTCGGGCTCAAGGGAGAAGGCGGAGTCAGGCCCGCCGTCAGCGCGGCGCAGGGTTACGTGCTTTTCGATTATGCAGGCGCCCAGGGCGACCGCGGCGACCGAGGCCGCCGTGCCCGGCGTATGATCCGACAAGCCGGCGACGCAGTCGTAATCGCTGGCCAGGCGAGACACCATCCGCACATTGGCGTCGCTGAACCGGGCCGGATACTCGCTCACGCAGTGGAGCAGGGCGACGCCCGCTGCGCCGCCTTCCAAAGCCGCCTGCAGCGCCTCGCCGATCTCGGCGCGGGCGGTCATGCCTGTCGAGATGATCAACGGTTTGCCGCTGCGCGCAGCTCGGCGGATCAAGGGTAGATCCACCGCCTCGAACGACGCGATCTTGAACGCCGGCGCTTCCAGTCCCTCGAGCAGTTCGATCGCGGTCTCGTCGAACGGCGAGGAGAAGGCGATCAGGCCGCGGGCGCGGGCATGGGCGAAGAGCGGCGCGTGCCACTCGAAAGGCGTGAAAGCTTCGCCGTAAAGATCGTACAGGGTGCGCCCCGCCCACAGGCCCTCGGTCAGACGAAAGCCGGGGCCGTCGTGATCGATGGTGATGGTGTCGGGCGTGTAGGTTTGCAGCTTGACCGCTTCGGCGCCGGCGTCGGCGGCGGCGTCAATCAGGGCCAGGGCGCGATCGAGGCTCTGGTTGTGGTTTCCCGACAGCTCGGCGATCACCAGGGGGGGGCAACCCGGCCCGATCGCCCGCCCGGCGATGCGGATGGTCTTGGCCGGCGCCTCGGTCACGTCATCTTCTCGTGTTGCCTTAGGGCTCAAACATGGGTGACGCGCGTTAATGATTCGTCGCTTCGCGAAAGGTATCTTCTTCGCATGATCGACCTGCGAGACCTTGCCGTCGAGGACGCACCGCATCTGGCCGGCTGGCGCCGTGATCCGGAGGTCAATCGGTGGATGTGCGACAGCCCGCCGGACACTGCACAGGGCTGGACGGCCTGGGCGCAGGCGCTCATCGACGACCGCAACCGGCGGGGCTGGATCGTCACCCTCCAGGGCGCGCCGGTCGGACTGCTGACCCTCACCGGCCTGCTAGGCGACCACCGCCGCGCCGAGTGGGGCTGGTACATCGGCGACGCCGCCGCCCGCGGCCGCGGCGTGGGCAGGGCGGCTCAGGCCTTGGGTTTGGACAAGGCCTTCGACGATCTGGGCCTGGAAAAAGTCTGGGCTGAAGTGTTGGCCGACAATGACGCGGCTCTGAAAGCCCAGGCGGCGGCGGGCTTTCGGCGCGAGGGCTATCTGCGCAGCCACGCCATGAAGGACGGGGGCTTTCGCGATGTGGTGCTGCTGTCGATCCTGGCCGAGGAATGGCGCGGTCGCAGAGAGCTTGTTCGCCGCGAACTGGCCGGCGCCCACCTGATCGCCGCTTAAGAACAATCGGCCCGTCTTAACACCCTGGCAGGCCTATAGGCCGCACAGTGACGCCAAGGTGGGATTCAGTGTGACTGTCACTTTCGATACCAGCATTCTCCTGGGCTACTACCAGTCGCGGTCAGGACAGACCTCGGCCGCTACGTCTGCCTTGACCGCCGCCGCCAAGAAGACCGCCCCGACCGCGCCCTGGCAGTCAGCGTCCACCGCGGCCAAGCCGACCGAACTGGTCAAATCCGCCCTGGCCGGGCGCGCCCTGATCAACGAGGGAGCGGCCCAGCTGGACGTCAAGGGCGCCAGCGCCGACTACCGCAAGCTGTTCAGTCTCTATCAGGGACTCAACGCCCTAAGCGCCCTGGTCGACCGCATGGACGCCAAGGCGATCACGGCGACCGAGCAGGCCCAGATCGGCAAGACCTTCGCCAAGGGACTCACCGAGGTTTCCGCCTATGCCGAGGGGCTGAAGCTGGAGAACCTGCGGCTGACGCGCGGCGCCTCGATCGACATGCTGCGCAGCCAGCTCACCAGCACCACCTCGTTCGGCAAGTTCGACACCGATGTGGGCGTCGCCCAGCAGAACACCAGCTACACCACCGCCCAGGTTCATTCGGGCTCCCTGAACGACGAGGTCGCGGGCTTCGCCGGCGACGTGAAGTTCAACATCGCCGTCAAGAAGGTCAATTCCACCGAGAACGTGATCATCGACCTGGCGGACATGGCCGCGACGCCCCGGACCCTGTCCAATGTCGTCAGCTTCATCAACGGCAAGCTTGCCGATGTCGGCTCGGTCACCCGCTTCGCGACTGAGAAGCTGCCGACGGAGACACGCACGGTCATGGTCGGCGGAAAGCCCGTCAGTCTGAGCCCCGGCCCCGATCGCTGGGCCCTGAAGATCAAGGCCGACATTGCCGAACAGGTCAGCTTCTCCGCGCCGGCCACGGCCGGCGCCGTCTATCTGGCCCAGACCGCCGGCCGCGGCGACGATGTCGCCACCAAGGACATCAACGAGCAGAGCTATGAGCGGCAGCTGCTGAAGTTCGCCACCGACCAGTCGACCACCCCGGACGCGCCGCCTGCGCCCGTCGCCCAGAACGGCGAGACGTTCCGGGTCGATGGACGGGTGTTCGCCAAGAGCATGGGGGCCAATGTCCAGGCGGTGCGGGCCAGCGCGGCCGCGGCCGACGGATCGGTCTATGTGCTGGCCGACGTCAACGCGGCCACGGACGGGCAAAACCTGAAGGCCGACCAGGACGTCGCCCTGCTGAAATACGACTCCGCCGGAAACCTGCTCTACGCCCGTACCCTGGGCGCCGCCGACAAGGCCTCCGGCCTGGCTTTGGCGGTGTCCGCAGACGGCAAGGTCGCTATCGCGGGGTCGGTCACGGGCTTTATGGAAGGCGACTCCGGCGTCGACGCCGCCCTTTCCGATAGCTTCGTCACCGTGTTCGACGCGGCGGGCGACGAGATGTGGACCCAGCGCCGCGGCGCGCGGGCCGAGGACGAGGCCACGGCCCTGGCCTTCGGCGACGACGGGTCGGTCTATGTCGCCGGGCGGGCCAAATCCAACATGCCGGGCGCGACCAGCATCGGCGGCTGGGACAGCTATCTGGAAGGGTTCTCGGCGACCGCCAAGCCGCTCGGCGGCTACAGCGTCGCCACCAAGTTCGTCACCCAGTTCGGGACGACCGGAAACGACGGTGTGTCGGGGATCGCCCTCAGCGGTACGACCCTGGTCACCGCCGGGGTCGAGAACGGCCGCGCCGTGATGCGCCGCTTCGACCTTCAGCCGACGGGCGCGCCCGTCGAGGGCGCCACCGGCGATCTGGGCGACCTTCAGGGCGGGTCGATCGCCGGCGTCAGTTTCCGCGGCGCCGACCTGGTGGTCGCGGGTACGACCCGCAATGCGGCGCTCAGCGCGGGGGCCGTCACCGCGGCCCATCAGGGCGGCACGGACGCCTTCGTCGCGGCAGTGTCCGCCACCAGCCTGACCGCCGACAAGCTGGCCTATTTCGGCGGAACAGGCGACGACAGCGCGTCGGCCGTGACCGTGTCGGCCGGCGATGTCTGGATCGCGGGCGGCGCGGGCGCCGACCTGCCGGGCGGGCTGACCCAAATCGGCGCCAAGGACGGCTATCTGGCGCGGCTCGATATAGATGCGGGCGCGGTGGTCTGGGGCAGACGCTTCACGGCCAAGGACGGACAGGCGGCGCCGACATCGATCGCCGTGGACGCTGCCGGCGCCAGCGCGCTGGACCGGTTCGGCCTGCCCAAAGGCCCGATGCAGTTCACGGATTCCCAGAAGCTCACCTCGGCTACGTCGCTGCGGGCTGGAGACCAGTTCCAGATACGGACCGACGAGGGAGGGCGGCCCGGCGTTGTCACCATCTCGGCGGATGACACCTTGCAGACCCTCGCCACCAAGATTCAGCGGGCGTCAGGGTTCCGGGTCAAGGTCCAGATCGTCACCGACGGCGGGGTGCAGCGGCTGCAGATCAAGCCTCCGAGCGACAAGGCCACGGTTGAGGTGCTCGCCGGCAAGACGGACCGCAACGCCCTGCAGGCCCTGGGTATTCCCGAGGGCGTGGTGCGGGTGAAACCCACCGACGCCAAAGCCCGGGATCTCAACAAGGTTTACGGCCTGACCTTGAGCCGGGACCTTTCGCTCGACACCAAAGACCGGATCAAGGCGGCGCGCGACCAGCTGCAGACCGCCCTGGCGACCGTCCGCACGGCCTACCGCGACCTCGAAAAACTGTTCAATCCGGCCGCCGAGGCCGCCAGCAAGGCCGCGACGGGCCCGGTCTCGCCCTACCTGACCAACCAGATCAAGAACTACCAGGCCGCCCTCAGTCGTTTGACCGGCGGAAGCTGATGGCTGCGGCTAAGTCTTGAAACCGGACGGCGCGCAGCGTAGCAGGGCCGCCATGGACTATCTTCGCGACCGCAGGGTGATCATGGGCGTGGGCGGGGCCTTTGCTCTGCTCGCCGCCGTTGGCATTGCGCTCGGCATCAAGGCCGGCGACGACAAGGCCCCCGCGCAGCCTCCAGCCGCCTCCCGCGCGGGCCTGATCGTGCAGACCAACGCCCAGGACGAGACCCTCGACCCGGCGCGGCCGCTGCGGTGCTTCGTCGACGGACAGTTCATCGGCATGGCCACCCTGGCCGATTGCGCGCGCCGCAACGGCGTGGCGACCAACGCCCTTGACGTGGGCGTCGATGAGACCGGCGCCCTGGCCGCGGCCAGCGAAACCTCGCCCCTGATCACGCCCCTGCCGCCGGTCGAGACGCGCCGCCCGGCGCCGGTTGCAACCCCTGCGCAGACGGCGCCGTCTGCGGCTTCTCAGCCCGGCTCGGCATGCTGGCGCCACGTTGGCGACTGGCGCCGGCTGCCGTCGGATATGTCCCTCAACGCCTGCGTCCAGGCGCTGTTCGCGGGACGTTGCGAGCGTCCCGGCGCAGCCAGCTACGGCCGCTGGGGAGACCAGACCCTGCGCCTGGTGCCCGGCAAGGTCGAGATATCCTCCGACAACCGCACGTTCCGGACCCTGGTCGATCAGCCCTCCAGCGGCTGCGCTCTGCCGACCGTCGCCGGTTGAGCGTCTGCGCCTGGAGCACGCCGCAATCGACGTGTAGGATTGCGCTCATGAAGCGCCCCATCCCCAATTCCGCTGCGGCCATGGCCGCAGTCTTCATCGCCGCAGTCTTCATCGCCGCCGCGGGACTGTCGGGCTGCGACAAGTCTGTAAAGGCGCCCACCGACACGGGCGTCTGCTGGCATGCGGTGAGGCTCAAGGACGGGGCTTTGAAGTTCAACAAGCTGGCGTCCAACCAGCCTGCTCTGGAGAACTGCGCCGTCAAGCTGGAGGAGATGCGGCTGCGTTTTGGCGGCTTCGGCGCCGCTCAGGAACAGGTCGTCGGCGTCTACCAGGGCCAGTGGCTGTTCATCCAGCGCGAGGGCGTCCTCACCTCCAGGTCTCTCACCGGGGGACGCTACGTCGCCCTGGTGCGCTCGGGCGACGGCCGGCTGGTTATTCCGGGCGCCATGCCGCGAGGGCGCTAGGCGCAGCGATACAGCTGGGGACGGATGGACCCAGTCGTGAACATAACATGAACTGTCTCGTTGACTCCCGATGCGTGGCCGCTAGGGTCTTGGTCGCCGCCCCGCGCGGCCCATGATGATGTGCGCAAGATGAAGGTGAGGCTCCGATGGCGGGCAGCGTGAACAAGGTCATTCTGATCGGCAACCTGGGCAAGGACCCGGAAATCCGCACCCTCAACTCGGGCGACCGGGTGGCGAATCTGCGCATCGCGACGTCGGAGTCCTGGCGCGACAAAGCCTCGGGCGAGCGCAAGGAAAAGACCGAGTGGCACCAGGTGGTCATTTTCAACGACAACCTGGTCAAGATCGCCGAGAGCTACCTGAAGAAGGGCTCGACCGTTTATATCGAGGGCGCGATCCAGACGCGCAAATACACCGACCAGGCTGGGGTCGAGAAATACTCCACCGAGATCGTGCTGCAGAAATACCGCGGCGAGCTGACCATGCTGGGCGGTCGCGGCGGCGACAGCAGCGCCGGAGATTACGGCTCTGGCGCCTCGTCGGGCTATTCGGCCGGCGGGCCGCCAGCCGGGGCCGGCAACCCGCGTGAAAGCTTCACCGCGGACCTGGACGACGAGATTCCGTTCTAGGCGCTCTGCCGCCGTCCTTGGCTCGAGGTCATCTCGCCTCCGGCGCCGCCTTGATCACCGCGCAGCCGACCCTCGCGCCGGCGCCGCCAATGGGCTGGGTGAGGAAATCATCCGCGCTCGCATGGATCACCAGGGAAGAGCCGTCGGCGTCCAGCAGCGCAGGGCGACCGCCGGAGCCCTCCATGGACACGAAGGTCGAGAACACCTCCGCGTTCGCCTTGCCGTCGGCGCCGACATAGAGGTTCGGCAAGTCGCCCATGTCCGGTCCATCGGCGTTCAGCAGGCCGTGGGGCTTCTTGGCCGGGGCGTGGTTGATGTGGCCCCCCGCAGCCGTGAAGGCGGCGTCAGAGCAGTCGCCTTTCTCGTGGAAGTGGATCGCATGCCAGCCGGGGGCCAGCCCTGAGGCCTCCACACGCATCAGAACGCCGACAGGGCCTTCTCGGAAAGCGGCGGTCCCGATCGGCTTTCCATCGGCGGCCTTGATTGTCGCGGCGCCGGCGGTCGCAGCCAGGGCCGGTGCGGCCAGCAGGCACAGCGCCAGACCACTGGCGAAAACAGTTCGGATGACTGACATCGGGGAGCTCCATATGGGCGTCTTCTATGAGGAACGCTTCAGAACCCCTGTCCAGTCAATCTCGCTCCAAGCCAGGGGTCGAGGGCCCCGTCTTTTTTTGCGCCGCGGTGCGGCAAATGCTAACAAACGGTCATCGGAATCCTTCTGGCGATTCCCCGTTCAGAGCCCCGTAGGGACTTAGCGTAAATCCTTTGAGCGACGACGAGATCATACCGCCCTCGGACGATAGGTCCGGGGACCGGCGAGGGGCCGTAACCTCCATCGCCATCGAGGACGAGCTGAAGCGCTCGTACCTCGACTACGCCATGAGCGTGATCGTCTC
>Ga0335397_10012695_pt1 | contig 10299 bp, 7 predicted proteins | sample MAT04_FD_205740 | JGI IMG/M metagenome (GOLD analysis project Ga0335397, IMG submission 205740) | Freshwater microbial communities from Lake Fryxell liftoff mats and glacier meltwater in Antarctica - MAT-04 (spades assembly) (version 2) ...
GGCCCTGAGTTCGCCTTCCGGCAGCGTGGCCAGGGTGTCGACGTCGGTCACCACGGCCGCCGGCAGGTGGAACGCTCCGACGTAGTTCTTACCCTCCGGCAGGTCCACCCCGGTCTTTCCTCCATAGGCCGAGTCGACCTGGGCGACCAGGGTGGTCGGCACCTGCACATACGGGATCCCGCGCTGATAGGTCGCGGCGCAGAAGCCACCGAGGTCCCCGACCACCCCGCCCCCGATCGCGACCAGTCGGTCCGAGCGCGTTGCCCCGAGTCGGGCGATTTCGCGTAGCGAATCCTCGGCCTGGCTCATCGTCTTCGCCGTCTCTCCCGGCGGCACCGAAACTGTCGCCTCGAGCCCGCGGATCTCACCTGCGTAAAGGGGACCTACCGAATCGTCGGTGAAGCCGAAGGAGCGGCCGTCGCCGGGCATGAGCGGACCGTCGGGGGTGAACAGTGGACTGTCGAGCAGTCCGCGGCCGACGAAAACCGGGTAATCACCGTTGGAGCTGGCGGCCCACAGCATGCGCGTGCCGTCAGATAGCCCGCGAAGTATCTGTACCGGACCGAGAGCCCGGTCCCATATATGGGTTGCGATCGCCGGAAGTATCGCGTCAGCGACGCTCTCGTAAAGCGGTCGCCGTTCAGCAAACAGCCTGCTGAAGGCGGTTTCATCTTTGGCCAGCGGACGGTCGCTGCGGCAGACCCGGCGCCAGGCCGCAGCTTCTTCGATCTCCAGCCAGACGGTGGTGTGTGGAGGTCCGGAGAGCTCTTCCCGGAGCAGTGGGCTGGTCACGGCGCCGCCGCCGAGCGCCAGCGCGTCGATCGACTCGTCCTTCAGCGCGGAAAGCACCACACGCTGCTCGATCTCACGAAAGGCGGCTTCGCCCGAGGTCTCGAAGATCTCGGCCACGCTCAGACCCGCCTCGGCCTCGATCAGCCGGTCTGCGTCAGCGGTGCGCAGACCCTTGGAGCGGAGTTCGGCAAGGGCGGTGGACTTGCCCGCGCCCATGAACCCCACCAGGACGATCATCGCCAGCCGATTCGGTCCCTGTAGGCATCGATGGCGCCGAGAACGTCGTCGATGTGATCGCCACCGAACTTTTCGCGGTAGCACTTGACCAGAGTCAGACAGACCATTGCTTCTCCGACCACCGCGGCGGCCGGAACGACGGTCGAGTCAGTGCGCTCTTTGTGGGCCTTGGCCGGCTCGCGGGTGGCCGTGTCAACCGAGCGCAGCGGCTTGGTCATCGTCGAGATCGGCTTTATCGCCGCCCTGACCGACAGCGGCATGCCGTTTGTCATGCCGCCTTCAAGACCACCTGCGTGGTTGGTCTCGCGGTAGTAGCCGCGCTCTTCGGAATAGAAGATCTCGTCGTGGGCCTCGGAACCCGGCCGCCCGGCGACATCCCAGGCCTCGCCGATCGAAGCGCCCTTGATCGACTGGATCGAGCAGATCGCCTGGGCGAGGCGGCCGTCGAGGCGGTCCTCCCAGGAGACGTGGCTGCCGAGCCCGGGTACCAGGCCGAATACACGCACCTCGAAGGTTCCTCCGAGGCTCTCGTTCCTTTTCCTGAGTACGTTGATCTCCTCGACCATGCGGGCGGAGGTCTCAGGGTCGAGGCAGCGCACGGGGTCGTCGTCCACGCCTTCGAAGTTCTCAACGGTGAGGTCATACTGCTCAGGCGCCTTGACCGAAGCAATCTGGGTCACGTGGCTTCGAACGGTCACACCGACGGCGGTGAGGAAAGCCCTCGCCAGAGAACCGGCGGCAACCCGGGCGGCCGTTTCGCGAGCGCTGGCCCGCTCGAGGATCGGGCGAAGGTCGTCCTGCTTGTACTTCCACATCCCGACCAGGTCGGCGTGGCCGGGCCGCGGCATCGTGACCGGAGGTATCTCCCCCTCGATCGGCCACGGGTTCATTCGCTCGTCCCAGTTCTTGTAGTCCCGGTTGGCGACCAGCGCTGCCACCGGGCCGCCCATGGTGCGACCGTGCCTCACGCCGGAGCGGATCTCGACCGAGTCGGTTTCGATCTTCATCCGGCCGCCGCGGCCGTGGCCAAGCTGCCGGCGGGCCATGTCGCGGTCGAGCGTCTCGCGGTCCAGTTCCAGCCCGGCGGGAAGCCCTTCGACGATCGTCACCAGACCGGGTCCGTGGGACTCGCCTGCGGTTGTGAAGCGAAAGCTCATTACTCCACCTAGAGTATTGACTGACCGATGACCGATGCCGTGCGCGTAAACAACTGATGGCAGCCCGCCGACTGATCGTCGCGATGCTCGTCCTGCTGGGCATCTCCACCGGATTGGCGATCGTCGCCCCGGACCCGGCCGAGCAGACCGTGGAAACGGGGGCGACCGGCAGCACTTCACCCACGGGTGGCGACGGCGCGAGCCCGACCGGTGGAACCGGCGAAACCGGACAGACGGGCGAAAACGGTCCGACCGGAGAAAAGGGCACAACCGGACGCACCGGTGGCGGCGATTCCACGGGAGCGGCCGGCACCACGGGCGGCACCGGAGCCACAGGCGCAACAGACTCAACCGGCGAGAACTCGACCCCGGGCACGATCAAAGTAGCCGTCACCGTCTCCCGCGGAGGCGAGGCTGGGTCAGTCTGCGCCAGGCCGGGTTCGCGACTGGTCCTCACAATCAGGACGGGCGGGCCACTGGATGTTACGGTGCCCGGCTTCGGCCGAGCCGCCTCAGCCACCAAGTACGCGCCTGCGGTCTTCGACCTGCTGATGCCGAAACAACCCGGTCGCTACAGGATCATGGTGCTCGCGACGGACCGCACCCTGGCCACGATCGTCAGCGACGGCAGCTGCAGGCGCCCGGGCGGAGCAGGCCCAAACTAGCCGCGGGCGGCGTTACGCATGATTTCAAGGGACGGTTCGCGGCCGGTCCAGATCTCCAGCGAACGGGCGCCCTGGCGAACCAGGATCTCGAGGCCGTCGATCGTCCTCGTCCCGCCGCTCCCGGCGGCGGCGAGCAGGGTGCTCGGTTCGGAGCCGTAGACCATGTCGACCACTGTCTGACCCGGCCGGAGCTGCGCGGGATCCAGAGGTAGCTCGGCGATCGCATCGCCTCCACCCAGCCCGGCAGCGCTGGCGTTCACGATCAGGTCGAAGGGGTCGGTCTGCGGATCGGAGTCCACCCTGCCGCCCAGATCGGCAACCATCGCTTCGGCCCGGGCGGGGGTGCGGTTCCAGACGGCAACGTCCGCGCCTTTGCCGACAAGGGCCCAGAGCACGGCCCGGGCGGCGCCACCGGCACCAAGCACCAGCGCACGGGTTCCCGGCGGCAGTTGCCCGACCGCGTCGATCAGGCCGGGGGCGTCGGTGTTCTCGGCCCGGATCAAGCCGTCTTCGAAGACCAGCGTGTTCGCGGCACCGATCGCCGCCGCGCCTTCTCCGGCCCTGTCGGCCAGCGCGAGAGCGGCTTCCTTGTGGGGCACTGTCACGTTGACTCCGGCGAAACCGAGTCCCGGCAACTCCCGGACCCTGGCCTCGAGATCGGCGGGCTCGATGTCGATCGCTTCGTAGCTCCACTCCGGGGCGAGTCCAAGATCGGCGAGAGCGGCGTTCTGCATCGCCGGTGAGCGGGAATGCGACACCGGGTGGCCGACCACCGCGAGGCGGGTGGCTGCCGGCGGCCCGGTCACGGGCAGTCGGTCGGCGATCCGCCGGCCGCTTCCTGGGCCGCTTGATACCTGGCGACGTTCGCATTGTGTTCGTCGAGCGAGTTGGAGAAGACATGCTCGCCGCAGGTGCCGGGCTTGACCACGTAGAGCCACACATCCGTATCGGCCGGCCTGGCAGCGGCCTCGATCGAAGCGAGGCCGGGGCTGCCGATCGGCCCCGGGGGCAGGCCCGCGTTGGTGCGGGTGTTGTAGGGCGAGTCGACCGCGAGGTCGCTCTCGGTCAGCGGCTCGGTCCAGTTGTCGAGCGCGAAGCGAGTGGTCGCGTCGATGAACAGGGGTTCACCCAGGCTGAGGCGGTTGTAGACGACCGCGGCGACAGTCGCGCGTTCGCTGGCCACCGAGACCTCACGCTCGACCATCGAGGCTATCGTCAGCACGTCGTAAGTGGTCAGGTTCTTTGACTTGGCGTTCTTCATGTTCACCCCTGCGATGTTGTCCTTGAAGGCCTCGAGCTGCTGGTCAACCAGGTCGCTTACATCCGAGCCGGGTTCGAGTTCGTAGGTCGCCGGGAACAGGAAGCCCTCGAGGTTCTCCGCCTTGCCCTGGGCCCCGTAATCGTCGGGGTCGAGCAGCTTCGAGCTGACCGTTGCTTCCATGTAGTTGCCGGGGAGTCCGGCCGCCTCGACCGTGTCGGCAGCCTCCGAACGGCTCAGGCCCTCGGGAATGACCACCGTGAGCACTGCTTTCTGCGGCTGGTTTCCCAGCTCATCCAGCGCGGCGGCGTAACTCATTCCCTCCCGGAATACATGGTCGCCGTGGTAGAGCTCCGAGCGCTTGCCCGAGACAGTCGCCCGGATCTGGAACATCAGCGAGCTGGAGATGACTCCCTTCTCGGCCAGCAGGTCGCCGATCCCCCCGACCCCGGCCCCTGCGGGAACCTCGATCGCCACGGTCTGCCCGTCGGCCTCACCGGCAAAAGGCTGAAACAGGGCCGCCAGGAACCCGATGCCCAACAGCGCCACCAGGCCGAGGGCACCGAGCAGCAGGAGCCGGCGGCGGCCACCGTGGCCAGATCCCGAGCCGGACCGCGAAGGACGCGGCCCACGCGCCCGCCCGACAGGCCGGCTACCGAGCACACTCTCGCCCGGCGCTTCCGGTGCCCGGGGCGAATCGGGGCCGGACGGGGTTGCGCCCGCCGGACCCGGATCGCCGGCGCGCCGCGACTGTCGCTCCTGCCTCCTGAGTGCCCGCTCGACCGCTTCCGGATCGTCGGGATCGTGCTCGGGCGGGTCGTCGAACCAGCGCTCGGCCATCAGTCCCCTGCTGCTTCCGCTGTACTCTGCGCAGCGCTTTCGCGGGCCGCCTTGGCGCTGCGGCCATCCAGGGCGAGAAGGTAGGTCTCGAGCAGGTGGGCTGCGGCGATCGAATCCTCGGCCGCCCCGGCGCCCGTCTCGCGGCGGGTCTGCGCCGCCATCCTCGTGGTGAAGCGCTCGTCCCAGGTCTCGACCGGCACTTCCACCGCAAGATCGAGCTCCTCGCAGAAAGACCGGGTCACTGCGGCCTGCGGGCCTTCCTCACCGGAGAGCGAAACAGGCATGCCGACGACGATCCGCTCGACCTCCCGCTCGTCTGCCACGGCCGCGATCCGGCTGATGTCAGGCGGCTCGATCGCCGGGATCGGCGTCGCCAGCGTGCCGGTGGCGTCCGAAACCGCACATCCGATCCGTGCGCTTCCGTAATCGAGCGCGAGCACACGCACGATCAGCGTCCTTCCAGCCAGGTCCGGGCGGCACTCATCGCGTTTTCGAGGCCGTCCGGGTTCTTGCCGCCGGCCTGGGCCATCTCATCGCTGCCACCGCCGCCACCGCCCACCAGGGGGCCGATTTCGCGGATCAGCTCGGCTGCCGAGACCTTCTCGCCGGCGTCGTCGCTGCCAAACAGCGCGACGACCCCGACCTTGCCCGACTCTGCATCCGCCCCGGCCAGAATGACGCCGGCCCCGGGACGCTCGGCCTGCACCGCCTTGGCCAACTGGAGAATCTGCTTCGGGTTCGAAATCGGCACCTCGGCGATCACGGCTTCGACCGGGCCGATCGGCGCGACCTCTGCGGCCAGCTTAAGCGCAAGTCCGCCGAGCTTCTTCTGCTCTTCCTGTTTGGCACCACGGCCGGCTTCCTCGATCCTCTCGGCGGCGCGCCTTGCCGCCCCCACCGGATCCCGCACGTCGCCGAGCATGCGCCCGACCTCAGCCAGCTCGCCGGCCCGCTCGCGGTGCCAGTCGATCGCGTCCGGACCGGTGATCGCCTCGATCCGCCTCACGTTGGCCGAGCTCGAGCTTTCGCCGACGATCCTGAAGATCCCGATCTCGGCCGTATTGGATACATGGGTTCCGCCGCAGAGCTCGCGGGAGACCGACTCGACCTCGACCACCCGGACCCAGTCGCCGTACTTCTCCCCGAACAGTGCCATGGCGCCGAGCTTCTCGGCCTCGGCCTTCTCCATGTTGATCCAGCGGACCGGCTCGGCGTCCTTGATCCAGATGTTGACCCGGTCCTCGATCCAGGCGATCTCTTCCGGGGGGAGCGAATCCCCGTGGTTGAAGTCGAAACGAAGCTTGTCGGGGCGCACCGCCGAGCCGGCCTGGTGAACGTGGTCCCCGAGCCGCTCGCGCAGGGCGGCGTGGAGCAGGTGGGTGGCGGTGTGGTTGCACATGATGCGGAAACGCAGGCGGCGGTCAACCTCGGCCTCGACGGTCGCGCCGACCGGGGGTGCGTCTTCACTGCCGACGCCGGAAGACTCGATCTCAACCACCTGGTCGTCACCCACCCTGACGACGTCGGTGACCTTCGCTTCGCCTCCGGGCCAGACGATGCGCCCGGAGTCAGCCACCTGGCCGCCTCCTTCGGCGTAGAAGGGGCTCTGGTCAAGCTTGATCAGCGAGCGGCCGTTGACGCGCTCAAGGGCGCTGACGCCGGTCTCGGACCTCAGGTAGTCGTAGCCGACAAACTCGCTGGGGGAACCGTTGCCGGCGAACTCGAGCACACGCTCGTGCTCGCGGCCCCGGCTGCCGCCCGAGGCGCCGCTCCGGGCTCGTCGCCGCTGGGCCTCCATCAGCTCCTCGAAGCCCTGGTCGTCCACCTGGAGTCCGCGCTGGGCGACGATCTCCCGGGTCAGGTCGTACGGAAAGCCGTAGGTGTCGTGGAGCTGAAAAGCGTCGCCGGCGCTGATCCAGGCGTTGCTGTCGGCCAGCGAGCGCTCGACGATCTGCTCGAGCAGCGCCATTCCGCGTTCGAGAGTGCGTCCGAAGCTCTCTTCCTCGGCCTTGACCCAGCGGGCGATCTGCTCACGCTCGTCGGCGACACGCGGGTGGGCATCGCCCATGATCTCGATCGTGCGCTCGGTGAAGCGGCCGAGCCAGGAGCCCTCGAAGCCGAGGTTGCGGCCCTGCTGGATCGCCCGGCGCATCACCCGGCGCAGGATGTAGCCGCGGTCCTCGTTGGAGGGCACCACTCCGGCGGCGATCAGGAAGCTCATGCCGCGCGAGTGGTCGGCGATTATGCGCATCGCCCGGGTCGCCTCGGGGGTCGAGTCGTACTTCAAGCCGCTCATCTCCTCGGCCAGCTCGATCAGCGGGCTGAAGAGGTCGGTCTGGTAGACCGAAGGCACGTCCTGGAGGATCGCCGCCATGCGCTCGAGGCCCATGCCGGTGTCGATGTTCTTCGAAGGCAGAGGGGTCAGCGAGCCGTCCTCGGCAAGGTCGTAAGTCATGAACACGTGGTTCCAGTACTCGAGGAAGCGGTCGGTGTCGTCGCCGGGGCGGTCGTCTTCGGCGCCGAAATCAAGGCCGCGGTCGAGGTACATCTCCGAACACGGACCGCAGGGGCCGGTCGGCCCGGCCTGCCAGAAGTTCTCCGAGCGCGGCAGCCTGACGATGCGCTCGTCGGGCACCCCGATCGATTTCCAGAGCGCGATCGCTTCTTCGTCAGGCCCGAGTCCGAGCTCGTCGTCGCCACCGAAGACGGTGATCCAGATCAGCTCCGGATCGAGCCCGAGGCCGTCGACCGAAAGCTCCCAGCCAAACGGCACGGCCTCGTCCTTGAAGTAGTCACCGAAACTGAAGTTGCCGAGCATCTCGAAGAAGGTCAGGTGGCGCAGCGTTTTGCCGACCTCCTCGATATCCGGGGTGCGGAAGCAGGTCTGAGATGAGGTCAGCCGACCGGCCGGTGGCTGCTCCCGTCCAAGGAAGTAGGCCTTGAACGGCTGCATGCCGGCAACGGTCAGCAGGGTCGAAGTGTCGTCGGGCGGCGGGATCAGCGACGCCGAGGGCATGCGGTGGTGTGCGCGCTGCTCGAAGAAGCTCAGGAATGTTTCACGGATCTTGGCCGACTTCATGAACGCGGGAGCCTATTTGATCGTGCCGTGGCCGACCACGGTATCGCCGTCCATCAGCACCGCCGCCTGGCCCGGGGCCGGGCCTTCGAACGGCTCGTCCAGATCGATCTCCAGAGTGGCGTGGTGCCCCGCACCGGCAACGACCCGAGCCGAAACGGCCGGTGAGTGGTAGCGCAGGCGGACCCGGTCGACCCGCTGTCCGTCGCGGTGGAGCACGGCGTCGCGTACTTCGATCCGCTCTGCCGCAAGCTCATCGGCCGGGCCGACCGTCACGGAGTTGGTGCGCGCGTCGGTCGCGGTCACGTACAGCGGCGTGCCGGCCGCGACCCCGAGTCCGCGACGCTGGCCGACCGTGAAGTTGTAGTGGCCGTCGTGGCGACCGAGTTCCCGACCGGCGCTGTCGAGCACCGCCCCGGGCCGCTCGACCAGTCCGCCGTGCCGGCGCAGAAAGTCCCGCTTGTTTTGGCCAGCGAGGAAGCAGAGGTCCTGGCTCTCGGGCTTCTTCGCCACTTCGAGACCGTTCCGAGCGGCGATCTCTCGCACCTCCGGCTTGCTGATCTCGGCCAGTGGGAAGCGCAGCCGGCTGATCACTTCCGGCGGCAGCGCCGCCAGCATGTAGCTCTGGTCCTTGTTCGCGTCTGCGCCTTCGGCCAGCAGAGCGCCGCTCTCGTCCTCGACGATGCGGGCGTAGTGCCCGGTGACCAGATGGGTCGCCCCGAGCCGGTCGGCCAGGTCGACCATCGCCTCGATTCGGACCTCGCCATTGCAGAGCACGCAGGGGTTGGGCGTGCGGCCTTCGGCGTAGCCGGTCAGGAAGCCGTCGACAACGGTCGCGCGGAAACGGTCCTCGAGGTCGAGCGTGAAGTGAGGCATGCCGAGCGAGTGGGCCAACGCCCTCGCACCCAGCACCGCCTCGGGCGAGCAGCAGGCCTTGGTCCCGTCGGTTTCGGGATCAGCCCAGAGCTTGACTGTCACCGCGGCAACGTCCGCCCCGTCCTCGCGTTCCCGGAGTGCCGCGACAGCGCTGTCGACCCCACCGGAAACAGCAACGAGCACGCGATCTTTCGCCGGCTCGGCGAGTTGCAGTCCGCTCGAGGCGAGTGCCGAGAGCGCCCGCGCCAGAGCGTCTGCGGCAAGCACAGCCGCGTGTCGGGCAGCGAAGGCCAGCCCGCCGAGCTCACCGTCGACGTTCTCGGTCGAGATCCGGGCTGCGTCGAGAATGCTCGCGCCCTCGACCATCTCGGCCACGCAGGCGCAGGCGGCTCGGGTCGCTGCGCAGCCCTCAGCGTCGAAGGTAACCCGGCCGATCCGTCCGCCTTCCGGGAGCAGCGAGATCCGGGCGAGGTCACCGCAGGCGAAGCCACCAGCGGCACCGGTGAAGGATCCTTCCGGCGCCGGTTCGCAGCGGGATGCGTCAGCCAGGTATTGCTCGAGCAGCAAAGTCACTCCCACAGGGTAAAGAGGTAGCCTCGGCCGATGAGCAAAGGCTGGAGTTCAGAGGACATTCCCGACCAGAGCGGCCGCGTCGCCGTCGTCACCGGGGCAAACAGCGGCATCGGCCTGGTCGCCGCCCGTGAACTCGCCGGCCACGGCGCCACAGTGGTCGTCGCCTGCCGCGATACCTCCAAGGGCGAGGCCGCCGTTGACAGTATGCGGATCGATCTTGCCCCGAACGGTAACGACGCCGAGTTCGAGGTTCGCGCGCTTGACCTGGCCGACCTCGGCTCGGTCCGCGAGTTCGCCGCCGGCGTGATCGCCGCCTTTCCCGATGGGATCGACCTTCTGATCAACAACGCCGGCGTGATGGCCCCGCCGCGCAAAGAGACCGCCGACGGCTTCGAACTCCAGTTCGGCACTAACCACCTCGGCCACTTCGCCCTGACCGGTCTGCTGTTCGAACAGCTGAAGAAGAAGGATGACTCGCGCGTGGTCACGATCAGCTCCAACGCCCACAAGATGGGCAAGATGAACTTCGAAGACCTTCAGTCCGAGGACGGCTACCGGCGGTGGAGCGCCTACGGCCAGTCCAAGCTGGCCAACCTGATCTTCGCGCTCGACCTCCAGAAGCGGATCGACGAAGCCGGCCTGAAGATGAAGAGCATGGCCGCCCACCCGGGTCTGTCTTCGACCAACCTCGGCTCGGCCGGAACCGGCACCGGTAACGGCCTCGTCAACCTGCTGACCACACCGATCCTGAAGTTCTCCCACATCGCCTTCGCCCAGGACGCCGAACACGGCGCGCTTCCGACGCTCTTCGCCGCGACCGTCGCC
>Ga0335397_10012696_pt1 | contig 10298 bp, 7 predicted proteins | sample MAT04_FD_205740 | JGI IMG/M metagenome (GOLD analysis project Ga0335397, IMG submission 205740) | Freshwater microbial communities from Lake Fryxell liftoff mats and glacier meltwater in Antarctica - MAT-04 (spades assembly) (version 2) ...
ACCTGCGGATATTGTACATGTTTTTCTCTTCATTCAGCCGCACGCCAGATATGGCAAGGCTGCTGGTAGTTATTCTTTTTTCAATACTGTCGTGCAGTTTTTGATAAAGACCTGCATAAAAAATTGCACTATCCATTAAACCATTTACTTTAAAAACCTCCACGGCTGCGTAGTAAACGTTTTGCCGGTAGGTATCTTCCGGAACTTTAGGCAACAAATTGATGGCTGCTCTAAACTGCTGCATGGCTTTGGCCCCCTCGCCTTTTGCAGCCCATGCCCTGGCAGACCATTGCAGGGCGTTTGAGGCATTGTCAAATAACTCATACTGCGTACTGATGCGGTAATCTTTATCCAGCAATGCAATAGCTGTATCGTATTGCTTCTGAAGATAATACAACTGGCCTATATTGCCACTAATGATTCCCTGCCATTCAATTCTTTTATATAGTTTGGCATCTGCCAGCGCTTTATTGTAAAAGTACATGGCAGAATCACATTTACCGGTGCGGTGATAGGGCAATGCAATGGTATTATAAACACTTATCCGATATTCTTTTATCTTTTGTCCTTGAGAACTAGCTTCTTTCATCAGCCATTTTAAGCAGTAATCTTTACTTCTTTCATATTCTTTTACCCGGTACATTAATTCACCCGCAAAATGGTAAGAAGAATATCCAATATTGCCAAACAGCTTTTCATGTAATGCTATATTGTAAATAGAATACATGATACCCAGGTTTGACTGCAGCAACATCGGTCCTAATACAGTAACGCTTACTGTAAAAGATATCAATGGCAATATTGCAACGGGCACAGCCATCGTAACAATAGTAGATAAAACATTGCCAATTGTAATTACTAAAAATATCACAGCGCAAATTGATGCAGGTGGTATTGCAGTTATTGCAGACAGGGCTGTAGACAACGGCTCCTATGATCCATGTGGATTGGTTTTGTATCAGTTAAACAAAACAAGGTTTGACTGCAGCAACATCGGTCCTAATACAGTAACGCTTACTGTAAAAGATATCAATGGCAAAATTGCAACCGGCACAGCCATCGTAACAGTGGAAGATAAAACATTGCCAATTGTGATTACTAAGGATATTACAGTACTGCTGGGTACTAATGGAAGTGTAACGGTGAATGCAAGGGATGTTGACAATGGGTCTTATGACGCCTGCGGACTGATTTCATACGTGCTGGATAAAACGACCTTCACCTGCTATAATATTGGTGGAAATGTAGTAACACTTACCGTTACCGATGCCAACGGCAACAAAGCTTCTGCAACGGCCACCGTAATAGTAAAAGGAACCGGGGTTAGGAACTGGGTGCTTGACAACGACCTTGATGGATATTATAACGGAGCATCCATCGCTGGCTGCACTTCTCCTGGTGTTGGGTATGTGGTGTTAACCAATCAGATTACCGGCGATTGCAACGATAATAACAGAACGGTATGGGTAAATCAAACCTATTATCTGGATTTTGATAAGGATGGTTACGGCAATGCTGCTAAACCATTAAGCATTTGTTCTTCTGTCCCTCCTGCAGGTTATGTAACCAACAGGGCCGACTGCAATGACAGTAACCCTGCTATTAGCCCGGCAGCTGTAGAAGTTTGTGGCAACAAAATAGATGATAATTGCAATGGCCTTATTGATGAAGTACCATGCTCACCATGCCGGAATGCAACCAATTTCACTACCACATTTATCACCAATACATCTGCCCGGTTTAACTGGAATGCAATAGCCAACCCTGTTCAATGGCAAATACAATATAAGAGTACAAAGCCAGGTACAAAATGGGTAGATATTTTCCTAACCGGCAATTTGCGTAATTATTCCTTAACTGGTTTATTAGCCAACACAAATTACCAATGGCAGATAAGGGCAAGATGTGGTAATACCTGGACTGCTTACTCTCCATCAGCCACCTTTAAAACCAGCTCATCTTTAGTTGCAAGATCTTCAATTAAAACTATTATTGAAGTACCTGTTACGGAGCTGAGAGTGTATCCAAACCCAACCAACGGCCAATTCAATCTTGAGCTGCAGCAGCCAGATCAATCTGCCGGTATCGCTGTTGTTACTGTAAGGGACATTTCAGGAAGGATTGTAAAAACTGAAAAGCTAAGTATGCTAAAAGGCTCACTGAAAGCAATTATCAGAATGCCAGGCTCCGCCATTGCAGGCATGTACCTGGTAAATGTGATTGTGGGAGATCAGGCGTATAATACTAAAGTAGTATTGATTAAATAGTTTTCGGATGGTTTCTTTAATCCCCGTTCAAAAGAACGGCGATTTTTTTTGACCTAAGGTAAAGCATAGCCTTGCAGGTTTATTTTAGGCAAATTAATTTACCCCGGAGTATGATGCAGTTTTGAAAACCCGACATTCTATTATTGCAGTGCAACAGTTATTGTAAAAACCATTTAAACACTCTTTTAAGCAGTGCCATTTAATTTAGTATTTACTTTTTAGGGAAGCAGTATTTATTAACTGTAATGATAATACCACTTACGTTTTAATTTCAAATGCCTCTAATGTATTCTTCTATATTTGCATCTGCACCCAAATTAAAACGCTTGCGTAAACGTTGTTTTGTTTTATGAACACTGTCAACAGAAATACCCAGCATGGATGCCGTTTGGCGGGTAGTCAATTGCAGGCGGGTGAGTGCTGCCATGCGTTGTTCGGCTACAGTAATATCGGGTGCCGTAATTTTAAGCCTTTGAAAAAACAGTGGGAATATTTTTTCGAAAAGTGATTTGAATTTATCCCAGTCATCTTCGGTTAAAATTGTTTGCTCGCTTATTTCAGAAATGAGTTGCTGTTCTACTGCTGAGATAGTTTTATTATTCAATTGCTGCTCCAGCCTTTCCACCAGATTCGTTTTTTCAATGATGTTTTCAGTGAACATTTTCAAGTGGGTTTTCGCAGATTCCATCTCTTGCTGTATGCGTAAGTTTTGCTGCTGGGTAAGCTCTTGCTCATATTTTACCTTAAGCCGCTGCTTGTTTATGAGCAATAAAGCAATTGCTGCAAAAAAAAGGATAAAGGCAATTATTAAATTCCGCTGCTGTTGCTGTTCATCTTTTTCCCGGCCCAGTTTTATTATATTCAGCCTGCTTTGTTCGTCGCTCAAACGCAATTTTGTAATGCCGATACTGCTCTGGTAAATTATTCTTTCCGCAGAATCATGCAGTTTGTTGTAAAGACCTGAATAATGAATAAGACTGTCCGTGTTGCCCAATTCCCTAAAAATTTCTGCTGCTGTAAAATAAATATTTGCCAGGTAATTTGCTTTTGGCATTTTACGCAATAAGATAAATGCCTCCCTGTTTTGCTGTAGTTCCAAGATTGCATTACCCAGTTTAAGATTGGTACGGGCAGCTTATTGCAAGGAATTGGCGGCACTGCCATAATCCCCACCCCTATTGCTGTAAGTATAATCCATCTCAAAAAGTGGTAATGACTTGGCATAGCCTTGCTGTTCAAAATAGATCTGTGCCATATTACCAGAAATGATTCCCGTCCAAACAGAATTTCCGATTTTTCTTTCTATATCCAACCCTTTTTGCAAATACAGAAAAGCAGAATCAAACAAATGCATATTCTTATAAGATAAAGCAATCGTATTATAACAGCTTATCACATTCACATCCTTATCAGGGTTGTCTCTATAGGTTTGGGCGTTCAAAGCCTTAATGGCTTTCAATGCATATTGAATACTGCCTGCATATTCCCTCACATACCAGAGCATTCCACTCAATCTTATATATTCATAATAAATAAATGCGGGCCAAAGATGTATCTGTTCATACGATTCGCATGCATTCATTGTATACATAACATCGAGCTCTGTTTTTTCAAAAGCGTACATGTAATATCCGTATCGGTCACTTATCATGGCAGCAAGGTAATTGTCGTTTAACTCATAAGCCATTTGCATAGCCTTTGCCATCAGGGGACTGCCTTCATTGATCGTCTTTTTTGTCATAAGGGATACCATTTTCTCTGGACGCTTTATACATAATAACGTATGCCGTCGAACAATACGATTGAGCCAAAAAATAATTATCGGTCGCTTTTGGATACTTTTCTAACTCACTTATAAAATTATAGGCAGTAGTGCTACCTGGTTTATTCAACTTTTCGATTAAGTTGAAGTAAGCTTCGTTTTTTTATCGCCGGGGTCGGCAAGTTTTTTTGCCCATTCATCAACAGGCAGGTCTACAGATAGTGCAACGGCTACTGCATTGATAGCCATAAAGAAAGTAAACAAAATAATGGGAAGAAACTTCACGATGCAGGTTTAGAGTTTTAAATTTCTACAGTAAAGCAATTGTATTGAAATGGATGTTTTTCAAAAATTTTGTACTGATTACCGGAACTAAATTTAAGAAAGCAAATGTGTTGATAAAACAGCAGTAACCGTTAGTAAATGGCCAATATTAATGAAAAATGTTTGTAGCCTTTTGAAAAAGTAAATCACCGCTTGCCATTACATTATAGTACGTGTCAGCTAATTAAATCCATTTTACCTCATAAACTAGTACCTATAAAAAGCATGCGTAAAAATGCATCTATCGATATGATAACCAATGTTTTATATATATTGTCCGTTTTTTGTCCAGTGGTTGTCAGGTTTTTGTCCGGTGGGAAATTTTGTAATGAGCTGTCCTGTTAGTTATGTTTACCACATTAACCAAAAAATGACAATCATTAAAAAAAATGTATTGATACTGATAATTGTATTGGCAATTGCGCTGGCATTGATAGCTGCTGTATGGCTCTATTATGACTGGCGTATCGGGCAATTGCAGCTGTAATATATTAAGAAGCTAATTTTTGGAAGCATTCAAAAAAATCATATCTGAAATCAATAAAAAAAAGTCTTTATGCAATCAATACAAAAAATAAAACGGAATGAAAGGGAGTTCCTAAAACCGGGCAATATCATCAGGATTGAGGCGAAAAGCAACTATTGTAAAATTTATTTTACTGACCAGAGAGCAGTTCTCGTTGTATCAAAAGTACTCCACCTGGTTCAGGCAAACTTACCTGCTGACATGTTTGTGAGGGTCCACCGCAGTCACCTGGTAAATAGGTTATTTATAAAAAGTGTTTCTGGTACGCATACCAAAACTGTTGAACTAACTAACGGCGAGTTAGTTGCTGTAAGCCGCCGCAGGCATGCCGTTTTTCTTCCGGTAAAATCAGCATAAACAATGAAAATTTTATTATCAATAAACAAACTCCAGCAAAACTCAATTTTTTTTTAAAAAAAACTGCATCATTAATACAACAGCAAATTAACTGAACATGAAAAAATATTGGTTCTTCCCCCAACTAGTACTAACCTTCCTTTTGCCTATCATTTCAACGGTTTCATTGTTTGCACATTACACGCAAGTAATTCTTCCCAATAATAATAATGGTAATTGGAAGCCACCCGTGGGGTGTGACTCATTTTTTATAGAGATTTGGGGTGCTGGTGCCGGCGGGAATACGTCTGTTGTGGAATTGGAAAGCACAACCACTTCAGGTGGTGGAAATGGCGCAAATTACGTAAAAACAAAAATGATCCCGGTAACGGCGACTAATTTTACTAATGGATTCACTTATTCAGTGGGCAGTAGATGCACTTTTTATGAAAATGGAAAAGATAGTTAGTCATCTTAATTCTTTTTATTTTTGTTATGGTAGAAGAGTAAGAACCCTTGGCACACGCCTGCAATTCCTTAACATATTTCTTGATGTATGTAACATTGGAGGAGTAGGTGGTACTAGTATTCGTAACTTTTTCGCCACCCGGTTTTAAAGAGGTGGTGTTGGAGGTGGTGGCGGCGAAAGTAGAAATGGTACGGGGGTCGGAAGCGGTTATTCGGGAGGTGGTTCTGGCAGCCAGAATGGATTTGGCGCCGGAGAAGGTGATGGCAGTTTGGTGGTAGTTTGAAAGAAGGTTGGGGTAAAATTATGTGCAGCTATAAATCTCGAAAACCTATGTAAGACAAAAAAATAAATGAGGAAAAAAAGTGAAGAATTTTATTTTCGGTACAATCTGTTACTTTTTTTAATTGATCCATTTTTAATTATATTTTTTAATGAGAAATTTTCTTTCATCAGTATTATTCCTGTTGCTTTTTGCAACTGCCAGTGCACAATCAACTGAAACAATTGGTTATTATTATCAAGGTAAGAAAGTTTATTTTCCTGTTTCTTACGATCGTATTGTGGTAGGCGTTAAACCGGGTAATTCTATAGGTACGCTAAAAAGTAGAATAGGCGGCTCCTTTGGTGCTGAAACCGATTCAATAACAGAAAGCTTCGCTGGCAAACAAATTCTGATAAAGAATGGCAGAAATAAGGAAAAAGATATAGCGCTGAAACTTTCAAAATTGAAAAAACTAACGGGGTTGTCATTCGCAAGGCCCGTATTCAAAAGTGCATCGGGCAAGTATTGCAGCTATGGAGAGGAGTTTATTGTTGATCTAAAGGCGACAACCACTTTTGTTGCACTTCAGGTTTTGATGCGAAATAATAGTTGTACGCTCGTAAGAAAATATCCTTTTCAGGATGATATATACATATTGGCCGCAGGCGAGCAGGGCGATTATGATGGGCTTAAAATGGCCAATTTATTTTATGAAACAGGGTTGTTTGATTATGCAGAACCCAATAAGGTAGTGTACGATGCGCAAATGTCTGTGCCAAACGATTCCTTGTATAGTCTGCAATGGGCGCATAAAAACACAGGTAGTGCAGCTCAATTCAATGGTACGCCGGGTGCTGATATGAAAGTGCAGGAAGCATGGGCGATTACCATGGGTAGTCCCACCATCAAAATTGGTGTAATAGATGAAGGGGTTGATCTAACCCATCCCGATCTGCAGGGTAATCTTTTGCAAGGATTCAATGGGGCTACTATGACTTCTAACCCGGGCGACGGAGCTCCTTTATTTAGCAACAGGGCACACGGCACCGCTTGTGCCGGTATCATTGCTGCCAAAGCCAATAATGGGATTGGCGTAGCTGGCATAGCACCCAATTGTAAAATTATACCGGCTGTTATTGGTGGCGGCAGCGGTGTTAAGTGGGATTATTTAGGCGATGCAGCGGTGGCGGCTTCTTTTGACTTCGTTCGACTAAATGGTGCTGATGTAATTTCGAATTCATGGGGTGGCGGTGCTGTAAGTAGTACGATAGATGCAGCTATCACCAGGGCTGTTACTTTAGGCAGGGGTGGCAAGGGGTGTGTAGTGTTGTTTGCCAGTGGCAATGATAATCGTGGGGTGGATTATCCCGCAAGTAATCCCAATGTGATAGCAGTAGGGGGTGTCAGCATGTGCAATCAGCGTAAATCTCGCACCACATGCGATGGTGAAGTTTGGTGGGGTGCCAATTACGGAACCGGACTTGATGTGGTTGCGCCTTGTGTAAAAATTGCTACTACCGATATTCAAGGAACAGGTGGCTACAATACTGCGGCAGGCGTTGCAGGTAATTATTTCAATACTTTTAACGGTACTTCATCGGCCTGCCCCAATGCAGCAGGTGTAGTGGCTCTTATGTTATCGGTAAATAATACATTAACGGCAAATGAGGTAACCTTTATACTCAAACGGACCTGTGACAAGAATCCAAATTATATATTCACCCAAAATTTGGCAGATTCCAATGGCACCTGGAACAACGAATTAGGCTATGGCAGGGTAAATGCACTAGCCGCAGTGGCCGCAGTGGCAGTGGCAACGAATTGTTCCTTTCCCAATATTGCGAGCGTAATAAATAGTAATCAGCCCGTTTGTTCGTCGCCTGCATTGGGTTCCATAGCTATTTTTGCCACAGGTAATGGTGCGTTGGAATATAGTATCAACAACGGCACCACATGGGCTTCAACAAGTACATTCAATAATTTGGCCGGAGGACCTTATACTGTAAAAGTGAAGATACAAGGAGCCCCTAATATTTGTTTCACCGATTTTTCCGGCAACCCGGTTAATATTGTCCCGGCCAATATAGGCATTAACACCATTAGTTATACGGGCCCTGTGGTAGCCATTCCTGATAATAATGCAACCGGGGTAAACATTCCAATCACGGTCAATGGAATTACTAATAATATAGAGACCCTGCAGTTTAGGTTTGATGCTGCCGCATCGGGTGTTTGCGATACTACCGCAGCAAATACCAATGCTGCTGTAGACCATACTTATGTAGGTAACCTGGTCTTCAAATTAACGTCCCCGCAAGGAAGAACCGTTACCATCATAAACCGGATACCCAGTTTGGGAAGGCCGGGCGAATTTGATGGGAACAACATTTGTAATGTTTTATTAGCTGATGAGGAAAGCTTCCCGCCCATCAATACGGTAGTTGCTGGTCCGGTTGCCGGTAATTTTAGGCCGGCCAATCCATTGAAAGTATTTGTCGGTGAAAATCCAAATGGCATTTGGACCCTGAATGTGAGTGATGCTGAAATTGGAGATATTGGTTCTGTGAGGCGCTTTTCTTTAATCATTTCAAATGCTAATGCTCAAGCAAGTGCTTGCCTGCAAATGAGAAGTGCCGGCGCCTTAATCCCTTTTATAAGTTGTGGTACCGATGCTTCCGCTTCGCAAAAATATATGGTAAATGGCTCCAATCTTACTGCCAATATGGTAATAACTGCTTCTGCCGGTTTCGAAGTTTCCAAAACAGTAAGCAGTGGTTATAGCAATTCCATATTCTTTGAGCCGGTTGCTGGTACTGTAAATGCCACGCCCATTTTTATTCGCAGGGCAGCAAATGCTACAGGTGATATTATTGGCATTATTAGTTGTTCGTCAGCCGGGGCTAGTACGCAACTACTACATGTAAAAGGATCTATAAATACCAATACCATTTGGTATGTCAATAAAGCAGCCAAAGGACTGAACGATGGTAGTTCATGGGCCAATGCCTTTGCCACTTTACAAGACGCATTAGCAGCATCCCGCGCTTGCGGATTGGTGAAACGGTTGTGGGTAGCTGCCGGCACCTATTACCCCGATGAAGGCAAACTCAATACCGACAATAATAGCAATGATTTTTTCCAGCTTCTCGATGGGCTTGAAATTTATGGTGGTTTTGCCGGCAATGAAACTACACTCGGGCAACGCAATCTTGCTGCTGAAAAATTCTCGATATTGAGCGGCGAAATTCAGCAAGATGGTAATAAGTTTAATAACAGCAATAATGTGGTATGGGCTGAAAACCTTAGCTCTTTTGCGGTACTCGATGGCTTTACCATCAGGGATGGATATTCTAATATAATACTGCCTGCTTTGAGATCAAAAGGTACCGGTCTGCTGGTAATTAATGGAACAGACCCCATTTTTAGAAACCTGGTGATTCAAAATAACGAAGGGCCTAATGGGGCAGGTGTTACCACCATTGGCAATTCCCCGTATTTTATTAATTGCGTGATTACCGGTAATCGCACAAGCTCTGCAAACGGTGCGGTTTGGAACGAAAATGCATCGCCTGCTTATTTCTATTGCAGTATTGCCAACAACGCCATTACAGGTGGTAGCGATTTTGTAGTGATGCGCAACTCCGGTACTTCAACGCCCAACATCAGAAACAGTATTATCCGGGGTGTAAGTACAGCGGTTACAGGCGGTACCCCATCCATTAATAATTCTATCGTTCAGCATCCATCGGTTTGGCCGGGCACGGGTAATAGCAATGCGGACCCGCTTTTTATTAATGAGGGTTCCAGCAATTTGCGGCTTAAGCCATGCTCTCCGGCCATTAATGCAGGAGCCTTGCTCCTAGCTGGGTCAACTGATATTGTAGGTACCGCCCGACCCGTTGGTGGTAGCCCCGATATAGGAGCTTACGAATTGCCCACAGTACCTATACTTTATGTAAACGCCGCTGCAGCAGTCGGCGGCGATGGCAGCAGTTGGGCCACGGCTTTACGCAGTTTGCAAGATGCTATCGGGTTACAATATTGCAACGCAATCAAAGAAATTTGGGTAGCCAAAGGAACTTACAAACCCACCACAAACACCAGCAGGGACTCTTCATTTACGATGAAGAACAACCTGGCAATTTATGGCGGTTTTGCAGGTACGGAGCTGGCGCTGAGTCAGCGTAACATTCGACTCAACCCAACTATTCTAAGTGGTGATATTGGCGTAAGTGGTGTAGCCTCCGACAATTCTTTTAACGTAGTTCGTAACGATAACAATGGCCTCAACAATACGGCTATACTCGACGGTTTTACTATTACTGCAGGTAATGCCAGCAGTGCTGCCTATG
>Ga0335397_10012697_pt1 | contig 10298 bp, 6 predicted proteins | sample MAT04_FD_205740 | JGI IMG/M metagenome (GOLD analysis project Ga0335397, IMG submission 205740) | Freshwater microbial communities from Lake Fryxell liftoff mats and glacier meltwater in Antarctica - MAT-04 (spades assembly) (version 2) ...
ATCGGTGACTCCTACAACAGAGAATGTTTGCTCATCTAAATAACTTTTAATACTATTCAATACCGTAGGACTGTCATCAATACAAAAGATTGTGTAGATTTTTTTGTCAGCAGGCGGTTGGGTGATTCGCTGACCCCTGGCTGGTGGCTTATAGCCGTTTGTTCTAGACGAGTTTGGGGTAGTTTTAGGTTTTAGCTCATTTATTTTGAACAATTCTGAGGGGTGCGATTGAGAAGTTGGCGATGGCTGACGATAAGCCGCTTCTCTACGTTTGCGTAGCGTGTCGCAGACAGAGGCTTCTCTTTCAGAGACGTTAACGCTTCGGGGTGTTTGACATCGTTCAACCAGTAAGCGGAGATTGAGATGACAGAACTTTGGCATGTCATCCAGAAAGCTTTCAGGAATAAATTCATAACTCCCCTCGTCTAAGTTCAGAAATGACTCCAGAACTTCTAGCGCCAATTCCTCTATGAGTATCGCCGCTTGAAAGGGACTGATATATTTCTGATTGACTAACCAGCAAATAGCTAGATAATCTGGGTTCGGTATTGCCTGATTTTGAATCCCAGTTTCAAATATCGCCCGTAACTGTTCGTGAATTTCGCTAGGGAGAGTAGAAATTTGCTGACTCAAGCGTTGCAAATTTCTGTAAAGCGGCTCAAACATTTTCTCTGAGTCGCAGGCATAAATTAGTTTACCCTCGTCTACATATATTGACCAAGAGCCTGATGTGCTAAACACCTGCAAACAACCAGTAACCGACTTACCAGTGATTTTTTTCAACAAAGATAAAGGCTGGAGCTTTTGGAAAAATCTGTATCTACTAATCGGAAGTGTATTCATTGGGATGGCTTTGGAATAAAATTAACATTTGCAGGTAAAATTAGTGAATTACCTTTTCGGAATTCACTGCGACTTTGTTGGAAGCACTATCAGATAAATATAGCGGTAACAATTGAGTTAGTACAGAGATTCCACACCCCCCAACTCTCAATTAACCAATCTCTGTTAAGCTATAAAGCACGAATTACAACTAAACCAATCCATATTATTGCCCAATAGCAAAATGGCCCGACTGGTTGCCAGGATATAGTATTTCAAAAATTAGATTGGTTTTCTGTATCTTTCGCTAATCTAGCCAATCTAACAGTAACTCAAGTGGAACGCACAGACCATTGGCTCTCGCCCATCAGTCACAAAAGCATCATTGTTATCCGTATTTAGCAGCCTAAAATTGTAGATACTTTAGTTCTCTTGCAAAAAGTTTTTTGCCCCTGATGCTAAAGTCGAAAGCGAGCAAAATCTACTGTAATGTAGAGGAAAATGGTTCTCACTCAAAGCTTTTGAGTATTAAGCCCGCGCTCACGAACTATGTTTTTGTAGCCATGACGAAAGTCGTCGGGCACTTTTACTAGAAGTTTATTCTTGAGGGGAACTTCTTCAAGAGAAAAAGTATTATTAAAAACTAAGCATTCTAAAAGGTCAATGTCTTACTTAGGTTTGTGGTTGTAGAGCAACTCTTAGTGTTGGGATTGGCCAAAATTATCACTTACACAAAAGAATGGTAAACCTCCGGACAAGCATGAGTTAGCTGATAATTGTCGCCATGATGGTGTGTGGTGAGATGCACAGGCAACCAAATAATCAGCAGAAGGAAATCTCTTCATAATTACTGGAAACGGTTTCTAATGTTGTGTGGGGCTAAATAGTAAATAGTCACCCTGCACAATTTGGAGTGGCAAATTCAAGAACTTGCAGCGAAATTCTTGATTGGTAGTACATACCTGCAAAATAGCTCTTTTCAGCTAGATGGTAGATAACAAGTAAGTAACCACTAAAATTCAGATTACTATAATTTTCAAAAAAAGTTAGCAGAAATATATAAACTTCATGATAAATCAGTAAAGGAAACATGAAAACTAATTAATATTATTTTTCAGTATTTATTTGCTCTAATATCCGGGAAGACTGAGAATGTACAGTTAAAGATAATTTTGTATGTTTCTTAAATTACACTTATAAATGAGTGAATCATTTTATGGTAGCAATTTGCCCGAAAATATCAAGTTTTAAAAGTCACAAATATAAATACAAAAATTGTCTGCGATCGCATTCATTAACCCATAAGGTATATTTAGTAAAAAGACGCAAATAACTTTTTTTGTGTCTTTGGCGTGAGATTTAAAAGTGGATATTCTCACCGTTATACCTCGCAATCTACTTAAACTTGCTCCCGCCAACACCAGCTTAAAAGTGTGCCGCCAGCCACCAGCTTAACTACTTCCAGTACCCAATAACTACCGTGTAGTAAATTCATTGTCGATGGAATAGCAGCAGCAGCTTCAAATAGGTTTAGCTGAACTCCTATAGCGCACATCTGCGGAGTTAACAAATAGGTGTCAAGCACAGCTATAGTTAGCAGCAGCACAGATAAAACAATACTGCCAATACTCCAGTGATATCGGGTTTTGCTCAAAGCTAGTGCCCCAGTCAGGACTACAGCAGCAGATAATAATTCCATCCGATTGAAGTTCCAAAAAATCGTATAGCCTGCTGTCGTAAAACCAGCTTGGCTCATCATGCCAGAAAGATAAAGGCTAGGCATAATTACCCAGTCTAAAACTAGACTAGCACTGAGCCAAAACCCTAAAGTCAATATAATGCCGGTTTGCCAAATTGGTCGCTTGAATTTAAGGTTAGAAATAGCAGTCATAAAATAATTGCGTGTGTTGTATTTCTTAGTTTGTAACTTTACCAGCAGTTTGACAAGAAATATCAACTAACCTTTACAAAGCGATCGCTCTTAAATTATTAACTTAAATTGCAAGATTTTAGGACTTACGCACTGTACAAATGCATCGTGATGTGACTTACCTAAAATAGGAAGTTTTCAGGCTTTTCTTAATTATCCTGCGATGCCTACGGCGGTAAACTACGTAAATAGACCATGCTGTAGGGGCACAGCAGTGCTGTGCCCTTACGAAAGATATGGTTTTTAACCTTAATCCATATTTGGTATTTCTTGTCAATGCGTAAGTCCTAATATCGTTAATTAAAGATTAAAACCTTTTAATTCAGCATTTTCAAAAGGCATATCAGGGATGTTGGGTGTCTCATATCATGTCCGCTTGATTACTTATTAAATCCTAAGAACCCCACCCCGCCAAAGCTATGCTTTGTCTCCCCTCCCCGCTAGCGGGGAGGGGATTAAGGGGTGGGGTGCAATGACTGTGGGAATCACAACTAATTATGCGGACATGATATCACAACATTTTTTAAGTAGGGTAGCACAGTTAGCTGTGCTACCTTACGAAAATTTATTCCCCCATCACTCTCCCCATTCTTTAATTACAGAAAATAGTGATGAGTAATCATCATCAGCAAATGACATTTTCACAGCTGTTTGCAAGATTTGCCGCACACCTTTAATACTGCTGAGATCCAAACTCCGAGATTTCGCTTCCGAGATAAATAATTCTGTATCTTTGAGCAAGTGTTTTGTGGGGAAATTGGGATCAGCATAATTACCATCCAACATCCGTTGTAGCTTTTTGTCAAAGGTAGGCGCGTATAGTGGACTGTCGCGCAATATTTGCATAAACATATCCACATCGACACCCTGACGCTGAACAAAAGCCAGACTCAGAGCAAAGCTAGTTGTTAGGGAAGCTATTAGTTGATTTAGTGCTAATTTGAGCGCCGCCGCAGTTCCCACTGGCCCGATAAGTAAAGGTTCTGTCCCAAAATTTTGGAGTAACTTCAAGTGCCGTTGATATTGTTCTGGCTCTGCCCCTACCATAACACTCAACTTGCCAGCTTTTGCTTCGGGAATACTCCCTAATACAGGTGCTTCTAAATACTCACCACCACCAGCAACAACTGCATCTCTAATTTCCTGGCTTTCTGTGGGAGTAATTGTTCCCATTTGGATGATCGTGCGCCCTTCCAGAGTTTGCCAAGCAGTATCTGAAAGCAGCACATTATAAATGGCCGGGGCATTAGTCAGCATGAGGATTACGCACTCAGCAGCACGAATGGCGTGGCGGGGATGTGTAGCAATTTCAGCCCCAGCTGCTTGTAATGGTGCTAATTTTTCTGGGGTGCGATTGTAGGCAACTAGCTGTATATCTGCGGCTAATAACCTTTGAGCCATTGGTAGTCCCATCAGTCCAGTTCCCAGAAATGCTACCTTCATTTTTCACGTTCCTTTAATACAGCGTCACCGATAGCAAGTCTTTGTTCGCGCAGTGTCTCGTAGAGAGCGTCACAGCCCATAGCGAACATCGCGTTTGCATTGTTTGATTCAAATTTAGTTGGGAAGTAGTTATTTGAGACTTAAGATACAATCCCAAATCCCAGTTTACCTACTCCCCACTGCTAGTCTCTAATTCTGGCAATCAACCACCTGCGGCAAAAGTCACCATAATTATCACTGAAAGTAAAATACCAGGGGTAAGTAGTGTTGCTAGCATTAGCAGGTCATGAGTGGACATAATTATTACTTTGATAGTGTGTTTAACTTTACAGTAATCACTGTTATGCTAGTCTAGATAAGACTGATACTGCATTCTTAAATAGAGTTTTAACTTTTCTTTCTTTACGTTTACTCTGGCAGAGTTAATCCTTTTAGTAGTTGAAAAGTTTCTGTCTTATCCAGACCTTTGCTCTGAACTAAAACTCCAAAGCCGCCCAGTCCTGTGGGATCTATAAGTTGTTGTAATGCGTCGCGTCGCTGTAGTAACTGCGAGAGGGGTTGCTTTTGATAAGAAAGGGCTGCAATGCGATCGCCTAACCCCAACGCCATCAAAAATAATCCCTGCTGGATAAAACCAACATTCTTTAAGTTACACTTCTGGCCCCAGCGTTCCAAAGCTGTAAAGTCAACGTGGGCAGTGATATCTTGTCGCCCAATATTAATATAGGGGTTGTCATGGAAACGATGATGGTAATAACACTGTAGGGTTCCCTGCGATCGCCTGGGATTATAGTAACGACTGGCGGGGTAGCCATAATCAATTGTTAACACATAGCCGCGCTGCAAGCGGTCTGCTACTATACTCAACCAGTCACCAGCCGCTAAATTAATTTCACTACGGTAGCCATCGGGATATACACTTTGGGTTAAATCGATTCCCAGTAAGTCTAAATATTCAGCTAGTTGGGGGGTTGAAGGTTCCCCTGTGACTTCTACAAATGATGCGTATGGGGCATTGGTTTCTTTCTCATTCTTATCTGTGGTTACATAAATTTCTCGGAGTTCTCCCGTTTCTAAGATGAATTGATGTACGGGGAACGCATCTACTAACTCGTTAGAAAAAAAGCAGCCTGCGATCGCATTTGGTGGTATATCCTCTAAATTACACCAACGCACAGGGAAATCTTGCAAGCGTTGCTGCTGTTCTTGTCTTAACGTTGGGGACTTTTCAACAATGATGTACTCTAGCGCAGTAAAAAAATCTGGGTAGCGCTGTTGATAATATTTAAGGATATGCAATGCCAGCAATCCTTGACCTGCTCCCATTTCTACCAGAGAAAACGGTATAGGTTTTCCTAGAATCTCCCACATTTGAAAAAATTGTTCTGCTAGTAACTCACCAAAGTCAGCACAGAGGTTAGGAGAAGTGAAAAAATCACCACCTTTAAAGCCAATTTTGAGTGCATCGCTAGAATAGTAGCCGTATTCAGGGTGGTATAATACCAGATCAATGAATTGGGCGAAAGTAATTCGTTGCTCAGGACTGGTGGTAATGTGATTGGCGATCGCTGCACACAATGCTGGATTTGAATCCATAAAATTTGAGGTTTTAGATTGGGGAATAAAGAAAATAAATGAATTATGAATGATGCAAAACAAAATTCATAATTCATAATTTCCTCTGAGCGGTCTACAAACCCCATAATATCGACCACTGTGGCATAAGCGCTGGCATTTATTGACAGACAAAACTTGGGAAGTTTGCAGTTCGGTGCGATCGCCCACCAATGTAATGCGACAACATGGTTTATAGGGTTTCTCGTTTACGTGAGGTACACCCGTAGGGGCACGGCACTGCCGTGCCCTTACACTTGGCGATATAATGTTGTACCGCATCTGAATGGGAACGGCTATATAGCAATCCTATCTGAGTTGTGAAAATTAGTTTTTAATCGAACCACAGAGGCGCAGAGAACACAGAGAGAAGAATCAACAGAAATTTTCACAATTGATTTATTTTATAAATAGTTTTTTAGGTGTTGATTTTCACTTTTGCGATCGCAATCCTCAGTCGAATTAACTCTCCAGAATATTACGATCTGTTGCTAGGATTTGTGCCCCTACTTGGATCATTTCTATATCTGATGACGACCAATCATGAGGCCCTTGGCAGTGATGTGCTGCTAGTAATCCCCATAATCCTCTAGGTATGACAATTGGTGCAACCAAGTTGGCACGAACTTGCAAATTGCACAGAAAATCTCGGTGACAAGCTTCGATTGGCTCTAAGCTGATAATCTTGTAATTTGCACATTGTGATTTATTCAAATCATTGTAGTGCGGGCATCCTGCCCGCGTTCGGTATGCAAATTAAATGCAGAACAGCTTAATTCAATATCAGCGATCGCCTTTACCCGTCCTGCTAAGTATAAAGCAGCATACTCGTTGTTAAAACAATCATCTGGCCCAGTGGAACCAAGTATTGAGTATTCTTGAGAACTCAAAGATTCAAAAGTCACTTGACCTTGCCACTGTCCGTAAAAATAATACAACACCACCCGATCAACCTGAAGCGATTCTCTGAGTTGATTTGTTGTTTGCCGGACTAACTCATTCCGCTCTATTGATATGACAAGGCGATCGAGCAAATTTTGCAAACCCTGTTCACGGCGATCGCGGTTCGGGTTAAATTCTGAGTGAGGATGAATTTGCACGGTTATCAAATTACGACTAAGTAAATACTGCTGGATTTATATAGTAATTTATTAGACCTTATTTTGTATTTATAGCAGCAATTCAATTGTAACGAAAAATAATACTAGTCAAGCTCTACGATGATTTTAAAATAAATTATTAAGAAATTACAATTTTTCATCTGCACTAGAGATTATTCCAAATTATAAATTTAAAGTTAAGAATTTTAGAACTTTACAGATAATATGCATCTTGAGTTTTTTGTAGCAGATTAGATCCCCGACTTCTAAAAGAAGTCGGGGATCTAAATCCCTTAAGGTTTGCTGTCTCTAGTCAAATTACACGCTGTAGGGGCAATTCATGAATTGCCCCTACTTGGCTACGGTAAGCTTCTAATGCTGCTTCTTTAACGGTTGCATTCACAATGGGAAATGTCGTGAGGATGTAGCTAAATTCATCTTCGGTTAAACCGTAAAGGTGTGCTACCATTCCATCGAGTTCGGCGCGGAGTTTGGCGCGTTCTGTTTCGTCGGTAACGCCTTGTTGATGGGAAACTAAACCGACTTCTTGCGCGAGTTCGTCAAATTCTGGTGTGGTGCAGATGAGTTTGGCGGCGCGTTGTACAATATCGTTGAAGTTGCGATCGTTTTTTGTTAATCGTGGGACGGGTAACTGGTATAGATAAAAAGAATTAAGATTCGTAGTCATGCGCGAGCGGAGAGTATAGTCAACTACGAAGGTATTTATTAATGAAGAAAGAACAAGTAACTCTGAATTTGATATTCTTAACTCGTTATATCTATTTATGTTGTGATAGAAAGGGAAATTTACTGTAAGCGAGTTACCAGCAAATGACCAAGCTGGAATTACAGTAGATATTAAGGTTCTTTCATTAGTATTAGAAGCTATTTTACGTATTGCTAGCCTATAAACCTCATAATCATTTTTTAAATCTTCGGGAACTTTCCCAGAGAATCCTATTCTTTTCGCACGTTTCTGCAAGAATACTTCTCTTAATTCTGATTCGTTAATCCAGTAATGAGGTTTATCGTAATCATGCTGAAAATGCCAAATCATTCCTCCTTCATATAAGACATACTTAGTTTGTGATTGCTGAAAATATTTTTTTGAGCGAGTCATGTGAAGTTCTTCACCGTAAAGCTCAAGTCCCCAACCCAAGTAGGAATCAGAGAGTAACGGATAATTCAGTAACTTTTCAGTAATTTCTAAATCTTCTCTATTCTTAAATTCCATTATTGACATAGAATCAGGAGAAAAACGACGTACTAATTCAACACTGATAGAGAAGCTTTCATCATTGGGAAAATTTTGTAGTTCCTGTACATCATGGCGCATGAATAACGCTGGAAATTCTTCCGTTTTATTACCCTTCTCAAACGTAAGAACAACAAACTTGAAGCGGCTATCTACTCCTTCAAAAATTATCTTCCGGTTTTCAAAGCAGAATAATCCAGATATTTGAGTCTGATTAAACAACATTTCCCGTAGTTTTTTTGCTCCTAAATCGGTGTAGATACCACTAGGGACAACGATTCCACACTCACCACCCGGAGTTAATAAATTAAAACACTGTTCCAAAAAGATTTTATAAAGATTAATATCAGTACCTACTTTCTTACCATTGACAATAGGAACTTGATTTTTATACTGTTCAGATAAACGATAATAATCACTTATATAAGGAAACTGTTTTTGGTAATCCAGCCAAGCCGCAGAAATTTCTAAGTCTTTAAGAAGTTTTTCTTGTTCCTGCTCAAAAGCATGAATGTCCATATTCTTTTTTATCACCAAGTTGCTATGCTCGGCAAAGAACTCTTTAGCATTAGGCTTAAATATTTCCCACGGTGGATTAGTAATAATCGCATCAAAACCGCCGCGTTCTAAAACCTTATCAAAATGATAACCCCAGTGAAACGGCTTCAAAGCTGCAATATCCTCAACCTTCAAAACCCGCTTCTGTGATTTTCCAGTTAACTGAACTTCCTCATACTTGATACCCAAACGCTTACTAAACTCATCCAACAGCAAAAGATTTAACTTTTCTTGCGATTTTTTATTGAGTTGTTCAATATTTTTGCGAATGTGTATCAATCGAGTATCTTGAGGTGTATCTGTATCTGGTAATGCTTTAGGTAAAAAAGCGTGTTTTTTGTACAAATCAATAGATTTATTCTTTTCTTCTAAAATTTTCTTATAATTATCTGCGGCTAAAGACTGTAATAGATTTCCTTGTAGAGAATTTCCCACTGCATCAAAAGCAGTATCATCTACTTTAATTAAACCAATTAACGAATTACCAGCCATAATATTAAAATCAATATTAGGCAATGGTTCTAACTCTTCAACATCATTAGCAGAAGAAACCAAAGCTAAGAAAAGGCGCAATTTCGCAATTTCCGTCGCTTCCTCCATGATATCTATACCATAGAGATTATCTGAAACAATCCGCTTTTTGATAAAATAAGGTAGTGACGGGTGTAAATTTTCTATATCTTCAAGCTTCTTTTTGAGAGTGTCATCACCCATCAACTTAATTGTGCCGAACACCGCACTATAAACTTGGATTAGCGTCTTCATCGCCGCCACAAGAAAAGCGCCAGAACCACAAGCTGGGTCAAGAATTGATAAATTAGGAAGAATATCATCCATTAGTAGACGACAAACATTTGTATCCAGCTTGATAAGAAGTTCGTTGATATCTTCAAATGGCTTATACTGATCAGACAGCGCATCATTCACGCGGTCTACAATTAACTTGTGGATAGTTCTATCACAGAGATATTCTGTAATCTGCGGTCTAGTATAATAGGCTCCAAAAGCCTTTTGATTAATATATTTTTCAAAAATATATCCTAAAACATCAGGATTTATCTCGTCGTCTTTACCTTCTGGCGTATCATCCAGATTCCAAGAATAACGCCCAAATAAATCTAAAACTTGCTCAAACGCCTCATCAACTATAGATATATCATATTTATCTTCAATCTGATGCTTGAGAAATAATCCACCATTCAGGTATTTAACCTTTCCTACCAATTCTTGTACAGATAAATCGCGTTCAATCTCAGGTTTAGCAAAGCTTTCAAAAAACAAAGCCTTGAGAAATTCATCATAAAAATGATTTTCACCTTTTTGTTTGCTTAGTTCAAGCTTATTTTGCAGATAATTTAAATCTTTATTATCAATAAAACCCTTACGCTGGAGAAAATAAACAAACATGAGGCGATTGAGAATTACCGATGTGTACCAACGTCTATCTGTTTCGTTATCAATTCCTTTAACAAACAGCAAAAACTTCTGGTGTTGCTCTTGAAATTGTTTGTAAAACTTCTTAGTTACTGGCTCAACATCAAACCCGCGTTGTAGCTTATAGGCAATTTCAACAACC
>Ga0335397_10012698_pt1 | contig 10298 bp, 9 predicted proteins | sample MAT04_FD_205740 | JGI IMG/M metagenome (GOLD analysis project Ga0335397, IMG submission 205740) | Freshwater microbial communities from Lake Fryxell liftoff mats and glacier meltwater in Antarctica - MAT-04 (spades assembly) (version 2) ...
TAGCCTGGTTCTGTCTAATGCGGCAAAACCGGGCGTGTTTGATGGTTCTAAAACTGATAAGCCGGGAATTTGACTGAGACGATCGCGCGCTGTGTCTGCTAATAGTAAAGTTTGAGCCATTAATTCTTGGCCGTGGAGTGCGATTTGTTGGCGGGCCGCGTCTAATGATGCTAATAATAAGTAGCTGGGACTGGTGGATTGTACTAGCTGCAATGCTCGATCGAGTTTTTGGCTATTTATCCGATCGCCCTTAACGTGCAGCATCGATGCTTGTGTCATTGCACCGAGGGTTTTGTGGATTGATTGTACCGTTAAATCTGCCCCGGCTGATAGGGCAGGTTCTGGTAAGTTTGGGTGAAAGTTAAAGTGCGCGCCGTGGGCTTCGTCTGCTAATAAGGGTATGTTGTATTGATGGGTAATTTGGGCGATCGCCCGCAAATCCCCGCAAACGCCGTGATAGGTTGGGTAGACGACCATGACTGCTTTCGCGTCGGGATGTTGTTTTAGGGCTGCTGCTGTGGCTTCTGGGGTGATGCTGTTGGCAATATCCCAAGTGCGATCGTACTCTGGATTGACAAAAATCGGGATTGCACCGGACAAGATTAAACCTGAAACCGCCGATTGATGGATATTTCGAGGCAAGATAATTTTATCGCCAGGGCCGCAAGTCGCTACAATTGCTGCGATGATTCCGCAAGTCGAACCGTTGGCCAAAAACCGCGTTGAGTCTGCTCCAAATGCCTCGGCGGCTAACTCTTGGGCTTCCGCAATTGCACCTTCTGGGTTGAAGAGATTGTCTAATTCCGGCAATTCCGGCAAATCTGAGCGAAATACGGCGGCACCGAATAAGTCAACTAGCTGCTGGGAGATTCCTTGTCCGCGTTTGTGTCCGGGGGCGTAAAATGGGCTGTGATGGTGGTTTGCGCGATCGCGCAGCGCATCTAATAGCGGTGTTTGTTGTTGAGGGTTTGGTGCTGACACGCTTAATTTTAATTGTTGTATTTGATATTGAGTTTAATACCGAAGGCTTGGTTTTGTGCGGCTGTTACAGTAAATTATCGCTCTTTAGATAGATGTGTTATTGGCTATTTTTAGTTTACCATTCTTAGGTAATTGTGTAAATATTTGATTGACATTGCAACCGCAGATGTTGGCAGATAAACACAGATTAACGCAGATAAAATTTAGATTTTTGACCGTGTTTGCAATTCAACTCTAAGGTAATTAAACAATACCACAAATCAGTTATTTTTGTTTTAAAAAATGGCTGGAAGTGGCGACAAAATGTTTTTGAAACATCTCTATTAGCTGAGCAAAAAACTAACATGATTTTTCCCAACCCTACTCCGTTTCCAGGCCCGCAGATTCCCGGTACTGAACCGGGGCTGCCAGAAATTCCTTCGTCGCCACCGGTGCCTGGCTCGGTACCGCAACCGATTCCTGCGCCGTTTCCTGAGCCAATTCCCGCACCGGTGCCGGAACCTGTACCTTCTCCGATTCCTCAAACGGTTCCTGGGCCTATTCCTCAGACAATTCCTGAACCTATCTAAATTATGTAGGACTTACGCACATATTCCCACTTTTTGCGAAAAATCTGGGTTTCTCACCCCGTGTTCGTAAGTCCTGTTCGATATATTGCTGATAGTTATGATATTTTGAGACAGTGAAGTGATATGTTTCTAAATAGCTATGCTTACTGCCGGAATTGTCGGACTGCCTAATGTTGGCAAATCTACTTTGTTTAATGCTTTGGTGGCTAATGCCAAGGCGACTGCTGCTAATTTTCCATTTTGTACGATAGAACCCAATACGGGTATCGTGGCAGTACCAGACGAACGGCTGAAGGTGCTGAGCAATATTGGTAATTCTGCCCAAACTGTGCCGACGCGGATGGAGTTTGTGGATATTGCGGGTTTGGTGAAGGGTGCGAGTCAGGGGGAAGGGCTGGGAAATCAGTTTTTGTCTCACATTCGGGCCGTAGATGCGATCGTCCATGTTGTCCGCTGTTTTGACAATGATGATATCATTCATGTTGCAGGTTCTGTCGATCCCCAACGAGATATTGACATTATCAATCTGGAACTGATTTTAGCAGATTTAGCTCAAATTGAACGCCGGCTCGATCGCACTCGCAAACAAGCCCGCAACAATAAGGAAGCTCAAGCAGAAGTGGACGTGCTTGAAAAGTTGGTTGTGGTTTTGAATGCCGAAAAACCAGTGCGCCAGTGCAGTTTAACTGACGAAGAAGCTGAATTAGTTAAAGGTTTAGAATTGTTAACCAACAAGCCGATTATCTATGCGGCTAACGTGTCCGAGGACGATTTGGGAACCGGAAATAGCTATGTCGAACAAGTGCGGGAAATAGCAGCTAAAGAAAATGCTAAGGTTGTCATAGTTTCGGCGCAAGTTGAGTCAGAATTGGTGGAGTTGCCAGAGGAAGAACGGGCGGATTTCTTAGAATCTCTGGGGGTGAGTGAAGGTGGCTTAAAATCTTTGATTCGAGCTACTTACGAATTATTGGGTTTGCGGACTTATTTCACTAGCGGGCCGCAGGAAACTCGCGCTTGGACGATTATAGCGGGAATGTTAGCACCGCAAGCTGCAGGGGTGATTCACTCAGATTTTGAGCGGGGTTTCATCCGGGCCGAAACTGTGGCTTATGAAGATTTGGTTGCTACGGGCGCGATGAATGCTGCTAAGGAAAAAGGCTTAGTTCGCAGTGAAGGAAAGCAGTATGTTGTACAAGAGGGCGATGTGTTGTTGTTCCGATTTAATGTTTAGCTTTTTTTAAGGAGATAAGCAAATGCACATAGATATCGTTTCGCTGGTAATTGCTTGGCTGGTAACTTCTGTGAGCTTTTTTATTATTTCCAAGTTGCCCATAGGCGTGGAAATTGACACTTTTGGAAAAGCGATGGTTTCGGCTGCAGTTTTTGGATTGCTGAATGCTTTAGTGCGGCCGATTTTTGTAGTTTTGGGCTTCCCTATTGTATTGGTAACTTTTGGTTTGTTTATGATTGTTATCAATGCTGCTATCTTTGGATTGGCTGCTTGGCTAGTCGAAGGGTTTCGCTTGCGGTGGGGAATTTGGAGTGCTTTGTTGGGCGCTGTAACCCTCGGTTTTATTAACTCTTTTCTCTACAGCATTTTGCCTAATGTTCGCTAGAGAAAGGTAACTCGAAAGGGGCGGGTTTATATATGCTGCGGTTTATAGCAAAGATTTCGCCCAAACCCGCCCCTAATGACCAATCACTAATGACTAATGACTAATGACTCATGACTCATGACTAATGACCAATGACCAATGACTAATGACTAATGACCAATGACTAATGACTAATGACTAATAACTAATGACCTATGATGAGTAATTGTCAGGGATAAAAGCATCTCGACTGCGACTATTTTCCACAGGCCAGTCTGGATGTTCCCCGCCGATAATCAATTCTTCAACCGTCACGAATTCTTTGCTTAGTTGCTGGAAAACATTAATTAAAATATCGATGCCGATAGCGTCGCTAGTCCCTAAATCAAACCAACAGCGAGCCCAAGAACCTTGATACTCCATTTCTCCCATATTGTGCATCAAAGCCATCATGCTTTGGTCGGCTAGATTAACATCGTAATCCATGTCACTAATATCTAAGCCTTCATCTTGAACTTGCAAATTTTCCGCATTAAATCCCCCTAGTTTTCCCAAGAAAAACCAAGAGTCAAATACTTCTTCAACATACTGTTTTTCACCGTTTGAAGGCACGTTGCTAAACTTCAGCCAAATCCAGAGGTCAAAGGGGTTAAACTCGCGAAACTGTACTTTCATGGTTTTTTGGTATTTTTATAATGGTGGTAAAGCCGTCGGCCCCCAGATGCCATCTGCATCTCTAATTTTATCGCGCATTGGGTCGCAGTTGCGAGGTTGGCTGTCGAGACGGTTGCGGGTTTTGCACTGCTGAAAGAAGATTTCGGCTACTAAACTGCGCGGTAGTTGGTCTGGTTTGACTAAGGCTGCGTCGAAGTTTTGGCGGGCTTCTTCTAGTAGGGTTTTGTTGGTGTCTTTTCCCCTGGCTTGGGAAAACAAGATTTGTGCTTTGAGATAAAGAATTTCTGGATTGTTTGGTGTTTCTGCTAGGGATTTGTTGGCAAATTCTAGGGCGCGATCGTATTTTTTCAAGTCTCGATAGCCTACTGCCATGCCGCGATAAGCTAAGTAGCGGGGAGAAGCTTTTTGTTCTAGTCGTTTAATGGCTTCGCTGGGGTTAGAAAAGGGCAAGTTTGTGGCTAGCATTAAGTCCATGTAGCCTTTAAGCAGGTTGAGTTCTGGGTCGTTGGGAGCTATTTTTTCGGCTGCATCTAGGTATTGAAATACTACTCGCAGTTTGTTGAGTGCTTGGGGCGCGCCTTTGGCTGTTCCTTCTTTGGCTATGGCATTTGCTCCTTCTAGAAAGTGACCGACTGCTGTGTATAGGTTGCCGCGTAATGGGTTGGTTTTTGTCAAGTTTTCGCCTACTTCGCGGGTTTTTTGCGCGTAGGAATTCATCGAGTTGAAGTCCTGCTGGATGTAGGATAGGGAGGCTGCCATTGCATAGGCTAGCGGCTCGTTTGGTTCGGCTGATAGTGCTTGTTGAACTTGGGCTTTTGCTTGTTTGTAGTTTCCTTGTTGAAACATTGTTTTGAAGGCGGTTTCGGTGTTGGGCCCGATCGCCTGTGGGTTGCTGCTGCGAAAGGGATCGCCCGCTACTGCGGAGTTAATGCAGAGGCCGAGGACGATCGCACTTGCTCCAAGGGCGATCGCCCGCACTGTCTGTTTAGAATTTAACATTTGTTTCCCAAGCGATGCTAAAGGGTTTTTTGTCATCATCAATTCCCACTCGTGTAATATAGTGTAAACTAGAAACCTATGAGTTACGTTCTCAGACTAAGAGAGCCGCGACCAAAAAAAGAATTGAATTTGCTTGATTTTTTCCGGCTGTTGCGGTATACTTTAATAATGGGAGTGTGACTAATTATCTATGAATAGACGGATTCCCATTATTAGAATATACCATGAAACAAGTTAAAAGTCAAACGCCAAAGCTCGAAAAAAAAAGGGAATTTTTTGTAAAGATTTATGTAAATTTTCTGTAAAATCATTTTGGGCGATCGGCACGAGCCAAAAACACCTTAACTATTAATAGCACAAAAATGAGTTAGCCTCGCAAAAAACAACTTTCCTACTTCCTACTTCCTACTTCCTGCTACTGTGAAAATTCATCCGTTAAATCCGTTGCCGAACTTCCTGCTACTGTGAAAATTCATCCGTTAAATCCCGTACATTGCTCGTTGCCGAACTTTCTTCTCCCCAATCACCAATTGCATTAATGCTTTATCTAAAAAACTTAGTCTATCATCCTACAGCCTGTCCGAATGCTATTCTGAAAAATATTAACTTAGAAATGCCATCGCAGCAAATGGGCTTGATTGTAGGCCGCAGCGGTTCCGGCAAAAGTACGCTATTAGAAATATTAGCAGGTTTAGCAGAAAAAACTAGCGGCGAGATCCGCTGGCGTGAACAAGAGTTAAAACCGGAACACTTGCAACAGTTAGGAGGTTTAGTGTTCCAGTTTCCAGAAAGGCATTTTTGCGGAGGCACAATTTTAGAAGAATTGCGGTTGGGACATCCTGAATTGGGACAAGAACAAATTAACTCAGCAATGGCAGAGGTGGGACTCGGACATTTGCCACTGAAGGCTTCTCCGCACGCTTTGAGTGGTGGACAACAGCGCCGGGTAGCCCTGGCGGTGCAGTTAATTCGGCAGCCACATTTGCTACTTTTGGATGAACCGACGGCGGGTTTGGATTGGTCGATGCGACGGCAGTTGGTAAGCTTGTTGGGTAAGTTGAAAAGTCACTGGACTTTGTTGATTGTCACTCACGATGCTAGCGATTTGTTGGGCGTTGCTGATAAATTTTGGACTTTAGACCACGGGGATTTGCAGGAGGTCGATCGGGCAAAGTTAGAAGCTAAGGAAACGAGTTGTGTAAGTCATTAGTCAGTAGTCAGTAGTCAGTAGTCATTAGTCATTAGTCATTAGTCATTAGTCATTAGTCATTAGTCATTAGTCATTGGTTTAGAGTATGTCAAGAAAGAGTGGAAATAGAAGATGAATCAGATTACAATGCCTGTGCTACCCCAGATGAATGAATTGTGGCAAAAAACGCTGAATTGGCAGCCAGATGAGTCGCAGCAGCAGCAATTTCAGCGGCTTTATGAGTTAATTGTTGAGGGAAATCGTTCCTTGAATTTAACTCGAATTACTGAGCCTGTCGAGTTTTGGGAAAAACATTTGTGGGATTCTCTACGGGGAATTGCGAGACTGTTGCCACCTCATCACAATTCGGCTGAAAATGCCGATTTGCCCGCCGATCGCCCGTTGAAAGCGATTGATATCGGGACTGGTGGGGGTTTTCCGGGGTTGCCGATCGCGATCGCCCTGCCGCATTTATCCGTTACTTTGCTCGATTCTACCCGCAAGAAAATTACTTTTCTGGACACAGTTTTGCCGTCTTTAGGGATAGAAAATGCTGTGACTTTGCTGGGCAGATCCGATGAAATTGCCCGATTGCCACATCACAAACAAGCTTACGATTTAGCCCTTCTGAGGGCTGTTGGAGCCGCTTCTGTGTGTGCTAAATGCGCCCTGCCACTGCTGAAAAATAACGGTTTGGCTGTGCTTTACCGGGGGAATTGGACGGCGGAGGAAGAGACGGAGTTGCAAAGTGCGATCGAGCGTTTGGGCGGTACACTTGAGTCAGTGGAAGCATTTACAACGCCGACGAGTCAGGGCGCGCGCCACTGCGTTTACTTGCGGAAAACTGTACAGCAGTTCGATCGCCCGATTCGTTAGCTAGAGAACGTTTATATTGGCGGGATTGATATCAAGTGATGTTTTTATTTTAGAGATAATACCAATTTCATAAAGTAGCGCTAGATATTACCCCCCCAACCCCCCGATGCTTTGGGGGGGATCAGACTTCATCAGCACATCTTTAGAAAAATGGTATAACAAAGTGTGTAATTGCGATCGCAGCTACACAGTTTGTGAAACTAACCGATCGCCTTTTCGTAGCGCTTGTTAACCTCCGTCCAATTAACAACATTCCACCAAGCTTTCAAATAGTCGGCGCGGAGGTTTTGATACTTGAGATAATAAGCGTGTTCCCAAACATCATTGCCCATGATTGGATAGTTGCCATCCATGAAAGGAGTGTCTTGATTAGCAGTAGTTGCAATTTCTAATTTGCCTGCTTTATTGCGAACCAGCCAAACCCAACCGCTGCCAAAACGCTTAGTCCCAGCTTCGTTAAATTTGGCTTGAAAATCGCTAACACTACCGAAATTTTGCTTAATTGCTGTGGCAATTGCTCCTGTAGGTTCGCCGCCACCTTTGGGACTCATGATTTCCCAAAACATAGTGTGATTGAGGTGTCCGCCGCCGTTATTGCGAACGGTTGTGCGAATATCTTCCGGCACTTTGCTCAAATCTCTGAGCATATTTTCTGCACTAATATTTTTAAGTTGCGGGTATTTGCTGATAGCTTCGTTGAGGTTTTTAACGTAGGCGGCGTGATGTTTGTCGTGGTGAAACTGCATTGTCCGCGCGTCGATGTGCGGTTCTAAAGCGTTGTATTCGTAAGGCAGAGGCGGCAGTGTAAAAGGCCCGGGAGTTTGAGCTATTTTTGTATCTTTGGGATCTGAATTTTCTTGCACTATATTATTTCCTGATGCTTGGCAAGCACCTACGGTAATAGATCCGACGCTAGCTGTCAGCAAATACAAGAAATCTCGGCGTTTGAGTGTCATAAAAAGTACCTAAGTGAATTATTAACTGTTTTAGCTCAAGTTAAAGCAAAATGGGAGCGAGTTTGGAAAAAAAGTTATATCGCCCGAATGGATGAGACGGATGGGCGATGGTTGTGAGAGTTTTTTAAGTATACGCTAATTGTGTGCGCCTGAGTAAAACTCATGTGTTCCGGTTAACTAACCCGATTTCTTTGTTGAAACCGGGTTTTTTTTAGATTATTCTTGGGAAAGACGCTGCACGGATTCGCCTCCAAAAAGCATATCTGCTGCTTGCAGAATACCGGGGATTTTGGCAGCGTGGGGGCTGTGGGCTAGACAGCGGCGCAAGTCTAATTCATCGAGGCGATTCCCTACGGGATAGCTGCGCTTCACGGCTTTTTTGCCTGGAAACCAGTGGCCACCATTACCCAAAAGGTTGTAGCGCATCTTGCCATAGTCGATCATATCGTAAGCATTCGCCAAATTCCACAGCCACAAAATCACTCGAATGTTAACACCTCCGGGAGTATTTTCGATAGTTGGTAAACCGACGTGCCAAGTCTTAAACCAATCTTCTCCTAATTTATCAATGGCCGCTTTTTCCAACCTTTCTAATATCGGTGGCAACAATTCATCGGCTCGATCTAACAATTCTACAGCTTTGAGATGCTCGTTAAAATCTTCAGGTTTGGCTGCACCCAAACTCAAAGTATGTACATGAGGATGCGACAAACAAAACAAATCATTAAACACCATCGGACTCAGCGGATAGCACAAATCTACCAATTTTTGTGGCGGGTTATAAAGTTGACCGCCTTTGTCGGAAGGACTGATAATAAAAACGCCCATATCGTGACGTTTAGCAGCTTCAATTGCCGGCCAATTATTTTGATTGATGTAGTACCAATGCAAGTTAATATAATCGAATTGATTGGTTTCAATTGTTTTGACAATCACATCGGTTGGGCCGTGAGTTGCAAAACCAATAAACCTAACTTTGCCTTCTGCTTGCAATTGTTTGGCAACATCCAGGCACCCACCCGGACGCATAGAATCCTCTAGCAATTCCCAGGTATTAATGCCATGTATCGAAAATAAATCAACGTATTCTAGTTGCAAATAAGCTAAGGATTTATCAAAATCATCGCGGAATTCCTGGGAGTTTGGTTTGGGATTTACTTTCGTTTGCACGATCAATTTTTCGCGGGGAAACTGCGGCAAAATCCACCCCAACTGCATCTCAGAAGTGCCGTAACCGCGAGCAGTTTCTATGTGATTGATGCCGCATTCGATAGAATAACGAATTGTGGCTTCTACATTTTGTTGATTGTCTGGTGGAATCTCATTGGCTGGCACGTCTTGCCATTTGTGGTGATATCTCATGCCGCCGCAGGAAAAGACGGGCATGGATAATTCTGTGCGGCCGAATCTGCGATATTGCATTATCAAAAAGATACGAATTTACCAAAAAATCTAATTGTAGGGTGTGCACTGCGCACCGGCTGTTGTAGGGTGTGCACTGCGCACCGGCATTCACTCTCCGGGTTCACTGCGCACCGGCATTTACTCTCCGGGTGCACAGTCAACCGGTGCGCATTGCGCACCCTACAAATTCTGCGCACCGGCTGTTGTAGGGTGTGCACTGCGCACCGGCATTCACTCTCCGGGTTCACTGCGCACCGGCATTTACTCTCCGGGTGCACAGTCAATCGGTGCGCATTGCGCACCCTACTGGTGCGCATTGCGCACCCTACAATAACTATTTAGAAATCTCCCGCACTACGGGTTTACCGTCTTTGATTTCGCCGACTAAAACCAAATCTGTACAGTTAACAAACAAGCCATTTTCTAACACGCCGGGAATATTATTCAAAGTTTTTTCTAATTCCGCAGGGTTGTCAAGGTTATCAAATTGAACATCGATTACCATATTACCTTGGTCGGTGATTACTGGGCCGGCTTTTCTGATTCCCATGCGAAGTTCTGGTTTGCCACCCAATTTTTCGATGGCGCGGGTAACGGGGGTAATTGCCATCGGTATAACTTCGATGGGGACGCGAAACGTCGAACCCAATTTATCTACCATTTTGGAACTATCAACTACTACAATAAACTGAGTTGCGAGGTAATCGACAACTTTTTCGCGGGTGTGGGCTGCGCCGCCACCTTTAATTAAGTTGAGGTGGGGATCTACTTCATCAGCGCCGTCAATGGCCACGTCAATTCTGTCTATTTCATCGAGTGTTGTCAGCGGTACTCCGTATTGTTTGGCTAACACTTCTGATTGAAAGGATGTGGGAACTCCTTTGATATCTTTGAGTTCGCCTGATTTTATGCGATCGCCCAACGCTTGAATAGTATAAGCTGTAGTTGACCCCGTGCCGAGTCCGACAATCATACCTGATTTTACGCGATCGGCTGCTGCAAAGCCGACTTGCTGTTTCATCAATTTTACGGGGTCTTGTTCTGTGGTCATGTT
>Ga0335397_10012700_pt1 | contig 10298 bp, 7 predicted proteins | sample MAT04_FD_205740 | JGI IMG/M metagenome (GOLD analysis project Ga0335397, IMG submission 205740) | Freshwater microbial communities from Lake Fryxell liftoff mats and glacier meltwater in Antarctica - MAT-04 (spades assembly) (version 2) ...
CGCTGACACGACAACACGCGCGCGCCAGTTGCCGAATCATGTGCGACCAGCTCCACACCACTTGTGCAGTAAGACGCGCTCTTCACCGATTGATGAGAGGTCGCTCCTGCAGTTACCGCAATCATTCTCGTTAACTGGCCGCATTTGAACCAAGGCGATTTCGCGGCCAATGTCGCTCGCTCTTGGGGTTGGGCCGGCAACTGAAGAAGCGGTTGCCAGCGCCACTGCTATGCTCCAGGAATTCCAGATCATGTGATCTCCTTGCGCGAAAGCGCTACCTGCGGGATGTGAGAAGCAGCCGCATCACTTCGACCACGGGTTCTCCGGCCGGGTTCTCGGTCAATCGCCAGATTACGTCCCCGGCGAAACGAATTGTGTGGAATGGAAGTTCAGTTCTAGTTACAAGTTGTCCCGTTTCGAGATCGATCATCTCAACAATTGTCTTGCCCGGTCCTGGCGAGATGAGTATCCACAATTGACCACTTTCGTCCTCCCTAATACCGAACATCTGGGGTCCGCCGCGCTTGGGGCCCTGCCACGGCCTGAACCACTCAACTGATCGCCGAACGGACTGGAGCAAGACTCCAGTGGTATCCCAACGATCAATTCGGTACTCGGTGTGCAATGCGCTCCAATATCCCCCGAGTGAAGATCGCGCGAGAGTCCTGTACGAGGCGTAGCCATCTCGCACTTCAAAGGTTGGACGCTCCGCGCCGAACGACTTTCGAATCTGTCCAGTCGGCGAGACGAGATGCATGGGATAGCCCAATGCATTTTGAGCCGCCGAATTCTTCTGCTGGATGGATTCACCATTCCGCAGAAATATCGCGTCCCATGGCAAATTCCCAACCCCGGACGTCCGTGCGACACTGAAATCAGGTGTGAACAGCGTATAGCGGTCCCAGTCGAATACATGCACCGAGTCACCCGGTCCAACCCAGATTCGGCGAATCTCTTCGAATTCGCCAGGACCTTTCCCTTTTCGGCCGATGGTCTGCTCGAGTCTTCCGTCTTTACTAAAGACAAGAATGTCGTTGCCGTTTGCGGACGGTGCAATCAGGAACCGCCCGCGCGAATCACGCGCCAGCATGGGATCGGATCCTATGAGACCTTCCTTTTCCGTCCCCCCGCCGAGTTTGATCACGCTCACAGCTTCGATACGGCATGCCGCACATGAGATCCGGTCAGGGACTTCGATGGAGCGACTTCGTGGCGCAGTTTGAGCTCCCAATGAAAACGCGCCGAACGCTACAGCAGCCGCTCCCAAAACCGGAATCGTCACACCAGCGAGCATCGGGACATCCTTGGATCAGTTTGGATTCGTCAAATCGGAAAACACTACTGTAACAATATTCACCGCCCCCCCCCCGGGGCTGTCAACACCGCCTTAATCGGAGCTGCACGGACCTAATGCAAAGGTGCAAATTCTATTTCGAGCACGTTCACGCTTCGCCGAAAGCAGGGCGTAGCGATGCGAACGGTTTGCATTTCCTTGCAAATCCCGCGAGAGCCAATCGTGGTGGTCGCCTTTGCCATTTCCATGCCGAGTTGCTGCTGGATACAGGCAACGATCTGAGCGTTCAAAGTGCCGACACGCACGTGCTACCTCGGACGCAACAAAAAATCGCGTCGGCCACCTCGGCACGACGCGATCGTTGTTTGGTCACCATAGCCAGGCCGAACTAGAACGCCATAATCTCCGCGTACGCCTTCCGGAACGATTCCACCTGCGGCAACGTGCCGTCTTCCAAGCTGGGCGCGTACCCAACATACGTGTCCGTAGAGGCCACACGCTTCACCGGCGCATCGAGCCACGCGAAACAATCATCGGCGATGCGCGCAACGATTTCCGCGCCGTATCCCCACGACATCGAATCTTCGTAGGCAACAATCACGCGGCCGGTCTTCTTGACGCTGGCGTAGACCGTCTCGTGATCCCACGGCGACAACGTGCGGAGATCGATGACTTCCACCGACGGACCGCCTTCGTCTTCCATTTGCGTCGCGGCTACGAGCGCGCGATTTACGGTCGCCCCGTACGTCACCACCGTGATGTCCGTACCCGCACGAACCGTGCGCGCCTTGCCAAACGGAATCATGAAGTTCGGCCCGGGATACGCGGCCTTATTGTACGTCTGCCGGTATAGATGCTTGTGCTCGAGGAAAATCACGGGATCGTCGCAGCGAATGGCCGTGCGCAACAGTCCGTTCGCATCGAGCGCGTTGCTTGGGCACACCACGCGCAAACCCGGGCAGTGCGTGAACAACGACGCACCGGTCATCGAGTGATAAATTGCGCCGCGAATGTATCCGCCGTACGTGGTGCGAATGACCATCGGCGCGCTGAACGCGTTGTTCGAACGCCAGCGCATCGTGGACAACTCGTCACGTATCTGCATATACGCGGGCCAGATGTAGTCGAAAAACTGAATTTCAACGACCGGCTTGTACCCCCGATGCGCGAGACCAATGGCGCGTCCCACAATGTTGGCTTCGGCCAGCGGTGAGTTGTACACGCGCGCGCCGCCAAACTTGGTCTGCAATCCGTGCGTGACTTTGAAAACGCCACCCTTGCCTTTGACTTTGCCGAGGTTCTCTTCGCGTGACACGTCGGCCACGTCTTCGCCAAAGACCAGGATTTTTTCATCGCGCGTCATTTCGTCGCGCAAGCAGGCGTTCAGCAGCTCGACCATCGTGGTCGGATCACCGGCAAATTGCGGATCATCTTCCGTATCGAAGTTGTCACCCGTTGGGTCGACATCGGGCGAATACACGCCAAACGGAATCGTGCTCGGATTGGGCTGCGGCTGCGACAATGCGTCGTCGGTCGCTTCGAGAATCAATGCATCGACTTCGGTCTTGATCGTTTCCAGGTCTTCAGACGTAGCGTGGCCTTCGGCAATCAACCACGCCGGGAACGTGACCAGCGGATCGCGCGCGGCGTCGGCATCACGCTCGGCCGTCGGACGATAGTGCACTTCGTCATCGGACAACGAGTGCGAATACGGACGAATCACTTTCGCGTGCACGAAGGCCGGGCCTTTGCGTTCACGCGCGTACGCAACCGCGCGTTCCATGACTGCGTGCGACGCGAGGAAATCGCATCCATCCACTTCCTGAATGTACAATCCCGGAAACGACGCGACGAGCTTTGATATCGATCCGCCGGCCGTGTTCACTTCAACCGGTACGGAAATCGCATATCCGTTGTCTTCAACCAGATAGACAACGGGCAGTTTCAGATTACACGCGGTGTTGAGTGACTCCCAGAATTCGCCTTCGCTGGTGGTACCGTCGCCCGTTGTAACGAGTGTGACATCATCACCATGAAACTGTTCTTCGGTATTGCCCGTCAGCGAAGCGCGCAGCGTTGACTCGGCACTGCCAACGGCCTGCAAAAACTGTGTGCCCGTTGGCGAGGACACGCTAATGATGTTGAGTTTCTTGTGCCCCCAATGGCTGGGCATCTGGCGGCCACCGGAATTCGGGTCGATCGCCGCACCCACGGAGCTGTACAACATCTCCGCCGGCGTCATTCCCAGCATGAGGCACAGCGCGCGATCGCGGTAATACAGGTAGAACCAATCGTAACTGGGGCGAAGCACCATGCCGGCGGCGGTCAGAATCGCTTCATGTCCTGCGCCGGATATCTGAAAAAAAATCCTGTTCTGTCGTTTGAGCTGAATTTCTTTATCGTCGAGACGCCGGGACGTATACATCGTCCTGAAGGCGTGCAGGAGTTCTTCGCGGGAGAAGGCGAGCCCGGTAGGAACCGTGGCTGGAGCCGAAACGGCGTTCGCAGACTTGCGATCGCGCGTAGGACGGGAGGTTGTGGCCATCGGGGTATCTGGGATGAGGTCCAACTTGCAAAGCTAAGGCGGGGGAGCGTTTCGGGGCAGCGGCGCGGGTGGGCAGCTACCGGCTTCCCGGGCGCCCGCCGAAGCTCAGACAGTCTCCTCATCAACGCGCCGCCCCCGGGTGACGCTGGGTATTTGACGATTTTGCGGCAGGGACTGTGTCAACCGCGCTTGACAGACGCCTGGGCGGTCCTGAACATGCGAAAGATGGGTATCACCGGATGTACCGTTCCTCACTCTGGCCGCAGGAATCCATGCACGCGCCGACGTCCCCCATGACCAACTCCGCCGCACATTGCGTCTTTTGTGACCTGCTCCGTGGTGCCGCCGAAGTCTCGGTTTGCTACGAAGACTCAGTCGCCATCGCGTTTCTCGATATTCAACCCGTCAACGCCGGCCATCTGTTGGTGGTACCGCGCGAGCACTACGAAACCCTGAACGATATTCCGGGCGACGTTGGCCTTCATCTTTACAAGATCGCTGCCAAACTCATTCCGGCGGTGCAGGAAGCCTCTGGCGCATCGGATATGAACGTTGTTGTAAACTCCGGAGCGGCGGCGGGACAAAACGTCATGCATTACCACATCCACCTCATACCGCGCAAAAATGGAGATGGGTTTGATGTGCCGTTGCCGTTTCCTGGCTCGGAAATGCCCAACCGTCAACGGTTGGATGCGATGGCCGCGCACATTGGTTCGCTGCTGCGCGATCCGTTATCGGACGATGGTCAGAAGTCCGGGCTGAAGCGAAAGTGATGCTTGCACGGGCGTTGCTTTTGACTGCACTCATAACCGGTGCACTGGCGGCGCGCGTTCAGTCGCAGGCGTTGCCACCACAGCCGTCTGACAGCGTTGTCAAACTGGCGGTCAATCCCACGACACGGCCAGGTGTACAAATTGTCACGCTGCTGGATGAGCTGGTATTTCGCGTCGAAGCGGATGGTCGCAACACGCGTCGTTTTCGACAGGTGGTACAACTGGTGTCGGACAACGCTGCTCGCGCGAAGGCCGAGCAGAGCTTTGTCTATGCGCCCAATCATCAGGCGTTCGTGCTGAATTGGGTGCGCGTACTCAAGCCTTCGGGCGAAGTTGTGAGCGATAAAGCAGCGCAGGAGCAGGATGCAGATATTCCCGCTGCGATGCAGAATCCGGTGTATCAGAATCAGAAAATTCGTCGCTTGTCCCTGGCTGGCGTCACTGCGGGAACCATTCTCGACGTGTCATGGACGGTCGAGGAAAAAGCACCGTATCGCGCCGGTGATCTCTACGATTTGCGATTCGTCAATTCGCCGTTTGATGTCGTGCGGTTTCGCTACGTGCTCGACGCGCCCGTCACATTTCTGCCACGCATTCTCGAATACAATCTCCGCATCACACGTACGGACTCGGTGGCGAACGGTCGCCGCACGAGTACGTGGTCCGCGAGCAATTTGCCACACGTGGTTGGTGAGCCGTTCATGTCCGATTCGAACGGCGTCATTCAAAGCATTGTCGTCTCGGCGCCATCAACCTGGGCTGATCTGGCGCTCTGGTATCACGGACTCTCTAAAGACCGCTACGTATTGACGCCCGATATTGCTCGCCGCGTTGATTCACTCGTGACCGCGTCGAAGGCGCGCACGCGTTTGGACACCCTCAAAGCACTGCATCGCTGGGCCGCGCAGGATGTGCGTTATGTCTCCGTGTCGCTCGGAATTGGTGGTTACCAGCCGCGTACGCCCGAGCAAGTGCTGAGCACGGGATTTGGTGATTGCAAAGACAAGGCCACGCTGTTTGTTGCGGCTGCTCGTAAATACGGAATCGAAGCGAACACAGTACTGTTGGCATCAAATGGGCACACGGATCGTTCGGCGCCTACCATGTTTCAGTTTGATCATGCTATCGCCGCGGTGCGTGACCGGAATGGCTGGACGTTTACCGATCTCACCGCTGACTTCATTCCGTACGGCATGCTTCCGGTGGCCTATCAGGGCGGAATGGGATTGGTGGTGTTGGCAGATGGTCGGTCGGAGCAGGTGACATTCCCCATTTCGCCGACAGATTCCAACACGAATGTCGTGCGCGTGGTTGGCCACTTGCAGGCGGATGGCTCCGTAGCCGTGAAAGTGAATGATCGATCAACTGGTTCGACCTCACTTCGCGTTCGGCAATCGTTTTACGCGCCGATTGATACCTCGCAGCGCGGTGCCGCGATGCGCGCGCTGGGCACGGCCTATTTCAAGGATGGATTGTCCGACTCGCTGGTGGCCTTTAACGGTCGCGATCTCTCGTCGGACGCGCGCATCTCGTTTCAGGTGACGTCGGCCGACGCGCTCAAGTCAGTGGGTTCGGTCAAGTTGTTCACGATGCCCTCAACGCTACGTGGACCAGCACAGAATTTCAGCGCGATGGCGAAAACGCTCGCGGTCGCACCACCCCGCCAGTTTCCCATTGACGTGAGTCGCATTGTTGGGCCGTTCGTGAATACCACCCAATTCGAATTGACGCTGCCTGTTGGATGGACGGCCGAGTTGCCGAAGAACGTCGTCACCACCAGCATCGCGGGTCGTTACGAAACAGTGTACGCGCAGGAAGGGCGCCTGTTAAGGATCACGCGGAAAGTCAGCGGAGCTCGCGGCATCTATCCGCCCATTCGCATTGACGAAGTGACGGGATGGTTGCGCTCGGTGGCCGCGGATGACGTCGAGTTTATTCAGCTCAAGCCGCCGGTGTAGCTGGGGTGTCCGCAACAATTCGCATGTCGTCACCGCTACAGGCGCCAGGCGTTTGATTCTTACCCGTCTCCGCGCAGCGCCTGATCGGGAGCGATAGCCAGTGCCCGACGCGCTGGCGCAATACACGTGATGACTGCGGTGCCAAGCATGACCAGCGCGGCCGATGCCAGCGTGATGAAGTCAGTGGGCGCAACGCCGAACAGCAGATTGCCCAGCACGCGCGAGAACATAAGCGACAGTGCGAGTCCCAACACTACGCCAACACTTGTTGTGCTCAGGGTCCAACGCAGGACCAACCGCAACACGTGCGCTGGCGTCGCTCCCAAGGCAACGCGCACGCCAATTTCCGGAACACGTTGCCGCACGGCGTACGCGACCATCGCGTAGATGCCCGCGGCGGCAAGTACGAGCGCCGTAATTCCCAGGGCCAGCAAAAGCGTTGTGTAGGCGCGTTCGGTTTCGTTGGCACTTCGAATACGCGTGCGCATTGGAAGCACATCGTACAGCGGCACGCTGGCGTCCACACGCTTGACGGCGTCCTGCAACCGCGACAACGCGCGCGAGTATTCGCCGCTTTCGGTGACGGATGCCTGCGTCACGAGGATCGAAGTGCGATTGGTCCACTCCCACACTTCGTCGGGCGTTTGTGAGAACGGGATGTACACTTGCGGTCGCGAAGCATTACGACTGCCCCAGTCACGCGTATCCGCGGCCACTCCGACAATTTCCCACGGCGCGGCGCTGCCCGCGCGATCGTTGAACGAGTCGCCGAGTCCGGTGATCCGTGCGCCGATCGCGCGTCCATTCAACTGCAGGCGACGCGCCATCGCTTCGTTGATGATGGCGACGCGCGGCGAACCGCTGCGATCACGACCATCAAAATCGCGGCCCGTGGTGAGCCGCATGCGCATCGTGTTGAAGTACCCGGGCGACGCGAGCACGATAGCGCCGTTCACCGTCTGCTCTTTGTTGGTGACGTTGCCGGTAACGCCAAAATCGTAGCTGATGCCGAGGCTCACCAGCGGAATACGTGACACCAACGCAACCGGTGTTGCGCCGTTCGCAGCACGCAGTTCGTCGAGGATCTGCGTTTGTGCGTTGATGACCGCGTCGGGTGATGCATACCGATCGCGCGGTAGCGACACGCGCGCACTCAGCACATCATCGGCGCTGAATCCCAGCGGCACTCGATCCAGCTTCAGGGCGCTCTGCGTGAGCAATCCGGCGGTCACCAGCAACACCGTGGCGATGCACACTTCACTAATCATCAGGAAGCGTCTCAGGCGATCCTTGCTACCCACCATTCCGCGTGCGCCGTTTTGCATGGCGGCGCGTACGTCAACGCGCGACACGCGGAGAGCGGGAATCAGTCCAACCACTATGCTGCAGAGGCCGGTAATCGACAGCGCAAACAGCACGGCCTGCGGATTGATGTGCACCGAGTCGAGGCGCGGAATTCCGGCAGGCAACGTGCGTTTCAGCAACGCGAGAAACGATTGTCCCGCAATGACACCGACCAGGCCAGCCGTGGCAGCCAGCAACACGTTTTCCGTAAGCAGCTGGCGGACCAGTCGCCCCCGGGACGCGCCGAGCGACGCGCGGATGGAGAGTTCGCGTTGACGCGTAACCCCGCGCACCAGCAGCAAACTGGCGACGTTCGCACAGCCCACGGCTAACACACACGCGACGGCGGCAAACACGAGGAGCAACCGCGAGCGAAACGGTCCGCCCAGCTGCTCGTCCAGTCGGACAACGTGAGCCGTCACGGGTTCAGCCGCGCGGTTGGGACGCGTATCAGCCTGCGTCAAAATTGAAGTCAGCTCACGCTCGGCTGCACCAACGGTGACTCCGGGACGCAGCCGGCCAATCACTTGCAGGCGCGGCGTGGTGAAATTATTCGCGTTCGCAACGGACAACTTCGATGGAAACCAGAACTGAAGTCCGTCATCGAACAGGTCGGCAGACGGTGGCATAACGCCTATCACCAGTCGTTGAACTCCATCAAACGCAACCCGTTTGCCAACAATGCTGGAATCACCCTGAAATCGCGTGCGCCAGAGGTTGCGCGACACCAACACGACCGGGTCGGCGTCCGCGACAAAATCTCGATCGGTAAAGGTGCGCCCTAGTTCCGCGCGAATCTCGAGTGCGTTCAGGAAGTTCTGGCCTACCACACCGCCTTCAAGACGTGCAGGCCCGGCATCATCGAGGAGTGTCGCCGAGGTTGTGGCCACTGTCGATATCTGTTCGATGGCGCGCGCTGCACCGAGCCACGCGAAATAGGCACCGGTGGTGACGTCGCCGTCGCTCGCGTCGCTGCGTGTATTGGTGATCCACACGAGCCGCTCGGCGTCACCCGTAGTGAGCGGCGTGAGCACGACTGAGTCGTACAGGGTGAATACGGCGGTTGTCGCGCCAATGCCCAGCGCGAGAATGGCCACCATTGCGACGGGGCTTTGTACATTGCGGCGCAGCGCGCGCACCGCAAAGGTGACATCCTGAGCGAGCTCCGCAAGCGCGTTGACGCGACGTGCCCGGTTGTGCACCGACAAATCGATGTCCAAACACGCCGATCGGCTGGCCTGTTGATCGCCAAATTGCCGTGCGGCTTCGAGTCGCGCGTCGAGGGGAGACAGGCCACCCTTTATGAGCGAAGCCGTCTTTAGTTCGAGATGGTGAGCCAATTCGCGATCGAGGTCGCGTTCGACCTGACTTTTGAGAAACGGCAAGCGGAACGGCGATGGCACGTGAGGCTCCGATGAGTACACAGGGACGATGCCCTGGCTCCCATCGTGTGTCAAGGGGAAGGCGGATCGAGACGGGCTTTTCGGACTTGTAGCGGTTTGATGGCGGGCGATGTCCAATCGGTTGCTGTTGTACCGTAAGCGCACAACGGGTGGCATGGGTGATTGAGAGATTGCGTTCTGCACGCGGTCCGCAACTGCCGGGACGCTGAGCCGCGCGGAGAATGCTGAGCACTGCAACCGCAACAGCAATTGACGCGGATTTTGACGGAGTTTTCGGATTAACCGGATACTTCGCGTCGCAGATGGGGGCGACCGCCGGTGCGCCTCGGTGTATCGATTTTCTTTGATTCACGAATCAGCAGACGTGTTCCGGGTCGTGGCGGGGGAGCCTACCGGGACTTCAAGTCTTGAGGGTTGTTTCCGTTATGAATGAGTGCTATCCCATTCACAGTTATTGACCTCCCCGTTGCAATGCGAAGTATCCGCTTGATCCGAAAACTCCGCCAAAATCCGTGTGATGGCACTTGCAGTTGCTTCTGCTGTTGCTGTTGCTGCAGGTGCGGGTGCAGTTCGAGTTGCGGTTGCTGTCGCACTTCTCAGCAGTGCTCAGCATTCTCGGCGCTTCTCAGCGTCCCGGCAGTACATACCGGAATGCTCACCAACACCAGCGACCCCCTGCGCCTCCAACACGCTGAGCCCCGCGATCGTCGAAGTCACCACCGTCAAACCGGCCACTCCGTCACGACACATGCAGAGAACCGTTCGCGGTGAATCAAACATTCGCATCACGGCAAACCACTATGCAGCGAATTGGGTGCTCACCGCACGACAGGCAGCGAGGTTCTCCGCGTCTTCACGAAAAATGCGGTCACTCAACCCGCAGCATGTCGCCGCCGAGATGAACGCGTTCCAACCCGAGCGCAGTTTCAATCAAATAGCCAACGCCAGTGAATACCGGGTGTGAACGACGCCCGCACTTGG
>Ga0335397_10012704_pt1 | contig 10296 bp, 9 predicted proteins | sample MAT04_FD_205740 | JGI IMG/M metagenome (GOLD analysis project Ga0335397, IMG submission 205740) | Freshwater microbial communities from Lake Fryxell liftoff mats and glacier meltwater in Antarctica - MAT-04 (spades assembly) (version 2) ...
ACTCCCACTCAATGGTCGCAGGTGGCTTGCCGGAGATGTCGTAGACCACGCGGTTGATGCCGCGGACTTCGTTGATGATGCGATTGGAAACGCGCCCCAGCAGTGCGTGAGGCAGCTCGGCCCAGTGGGCAGTCATGAAGTCCTGCGTTTGAACGGCGCGCAAGGCGACGACGAATTCATAGGTGCGGCCATCACCCATGACGCCTACCGAGCGCACCGGCAGAAAGACGGCGAAGGCTTGCGAGGTCTTGTCGTACCAATCGGCGGCGCGTAGTTCGTCGATGAAAATCGCGTCGGCGCGACGCAGCAGATCGGCGTACTCGCGCTTCACTTCGCCGAGGATGCGCACGCCTAAACCAGGGCCGGGGAAAGGATGGCGATACACCATATCGTGCGGCAGACCCAGCGCCACTCCGAGCTCGCGCACCTCGTCCTTGAACAGCTCGCGCAAGGGCTCCAGGAGCTTCAGGTGTAGCGTCTCAGGCAAGCCTCCGACGTTGTGGTGCGACTTGATGGTGTGCGCCTTCTTGGTCTTGGCGCCGGCGGATTCGATTACGTCCGGGTAGATGGTGCCTTGGGCCAGCCATTTGGCCTGCGGTAATTTCTTGGCCTCGGCCTGGAATACCTCGACAAACTCGCGCCCGATCACGCGGCGCTTCTGTTCGGGGTCGGTCACACCGGCCAAGTGTCCCAGGAACTGCTCTGTGGCGTCGACATGAATAACCTTCACACCGAGGCTGCGCGCGAACGTCCTCATCACCTGCTCGGCCTCGTTAAGGCGCAGCAGGCCGTTGTCCACGAACACGCAAGTAAGTTGATCGCCAATGGCGCGATGAATCAATGCCGCCGCCACTGAAGAATCGACGCCGCCGGACAAGCCCAGTATCACCTCGTCCTTGCCAACCTGGGCGCGGATTTTCTCGACCGCTTCCGCGATGTAATTCGGCATGTTCCAGTCGCGGCCGCAGCCGCAGATCTCGTGCACGAAGCGCGCGATGATGGCCTTGCCCTGGATGGTATGCGTGACTTCGGGGTGGAATTGCAGCCCGTAAAAACCGCGTTGCTCATCCGCCATACCGGCGATGGGCGTGGCAGCGTTACCCGCAATGAGTTTGAAGCCGGACGGCAGTTCCGTCACTTTGTCGCCGTGGCTCATCCACACATCCAGCAGGCCGTGTCCTTCGTCATTGACGCGGTCCTGCACGTCCTTGAGCAGCGCGGAATGGCCGCGTGCGCGAATTTCGGCGTAGCCAAACTCACGTTTCGCCGCGCGCTCTACCTTGCCGCCCAATTGCGCCGCCATGGTCTGCATGCCGTAGCAAATGCCCAGCACCGGCACGCCCAACTCAAACACAATCTGCGGCGCGACCATGGTCTCCGCTTCATACACCGAATTGGGGCCGCCGGAGAGGATGATGCCGACTGGCGCGTAGTCACGTATGAAGGCTTCCGTGACATCGTTGGGATGAAGCTCGCAATACACTTGCTGCTCACGCACGCGGCGGGCAATGAGTTGCGAATACTGCGAACCGAAATCGAGTATGAGTATTTTTTTATGCATGGCGAAATCTAGGCGGTTGCCGTTCAGGCGCGAACAACGGCAAGAAAAAACTATTCAACGCGGTAATTGGGCGCTTCCTTGACGATCTGCACATCGTGCACATGCGACTCGCGCACGCCTGCGGAAGTGATCTCGACAAATTCGGCGCGGCTGCGCATCTCTTCGATGTTGTTGGCGCCGACGTAGCCCATGCTGGCGCGCAGACCACCCATGAGCTGGTGAATCACCGCACCCACCGGGCCTTTGTAAGGCACACGGCCTTCAATGCCTTCGGGCACCAGCTTTTCCACGTTGGCATCAGAGTCCTGGAAATAACGGTCCGCCGCACCCTCTTGCATGGCGCCCAGCGAACCCATGCCGCGATAAGACTTGTAGGAGCGCCCCTGATAAAGCTCGATCTCACCCGGCGCTTCTTCGGTGCCGGCAAACAGGCCGCCCAGCATCACCACGTGGGCGCCGGCGGCGATAGCCTTGGAGATGTCGCCCGAATAGCGTATGCCGCCGTCGGCGATAAGTGGAATGCCGATGTCGCGCAGCGCCCGGGCCACATTGTCGATGGCGGTGATTTGCGGCACGCCGACACCCGCGACAATCCGCGTGGTGCAGATGGAGCCGGGGCCGATGCCCACCTTCACGCCATCCGCGCCGTGATCGGCCAGCGCTTTCGCTGCGTCCGCCGTGGCGATGTTGCCGCCAATGACGTCGACCTTGGGGAAGTTCTGCTTCACCCAACGCACGCGATCCAGCACGCCCTGGGAATGGCCATGCGCGGTATCAACCACCAGCAAATCGACCCCCGCCTCCGCCAACAAGGCGGCGCGCTCTTCGGTGCCGGGACCGACGCCTATGGCCGCGCCGGCGCGCAGCCGTCCCATCGTATCCTTGCAGGCCAGCGGATGTTCGGAAGACTTGAGAATGTCCTTGACGGTAATGAGGCCGCGCAATTCGAAAGCGTCATTCACCACCAGCACACGCTCCAGACGGTGCTGATGCATCAGCGCTTTCGCCTCTTCGGTGGAGGTGCCTTCCTTGACCGTTACCAGCCGCTCACGCGGCGTCATGATGTTGCGCACGGGTTGGTCTAGATTGGTCTCGAAGCGCAAATCGCGGTTGGTGACAATACCGACGACTTTTGCACCCTCCAGAACAGGCAGGCCGGAGAATTTGTGCTGGCGCGTGAGATTTACCACTTCACGCACCGACATGTCGGGCGGGATGGTAATCGGATCGCGCAACAGGCCCGACTCGAAACGCTTGACCTTGGCCACTTCCGCCGCTTGAGCGCGCGGCGGAAGGTTTTTATGGATGATGCCGATACCGCCTTCCTGCGCCAGGGCGATCGCCAAGCGTGCCTCAGTGACGGTATCCATGGCGGCGGAGACCAGCGGAATGTTCAGGCGGATGTTGCGCGTGAGTTGCGTCGCCAGGCTGGCGTCGCGAGGCAAAATGACCGAATGGGCAGGGACGAGCAGGACGTCGTCGAAAGTGAGTGCTTTGTGTATCACTCGCATGACTTTCAACCTCAGTAGCAAAGCCGTATTATACGCGGGGTGCCGCCACACCGGCAACGCATGGAGATGACACGCATGAAGACGACTGTGAAATTAATAGCGACGCTGCTGCTGGCGCTGATCGCAACGACCGCGCTGGGCGGAGAGGTCTACACATGGAAGGATGCCAAAGGCAAAGTGCATTACTCCGATACGCCGCCGCCGGATTCCGATGCCAAAACCATGCGCTCCGCTAACAGCGCCGCAACGCCGGCGGCGAGCGCCCCCGCCCCGAAAAAATCACTGGCCGAACAGGAACTCGATTTTCGCAAGCGCAAGACTGAAGGCGAGGAAGCGCGCGCCAAAGCCGAGAAAGACAAAGCCGACACCGAGGAAAAATCCAAAAACTGCGAGCAAGCCAAAGCGCAGTTGCAAGCGCTGGAATCCGGTCAGCGTATCGCTCGCTACAACGCCCAGGGAGAACGCATCGTGCTGGACGACGCCGGCCGAGAACAGGAAACCACCTCGGCGCGCAAATCCGTCCAGAGCTGGTGCGGCAAGTAGCCAGTTTGACTCAATGACGGGAAAGCAGGTGCAGCCTCACCCTGCCCGTTTTTTGTCCGACCGCATCTGTTGCACACGCTGACGGCGAACGTCCTTGGGGTCTGCCGTCAGCGGACGATAAATCTCTACGCGGTCGCCCTCACGCAGCGGCTCGTCGTAGTCACACAGCCGTCCATGCACACCGACGCCGCCCGAGTCAGCGGTGGGCGGAAAATGCTCGCTTAAACCCGCCGCCTCAATCGCCTGCCGCACCGCGCTCTTGGCCGGCAGCGTCAAGCGCCGTAACGTCTGATCTGTCGGCGTCGCCCATACCACCTCGACTTCTATCGTGTCAGACATAGACCTGCCCAGCGCGCCGCACGAAGGCATCAACGAAGGTGCTGGCAATGTGATGGAAAATCGGCCCCAGGGCCTTTTCCAGCAAGCGGCTGGAAAACTCGTAATGCAAATGGAATTCCACTTTGCAGGCGGTGTCGCCCAACGGCTTGAAGACCCAGCGACCGTCAAGATGCTCGAAAGGCCCGTGGCGCAAGCGGATCAGCATCAGATGTGGTGCGTCTTTCTCGTTTTCGGTGGAGAAGTCGGCCTTGATCCCGTGATAATTGATGTGAATCTTGGCGACTGTTTTGCTGTCGTCACGATGGATCAATTCCGTGCCGCCGCACCAGGGCAGGAACAGCGGATAGTCCTCAACCGTGTCGACCAGCGCGAACATTTGCCCGACGCTGTATTCGATGAGTACGGATTTCTGAACTTCGGCCACGGCAGGAGGTTATCGAAAGAAAGGAAACGACTGGTCATGCGATAGAATTGCGAATTCTAACGTATTCGCCTTATGAGCATTATCGACAACAAAAAGGCGCTGCACGACTACTTCATCGAAGAGCGCTTCGAGGCCGGGCTGGTGCTGGAAGGCTGGGAGGTCAAGGCCATCCGCGCCGGCCGCGCCAACATCAAAGAGGCTTACATCATCGTACGCGGCGAGGCGGTCTTTCTCATCGGCTGCCATATCAGCCCGCTCACCGCCGCGTCGACGCACGTCGTTGCCGACCCCACCCGCACGCGCAAGCTGCTGCTGCATTCCGAAGAAATCGCCAAGCTGATCGGCAAGGTTGAACGCGCCGGCTACACCCTGGTGCCGCTGGATCTGCATTACAGCAAGGGATTCATCAAGCTCGCCGTAGGTCTGGCGCGCGGCAAGAAGCAACACGACAAACGCGAAGTGGAAAAGGAACGCGATTGGGACCGCGAAAAACAAAGGTTGATCCGCGCCAAGCGATGAAGCCCGTCGCCCTGGATATCCTCGCCATCCTGGCGCGCATCGCCGAGCACATGGTGATCCCGCCCGTGCAACGCCTGCTGTTACCGCCACCTGACACCACCGGAAAGGACGCCGAGTTTTGCGCGCTGCAACTGGCCGACGGCGCGATCGGTCTGTCTTATGTGCTACTGGGCGACACGCTGACCAAACTGCGCGGCTCGCAACCCGAAATCCCGCTCGCCGGCACGGACGCGCTGGCCCTCGCCGGCTGGTTCGGCGAAGAAGACGAAGCCCGGCGCGCCGTAGGTTTGGCCGCCGTGAATGCCATTTCCCAATGCTTGTTCCAACGTGCCGGTTACACACCCGATGCGGCGACAGATTCCATCGGCCTCTTGGCGCCAACATCGGGCGACCACATCGGCATGATCGGTTACTTCGCTCCGCTCATCGATCGCATCCTCGCCAGCGGCGCGCAACTCACCGTGGCGGAACTGAATCCCAAATGGCTACAAGAACGCGACGGTTTGCGCGTCACGACGGATCTCGCCGAGCTCGCCACGTGTAACAAGGTGGTGTCGACCAGCACGGTATTGCTGAACGACACGCTGGATGCTGTGCTGGCCGCCTGTCGCAGCGCCGATTATTTCGGCATCATCGGCCCTACCGCCGGCTGGGTGCCAGATCCGTTGTTTGCGCGGGGCGTCAATACGGTAGGCGGCATGCGTGTCGTGGATGCCGAGGCATTCTGTGCGGCCCTAACGACCGGAGAAGCCTGGGGGCGTTATACGGAAAAATACTGCCTGCGCGCCGAGACCTATCCGGGTTTCGACGCGCTGCGGCGGCGGATCAGCCCTTGAACTTGCCGAGCACGCCACGTATGGTTTCCTGAAGGTCGGCCGGCAACACGATGACCTTGGCGTTATCCGAAGCCGCCAGCTTGGTAATCGACGTGATGTACTTCTCCCCCAGCATGTAAAGCATAGGCGTGTCGCGATCACCGATGGCCGAGGTAACGCGCTTGATGGCCTCTGCCGAACCCTCGGCAAGCGTGACCTGTGCTTCGGCATCGCGCCGCGCCGATTCCAGTCGCGCCTCGGCTTGCAGAATCATCGACTGCTTTTCGCCTTCTGCGCGCGTCACCGTCGCTTTGCGCTCGCGTTCGGCGGAGGCTTGCTGCTCCATGGCCTTCTGCATCGAAGGCGATGGTTTGACGTCCTGAATTTCCACCGATTTCACCGTCAGGCCCCAGTCCAGCGCCTCGTCGGCGATGCTCTCGCGCAACCGCGCCTTGATCTTGTCGCGGCTGGACAGCGCTTGGTCCAACTCCATCTCGCCGACGATGGAACGCAGCGTCGTCATGATCATGTTACGGATCGCCTCGGAGAAGTCTGTCACGCCGTAGACCGCCTTGATCGGGTCAGTGATCTTGATGAACGCAATCGCGTTGGTGAGGATGACGGCGTTGTCCTTGGTAATGACCTCTTGCTCTTGTACATCGAGGATGATGTCTTTGGTCACCAACTTATAGGCGACGCGGTCGAGGTAGGGAATGATGATATTGAGGCCGGGCAACAGCGTACCGCTGTACTTGCCCAGGCGCTCGACAATCCACTCCTCGCCTTGCGGCACGATGCGTACGCCCTTCCAGATCGTGACGACCGCGAAGATGAGAATAGCGAAAACGAATATCAATCCAGCGTTCATCTTTTTCTCCTAAGCCCTACCGACTTTTAGAAAGCTGCCCTCAACGCCGAGCACCTTGACCCGTTCCCCGCTTTTTATCGTCTCGTCGGCGATGCAATTCCACATCTCCGCACCGATCAACGGCTTCTGAAAACGCACCTGGCCTTTTTTGAAGGGCTCAACGTCGCGTATCAGCAAACCCACTTCGCCGATCACATTCGAGTCCGACATGCCGATGCGCGTTTTGTGCAGACCGCGTTTAAATATCTTGAACCACAGCACCATCATCGCCACCGAGGCCAGGGTCCATAGCATGATCTGGGTGGTCAGGCTGAGAGCGGGCAGGAGAAACATCACCAGCGCCACCAACAACGCGCCCAGACCGAACCAGATCAACACGAATGCCGGAACCACCAGCTCGGCGACAATCAGCGCCATGCCTACAACCGCCCAATGCCACCACTCCGGATTCATGTCGTCTCCTGTCGTTTGCGGTAGGTACAACTTGCGAACTAACTCTTTGCTGCATCCAAGCCCAGGTGTTTGCCCAGACGCAGCCAGGTCTCGACCACGGTGTCCGGGTTGAGCGAAATGGTGACGATGCCTTCGTCCATCAGCCACTCGGCAAAGTCCACGTGATCCGACGGCCCCTGACCGCAGATGCCGACGTATTTGTCGAGCTTGCGGCAGGCGCGGATGGCCATGCGTAGCAAGGTTTTGACGGCTTCATCGCGCTCGTCAAAGAGGTTGGCCACCAAGCCGGAATCGCGGTCCAGGCCCAGCGTGAGCTGGGTCAGGTCGTTGGAGCCGATGGAGAAGCCGTCGAAGTGTTCGAGGAACTGCTCGGCCAGCAAGGCGTTGGAGGGGATCTCGCACATCATGATGAGGCGCAAGCCATTCTCACCGCGCTTGAGGCCGTTGGCGGCCAGTAGCTCCACCACGCTCTTGGCTTCAGATACCGTGCGCGTGAAGGGCACCATGATTTCAACGTTGGTGAGTCCCATCACCTCGCGCACTTTCTTCAAGGCGCGACATTCCAGCTCGAAGCACTCGCGGAACGACGGCGCCACATAGCGCGAGGCGCCACGGAAGCCCAGCATGGGGTTCTCTTCCTCCGGCTCGTAGATCTCGCCACCCAAGAGCTTGCGATATTCGTTCGACTTGAAATCCGACAGCCGCACGATCACCGGCTTGGGCCAGAAGGCGGCGGCGATGGTGGAAACCCCTTCAGCCAGTTTCTCGATGAAGAAATCCTTGGGGCTGGCATAGCCGCGCGCGCGGCGCTCGATCTCCTCGCGCAGACCGGACGGCACTCGATCCAGTTCGAGGATGGCCTTGGGGTGTATGCCGATGACGTTGTTGATGATGAACTCGATGCGCGCCAGACCCACGCCCGCATTCGGCAGGCCCTGGAACTCGAACGCCAGCTCGGGATTGCCGACGTTCATGGCGATCTTGACGGGCAGTTCGGGCAGATTGCCAAGCTCCTGCGTCGTGACTTCAAAATCCAGATTGCCGCGATAGATGTAGCCGGTGTCGCCCTCCGAGCAGGAAACGGTTACCTGCTCGCCTTCGCTGAAAACCGTGGTGGCGTTGCCGCAACCCACCACCGCCGGGATGCCCAGCTCACGAGCGATAATGGCAGCGTGACAGGTGCGACCGCCGCGATTGGTGACGATGGCCGCCGCGCGCTTCATTACCGGCTCCCAGTTGGGATCAGTCATGTCGGTGACGAGAATATCACCGGGCTGAACCTTGGACATTTCCGCCGCATTGGGAATGATGCGCACCGGGCCGGTGGCGATTTTCTGGCCAATTGCGCGGCCAGACACCAGCACCTTGGCGTGCTGCTTCAGGCGGTAACGACGCTGCACCTGATGGTTGTCGCCCGCCTTCACCGTCTCCGGCCGGGCTTGCAGGATGTAGAGCTTGCCATCCTGACCGTCCTTGCCCCATTCGATGTCCATCGGCCGCTCATAGTGCTTTTCGATGGCGACGGCGTAGCGCGCCAGCTCAAGCACATCGGCATCCGTCAGCGCGAAGCGGTTGCGATCGGCTTCCGGCACATCCACGGTGCGCACCGAACGGCCCGCTTGCTTGGCGTCCGTGAATTCCATTTTGATGAGCTTGGAGCCGAGGTTACGGCGGATGACAGCCGGCTTGCCTTCGGCCAGCTTGGGCTTGTGCACGTAGAACTCGTCCGGATTCACCGCGCCCTGCACCACCGTCTCGCCGAGACCGTAGGAGGCGGTCAGAAACACCACATCGCGAAAACCGGATTCGGTATCCAGCGTGAAGATCACGCCGGCCGCGCCGGTATCGCTGCGCACCATGCGCTGCACGCCCGCCGACAAGGCTACTTCGGCATGTTGAAAATTCTTGTGCACGCGATAGGCGATAGCGCGGTCGTTGTAGAGCGAGGCAAAAACATGCTTTACCGCATAGAGCACATTGTCGAGGCCGTGGATGTTGAGGAAGGTTTCCTGCTGACCGGCGAAGGAAGCGTCGGGCAAATCTTCGGCGGTGGCGCTGGAGCGCACCGCAAAACTGGCGTCCGCCACGCCGCTGCCGGCCAGTGCCTTGTAGTGTTCGGCGATTTCCTGGTTGAGCTTTTCGGGGAAAGGCGTGTCCACAATCCACTGGCGGATGCGGGCGCCGGCGGCGGCGAGCGCATCGGTGTCCTCGATGTCCAGCCGCTCCAGCTCGGCGCTGATACGCCCGGCCAAGCCTTGATGAGCGAGAAAGTCGCGAAATGCCTGAGCGGTGGTGGCAAAACCGCCGGGCACGCGCACGCCGGCATGGGCGAGCTGGCTGATCATTTCCCCCAGGGAAGCGTTCTTGCCGCCTACCTCTTCCACGTCCGTCATACGCAGTTCTTCAAATGCAATTACATAGCGACTCATTGCTTGCTCATTTCAAAATGGGTTGTGTCGAAGAAACAAAGCGCATATTTTATCGCCTTTCCCCACCCGGCGCGCCCTCATGTCCGTGAAGCACTCAAGAACCGTTTTCTTTATTTCCGATGGCACCGGTATCACCGCTGAAACCTTGGGGCATAGCCTGCTCACCCAATTTGAAAGCATCCATTTCCGCAAGGTGCGCATCCCCTTCGTGAATAGCGTCGACAAAGCCGTGGACTGCGTGGGGCAAATCCGCGAGGCCAAGGAGAAAGAAGGTATCCGGCCGATTGTGGTCACGACACTTGTCAGCACCGAAACCAGCAAGGTGCTGCGCGAAGCGGACGCCCTGTTTCTGGACTTCTTCGAGGCTTTCATCGTGCCCTTGGAAGCCGAGCTGGGTACCAAATCAACGCATACCATCGGCCGCTCTCACGGCCAACCGTCGAGCAAGGACTACACCAACCGTATCGAAGCAGTGAATTTCACGCTCAGTCACGACGACGGCTCATCGGACGCCGGCTTGGATAAAGCGGAGGTTATTCTGGTCGGCGTCTCGCGCAGCGGCAAGACACCGACCAGCCTCTACCTCGCCCTGCAATTCGGCGTGCGCGCGGCAAACTACCCGCTCATCCCCGAAGACTTCGAGCGCAACCGTTTGCCGGACTCATTGCACAAATTCCGCAGCAAGCTGTTCGGCCTCACCATCGCACCGGAACGGCTGCACAAGATCCGCCACGAGCGCCGCCCCGACAGCCGTTACGCCTCGCTGGAGAACTGCCGCTACGAGATCGAAGCCGCGCAAAAAATGATGAAGCGCGAAGGCATACGCTGGATGGA
>Ga0335397_10012710_pt1 | contig 10291 bp, 11 predicted proteins | sample MAT04_FD_205740 | JGI IMG/M metagenome (GOLD analysis project Ga0335397, IMG submission 205740) | Freshwater microbial communities from Lake Fryxell liftoff mats and glacier meltwater in Antarctica - MAT-04 (spades assembly) (version 2) ...
CAAAATGCCGTGAGGCATGGCCGGACAAATGTGAAATCGGCATCACGTCCACCAAATCCATTCCACTGACGGGCGATCTGCTCGCTTATTTTGATGCTTTTGATTTCAGCATTTTCACATCAAAATCGGTTCTTGAACTTGTGCAAGGGCACGCAAAAACACAGTTTCACGCTGTTCGCTTTGGCGGCGGGTTGCCCCAACGCCCGATCCACGACCCGCCTCCCGCCCAACCACAAACTAACGAAAGCCGATATATTCGCCAACTGCTCGACGCATATGGAGAGCATGCCAGCGCGACTTTTCCCGACATGGACGCGCTTGCTTCGAACGCCATTTTGCACGGAAACTTTCGGCGACAGCGCGAGCGATTCTACCATGCCGAAGCGCTCAGGAATTTTGCTCGCGATACTGTACCGGAAGGGACGTTCGCCCAGCTACAAGAAGAAATATTTCAAGGGGTCGTCGATGTTTGCGAGTCCACCCATCCAAACGGTTTTGACCGAATGACAGCAGCAGTTAAGCAGGCTGCGAGCATCGCCTCGACATCGAACCCACTTTCTCCCGCGACAAACGTCCAAGATCGCCAGGGCATTTGTCATCAGCTTGCAAATGACGACCGGCTTCAATGGGTGGTGAAAAATGACTAGCCAATTTACCGCCGAGCCATTCAATAGCCCTCTTGAAACAGGATTGCGCTCGTTAGCAATTTTGGAGGCGGCTTTCCCAAATCGCTATGATTTGCAGCGTTTGGTCGAGCTAGATTACCTTGTCGTGCATTCTGCCGATGTCGGCGGTCCTGATAGCCTCCACGCGCCATTGCCACTTCGCGCGGGCGAACTTCTGGTCAGGCGTCAACTCATTGAACGAGGCCTACTGCTTATGATGAGCAAGGGCTTGATTGAGCGTCACGCCGCCGTTGAAGGAATTGAATATATCGCGGGTGACATCGCGTCCCCTTATCTCGCGAGCCTGAGCGCCCCATACACTCTCCAGCTTCGCGAACGCGCACGTTGGCTTGTCGATAACTTCGCAGGCTTCACGACGGAAGAAATTCGGAGTTTGATCCGTCGCTTTTTTGAGCATTGGACAAGCGAATTTGAAGCCGTGAAGGCGATAGGCTGATACATGGCGGACAAATCCATCCAACTCGAACAGATCGAATTCATTGGCCCTGATAGGCTGCGAGTCATTGAATTTGCAGAGGGCGTTAATGTCATCTGCGGTGCATCGGACACTGGAAAGTCGTTCTTAGCCGAAGCTATCGATTTCATGTTCGGCGGCTCTACGCTTAAGGAAATCCCCGAGCGCGTTCCATATGCCAGCGCAAACATGGGCTTCAATTTCGGGGAAGCTGATCGTTGGAAGGTCAAGCGCGCCCTTGCCGGTGGGAATTTCCAGCTATTACCTGTTACCGCAGACGGCGACGGTGCCTCGGTCAATTTGAAGCAACAGCATGCTCAAGGTCGAACCGACAACATATCGGGATTCTTGCTCGATAAAATCGGCTTGCTCAACAAGAGAATACTGAAAAGCAAATCGAAAGGGACGACCCAAAGTCTGAGCTTCCGCAATCTTGCGCGATTGGTCATCGTGCAAGAAGGCGAGATTCAAAGCCCACTATCTCCGTTTTTGACCGGCCAATTCATTGGCCCAACACCCGAGATGGCGACCGTAAAGTTGCTCCTAACAGGCGTCGACGATTCCGCCGTTGTATCAGAGCTTGTCGATAGCCCCGACAATGCGCGCCAGATTGCCCTGATTGACGAAATTGTATCAGACTTATCGTCTGAGATCACTGACATGGGACATGAAAAAGCCGAACTGCTTATCCAAGTCGACGCCTTGCAAGCCACAATTGATGGTCATCGAGAAAGCATGCTGTCGGTCCAAGAGGAATTGGACAAGAAGATTGATCGCCGCAAAGTGCTTTATAACGAATGCCTTGGTTTTAGGAATCGCCAGACCGAAATCACAGAACTTTTGGCAAGATTCGAGCTTCTCGGGACGCACTATGCCGTCGATAAGGAACGCCTGAACGCTATACAGGAAAGTGGATCGCTATTCGCGCATGTTGCACAGGCAAAGTGCCCACTGTGCGGCGCGACACCAGAGGCGCAACATGTCGGTGATGAATGTGATGGCGATGTTGATGCTATCGTTAACGCTGCGAGCGCTGAAATTGCAAAAATTGACCGCCTTTTGGTGGAGCTACAACAGACAGTTGCCGACCTACACCGAGAGACTGATGGCCTCACCATATCGTTGACGGAGAAGCAGACGCTTTTTCAGGAGGCTGATGCCGAGATTCGATCCAGCATTTCGCCATTGGTCATCGAAGCGCGAGCGCAGTTTACTGAGGTCGTCGAGAAGAGGGCGGAGGTCCAAGCCGCTATCGACATGTTTGACCGCTTGGAAAAACTGCAACAGCGGCGACAAGCTCTGATCGACGAAGATCAAGCTGATGCGCCTGAAACACAAACTATCGAGACTGGGATACCCGACGCAGCAGCCCACGCCTTATCAATGACGATCGAGCGAATTCTGCGGGCTTGGCATTTTCCTGGCGAATGCCGCGTTCATTTTGATAAGCAAAGAAGCGATTTCGTGATCGATGGGAAGCCACGTGGAAGCCGAGGAAAGGGGCTTCGAGCCATCACGCATGCCGCTGTAACTATTGGCCTAATGGAATACTGTCGCGAACGGTCGCTCCCGCATCCTGGTTTTGTTATGCTAGATTCGCCTTTGTTGGCGTATTTCGAACCCGAGGGTGAGGATGACCAGGCACTGCAAGGCACTGATCTTAAAGAGCGCTTCTATGAGTATCTGATCCAACAACACAGCCGCGATAGCCAAGTGATCATCATCGAAAACCAGCATCCGCCTTCGAAATTTGACGACCAGCTTGCTGTCACTGTCTTCACCCATAACCCCGCTGAAGGGCGTTTTGGACTTCTGTAGTCACTCTCTCTTCCGCTGCTTCCTGAGATAATCCCGCGAATGTGGCTGGGGTCGTCGGCCCGTCAACGGGCTGCCCGCTCCATTCACCTTCATTGCATTCCGGCTCCCGTGTTGCCCGTACACCCTTCGGGCTGACAGTCCGCCTTAGCCCCCAGCCTTTCTCCTTCGCGTCCTCAGGATACAGCGAAAGGAGACAGGACATGACCACTTCATCCACCGAACGCTTCGACGTCTACGAAGCCATCACCAATCAGATCATCACTGCCATCGAGGCCGGCGGCGAACATCCGCAAATGCCCTGGCATCGTTCCGGCGGATCGATCGAACGCCCGACCAATGTTGAGAGCGGTAAAGCCTATCGCGGCGTCAACACCGTCGCACTTTGGGCAGCCGCCGATGCCTGCGGTTACTCCAACGGCATCTGGGGCACTTATCGCCAGTGGCAAGAACGTGGCGCGCAAGTCCGCAAGGGCGAGAAATCTTCGATCATCATCTTCTATCGTGACGTTGATCCCAAGGATGCCGACAAGGCTGACAATCGCGACGATCGTGAAAACCGCTTCTTCGTTGCCCGCGCATCGCGCGTCTTCAACGTCGCACAGGTTGATGGTTATCAGCTTCCTGAGCCTGCCATCACTGCGAACCCGATCGATCCTTGCGACCAGGCCGAGGCCTTCATCGCTGCCACTGGTGCGAGCATCACCGTTGCCGGCGAGCGTGCCTTTTACAACCGCAACACTGACAGCATCACGATGCCGGATCGTTTCCGCTTCACCGGCACGAAGACGAGCACCGCCTCCGAAAGCTGGTACTCAACCTTGCTGCACGAGCTGACCCATTGGTCCGGTGCTGAACATCGCATGGCGCGCACCTTTGGCGAACGCTTTGGCGATAATGCCTACGCGATGGAAGAAATGGTTGCCGAGCTTGGAGCCGCATTCCTTTGTGGCGATCTCGGTATCAGCGCTGAACCACGCCCCGACCATGCCGACTATATCGGCCACTGGCTGCGCATCCTGAAGGGCGACCGCAAGGCGATCTTCACCGCCGCAAGCGCTGCGAACAAGGCTTCCGAATTCCTCAAGAGCTTTGGCAACATCCAACAACGGGAGGCGGCCTGAGGGCCGCCTTTCAATTCCAATACCGTTCTCAACTGGGGTCGCTTGTCGGCCCCTTTTTCTTGTCCGCCCGACGTTCGGGATCATCCGCTGATCATGACGGTGATGTTGGCAGGGCCGGTGCATCGTCAACGGCTTGCCCGCTCCATTCGCTGCGCTCCCGTGTTGGCCGTTCCCCTTCGGTGACGCTGCCCCTCTGCACCCTGCCGTTTGCCTCCCCGTCCAACGGACGAACCCAAACGAAAGGCAAGCAGACATGAAAACCGACTACACAATCATTCGCAAAAATTGGAACGGCATCGAAATCGAAATCCGCTGGAACGCCGACTATCTCGCGTTCGAAGGTTGCCCCGATATGGCGCATCTTGAAATCGAAAGCCTCAGCCCAAAGCGCGCGCCGCTACCGATGACCGAAACCGGTTATCGCTCGCACTTCATTCATGCCGACGAGGTCGAGCAAATGGGCGGCGTGGAAGCATATGTCGAAGCCTGGATCACCGAGCTTTCCGGCACTTGCCGTTGGCGTCAGACCGATACCGCCTCCCGCCAGCTTGCCCTCTTTTGAGGGCAAGCGCCTCAATATTTTATTGATTTACTGTTCCGGCTTTGCGGGTGTCTTTGCCACTTGCACACTACGATTAAGTGCATAAGCTAAATCAGTTTGACGCGTGGATGATGTTGTCGCCATTGTGCGCGCAACACCGTCACCATCAACAATTGATAAATCACCCTGACGCATTGGTGCATCCCCTGGACTGTATCCAAAAACTAGACGCGGACCAAAGCGTTCACCACCATTTTCTGGTACAATTGTATCGGCAACAATTGCAATACGAAACCCGAGTGAATAAGCACGAGGTAATGTTGTATCATATACCCGCGCGTTACCAAAAGTATCTTTAGCAAGGGCGGCTTTTGAAATTTTGGGGTCAATGCCCGTTAAAGCTTCCGCAGAAATTTTAGCGCTGCTCGCTGGTGTTGTTTGAAATGTTTTGATATTCGCCATCGTGATGCCCATACACGCTTTGGTTGGTGGTGTTACGAAATCATACCCCACATCACCCTTAATTCCTCGGCCTGCTGGGACACTACCATCTGCCTTTGGCTTAATGATAAGTGTTGAGTTGAACGCCACAACGTATCCGCGTTTTCCCGTTGAATTGGAATAAAAAATTTGACCGTCACGGCCAATGTTTTGTTGATTGCCGACATAGATTGGCGCTTGACCTTCGGCTTTTAACTCAGCACGAAGTTGTGAAATCTTTGCATCACCATTATAACATTTTTCTTCAATTGCGGCATTTGCGGCAGATGCAGAAAATAATGCAACTGCACCATATGCGGTAACGCAAGATGCGATTAGCCCAAGCTTGTGTTGCCGCCATTTGGTCATTTTGATGTCCAGTGCAGGCACGAAACACGCTCTCCCAATCATGGCAATCGGCTACCATATCCGTCAAAGTTTGGACAGATGATGCGCAACCGTTGAGATGTCAGCGTCATGTCTTTGTTCCGATTTATCCAGCTCTCTGGTGGTGTTTGTGATCAGTCGCGGTCACTGACTTTATGCCACTCGATTCAGGACATCCTCATCGGCATTCATTCATGGGGTTTTGACCAGCCGCGTTGAGGGTCAAGGCGGCTCGCTTCCGCGTCTTCGACTTGTGCAGCTCCGCCCCACGGGTTCGCTGCGCTCAGCCTTTGATCCTCACCTTCATCGTCAGGTCACGTCGCTCCCCATGAAGCCGAGGGAATGGTCCTTCGGTGGACACAAAGGAGAACTGCCATGACTGACACAACCGCAAACCGCCCGAGCCACCGCCTTTTCAACGTCACCGGTGACGGCGACAACGCCCGCTGGACCGACATCGGTGTTGCCTGGACAACCCGCGACGGCAAGGGCTTCACGCTCAGCCTCAACGCCGTGCCGATCAACGGCCGCGTGGTGATGCGCGCCAACGACAGCAAAGACGACAAAAAGAAGGGGAGCTGATGCTCCCCTTCGGGGGTGCCCGTCACGGCGCTGGACCGCGTTTCGCAATCTCTTGCTGGATCATCGCGCGGAGCGACTGAGCCGATGCAATTGCATCGTGGCAGGCCGCGATGGCGATAGTGGCATCCTGAAACAGGGCAGCAAGCTGCGATGTTGTTTTGGTCGCAAGATCGTTGCGTGTCAGATTGAAGTTCATGATTTCCTCCTTTGTTTTGCGCCGCCCACCATGGGCCGCGTTGGAGGAGCAAAAACCGCGCATCGAATGCAGGTGCATCGCTTCGCGATCGCAACGGACGTGGAGAAGGAAAGTGGGCAGCCCACGCCTTGCACCAACACGCATTCGGGTGCGGTTAGGTTAGATCAATCAGCGGATTATGTGGACGGTCGAGATAAGGAGGAATGTCAGACGGAAATCTGACTCAGCGATCTAGGGCCTACGCGTTCAGCTTGGCTTCCAGAGCTGCAATCGCTGCCATCAGTTCAGCAAATGACGGTGGTTCTTGCATGAACATCTCACGCATCGCAGAGTAGTCAGCTTCGAGCCTTGTGCGTAGATCATCGTTCGGCACAAGGCGCAGCGATCCCAGTAGTGCCGTTCCGTAAGAGGCTTTGTTGTCCGAGAACATAAGACTTTTGTTCATCACGACCTTGGCGAGAAGATCAGGTTTGGCCATCGATTTATCGTCGATGCCTTTCGCGGCCAGCATCACGGTGTCGTAGTAGTGGCGCGACATTTCTGGCAGCAATTTGGTGCCGTGGTAAAGGGCATGCAGGATCGTCACCTTTTCCCAGAAAGTGCGTTCAACCGCGAGCGTTGAGACGACAACTTCAGCCTTGGAGAATTCACCAGGAAATATTTGTGCCAGGTATGGCGTGATGATGCGCGCCTCAAACGGCTCGGTTTCGCCGCGCGCGCCGAACTCAAGTTTGATGCGCGGCTTGATGTAGCCGTGGTCGCCTTCGCCGAATGTGCCGACGCCGTATCGTCCTGCACCGAAGCCGCCGCTGTAGTTCAGCAGCTTTGGGTATTGGAACAGAATTGTTTGCGCATCGCGATCTTCTGGATCGATGATAGCATCCCAACCATCATGTGTGCCGAGTGACGCTGCAATCGCAGCTTGGAGCGCAGGAAGTGCGATGGTCTGCACATATGATTGCGCCGCCGCTTTCAAGGCCTTGGTGCGGCGCTCACGTTCGTTGCCACTTATGCTTTCTTCCATCGGCAGTTTTGTGTCCGCGATCATCGGTGCATCGCGCCCGATCGTCAGATCGATATCTTCCGAAAAGCGTTCGATGATGCCGTATGCTTTTGACAGCGAAGTGCCGCCTTTGAATGTGAGATATTCACCGAGCGCGGGCGTTTGCATCAGACGACGCAGCGTCCAGCAAACCCAGAAATCTTTCTCAATAATGATCGGCGTCACATCTCGTTGCGCCGCCGCTTCATTGATGAAGGCGAGACGATCATCGGCGGTACGTTTTGCAAACTCATCCATGTTTCACCATCCCGATCTTGAATACCGCATCGCTCATCCAACCGGGCATCAGCGGATGCGATTTTTTAAGCACCCTCAGGTCATGATCATCGAGTATGGCAGCACATCGATGGATTAGATCATCATCGATGTTGGCTTTGCCAACATGCGCCAGCATTTGCAGCACGGCGTTCACATCCGATGAGGCATGATCCAATATCGGCGCGCGTGATCGTTTCAACGCTATCGTGCGACCAGTGACTATCTTCACGCGTGACGTTCCGCTTGTCACATAGCTTGCTCGTGCTGGCACCTGTGTCGAAACGCCAAGGCGGTTTGCAGCACTCGCACCGGATGAAAATACCTTGTCACCACTTTGTGTTGCGACCGCCTGCACGATCGTGTCGGTGTCGGGTGTCAGCGCACCGAGCTTGCTGTGCAGCTTCGGATAATCATATAGCCCGCGGCCGATGCGCCGAATGTCGCCGCCTTGCATCAGGCGGGTGAGCGCCATATCCACCGAAGCGCGTGTGCCGAGGTCGAGAAAGTCTTTGGGCGTGAAGGCCCAGCCACGGCCTTTCCCGCGTACACGTTTCATGATTTTGTCGGCCACAGCGGACATTTTTTGCGCTCCTTATCGTTAGATAATAGCACATATTTTTCTAACAAGCAATTTCATTCATATTCTGCAAAATGCACTATTTTATATGGTTTTATGATTCATACAGCAGGCTATGTGCTCATAGAGAATATATCTGATTCCTAACTCAACTCCAACCCGCGATCACGCGGCTTGGCCGGTTGAACCTTGCCACCGCGCGCAGCTCCAGCACGGCTTTGCGTAATTTCCCCGTCGCGCATGCGCCGAAAGTTGGCCGCATCACGGTAGAGGCCGAGGATGCTTTCAGCTTGTTGACGACGGCTATCGCGGATCAGCGTTTGAAGGGCTTGGCGATCCTGCATCTGCGATTGGATCAGGCTGTGACGTTCATAGCTATCGCGCTCCCGCGCAAATTTAGTTTCCATCTCATTCTGCTTACGGGTTTTGAAATATCTCCCCGTCAAAAAGTCCCATGCTCCTTTGATGCCTTTGCGCAGACGTGATGCACGGGTGCGCTGCTCCTCATTCCATCGTGCTTCAATGCGCTTATCGAAGGCTTGGCGTTCAGCTTTGTGCTGAACCTTGAACGCTTCGCGCTTGGCTGCCAGCGGTTGCATCTTGTAATGGGCGATGCGTTTGGCTTCCGCGATAAATCGCGACAGGCGCGGTGCAATCTGCTCACTGATGTGACGGTGAGTTTCAGCAACAGACCGAAGGCTTGCAGGATCACCGAGGCGCGCGGCAATGTCCTTTGCCTTGGCATCGATCATGCGCGAGACGGCGAACACATCGCCGTCGATGGTCATGACGACGAAGCCGCGACGATCACCCTTCGCCAGGAAAAGGCCGCGCTCTTCGAGCGCAGCCGAGAACGCATTCACATTGTCCGCCGACTTCCAGCAGTCCTGGACGGCTGCTTTCAGCTCTAACGGATCGAGACCCGCTCGCTTGGCTTGCTGCCATTCATCCAAGGTGAAGTTGCGCGGATCACGCAGCTTCGCTGACTCATAGCCGCGCGGCATGTTCCAGCCGTTCTCCAAGAAGAGCTGCTTTGCCAATTGCTTGAGCTTCATGCCGAAGAACGGAAGCTCTTTCGCCGTCATGGTTGCGGCATCGATGCGCGACCACACCGCATGACAATGACGCCGTCCTTCCTTCTCATGAAATACCACGATGCGCGGCTGACCTTGAAGGCCGAGCCGCTCCTCAACATCCGCCAGTGCCTTTTCAAACAGCTCCACCGGCACCGATTCATGAGCCGGCGGACTCAAAGACAGCGAGAACAGATACTGCTTGCACTTCGTCCCGCGCGACAGCGCATAGGCTTCATTCAGTGCACCGAGCACGTCGTCGGAAACGAATCCCGATACGTCGTGAATCTCGACATGCTCGTTCTCTTCCGTCTTGAGCAGATGAAGACCGAGCTGCTTACCGCCGCTGCGTTGTGAGCCTTTCAGGATCATGGCATCACATCCACATCGAGCGCCTTGATGAGCAGCGCGCGCATCTGCGCCACTTCATGCACAGCCGTCAGCAATGCTTCTTCAGTGTCGGGTGTAACAGGCAGGCTTCCCGAGTTGGCGGCCTTGGCAAGTTGGTTCACATTGTTCGCCAACCGCGATTGCCCGAGCATCGCCAGAAGTTGCGCCAGGGCGCGATGATCCTTCACCGGAAACCCACCGCGCCTGTGGGGCGGCGGTGTCGTCGGATCGAACAGCTTCCAGCGCATATAGGCAGACAGCGACATTCCGGCTGCGTCCTTCTCCAGATTGGCCTTCTCTTCAAAAGTCACCCGAAGCGACAGGGGATGAAGGGGAGGATGCTTTGTCATGATGCACCTCCCATCTTCTTATGACGGCGGCGCACAGGTAGGGCAGAGCGGCGAGCCCTGGCTTTGGGTAAATCAGCCGTGCTAGAAGACTTCAACAGCCTTTCAAGAAGGGTATTCCATTCACTCAGCGCCTTGAAAAGATCATCGCTTTGCTCGATTAAAACGCTGCTTTTATCCCTAAAGCGGTTCGAGCTTACTCCGCCTAGGGGCACCACAAATTCGTTTGCTGTCGGCCAGGTATGATCGTAAAAATCACGCAAATCCCGTAGCTTACCGCTCGCAGTGATCACCCGGCGCCGATACGGATAATAGAAT
>Ga0335397_10012713_pt1 | contig 10290 bp, 5 predicted proteins | sample MAT04_FD_205740 | JGI IMG/M metagenome (GOLD analysis project Ga0335397, IMG submission 205740) | Freshwater microbial communities from Lake Fryxell liftoff mats and glacier meltwater in Antarctica - MAT-04 (spades assembly) (version 2) ...
TAAACTCGGTGTGTTCGCAATAACGTCGAGCATGAATGCCCTGAAATCGACCATGCCAATAATATTGCCTTGAGCGGACCTACTTGTTTTCCCAGAACCGCCAAATTTGAAGCTGCGTTTTTCAAACGTTCCCTTTTCCGAATCATCCCGCAATGGATCATTCTTGAGATACGAAACGACATACAATATACCATCTCGGTCTACTGACATCTCGACCATAATGTCCGAAGACTTAGGAAGTCCAGGTGGGAGTTTAGAATTGACAATGATGCCAATCCATTCCCATTGTTCATGCGAAACGTTGTCGCGCTCGCTTTCAAAGATAGGAAGTTCGTACAGCTGTTGTCCTTGTCGATTTGTCTGAAAGACTTGACGGAATGGGTCCTGAGTCGGATACAGTGTTCCTTTTGTAATGACAGTGACGATCTCTCCACCTTCTGTTTCAATACCAATGTGTTTGGATATCATATCCTGCATCGTAATGATAGGAAGGTCGGCAGCGCGTTCTATTACGACCGGTGACATGGTTGCTCTTGGAATAAGGCTTTGTTCTGGTACGCTTCCCTGCAATTCATCATCAGCGAGAAACGCAGTCTGTACTGCTGCACCTAATGCCACGCACTGCATCGGATCTACGTCGATTTGTATCTTGTCACCGAAAAGTTTTTTCAACCGTTGACGAATGACCGGAATACGGGTTGATCCCCCCACAAGCAAAACGCGATCCAGATTGGTAGGCTTAAGACCTGCGCTCTCTAGCGCCCTTCGTGTAATATCGAGCGATTCGTTTACGAGTGGTTCAATCCAAGTCTCAAATTGAGACCGCGTAATCGTCATGCTCAAGTTAATAGGTCTTCCTCCCGCACCTTGAGCAATTGCCTCACCGATAACGCGTGCTTCATCTTGACGCGACAAATCGATCTTGGCTTTTTCTGCTAGTGCTTTTAGGCGCATCCGAGCAACTTGGTCGTTACCCAAGTCGGCGCGGTATTCTCGACGTATATGAGCCAGTAGTTCACTAACAATCAAGTCGTCGAAATCATCTCCACCTAAGAATCGATCTCCATCAATGCTCAGGACATCGAAATTATTGTCTATGATAGACAGGATCGAAACATCGAAGGTCCCTCCGCCTAGATCGAAGACTAGTATGTCCTGCGGTTCATCAATTTCTTCCTCAACGCCAAATGCAAGCGCGGCTGCCGTCGGTTCACCGATGATACGGGGCACTACTAATCCCGCTAACAGCCCTGCTTCGCGAGTTGCGTTCTTCTGCCGCTGACCAAAATAAGCTGGAACTGTGATAACCGCGTGGGTCACATCTTCGCCGAGCTTGATTTCAGCATCACGCTTGATTTGTTTGAGTACCATTGCAGAAATTTGGATTGGCGAATAATACTCACCATCGAGCATAACCTCAACTTCGCCTGTTGCAGACTGCCGCGTTGCGTAACCAACTTTCCCTAAAGCAGTTTGCGCATTGGGATCATCATAATCAACGCCCATAAATCGCTTGATGGAATAAATGATGTTCTTTGAACCTGACTCTAGACGATCCTTTGCATCTCGTCCAACACGCTCAACACCTCGTTCAAGCCACACCACCGATGGAGTGAAGGCAGAATACTCGTTCTCGATAACTCTAGGCTTTTTACCCTTCCAGTAAGCTGCTACGCTGTTTGTTGTACCTAGATCGATTCCAATGATCCGCCCCATTTAGGTATTCTCCTCTTGTACAGTAACAATTACATCTGCCTTGCGCAGTAGTTTGGTTTTCCATAAGTAACCCGAAAGTGTGATCTCAGCGATGACCACCGTATCACCCTCTGCATCTTCGCGCCGACCGACGATTCTGGTGGTTTCGGGGGGTGGATAATCTCCGAGTTGTAGGTTTATCTTTACTACCTCGATCCCGGTTAATGTTCGCAAAATACCCTGTTCTATCTGCTTGACATCAGATTTTGCTTCCGTAAGTGATCTATAAAAAGGCTTGCTCGCATCTCCACGATACTTAGGAATCTTCAAGCGGCGCAGGCGTTCAATACTGTCCAATAGATCAATGAGGGCAAGCAAGTCCTCCTGTTGATGACGGTGGAGGCGATAGGATTGAATAACATCTTCAATCTCATCGATCCATTCCTCTAATTCCTCCTCGTTCGGCGTTCGGTTAAAGGGGATAGGCATGATATGCTCGTGATGGAACAGTCCGAAGGTTTGAGCTAAACGTTCTCGAAATAGAACAAACGCCTGCCAGTAGTCTTCATAGCGTGATTTGTAAGAGCTAGAAGGTTTGCCGGTTCGAATTCTTAAGCGACCTTCAAGCCTTCTTAAAGCATTTTGGAGAACATGAAAAAACTCACTCCGTAGTTTGTCCGCCTCATCAACCAACTGACGAAGTTCGCTCAAATGATCTTCGTATCGTTCTTGTGCCTGAGTTGCTTGTGCCTTTAAGTCATCCATATCACTCCAACCAAGCTGCCAAGAATTCATCCAAGCCGTCAAAATCTGATATAAGCTGGGGATCATGAGAAGGAGGCGGAATTTCGCCCAAAGTATAGTGAATAACAACCTCTAGGTATGCGCGAAAGTCTCGCTCTAGGACTTTATTTTCATCAACTAACGCAATCCAGTCGAAATCATCGACATCATTTTGTCCTAACTCCGCAATAAGTTCTGCGTCAGTTACGCCTTCAGTAAAGTCTGGAGTCAATGCATCCACCAACAATCGTGTTTCCACGGACGACAGGAGATTTCGAGCCTTGAGGGACTGTTGACGTTCATACTGACCCTTGTTTTCCCGCTGCCTGTCTGCCAACGCATGTTTGATCGTCAGTCGGTTGGCATCCGGGCTAATTCTTAGTATCTCGTAAGGATTCGGGTCGCTTATTTTTTCCATATCCGCCCCTTTGTTAACTACATGCGACTAAGGTTTTGGCGTGCAGCCAAGTTAGCTGGGTTGTATTCCACTGCTTTCTGAGTGATTTTCCGTGCTTCCCAACGATTTCCACTGTTATAGAGTGAGGCTCCGTAATCCGTGCAAATGGCAGAAAGGAGTTCTTCCAGATCAACATTAAGCGCATCGGGATCGTAATCCAGTTCAAGTAGACTCTCACCTACTTGAATCGCAGCAACGAACACTTCGCGCGAATATAAGAAAATTACATAATCGACGCTAATCGCGACGAAGAGGTCTAAGCTTTCTTGGGTATTTGCGATCTCGACGTGCTTAAGGGCTACTTCTCTTGCTCGCACCCAGCAAGTATCCGCCGAACGAAAATCGCTCTGCTCCGCAGTTTGAACCGCTAGGATTCGGTTGAGCATCGCGATCAGGGCAAGCGAACGAGCGTTCTCACCATATTGTAACGCGGTTTCAGCATCTCTCAACGCATCGCGAAATTTCTCAGTTTGAGCTTTTTCGACGGCTCGGTCGTTGTAAATTGCACTGATGATTTCGCGGGCACGAGCATTGTTACTATGTGTTCGAATTGCCCTTTCAAGGCGTGTGACTGTTAAATTTAAGTCGTCGTAGCTGAGTGCTTCCAAAGCCCATTCTACATATACTTCGCTAAGGAATACATTTAGTTCTGTAGGTACATTTCGAAGTTTTGCACGTACCTGCTCCAATCTTTTAATCGCAGCCGCATGCGAGTCTTCGCTGACGCGATCTCCTGCCCATCCGATACTAGCCTTTACTACTATCTGCTCAAGTTCGCGGTCATTCGCTTGAAACTCCAGCGCTTGCATCGCAATGTTATGAGCATCATCCCATTTCTCGTCGTCTACAGCATATGCCGCTGCTACTTGAGAAACCCTGACAAGTTCACGTTGCATCTCCGCATGAAACTCTTGATAAGTTACTTCGCCTAACAACCACCGAAGCCGATCCAAAGCGGTTGCATAATCCTTCACCTCCACCAGTGCTTTGACATCTGAAATGGGCGAGAAGGCTTCATGTATTAGGCCTGCTTCGTATGGAGACAGACGCAGTTGGGTATTTTGAGTGATTGCCAGACGTGTTGGTTGTTCATAACCGTATTCCTTGATCAATAAAGGGCTGATATAGCGGCGCATCTCAGCAGGAAGAGCAACGCGATGCGTTTCTGCGATACGAAGGAGGTAGCGCAATGCGGCCGTAAGTTCAATTTCTCGCTTCACCAATGCACCATAATAGCGGTGATGTGCAGCATATTTTGAACCAATGCTGCTCTGTTCTTGGTGATAACTTTGGAGAAGATGCGGGAGACGGACTTCGATGAGTTCCTGTACTTGACTTGACGAAACTGGTTCCTCGTAAATTGCACTGCGTTTTCGTGCCCAGTCACTCCAGTAATCCTTATCCGATAATGCCACAGCCCAATATCCCACCGCAAGCTGCCAGTAGTCATTGTGTGCCTGATCTTCGAGTACGCCGACATACGCAGACCGTGTGCGATGATGTGCCATCGAAAACACAGATCCATTCGCCGCTAGTTGATCTCTTTGAAGCGCAATTTGTGTATATACAATCGCCATTTGATGATAAACGGCTGTCGAGGCTTTACCTGTGTTAATGTGCCTCTCTACTTCATGATCAAGTGTATTTAGCTCTCGGAGCGTCCACAACCGCTGCCACATAAAAGGACGCAGGCGCTCACTGGACCGCTTCAGGACTGGATCATTAGTCCAGACAGCCAAACCCTCAGCAATATACTCTGCCGCACTGTGCCAGTCACGATTTTGGACTGCATCAGCTACAGCATGTGGGATAAGGCGCATTTTGAGTGACACATTCGCACCGTCGAGACTCTGTAAAGCAAGTTGCCATTCCCCTTGTGATGCGAGAATAATCGCCTTTACCTCTGACCAAGCGGGAGCCAATGACCGACCAGTGTCTTGATTATGCAGGAAGTTCGTGTCTGCGCCAGATTTAAACGTTGTTAGCACAAATGACGGGAGAACAGCCTCGATAAACGGCGCGTTGCCATCGTGTGCAACCACCAAATGTATGGCTTCTAGACGAGGGATTGGGTCTAGACTCTCACGAGTCAAACGCGAGACGAGCCAACTCGCGGCTCGTCCCGCATCGAGCGGTAGATGGCGCTCGAAAACGCCTTCTTTGTGCGCTTTGAGTAAATACCGGAAAGCATTTGGTTGACGTGCATATAAGAGTGTTAATCCGCGCAACCAGAGGAACAAACTGGCGTCACCATATTGCTTCACGAGGTATTGGTAAATAGGGACATCACCGTTGTTAGTTGATCGGTCTAGAGCAGTGCACAACGCATAGTAGGTCGCCGCCTTAAGACTTTTTCGTTGCGCGGCAACAGCCTTTTGAAGCAGTGGTTTGCTGCCTTCGACATCACCGTCGAGGAGCAATCTAGTTGCGCCACGCCGTAATGTCCAGACATCTTCGTATGCTGGCGCAATTTCCCTTTCGGCATTAGCGCCATGCTCAAAATCGAAAGTTTGCAGATCTTGATATGTAGAGTGCTCGGCAAGTGCTTGATTCAATGCTGAAACCGCCATTGTTGGCGAATTTAATTGAAGCTGCCGCCATGCATGTTCTGCTTGAGAAAAGTCCTGCTGATGATACGCAACCCAACCTCGATAAAATAACCAAGTGGAACTGGTGCGTTCTGCCTCCCCAACTTGTGTTAGAGCCTGTGCAGCATCAAGAAAGCGATTTCTTTTCGACGCAGTTACAGCAACTCTCAGCCAGTCCCGACTTGCCATGTAATGCTGAATAGCTGAGTCCCAATTACTCTCAATTTCCGCGAGATATGCTAGACACCGGTGAGCATCAATGTTTTCCGCATCTATCAACAATATCTCGCGTGCAAGCTCTTGAGCTAGCTGCTTCTTGTCGAGCTTCACGTACCACCGACAGCGTTGTGACTTAAACGCTAGATTGTCAGCTGCAATACCAGAGACGACATCGAGAAGCTGCAGCGCATCTTCAGAAGCGGGCGCATCCGCCAGCATTTTGCCAATTTTCTGGGCTAAGTTAGTTGCTGGCTTAAGTCGAAGCAGCGTTTTGTAGGCATACATCGCCTCGGCTGATTTGTCTTTCTTGATTTGGAACACTTTAGCAATGAAGAAGGCGGTTTCAGCATTAAGGGAATGACCTTCACAAATCTGCTTATACTGGCTACGCTGATCTCCACGTCGGAAATAAGAGATTGCCCAAATTCCTAGTTGGGTTTGCAAGCGAATGCCGCTCACGTCTGACAATGGAGTTTTCGGGTCAATGTTTTCGAGTTCTCTGAGAACTTGATTGAACTGTTTTTCCGCTTCGGAGATCTGATTGTTCCATATCAGCCGCCGAGCTTGAGCAAGCAGCTTCTGGAGATCTTCGATAGTTGGTTTCTTGCCAAACAGTCTCGATAGCATCAAACCCACTCCATGCGGATTTGCTGCCCATCAGCTTCGAGATGGAGCCAGTTTCGATCTGATTTGTTGGCTTCGAGGAGACGCTCACTAATTGGCATAGCGATCATTTCTTCTACTACTCGCGCAATTCCGCGTGCGCCCACGCCACGTAACTGTGCAGCATGAGCGACGATTTCGGCGACTGCGGATGCATATGAAAGCCGAACCCTCTGTTCTTTCAGGCGTGCTTTCAAGTGCTGTAGTTCTAGTTGAGCAATTTCTGTCAAGTCATCAAGGTCAAGCGAACGGAAACGAATAACATGATCGATACGATTGAGGAATTCTGGGCGAAAAAAAGAGCGAATGGCTTCATCAATCTCATCGGTGCTACCAACTGGCGGAGTGTACTTAGAGCTAAAGCCAACGGCGCGTTTCATCGTCTGTGCACCAAGATTGGTCGTCATGACAAAAATCGCATGTCGCCCATCAACCAGTCGCCCCTTTGCATCGGTCAACCGCCCTTCTCCAAAAAGCTGTAGGAACACATCAAAGATTTCGGGATGCGCTTTTTCGATTTCGTCGAGTAAGACGATGGAATGCGGTCGGTCGCGCAACGGTTGTGTGAGTTGACCCGGTTCATCATACCCAACATAGCCGGGTGGTGCGCCAATGAGTCGAGAGACGGTATGTTTCTCAGCATATTCTGACATATCCAACCTGACGAACGCCTTCTCATCTGCGAAGAGATATCCCGCCAAAGTGCGCGCTAGTTGGGTCTTGCCAACTCCAGATGGCCCGCTGAATAAGAAAATCGCTTTGGGGCGATCTGGGTCTCTCAGACCGGTGTATGCAATACGAATAGCACGGGCAACGGTGCGTACTGCCTCTTCTTGTCCGATTACTGCTCCTGACAATGCTTCTTCCATTTCAGAGAGCATCTGTCGGGTATCATTTGTCAACTGCCCAATGGGTATACCCGCGGTTTCGCTAACTACGGTCGCAATGATTTCTGTAGTGACTACAGCGAGTTGCTGAATTTCTGCTCGGCTGCAAGCCTTACCCAATATGTCAATTGCTTTATCTGGGAATTGACGTGAGGGTAGATATTGAGCAGCTAATCTTACGGTGGCTTCTAGGGCTTCCGAATGTACCGTGATCTTGTGATGAGACTCATAACTAGGAGACAACTGGACGAGGATTTCGAGGGTGGCTTCAGGAGACGGCTCGGCAACGATAATCGGATGAAACCGCCGCACGAGTGCTTGATCAGGCTCGATATAACGTGTGTATTCGTCTAGTGTTGTAATCCCAATACATGTTAGTTCGCCTCGAGCCAGCGCAGGCTTCAGAATATTGGCGGCATCTAGGGCACTATCGCGTGTGGTTCCCGCACCTGCAAGTGTATGGAATTCGTCAATGATAAGGATTATGTTCCCTACTCGTTCAATTTCATCAAGAATGCGACGAAGACGCTCCTCGAATTCACCTCGGTACGTTGTGCCGGCAACAAGAGCCGACATGCTTAATTCGATCAATCGCGTTTCGGTCAGTTTTGTCGGCACATTGCTCTCGGCGATCATTTGCGCCAGTTTCTCCACGACTGCGGTTTTGCCAACACCCGGCAGACCGAGAAGCAAGACACTATTTTTGCCATGCCTCATAAGTACTTCAATAACTTGGGACACCTCAGCCTCTCGTCCAATTATTGGCTGAATTTTTCCACTTTTCGCAAGTCGTGTGATATCACGCCCCATTTCATCAAGTACAGGCGTTTGCGCAGGAACAGCTATAAGCATTGATTGGATACCTACGGACATCAGCCAGTCGGCTAACATGTCATCAGATTCCAGAACTGCGTTAAGCAAATGCGCTGGTTCAATGTGGTGAGAACCTGAATTTGTCGCTCTCTCTTGAGCATGACGCATCGCACGGATATAGTTTTGAGAGGGATCGGCTTGTTCCGAACCAGCTACATACCACTTTTGCATGGCATTTTTCAGTTTTTCGACAAATGTGGCTTGGTCAGTGGAGTTCGATTTTTTGACCCAAGCCTGACCATCACTTGTGTAGAGCACAAGAGCCAATAGAAGATGTGGCGTATCGACAACTTGATGTCGTTCGGTAGTAGCAATTGCTTCACCATAATTAAGGGCATTTTGCGCGTTGGTCGAAAAGATCAGAGTAGGCATAGGTTAATTTTCCCTTCGTAACTGCTCAGGCTGGGGATTGAGGGGAAGGGATAAAGGGGGTACCCAAAAGGCATCGTAGAGGGCATAAAACACGTTGACGCCCTGTTTGCGTGCGGTAGATAAATAGCTACGGATGGCACAAAAAGTCTCGGCACCTGCTAAAGTACGGAAGGTACCTGATATTTTCTGCTTGACTTTCATCATGCACAGGTCGCGCTCGGCGAGATTATTGTCCAAGGGTACCCGAAGATTGACCATAAAGGACAGGGTTTCGGTTTTATACTGGTAAAGACGAGCGAGCAGATTTTCACTGGGCGACCGTTTCGGGCGTCCCGGTTTCTTGAGCGAGGCGGACGCATCAGCGGCGTGGGCGGCAAAACCCTGTCTCAAAATGTCATAGTAGTGAGCTTCATAATGGGCAATTCGGGACGAAGCAAGGGCTGCGGTATGGTCACGGGTGCCTTGAACCTCGGTGTAGATTTCTTTGAGCAAGTGGCTCATGGATTGTGCCCACGGCTCCTGATACTGCTCAAAAATGAACCGCAACTCGCGCAAGTGGTGGGCATTACAGAGGGCATGAGCGCAATTTTCAAGCTGGAAATACGAGACCCACCCGTCATGAACCACTCGTCCACTGAACGCCGCCAAGATGCCGAGAGCAGTCATGGCTTCTTGACCACGCTTACTATGCACCCGGTAGTAGGTGAGCAGGTCTATACAAGCCACATGCAACCAGTGGAGTTTCCCCTCCACTCTCATCCCCGTTTCGTCACAATGCAGGACCGGGACGGCCGTCAACTGGGTTTCAATCGCCGCTAAAGTCGGAGCGATTTGGCGGGCGAGATGGTTATTGGTCGTCTGAATCAAGGCTTCGCTCGGCGTGTGTCCCCACAGATCCCCCATCAGTTGCCGTAAACGACCCATTGGCAGAAGGTGGTACTGGCTCAAATAAACAACCTGCGCCCGCACTCGGTTGCCATACTGCACCGGTTGGCTAACGGCGGCGGGAAAATCCCCCTTTACCCACTGACCACAGCCAGGACAGCATTTCACCTCGACTTGATGTTCCGTCACTTCGATCTGAATCGGCGGCAGGTCAAAAACCTGTCGTTTTTCGACCCCTTGAGCGACTGTGGCGCTGAGATCGGTTTGGCAATGAGGGCACTCTGCGAGGCTGTGTTTTTCCACATGGTCGGGGGTTGCCACCATCTCCAATGTTTCCCCCTTGTGTCCTTTTTGTCCGCCGCTCGGTCGTTGGCCGCTTTCGCGCAGACTTTTCGGGGCTAGTTTCTTCTTCAAGCCGTCACTGCTCGACGGTTTACCGCTATTTTTCGCCAGTTGGTCTTCTAACGCTTGGATCCGCTCTGCCATCTGCACTATCTGGTGAATCAGTTCTAGAATCAGCAGAATCAGACTCGCTTTATCCAGCGATTCTAGTTGTTCTCCGGTGAATTTCGGCACTTTAATCATGGAGCTAGTGTACCTGATTTTGACTTTTTGCAATACACTTCTTTTGATTATTTACGACTGATATTCCAGCCTGAGCAGTTACGATTTTCTCGCCTGTGACGACTGTGACAGGCTAACCGCAAAGGATACGCGAAAAATCGCATCAAAGAGGCTGTGACAGTCTCTTTTGATTCTTGGAGAGCGCCTGTCATAGGCTGTAACAGGTGTCACAGCTTCAAAAGCATCATTGTCATTTGAAACACAAAAGATCAGGGGGGTATCAGAGCATTCACCAAAAAGGCTG
>Ga0335397_10012718_pt1 | contig 10288 bp, 7 predicted proteins | sample MAT04_FD_205740 | JGI IMG/M metagenome (GOLD analysis project Ga0335397, IMG submission 205740) | Freshwater microbial communities from Lake Fryxell liftoff mats and glacier meltwater in Antarctica - MAT-04 (spades assembly) (version 2) ...
TGTAAAGGAGCTATTGCATGTTACAATTAATCAGCTTCAGGGTCGTATGTAATAACAATCACTGCATGCTTTTCGTAGCTCGATGTAAGCCTTACTTCGTACCTTCTTTTACCGCACTCAATTATCATCAAGGCTGTATTGGGCGGAATGCTGCCCAGGTTTTCTGCCTGCATTAATATTTCTATGGGTTGGGCCGGATCGGTCAGCTTTATGTCGAAACCTATCCTTTTATCACTCACCCTTGCTTTAATAAGAAAGGGTTTCTTGTTTACAAAAACAGAGATGGTATCGTCATCTATAATGGCGTTGTCGTACAAAGAAACGTGCACCACACTATCGGTAAGCTGCAGAATACGTTGGATGTCTAACTTCCTTTCTTTTATAATGCTGTCTGCATCGGGTAAATTTTGCGGGGATATTTTTTCAGCCAGCAGAAAACTGTCAGCGGGATCAGCTTCGCTTTTTAGATTTTTACGGGTAACAAAATAATCCATGAACTTCTTGCCTACAAAAGCTTCCAGTGGATAATCCGGATTTTTTAGTTTTTGCAATACCACAATGAGTTGTTCATTAGGAAAACAACTGGTATCTGACCCAACACCCACACCGCCCCATTTACCAGTTAGATATTCAGTTTTGCCAATTTTTGAATAAGTAAGATTGAAAAATTTCTCACAAGGAAAATAGGTTGCCGGTAAAATATAAAAAGGAACCCCGTTCTCCTTTAACAGTACAGATTTCTCTTTCTTGTTTCGGTTACCCTCCACCCTGAACAACACAAAACGACTGGTATCTTTGAAGCTAAAAGAGTGTCCCCACAACCTTTTACCAGACTGAAATAATTGTATTTCCACGCTTTCTACCCCGGAGTATTGAGCCGTACTCCGGCTAATTTTGCCACTCCATATGCCCGTTAGTTGTTGTGCCTGCAAGCCCGTTGGCGGGCAGTTTAGAAAAATAAGCAGCAGGAAATATTCTAATATTCTTAGTGGCAATTATATTTATTTTAAAACAACGATCTATATTTCAAATGTAACAAATAAAAGCCCATACAATATATTCTGTATTGGAGCTTCTTTCCTTTTTCTGCCGCTGTAGGAAACCACCTCTAATTGGAGGAAAAAATTTAAACCAATGGGATTAGACCATACAATTTTTAAGGTGCAAAATTAAACAATAGCCATCTTTACTCCATTTCATAATTCAATTGTCCATTTACGATCCTGGCAGGAGATGTATAAGGATGTTCGGTTGCTTTATCAATGTTCATGATGTGCATTACTGTCCAACCCTGCAGTTTTAAATAATCGGAAACCATAGAACGGTGACAGCGCCACCACACCGCCTCGGAACACATATAAGCGGTTCTAAATTTTAAGGCATTCGCTACAAGTTCAGTTATGCCGGCTTCAAAAGCCCCTGTTTCCATGTAGTCTGCATATCCTCTAAAAGCAGCATGCCTCCATGCCATATTTTTTGAATCCGGCTTAGCTTTTCTTCTTCCGCCAAGATCTTTAATATGAATATATTGAATATGGTTTTGAGGCAAAGAAATTTCCAATGCTTCTTTGTTGAATTGTGGAAATTTCCGGGATCCCGGATAACTTCTAATATCAGCAACCAATTCTATCTTGAAGGAATGTAACATGGCCATAAATTCGTCCAAACTGTGGGTGGAATGACCAATCGTCCAGATCATTTTATTTGCTTGCTTCATTTGTAGATTGTCTTTTGTAGAGAATACATTGGTAAAAATTCAACTCTAATAAATATAATCAACCTTATATATCTCAAATACCCGTTACATACTGTACCAATTTTAGGTCATCAATTGTCCAGCGTAGTCAAACATTTTTGCCGCTGTTTGTCTTAACTTTTCTTACTAAACCATTCATACAACTTTTTTAACTCCGCCGTTGGGTGCTATCGCCCACGGCTCAAAGTTAAGGGTGTGAAAATTAATTTGAAGGTCATAACATGCCGCTGATCCTGGCCTTCCGAAATTATCGGAACATTGCATGCAGCGGTAATCACTTACCGACAGAAGATTTACCTACTGCGACAGCCAGCGCTTATCAATTTTATAAAAGTAAATCCATCTATAAAATTGCAGAGGTAAGGCTTAGCAAATTGGTAAATAGTAAAAATTAATTTTAGAAAGCCGCTTCTTAACTTTGCGGCTATTTTTTATGTACAATCAAGCTAGAAAAACTTTAAAATTAGCCTTCCCAATTATTTTTGGGGAATTAGCCCAAATGGCTTTGCATGTAATTGACACCGCCATGGTAGGCGCCGTTGATTATAAGCAACTGGCCGCAGCGGCATTGGTTTTAAGTGTTATGAATATTCCTTTTGTGTTTGGCATTGGTATTACCATTGCCGTTTCGCAAATGGTAAGTATGGCACATGGAAAAGGCGACGATGGAAAAGTAAGTCATTATTTATACAATGGATTTTGGCTGTGCCTGTTTACGTCAGTAATCATAACTTTTATACTACTTGCCAATACACAGATTTTATTTCACCTGAACCAGGATGCAGCCGTTGCCAGCCTGGCGCTACCCTACATGAAACTGATGAGCTGGAGTGTAATTCCCATGATATTATTTTTGATGCTTAAAAGTTTTGCAGATGGTTTAGAACTTACCAAAACTGCCATGCTGCTTTCGTTGCTTGCATTGCCGGTAAATATATTTTTAAACTGGTTGCTCATTTATGGCAACTGGGGTTTTCCCCGCTTAGCATTAATTGGTGCCGGTTGGGGTACTTTGCTTACAAGAATACTTATTTTTTTATTGCTTTTATTTGTTATCAGTTACCATCATAAGTTTAAAAAATATATTGCCCTGCGCAAAGAACGGTGGAAATTTAGCTGGAAGGCGCAGCGGGAACTTCTTTATATAGGTATCCCAAGCAGTTTTCAAATTACCCTGGAAGCCGGTGCTTTCGCAATTTCCGGAATCATCATAGGAACCATCGGCGCCGTTGAACTTGCTGCGCATCAAATTGCGCTAAGCCTGGCCTCTATAACTTTTATGGCAAGTATGGGGTTAAGCCAGGCGGGTGCCATACGTACCAGTAATGCCAACGGACGGAAAGATCATTTATCCATTAAAGAAATTGGTAAAGGCACTTTATTAATGGCCCTGATATATGGTACTACCTGCGCTATATTATTCATCTTATTCCGCAAACAACTTCCACTTATATTTAATGATGATACACAGGTGGTTGCTTTAGCGGCCTATCTTTTAGTATTTGCGGCCCTGTTTCAAATTTCTGATAGTGTGCAGGTTGTTAGCGCAGGATTATTAAGAGGTGTAAAAGATGTAAAAGTGCCCACCTACTTTATAGCCATTGCTTATTGGGTTATTGGTATTCCCGTAGGTTACCTGCTTGCTTTCAATTTTAAAATGGGCGCAGCCGGTATTTGGATGGGCTTTATTATCGGCCTTAGTTGCAGCGCAATTTTCTTAAGTACACGCTTTAAAAAAATAATGGGAAAAACAAAATAGTCTTTGGGTATTAAATGGCAAATAATTGTCGGTAGCGTTGTCGCTCTTTACTATTCTTCAAAAAGACTTTACAATGAGCTTTGGCCTTCAATACTATTTCAATTATCAAAGTCTTGATTGACGCAAATTGCGGGTAACACAAAAGGGAACAGGTAAATTAACCCGCTCCCTTTTTAATATTGCATTAAATGCTAAATCTTAGTTTTTAATAATTTTCTGATTGTCTATCACAACACCATCTTTAATTAACTGCAAGATGTACATACCTGTATTCAACTTGCTCAAGCCATTTACCTGCAGGTTATTAGATCCTGAAGTAATGTTAGCTTTGGTTGAAATCACCGTTTGTCCGTTTACGTTTAACAAGCGTATTTCAGCCTGGCCATTTGTAACAGCATTATATTGAACATTTAGCTTTTCTACAAAAGGATTAGGCGATACGGTTATTTTCACTACATCGGAGGCTGACGATTTAAGGGCGAGTGCTACAACGGTGCTATAATTGTGTTTGCCATCCTTATCTATTTGTTTCAACCTGTAGTAAGCATAATTTTTACTTTGCAACTCTGTAGAATTATCTTTAAACTTATAAAACGTTGTACCGTTGTCTGCTTTAAAACCGTCTAAAACCAACCCGACGGTTTTAAAAGTAGTTGCGTCGAAAGACCGCTCTACTTCAAAATGTGATGAGTTTATTTCACTAGCTGTTTTCCAATCAAGGTAGACAGTTTTATCATCCAACTTGCCGGTAAAAGAAGTATAGGTTACGGGTAGGATAATTACTTCTGGCATAGAAATTTGCTGAAAATAGCCACAGGTAAACCTGTCCTGCACCACAAAACTTGCATCCGTAATACTACCAACACGTACCTCTTGTATTTCTTTTATATTCCTATATTTATAATTTATGTTAGTTATCCATGCAGAAGTGTCAAGTCCTGTATAGTTGGCATAAGTTCCTACAGCCTTCAACATTTTGTTAGATCCGCTACCAGTTTCGGTGAGGGTAAGTATCGAAATGTTTGCAACTGTATAACTATCATACCCTCTTGCGGCTACAAACTCCCTAACGTGCTGGCTATCGCCATCTACATCAATAAACGATAATTGTGCACAGTCATACTTATGTTTAGAATTAGTAGTATTGTCGTAAAACTCAATAGAAAAGCTAACATAAGACTCGCTAACACCTTGTACTGAAGGCGTTTTTACAACAGGCTGCCATGCATTGCCATAACCAAAAGTCATATCATCAATACTCGTAAGCGTGGCGCCACCAACAATTGCTGTGATGGTTACATGTGCATATACACCTGGCGTTACTTCAGGAAAACGATAAGTTGCACCAACGGCTCCGGCAGTACCTGCTGTAAGTACGGCGTTTTTCCAAACCATTGATGGTGCAATACATTGAGAATTTGCAGTAAAAAGTTGAAGAGAGAATAACAAAGTGGCAAATAGCATTCTGCCCACGAATGTAGAATTACGTTTCATTTTCTTGTGATTAGAGGTTTCTTAAAATAAACTTGGTAATTCTGCGAAAATCATTTTTGGGTTTCAGGCAAAAAGCGATAACGCATTTAAGGAGACTTGGAGGTTTTGGTTTGAAAATCAGGATAACGGAGGTATCGTTATTTCTAATTTCAAAGCAAACATATTATCTAATTTTTAAACTGCCTAATTTTTTCGTAGTAATTTTACTACATTTCGATGTGGTTTACCGTAACAGCCAATTAAGTGAAAACCCTTTAGTAACTTTAAGTTAACATATTATACAATTTCTAACAAACTTTGCTGATTTCTTAAAATTCAATAACAATTAGTTGATCTCACTACAAAATAAGCAAAAATTGTGATAGTTCAAGTCAGTTTAGTCCGCTTAAAATGAGCCATTTAATAGGTAAATTCCGATAAAAATGCCATATAATTATAAAAAAATAACTTATGAAAAAACTATAAACTTTGCTATCTGGTGAGGAATTTTACTTATTGCCTGAATATTATATATACATCATCCCTAATTTTTTTAAACTCTTTTTCCATCCATATAATTTACCCTCTTTCTGCCGCTATAGGAAACCACCACCATTCGGATGACGTTGCCGCCGCTACGATATGCCGCTGGTCGAAGCCTTCCGAAATTATCTGAACAGGGCAGGCGGCGGCAATCACTTGCAAATATTATTTACCTCACAGCAGACAATGTGATCGTCTCCAGCTAAAAACTGTTTTTACAAGGGAAAAAGACGGCTCTACAGAATGAGAAGAATGCAGGTTAAAGAAAAAGAGTACTGGAAAATCATGCATTAATCCCGAAAAATTAATACTTTTCGTTTTTATCTGTCAAATCTTTCCAGCTTATGAAACAATTTCTTATCTGTTCACTCCTCCTCCTGAGTTGTTACTTCTCGTCTTTCTCGCAGCAAAAGCAATTTGAATTTGGCCTGCATAGCGGCGTTAATTTAAATTCTGCCAGGGGCAATGCTTTTACGGGCATTAAGCCAGGCAATTTATTCGGTGTGCATTTCGGATTCGATATCGGCTATAAATTTTCTGAACATATTGGGCTCAGAGCTATGCCGCAATTAGATCAGAACGGGTGGGCATTCCGTTCCCTGTACTTTGAGCCCTCATTGCCTTTGCAAAAAGGAGACGCCTTGTCCAGGCTGACTTATCTCAATCTGCCGGTAACAGCCAATTACTCATTCGGCAGAAAAATCGAATATAGCCTTGGTGTTGGTCTATTCGGCGGATTACTGCTGGATGAACTATTGATCGTTAAACCCGATAAAGCATCCGGCTCCACATTAACTCATAGCTCTACCAGTTCCGAAAATTACAAACGCCTTAATTATGGATTATCCATCAGTGCCGGTGCACAATTTCCATTTAGCAAACGGCTGAAACTAAGTGTAGCTGTGCTGGATAATTTAGGACTGGCAAATATTAATAAAACAGGTGAAAGTATTAAGACCAATGCTTTATCGGCAATGCTGGGTATTATATTCCAGCGTAAATGAACTTGACATAGCAGTTTAATAATTCAATTCCTTTGATCCCACTCAAAGCCCACTCAAAGCCCACTCAAAGCCCACTTAAAGCCCACTTTAAAATATGGGACAAATCTGATTGTTTGCTTAACTTAATCACATTGCCCCGCCGGGACAAAAAAAATGCAAAAGCTAACACAAAAACAGCCCATAAAAAATATCATGGGCTGCTTCGTTTCTTATAGTTTGAAGATGAATTAGTTTTTCATCATCGCATATACCTTCTTCTTTATCTCTTCAAATTCTTTTTCCATTAATGTAATAGATCCTTCTTTGCTGGAAGACAAAGGCTCGAGCGCTAAAACCAGCTCAAAATAAAGGTCACTCAACCTGCGGCGGTATTTAAACTCATCAAAGAAAACGGTTTTCCTTTTCAGTTCTAAAATTTCATAACGCATGCTATCCAATGCGTCGTATGTTTTTTGTTGACCGGCAGTTCTTGATGGTAGTTTCTTTAAATCCGTCATGGTATTGTTCATCGAATCTACGAGAACGGCAAGTTTTTCGTGCACAGCATGCAGGCGCATGCTTTGCTGGTTAAGCTTTTCCATATTTTTTGCAGAAAAACCTTTGGCATCATTGGCAGTAATATTAATAAATTGCTCGTAGCTTTTACCATTCACCTTTAAGATTACTTTGTATTTTCCTACGGGCACTTTAGGTCCCAGGATGCCAGAATAAAAAACACTTGAGCCCGCCACGAAACCACCAAGAGCCACTTTGGGCGGGTTACTCGTTAGTGGCCAATATACTTTGTTAAGCCCCTTGTTGTTACTTCCATTGATGTCTTTCATCTTTTTATTATTGGCATCATACACTTCCAACTTTACCACATCATTGCTTTTCTGTTTAAGATAGTAATTAAATGCAGGGGCTACCACTTTACTTGCCTCCGTCCACCCGGCAATATTTTCCCCAGTGGTGGGTCCTTGCGGCGCAAAGTCATATTTAAATGCTTCAGTAGGAAAAAACAATACATCTGCATTGGCATCTGCTTTAACCAATTCCCGCAGCGGTTGCAAATCGTCTGCCACATAAATACCCCGGCCATGAGAAGCTACCAGCAGATCGCCGGTAACCGGGTGTACCTGTATATCTCTTACCAGGTTATACCATGGCATGTTTTGATACTTGCTTCGCATCCAGGTTGCACCAGCGTCTAAAGAAATGAAAAGGCCCATTTCTGTACCGGCAAAAAGCAGGTTTTTATTTTTGATATCTTCTCTTATTACATGCGCAAAACCAGTAAACTCTGGCGAAGAGAGTTTTTTCCAGGTGTTGCCGGCATCAGCGCTCATGGCAAAATAGGCGGCATGGTCGCCATACATATGATTATCGAAGCTGGCATATATTCTTTTAGGATCCAGTTTAGAAATTTCGATGCTGGTAACCCAGGCATTGTTGGGTATACCTGTTTTCCAAACAGCCGAAGCTTTGTTGGTCCAGGTTTTACCGCCATCTGTAGTTACCTGCAGGTTGCCATCATCGGTGCCCACCCACACAATGTTTTCGTTTGTCGGATGCTGCGTCATAGTATAGATCGTGCAATGATTTTCTGCACTGGTGTTATCCCCCGTGATGCCGCCGCTTTGCTCTGTGTTCTGTTTGCTTTTATCATTGGTGGTTAGGTCCGGGGATATACGATTCCAGTTTCGTCCGTCGTCGGTAGATTTGTACAGGTATTGATTGGCCATGTATAGATTGTACATAGGCTTGCCGTTGGCTTGTTTCTTTGCAGAAGCGCCGGTTACAATGGGCGTGCTCCAATTAAAACGATGATCTTCTTCAGCCCCCACTTTTTGTGGTTTTATAGAAGTAGAGAGCCCTGTGCTCAGGTCTATGCGGTTGGCATTACCACCCTGCGACTCGGCAAAAACAATTGTAGAATTTACAGGACTGGGCTGCACCCAAAAACCATCGCCCCCATTTAAGAATAACCAATCGGCGCTGCTAACACCACCGGGCGAAGAATTAGCCGCCATCCAGCTTCCGTTATCCTGCAAGCCCCCATATACATTGTAAACAGGCTCGTTGTCTGCGGCCACATGGTAAAATTGTCCCACGGGTAAATTGTTGAGAAACTGCCAGGATACGCCCTTGTTCAAACTGAGGTACACACCACCATCTGTGCCCAGGTACATCATATCTGTATTTTGAGGATTTATCCAAAGTGCATGATGATCAGCATGTGGTACTACACCACCAATAACGGTATTGGTCCAGGAAAAGCCGCCGTCTTTGGAGTAAGAAAAATCATATGCAGGGCGGTAAACTTTTTTTGAATCATTAGGATCAAACACAAGCGTGCTGAAATAAAAAGGCCTTGCTGTAATGTTTTCTGTTGCTGCCAGTTTTTCCCAACTACTACCCTCGTCTTTAGATAAATAAAGGCCGGGCACAACAGCTTCTACAATAGCCAACACTTCTGCCGGCTTAGAAGGATTAACCGTTACTACTATCCGTCCGAGGTCGCCGGTGGGCAGCCCTTGGGTAACCTTATTCCAGGTTTCGCCGCCATCGGTACTTTTATACAAGGCACTGCCGGGGCCACCGGAAGAAAAAGCAAAAGGCTTTCTTCTAAACTGCCAGAAACTGGCCAACATCGTTTTTGGATTGCTGGGATCTATGGTAATATCTGCGCAACCAGTTTCATTGTTTACAAACAATATTTTTTCCCAGGTTTTGCCGGCATCCGTTGTTTTGTACAAACCCCTGTGTGGGCTGCTGCTCCACAGCGGACCCGGCGCTGCTACAAACACAGTTTTGGGATCGGTAGGATCTATTATTATTTTACTGATGTGCTCCGTACTATCCAACCCAATTCTTTGCCAGTTGCCACCTCCATCGGTTGATTTGTACATACCATCGCCAATGGACACAGTATTGCGCATATTGCTTTCGCCTGTACCGGCATACACTACCTTGGCATTATTTTTTTCTATGGCCAGGGCTCCAATACTCTGGCAATATTTATCAAATATGGGAGAGAATGATAAGCCGCCGTTTTGGCTTTTCCAGATGCCACCGCCAGCGGTACCCACATACAAATTCAATTGTTCGCTGGCCATTACTCCCTCTATAGCCGTTATGCGGCCACTCATTGTAGAAGGCCCAAGCGCCCTCGCAGCAAGGGTTTGAAAGTAAGACGAGTTAAGCTCAGTTTGGGCATTACCCGCTATTGCCCCTAGCAGCGCAGCAAGGAACAGTAGGTTTTTTTTAAACATAGACAGTGTTGTTTTTAAATAAAATATTACCTGCATTTTTGTGCAAACAAAAATATAGGAAGCTTAAAAATAATTATAAAAGAGGGAGGATAGAAAAACAAAGAGGATCAAAAAAAAACGAATAAGGAAGGGCAAAAAAAAAGCATCTTACCCATGCTACAGCAATACTGCGATGGCTAAGATGCTTAATTATTTAATTACTTATCAGAGAATATCTTCTCGTCAACGGCACCATTCACCGTGTACTTCTTAGCTGCAAGGATCATCATACCCTGGTCCATCTTAAAAGCCATTTTTACACCTCCGTCAATAGTTTGATAATCGAGGCTTTTTACAACCACTTTCACATCCTGGCCTTGTTGCTTAGAAATGGCTTCCTGCTTGTAAACAAGGTAGGTTTTGGTATCAAAGAAGTAAGTGGTTTCGTTGTTGTTTTTGGTGGTAAGCTTAACCTTGTAGTACTCGTTACCGTCTTCTTCATCCTTACCCAAAAACTCAA
>Ga0335397_10012720_pt1 | contig 10287 bp, 10 predicted proteins | sample MAT04_FD_205740 | JGI IMG/M metagenome (GOLD analysis project Ga0335397, IMG submission 205740) | Freshwater microbial communities from Lake Fryxell liftoff mats and glacier meltwater in Antarctica - MAT-04 (spades assembly) (version 2) ...
CACGCTGGAGCGCACTGCCACGGCATGAACCTCAGGAGTGAGTTGATTTACCAGCCAAGCGGCGGGTCTCACCGTTGCATCGTTGATGGCGATGCGCTCCAAAGCAGTGCCACGGGCCAAAGACCATCCACTTTGAAGCAGCAGGAATGCGGCTGTGAATACACCGGCCTGGAACCAAGGTGTTCTGGGCGCAGCATTGGGTTGGTTTGGCATGTGGCGAAATTGTGTCAGTTGCACTGCTTCAGTCGATAGTCCAAACGGCGCATACGAACACAGGTTCTTTTCGCAAAACCGTAATGTTGGCGACCTACAGTGCAGTCACTTCAAGGACTCCACATGAACAAAGCATTGCTACCCCTTTTGCTCGCTTCCATTTTTGCTGCGCACTCGGCGCAGGCCGCAACCAACCTGATTGCCATTGGCACCCTGAGCGGAACGATGTCGGACTTATCGACTCAAACCGCAGGCTTGCTGGAAAACGGCATTGCCGGCAATTTGCTGGGTGGTGTGGGCTCCGCCTTTGCGTGGGCTGGTGGTAACACTTTCATTGCAACACCGGACCGGGGCCCTAATGCCTTGGCGTACAACGCGCTGGTGGCCGACACCACCTCCTATATCGACCGTTTCCAGACCATCAGCTTTGCACTGACGCAAAACACAGGGCTGGGTCTGGCTTACAACCTTACCCCAACATTGACCAACACCACACTGCTTTCCAGCGCGACGCCTCTGACCTATGGCACTGGCGCATTGGGGACGGGTGGAACGAACATCTTGGGTAGTGGCGTGCCAGCCTTGAATGCCATCAACAACACCCATTACTTTACCGGTCGCTCCGATGGGTTCAATGCTGCACTTCCATCCAGCAATCCCAACAATGCGCGCTTTGACCCAGAAGGCGCACGGGTTTCCAACGACGGAAAGAGCGTTTTCATATCGGATGAGTACGGCCCCTACATCAACCAATTTGACCGCGCTACGGGTCAGCGCATCAAGTCTTTCGCACTGCCTGCCAATCTGGCGGTTGCAGTGCAAGGTCCCACAACGGGTGTAGAGGGCTCATCCTTCAACACGACTGGCCGGGTAGCCAACAAGGGCATGGAAGGTCTGGCGATTACTCCGGATGGCAAGACCCTGGTGGGCATCATGCAAGCACCCCTGCTGCAGGATGCCAAAAACCAGGTTCGGATTGTCACCGTTGACATCGCTACTGGCGCCACTAAGCAATTCGGCTATCGGCTGACTACGGGCTCTGGTGTGAGTGAAATCGTGGCGGTCAATGACCATGAATTCCTGGTGGATGAGCGTGACGGCAAGGGATTGGGTGATGCTCCTGGGTCAGTTGCTGTCGTCAAGCAACTGTTCAAAATTGATTTGACCGGCGCTACCGACATCAGTGGCGTGGTCAGCATGACATCTGCCACGCCCGCAGTGGGTAAAACCCTGTTCCTGGACATCCGGGCCGCGCTGAATCTAAATGGCATTGTGGATACACAAATTCCATCCAAGATTGAAGGCCTGGCCTTCGGTCAGGATTTGGCCGATGGTCGGCACACCTTGTGGATCACGAATGACAACGACTTTGATGCCACCAATGCCGGCGATAACAAGTTTTACGTGTTTGCAGTGGATGCAGCTTCGCTGCCTACCTTCCAGGCACAGAGCATTGCAGCAGTTCCAGAGCCAGAAACCTTCGCCATGTTGCTGGCCGGTTTGGGACTGATCGGGTTCATCGGACGCCGTCGCAAGGCAGTTTGAGGAACGTTTTGCGGATTGCATCCTGCCGGGTGCGCCCCAGATACCTAGCGACTGCAAGTTATGAAAATCACCGTTATTGGCACCGGATACGTGGGCTTGGTATCTGGCGCATGCTTTGCCGACATGGGCAACGATGTGCTGTGCCTGGATGTAGACCCGGCAAAAATCAAGATACTGGAAGACGGCGGAATTCCCATTTATGAACCGGGTTTGAAGGAGATGGTGGCGCGCAACGTGGGCGCAGGCCGCCTGCACTTCACCACCGATGTGGAGCGTGCAGCGCACTTTGGCACCATTCTGTTCATTGCGGTGGGCACGCCCCCCGGTGAAGATGGCTCGGCAGACCTGACGTATGTGCTGGCCGCCGCCCGCAACATCGGAAAGTACATGACCGACTACAAGGTGGTGGTCGACAAGAGCACGGTGCCCGTGGGTACCGCCGACAAGGTGAAGGCGGCTATTGACGAGGAATTGACCCTGCGCGGGGTTCAGATACCTTTTAGCGTGGTGAGCAACCCCGAGTTTTTGAAAGAAGGTGCTGCTGTTGAAGACTTTATGCGACCGGACCGCATTGTGGTGGGCTGTGAAGATGAGCAGGCCGCCCTTAACATGCGCGCACTGTATGCGCCCATTCAGCGCAACCACGACCGCCTGCTCGTGATGGACGTTCGCAGTGCAGAGCTGACCAAGTACGCCGCCAACGCCATGCTGGCCACCCGCATCAGTTTCATGAACGAGCTGGCCAATCTGGCCGAGAAGTTGGGGGCCGACATTGAGAATGTGCGCAAGGGTATTGGCTCTGACCCGCGCATTGGTTACGATTTTTTGTATGCTGGGGCGGGTTATGGGGGATCTTGTTTCCCCAAGGATGTGCAGGCACTGATCAAGACGGCAGAGGACGATGCAGGCATCAGCCTGCACGTGCTAAATGCCGTGGAAGTGGCCAACGAAGCGCAAAAGCGCGTATTGGGCAATAAGGTTTTGGCGCGTTTTGGCACAGACCTGCGCGGCAAGCACTTTGCCATCTGGGGTCTGGCATTCAAGGCCAACACCGACGACATGCGCAAGGCATCCAGCCGCGAGGTGATTCAGGATCTGCTGGACGCCGGTGCGACGGTTACCGCTTACGACCCAGTGGCAATGGGCGAAGCCAGGCAATGCTTCCCAAATGAGGCGCAAATCACATTTGCCGAAAACCAGACCGCGGCGCTGGATGGCGCTGATGCGCTGATCATCGTGACCGAGTGGCGTGAGTTTCGCAGTCCTGACTTTGAGACCATCAAGGTGAAGCTGAAAAACCCGGTGATCTTTGACGGTCGCAATCTCTACGACCCCAGGCTGGTACGCGGTATGGGGATTGAGTATCTGGCGATTGGGCGGTAGAGAGTGCTGACGCACCGCGCGTTTGGCGCCCAACTGCTTCAGGCGGGATGCGGGGAGATCGGTCAACTGTTGTTCCTGAGTCCCCTGGCAGTGGCGAACGCTCCCTTGCGGGGTGGCGTTCCAGTGCTGTTTCCGCAATTTGCAGAACGCGGGCCGTTGCCCAAGCACGGTTTGGTTCGGACGGCGATCTGGAATCTGGAAGAGATGCCTGGCGGGCTATCGGGGCCGCAAAGGGTGCGCTACGGCCTGGCCATTGAGCCGGGTGCGTTCCCGGCTTGGCCGCATGCAGCCAAGCTGCGTTTGACCATTGAGTCAAAGCCGGACGCTTTGGATATTGCGCTGCAAGTGACCAATACAGGCAACAGCACATTCAACTGGACGGGTGGTCTGCACCCTTATTTTGCGGTGCAGGACTTACTGACATGCAACATTGCAGGACTGACAGGACTTGGGCTGCAAGAGTTTTCTGCGCAGCCGTTTGAGCAACTCTTTGACACCTGCGGGCCACTGGCGCTGAATGCAGGCAACTATTCATTGCGCTTGAGCGCCACCGGGTTTGACCAATGGATGGTCTGGAACCCAGGAGCAACAGGCGCTGCGGCGTTGCCAGACCTGCCCGCTGGCCACTGGCAGCAGTTTCTTTGCATCGAGCCGGTTTGTGTTGACAGACCCGTGGTGCTGGTACCCGGAGAGACTTTTGACGGGTGTTTGTGTATCCAGATTCTTGAGCTGCTGCGCGACTCTTCGGAGTGTCGTATGGATGACATACCTGCGTGCTACGCTGATTCCAAACCGGCGGCTTTTGCTGCATCGTGTTGAATACTAGCGACCGAAGAATTTTCAAAAATGAACATCAGGAACGAGGAAAGCCATGGCTAAGGGAATGATTCTGGCAGCGGGACAAGGCTCGCGTGTGCGCCCCTTGACGAAAGATTTACCCAAACCGATGGTTCCAATTTTGGGCAAACCGGTAATGGAGTATCTGGTCGAGCACCTGGAGCGTCACGGCATCACGGAGATCATGATCAACGTGGCCTACCACCATCAGAAGATTGAACGGTATTTTGGTGACGGGCGACGCTGGGGTGTGCAAATTGGTTACTCCTACGAAGGGGTTCTGGACCACGGCGACATATTGCCCCGCCCGATGGGCTCGGCCGGAGGCATGCGCCGCATCCAGGATTTCAGCGGTTTCTTTGACGAGCCTACCCTGGTGCTGTGTGGCGATGCGCTGATCGATCTGGATATCGGTGCCGCACTGGAGGAGCACAAGAGCAAAGGAGCCATTGCCAGCGTGGTGGCACTGGATGTGCCGCGCAGTGAGGTGCAGAACTACGGCATTGTGGAAACGACGGCGGACGGTCAGATTCAATCTTTCCAGGAGAAGCCCACTCCGGTTGAGGCGAGATCAACCCTGGCCAGCACCGGAATCTATATTTTTGAGCCTGAGGTGATGAACCTGGTTCCACCCAACACGGTGTATGACATCGGCTCACAGTTGTTTCCTCAACTGGTGGAGCAAAAACTCCCGTTTTATGCCCAAAAGCAATTTTTCAACTGGATCGACATTGGCCGGGTGAGCGACTACTGGTCTGTATTGCAGCGGGTGCTGCGGGGTGAAGTGGCCGAGATGAACATGCCGGGACGCGAGGTGAAGCCTGGCATCTGGGTCGGACTGAACACTTCTATTCCATGGGACAAAGTGAAGATTGAGGGCCCTGTGTATATCGGCTCCAGTGTGCGCATTGAGCCAGGGGCAACGATTACGGGGCCGGCATGGATCGGCCACGGCTGCCACATTCGCACGGGTGCCAAGGTGGTGCGCAGCATTTTGTTTGAGTACACACGCATTGCCGCTGACATGCGCTTCAGCGAGATGATTGTTTCGCCCCTGTACTGCGTCGACCGCCACGGAGACACCTTGTACCGGGGTGACGACACCGCCCAATTGCGCTGGGGTGATGCCCGGGCTTAACCGCCGCGTGCTGCAAACCAATAACCGTCTAAAAAATACACCGACCTATGTTGATTCAACCCGTTGTTTTGTCCGGAGGCTCCGGCACCCGCCTCTGGCCCCTTTCACGCGAAAAATACCCCAAGCAATTGCTGTCGCTGGTGGGTGAAGACACGTTATTGCAGGCCACCGTTCGCCGCGTGGACGGTATTGCTGGTGCTGAACTGGCTGCGCCTATGGTGGTGTGCAACGAGGAATACCGGTTTGTGATTGCGGAGCAGCTACGCCTGATGGGAAAGACTGGCACGATTGTGCTGGAGCCCTTTGGACGAAATACCGCGCCAGCCCTTACACTGGCTGCGCTGTCAGCTATCAAAAACGGAGCAGATCCGGTGCTGCTGGTGATGCCGGCGGATCATGTCATTGTCGATACCACCGCGTTTCGCAGTGCGGTTGCCCAGGGTGCACTCCTTGCTTCGGATGGCGCAGTAGTGACCTTTGGCATTACCCCCGACGCACCGGAAACGGGCTATGGCTACATCCAGTCAGGTTCTGCATACGGGAGGGAAACAAATACCTCCCATGCGCGCCTGATTGCTCGATTTGTGGAGAAGCCCAATCTGGAAACGGCCCAGGCTTATCTGGACGAAGGCTCTTATCTGTGGAACAGCGGCTTGTTTATGGTGCTCGCTTCGGTCTGGCTGGCTGCCATCGGTGCGTGTCGGCCGGATGTACTTGGCGCCTGCCAGGCGGCTTGGGATCAGGGCTCAATCGATGGCGAGTTCGAGCGTGTGGGGAAGGAAGCGTTTGCCAACTGCCCCAGCGATTCCATAGATTACTCGGTGATGGAGCGCATTGCCTCGAACACAACGGGCACCAGCGCCGTGCTGGACGCACTACCAGCGGGTGTGGTCCTACCGCTGTCTGCAGGGTGGTCGGATGTGGGTGCGTGGGACGCGCTGTGGAAAGTCCTGCCCAAGGACCAATCGGGCAACGTGTACCAAGGCGATGTGTTACTGGAAGATTGCCGCAATACCCTGGCTTTGTCTGAAGGTAGACTTATCGCCTGCGTTGGCGTGAATGACCTGGTGGTGGTTGAAACCGCAGACGCAATTTTGGTGGCACACAAGGACAGAACCCAGGATGTCAAGAAGATCGTGGACAGCCTCAAACGGAAGGGCCGCTCTGAGGGAGCGATCCACCGCAAGGTGTTCCGGCCTTGGGGCTGGTATGACGGAGTGGATGCGGGCGAGCGATTTCAGGTCAAGCGCATTGTCGTAAAGCCAGGCGGTACGCTGTCGCTGCAGATGCACCACCACCGTGCGGAGCACTGGATTGTGGTGAGCGGAACCGCCAAGGTGACCAAGGGTGAAACTGCGTTTCTTTTGTCGGAAAATGAGTCAACGTTTATTCCGCTGGGCACTACCCATCGCCTGGAAAACCCGGGGCGCGTGGCACTGGAGATGATTGAAGTTCAGTCTGGCTCCTATTTGGGGGAAGACGATATCGTGCGCTTTGAAGATGTCTATGGACGTTGAGGTTTAGTCTAAAATTTCCCATCGAACAGGGTTTACCCGCATGCTACAGTGCCTTAAATCATTTTCATTGGGGTGCTTTATGTCACGCAAAATCGACAATCTGAGCCGGCTATTCAATGAATTGAAAGACCGCTACGGTGAGGCCGATCCGGTTGTTGCCGAACTGCGGCTTGAGCTTGACGCCCTGAAAGCGTTCGAGTTCAGGTACCAGGAGAGTTCCAGTTTTAGCCGGCAGGAAACTGGTGGGCTGGGAACTTGCAGACCCTATAACGACCTCTTCGGAACCCCAAAATCTGTCAGAAGAAATGTGTCGGTCAGCCGCTTGCTTTCGCTGAGCTAAGGGTAATCATTATCGGCGGCGGCGCGGCCAGTAGGCCGAACGGATTACCGTTGCACCGGTGTGGAGCAGGCGGCTTGAAACAATGGCCGACTATGCTAACGATTGCTGACGCAGCGACCCCTGCATCAGTCAAATCAACCACTCTGAATGATCATATGAAAATATTGAAAAAACAGGCATTGCGACTGGCGATGCTCGGAATACTTGCATCGACTGCCGTGGCTTCCAATGCCATTGCTTCGATAACGCCCAACACAGTGAACTTAGGCGCAATAGCTGCACCGTTTTCCATGAGTTATGGCAACACATTCTCGGTACCAAGCTTGCTGTCGTTCTACGATGACTACACGTTCACGCTGTCTCCCGCAGCATCATTTAGCAGCATCACCGCAAGCATCAACCTCGGTTCTTTTTTTGGCATTGACAATATCTCTGCCCGGCTCTACCAGGGTAGCGGCCCGTTCAGCGCTGGTACTACTCCACTCATGCAGGCTTGGAGCACACCATTCAGCGCCGCTCCCGGTATCACTGGATCAACTGCAGTCATTTCGATGTCAACATTGCCGGCCGATACCTACACGCTTGAAATCAGGGGCAATGTGGTTGGTACTTACGGCGGCACTTATTCTGGTAGTTTGAATGTGGCCGCCATTCCAGAGCCAGAAACCTACGCCCTGCTGATGGCCGGCCTTGGCCTGATCGGTTTTGTGGCTCGCCGCAAGAACGTAAAGTCCGTCGAATCATTGAACGCCTAGCGCTACACCCTTGCCCCGTGTCAGGCGAACTCCGTGTATCACTCGGAGTGCGAGGCGCATTGTTTCCAAATAATGGCGTGCGTTTAGTCCGAACGGGCTATGGACGTGCGTCGGTCGTGCACATATGCTTAAGTAGGACCTAATTACACGCCGTCCGGAAACTCCACAGGGAAAAACCATGAATATCAAAGCACTCGTCAGCGCAGTGGTCATTGCAATCAGTTCATTTGCAGCCAGCGCAGCAACCACCGCCCCAATTCAGGCGAATGGGGTAACGTTCTCAGACTACGAGCTGGGCACTTTCACACTGGCGGGAGTCTCCAACGTAGCGGGGGTACTCGGTTTCGCACCCTATGTTTTGATAGCGCCGGGCTTTCAGATCGCATTACCACCAGTGAGCTTCAACTCAGCCTCCGTGTACAACGCTGCCCAGGGATTCACCATGTCAAGCGCCGTGCTTTCTGACGCCTTCGCATTTTCAGGCCTGACCGCAGGCACCTACAGCCTGAAAACCAGTGCATCGGTCGGGGGCACCAATTTCATAGCTGCTCAATTCACCGTAACATCTGTTCCAGAGCCAGAGACATTTGCGATGCTGATAGCTGGCTTAGGTTTGATAGGCTCCATCGTGCGCCGTCGCAACAAGACAACCGCAATCTGAACCACGCCAATGCAACTTATTTTTCTGATGAAAGTGTCTCTGGTAGCAGCAGGGCTGGTGACCACTTTTAACGCAGCAGGGCAGGAAGCTGTTATTCGCAAGAACTTGGGTGAACGGATTCCTCAGTTGCAAAGAATTGACGAGGTCAGAAAAAGTCCAGTTCCGGGATTGTTTGAAGTTCGTGTCAACGACACAGATATTTTCTACACGGATGCTGTCGGCAATTACCTGATCAAAGGCAGTCTGATTGATACCAAGCTTGGCCGCAACTTGACAGATGAACGCATTGACAAGTTAAGTGCGATCAGTTTCGACTCTTTGCCGGTAAAGGATGCATTCACCATTGTGCGCGGTAACGGAAAACGCAAGTTGGTTGTATTTGAAGACCCTAATTGTGGGTACTGCAAACGTTTCGAGAAAGATCTGGAGAAAGTCGACAACGTGACGATTCACACTTTTCTGTATCCCATACTTGGCCCGGATTCGACCGAGAAGGCAAAGAACATCTGGTGTGCCAAAGACAAAGCTACAACCTGGCAGGACTGGATGGTGCGTGAGCAGGTGCCCAAAGCGGGGAGTTGCGACACTGCGGCGATTGAGCGAAACCTCGAACTGGGTCGAAAATACAAGATCAGCGGCACCCCGACACTGTTTTTTTCTGACGGAGCGCGAGTGCCTGGCGCCATCAGCACAGCCCAAATCGAAAAACGCCTGACTGAAGTCAAAAACTGAAACCCGCTCCTAAGCCAGTCAGCTTGGCAGAGCTGATGCGCAGCAGCCCCGAGCACGCTCCGGTCACTAGCTGCTTTATTGCCATCAATCTGACCGCGTTTGCCGTCATGATGTGGTTTGACGCCGGGCTGTGGCACTCATCCACAGGCGTACAACTGGCATGGGGGGCTAATTTTGGGCCGGCCACACAAGATGGCCAGTGGTGGAGGTTGTTCACCGCCATGTTTGTGCACTTCGGCATTGTTCACTTGGCGTTGAACATGTGGGCCTTGTGGGACATTGGACGCCTGGTAGAGCGGTTGTACGGACGTCCCCGATTTGTGGTTTTGTACCTTGTTAGCGGTGTGGTGGGCAACCTGCTGTCACTGGCCATTCAAGGCAACCAGGCTGTTTCTGGCGGCGCTTCTGGGGCAATATTCAGTCTCTATGGAGCACTGCTGGTTTTCCTATTGCGCGAGCGCCGACAAGTAGACCGCAGTGAGTTCAAATGGTTGTTTGGGGCGGCCTCGATCTTTACACTTCTCATACTCGGCATGGGCCTTATCGTTCCGGGCATCGATAACGCGGCGCATGTCGGAGGTTTAATAACTGGCGCCTTGGTAGGCAGCTTGATGGCGCGACCATGGACTGCCACGAGCCCTAACCCACGGCGCCTGCGCTGGTGGGCAGCATCGGCGCTGACCCTGAGTGTCTCGGTTTTATTGATGAATATTCCGCCGCCAAGCTACAGACTTAGTGAAGAGTTACGAGCGCGTGGCGCTATCCGCGAGTTTATGAATGAAGACCAGCGAATTAGCCAAAATTGGGAAGCCATTCTTGAGGCGGGTCGTCGTAACAGTCTGTCATTTGACCAATTGGCCGGCAGCATCGATACCAACGTCGCAACGGTTTACCGGGAAAGTTTTGAAGCGCTGCGGGTGGCCAGTCCAGACTCACCGGCGCCCTCCTCCAAAACAATCGAAGCGTTGCAAACCTATGCCATTTTCCGTGCGAACACGGTCAGTGAGTTAGCCGACGGGTTGCGTACTAATGACCCGAATAAAATTCGCAACGCCTTGAAATTACTTCAAAAACCGCCGGCACCAGACATTGGAGCCAACTAGCCGATCACAACGGTCGGGGACTTTCAGAAGCATCTACGAAAGCCCCCGTACTAAAATTTTCCT
>Ga0335397_10012721_pt1 | contig 10287 bp, 11 predicted proteins | sample MAT04_FD_205740 | JGI IMG/M metagenome (GOLD analysis project Ga0335397, IMG submission 205740) | Freshwater microbial communities from Lake Fryxell liftoff mats and glacier meltwater in Antarctica - MAT-04 (spades assembly) (version 2) ...
TGTCGAAGTTGCCTCTGCAGGTGCAGTTGCTGCACACCGCCGCCAGCCCCTCGGTCGCCTACCTGTTGTTGATCATCGGGCTCGGGCTGCTGCTGTTCGAGTTCTTCACCGCCGGTGTCGGAGTGGCGGGTGTCGCCGGAGCGGGCTTCCTGATCCTCGGTGGCTACGGGGTCGCTGCGCTGCCGTTCACTCCGTGGGCGCTGGCGTTGTTGTTGTTCTCGTTCTTCGGGTTCGCGATCGACATGCAGACGGGAGTGCCGCGTCTGTGGACCATCATGTCCATGGTCGCGTTCACCATCGGGTCGGTGTTCCTGTTGACGGAGTTCCGACCGACCTGGATCGCGCTGCTCGTCGGCGTCGCAGGCATGGGTGTCGTCGTGTTCTCGGGGATGCCCGCGATGATCCGGACGCGCTTTGCCACACCGACGATCGGCCGGGAATGGATGATCGGCGAGCTGGGTGAGGTGACCACCGACGTCAGCCCCGACGGCATGGTGTTGATCCGCGGCGCCGAGTGGCGCGCAAGGACGAACCGAGCGACGCCGTCAGTGGTCGGTGAGCGCATCCGGGTCGTGGAGATCGACGGGTTGGTGCTCGAGGTCGAGCCCGAGGACGGTGGGGCCATCGATTACCGGGAGATGCGAGACCGTCGCAAGGGCGCGGCCGCCGGGGATGAGGGCGACAGCGACGGCGAGGGCGCGGGCGCGGGCGACTCCGACGATCCGAGCGGTGACGGATCTCCCGCACCCGACGACCGGGCCGAGCCGTCCTGATCCGCTGCTAACTGCAGCACGCGAACTGCTCACAATTTCTTCCCTTGTCGGGCGGCGCTCACATGCGTATGGTGCGGCCCACACCGAAACGGGGGGTCGTACCGGTGAGCGCACAACAATCACCAGAGGCATGGCAGGCAAAGGCCGCATGTCGAGGTCCACAGGCAGCGGTGTTCTTCCCACCGCCACAGTTCGAACGCAAGGCCGATCGGCTGGAGCGCGAGCGTCGAGCGAAGGCGATCTGTGCGAGCTGCGCCGTCGAACAGGATTGCCGTTCGTATTCGTTGCAGATCCGTGAACCACACGGCATCTGGGGCGGTCTGAACGAGAACGAACGACGGGCGCTCGAGGAAGCCGTCAGCTGAATCCGGTCATCGGCTGACCCCCGTCAACTGGTCGAACGGTGGCGGCTGAGAGGTGGCTCATCACCCGGTCAGATGCCGGTGACGACGCCGTCCGTCGGACCTAGCCTGAGACCATGTTCGCCGTGCTGCTCGCACTCTTCCTGGTCTTCCCGTTCATCGAACTCTGGGTCGCCACCGCCGTCGCCGGTCAGGTCGGCGGCCTCGCAACCGTGCTCCTGCTGGTCGGGATGAGCGCCTCTGGCGTGTGGGTGCTGAAGCATCGAGGGGCATCGGTCTGGCGAACGGCGAACGCTGAACTGGCCGCTGGAAGGATGCCCACGAAGCAGCTTCTCGACGGCGCGCTGGTGTTCGCGGGTGGGATGTTGTTGGTCATTCCCGGGTTCATCACCGGTGTTCTCGGTGCTGTGATGCTCCTGCCGCCGGTGCGAGCGTTGCTCCGTCCGGCGATGTTGGCCTGGATGACCTCGCGGGCAGCTCGCGCAGCCAGGTCGGGGCGGATGCGTGGGGTGTTCGTCAACACCGGCGTCGGACCCGACGGGCGGGTGCGCCAGCGCACGACGAGCTTCGGCGAGGTCATCGACTCCGAAGGATGGGATGTCGCCCCCGGCACTGCGACGCCGGAGTCGATCCACCGCACTGGTCCGCCGCCCGGAGTGATCGACGTCGACGGAACCGATTCGTCGCGCTGAGGCGATGCCGACGCCACTCCGTCGCAGTCGGCGCGCATCGCCGACCCTGGTGGTGAACAGATCGGTAGTGTCCGCCCCATGAGCACCGTGGACTTGGACCACCCCGATCCGGAGTCGATACCTGTGCGTGATGCCGCCACAGTGATGCTGTTGCGCGACTGCCCGACCGGTCTCGAGGTCTGCATGCTGCAGCGGAACCTGCAATCGGACTTCGTGGGCGGTGCGTACGTCTTCCCGGGCGGCGGGGTGGATCCCGAGGACGCCGAGGCGGATCTCGAGCCGGTCGTCGTCGGTCGAACCGACGCCGAGGCATCGCGACTGGTCGGGGTGGAACGCGCAGGCCTGGCGTTCTGGGTCGCTGCGATCCGCGAGTCGTTCGAGGAGGCGGGCGTCCTGCTCGCCGTGACCGATGACGACCGGGTGATCTCCTTCTCCGACCCCGCTGTCTCGGAACGCTTCGAGGTGCACCGCGCGGACGTCGACGGTGGCCGCCGCCGCCTCGCTGCGGTGTGCGTCGACGAGGGCCTGCGCCTGGACGTCGGCTCGATCCACTACTTCTCGAGATGGGTGACCCCGCTCGGAGCTCCACGGCGCTACGACACACGGTTCTTCGTGGCGGCGGCACCGGAGGAGCAGGTCGCCCTGCACGATGACCACGAGGTCATCGGCACCCGCTGGTTGACTCCGGCGGCGGCGCTCGCCGATCACGACGCGGGAGTCATCACGATGATCTTCCCCACGGTCAGGACGATGGTCGCGCTGGCACGGTTCGGTTCGGCCGCCGAGGTGCTGGACCACGCCGCTGCTCAGGGTGCGGTGGAACCGGTCATCCCGTTGATCGAGGACATCGGCGGCGGCATGCGCATCGTGTTGCCCGGTGACCCCGAGAACACCGGTGGCGTGTACGACGCGTTCACCGCCGAACCGCTGTAGAGCTGGACGCCCGCCTCCGCCCGGCGCCCGCAGGAGACGAACCCACGCGCGCGCCGGGGCAGGACCGCGCCCCATCGGCGGTCCTGCCCTGAGCGCTGGTTCGCCTGCTGCCTCGCGGTGCGCCTCGGCGCGGCCCGGTCAGGTGGTGTCGGGTGGTCCGGTGTCGTGGTCACAGGCCGGCCAGCTGGGGCCATGTCCGGTGGGTCCGGTGGAGGTGTCGGGGTGGGGGGTGGGTCCGGCGCGTTGGTGTTGGTGTCGTTGGGACCAGAAGGTGTCACCGGTGGGTGTGGTCCACCAGAACCATTGGTCGGTGGTGGCGTACATGGTCCATCCGGTGCGGTGTGTGACTCCGTGGTGGTAGCGGCACAGTGATGCGAGGAGCGGGACTTTGGTGGGGCCGTTGTGTTGCCAGTTCCAGATGTGGTGGGCGTCGGTCCAGGTGGCGGGGCGGTCACAGTTCGGGAAGACGCATCCTCCGTCGCGGTGGTTGAGCGCCCTGCGTTGGGCCCGTGTGACGAGGCGTTGGTCGCGTCCCATGTCGACCACGAGTCCGTGCACGCTCAGGACGACGGCCCGGAAGACGGGGTCGCACAGGAGGGTGTGGCGTTCGGTGTCACCGATACGTGTCCCGTCACTGGTGGTGACGGTGTCGGGGTCGGCGGCGTTGACGACCAACGACACCTCAGGGCGTGCCGGGGTCGACGATCCTGCGTCTTTGGCGAGTGCTTCGGAGAGGAGTTCGGCGAGTGCCATGGCCAACAGGGTGCTGTGTGGTGGCATGCGGAGATCGGGGGTGAGTTCCTGATCCGCCCGGTAGCGGTGGAACAGTTCGTCAGCTTTCGCGTTGAGTGCGTGTTCTGCGATGAGGGCGCTGTCACCGAAGAGTTGGCCGTCGATGTGGATCCCGTTGTCGAGCCCGCGACGCATCCTGAGCTTGTTGTCGCAGGGGTCGTCGCCGGGGCGGTGACCCCCATCAGCGTCCAACAAGGCAACCAACGCGGTGATTTCGCGTTTCCAGTGGTCGAAGCTCAACCGTTGGGCGGCGTCGATGAGGTTCGGGGTGACCAGGGCGACGTCATCGACGATCCTCGGGTTCGCCGCCTCGGCGAGCACCCTGGCGTGGTCGAACGTGATGAGCCCCTCCGCCAGCGCCCGGTCGACATCAGGGAGCGACACCCGGAGTTTGGTGGCGAGTTTCACCCGGGCCTTGCACGAACCCACCGGAAGTTTCGCCTCCGCAGCCAACCAGGACCCTGTGACGAGTCCGACCTGGGTGTCGGTCACCCCACGGGCATCCAGCTCGGCCAACGCATGCACCGAGACGGCGTCCAAGCGGCGACGGGCCGCTTCGACCGTTGACACCACGGCGAGCAGGTCGTCATCCGACACAGTGCCCATGTCGGCCACGGCGGCGTCGGCGAGGTCCTCGAGGACCAGTTCCAGTCCGTGACGCACCCACTCGACGGGTCCGTGCTGGCCGTGCGCTGCGTCTGAGTCATCGGCTGGTCCAGTCGCGCTGGCTGTGAACCATTTGCGGAGCTCGACCGTCAACACCGACGAACTCAGCCGGTCCCACCCCGCCACTTCAGCGCCGTCGCCGCCGGTCCCGGGCGATCCGGTGTGGTCATCGAACATATGTTCACCCTAACCAGAGGGTGTGACACTCAACCCCGGATCCGGGCCCGTGCGGGCAGATTCCTCCGAGATTCTCGAACTCGCCCACCCGCCCCGCCCACCACTTTCGTCGCTACGCGGCGCCGGGCTGACCCGTCGGTTCTCACCGCAACCACCACCCAGATCGAGGTCGGAGCCCGACGCGGCGCAGCATCGGCAAGACTTCGGCGGTGCAGCGCCGGAGCCAGGACGAGGAGATCCTGCAGGGCGGCGTGGCGAACGCCGGCGCCGTGGTGCGCATCGGGGACGAGGTGCGGCGGCCCTCCGGTGCACACACATCGACGGTCCATGAGGTGCTGCGCCACGCCAGGAGGGAGGGCTGTAGGTCCGTGCCCGAGCCGCTGGGCGTCGACGCCGAGGGCCGGGATCGTCTGCGGTTCATCCCCGGTGATGTCGCGATCCCGCCCTTCCCGGGGTGGTCGCTGACGGGGGAGTGGCTCGACTCCACCACCTTGCTGTTGCGGGAGTTCCATGACGCAACACGTCACTTCGTGGTGACGGCGGGTGCTGTGTGGAGCGACGAGCTGGCCGATCCGACCGGTAGCACCGAGGTGATCTGCCACAACGACGTGTGTCCGGAGAACGTCGTCGCACGTGGGGGAGTCGCCGTGGCGCTGCTCGACTTCGACTTCGCTGCGCCTGGCCGCCGGGTGTGGGACCTTGCCGCGTTCGCGTGCATGTGCGTCCCGCTCGACGCGCCCGAGGATGCCGCCCGGCTCGGACGGGACGGGCTCGATCAGATCGGACGGGTCGTGCGGATCGCCGATGCGTACGGCCTGACGGGAGCGCAGCGACACGAGCTCGTGCAGGCGATCGGCGAACGGATCGCCGACGGTGGTCGGTTCGTGCTGGCTCGGGTCGAGGCCGGTGAGCCCGCGTTCATCGAGATGTGGCGGGACATGGGTGGCATGGCCCGCTACGACCGTCGCCGAGCGTGGTTCGCGGACCAGCGTGACCAGATCGAGGGGGCGCTCGCCGCCACGTGAGGCGGTTCTGTCAGCGTGCGAGCTGCAGGCGGAAGGTGTCCAGGAACTCCCGGCGAGCTGCGGCCGTGCCGCTCAGCGTCGCCACGAGACGCTCACCCTGCCGGGCGCGGATCAGGTCGCCGGTGGTTGTCCGCACCACGACGTCGGCCGCGGACACGTCGGCACCGGGTTCAGCGGCATCGACCACCTGCACATTGCCGGGCGTGACCACCAGGTCCACCCGGTCCTCCTCGAGCTCGAGGCGCACCCTCATCGGCGCGCCACCGCCACGGCGCCAGGCGCTGAGCAGGGTGTTCGCTGCACGTCGCGCCGTGAAGGTCGCAGGCACGTCCTCATCGAGGTACTGCGCACCGAACCGGGACATCGCACGCAGGACCGGGCCGACCTCGCGGCCGGCCTCGGTCAGCCGGTACACCGTGCGGGCGGCCGGGGGCGGCAGCTCGACCGACTCGACCAGGCCGCCGCGCTGCAGCGAACGCAGACGCTCGGTGAGCAGGTTGGGAGCGAGGCCCGGGAGTGCAGTGCGCAGATCGGTGAATCTCTGGTCGCCGAGGAACAGCTCACGGCAGATGAGCAGCGTCCAGCGGTCACCGAGGACGTCGAGCCCGCGCGCTATCGGGCAGTACTGGCCGTACGTGCGGTCGGCCTTCTTGGTCGGGGTCATGGTCTCTCGATCCACTGTGATATAAATCCTATACCAAGCCGTACCGATTCTATCTCTGCTGATCCGAACGTCTGCTGATCCGCATCCTGGCGGATCCGAACCCTGTAGGAGGGGACATGGCGACTCCGTCACCGAGGAACCCGTGGGTCGTGCTGTTCTCGACGAGCCTGGCGGTCTTCGCCGTCTTCCTGGACACCACCATCTTGTTCGTGGCCTTCCCCTCGATCAGTGCGGACTTCTCCTCGGTCAGCACCTCCGCGTTGTCGTGGGTCCTCAACGCCTACACGATCGTGTTCGCGGCAGCCCTCATCCCGGCAGGACGTCTTGCGGATCGGATCGGCCGGCGGCGCACGTTCCTCGGGGCGGTCGTGGTCTTCACCGCCGCGTCGATCCTGTGCGGCCTCGCCCCGAACGTCGGTCTGCTCGTCGCCGCACGCATCCTGCAGGCTCTCGGAGCGGCGGCGCTCGTGCCCGCGTCGCTCGCGCTGGTCCTGCAGACCTTCCCCCGCGAGAAGATCCCGGTGGCGGTGGCGATCTGGGGAGCGGTCGGGGCAGTGGCGGGCGCCGCCGGACCCACGCTGGGCGCGCTGGTCGTCGAGAACCTCGGTTGGCGCTGGGCCTTCTTCATCAACCTGCCGGTCGGCATCGTCAGCCTGTTCATCGGCTGGCGTGTCCTGCCGGAAGGGCGTGAGGCGAACCCGGGCCGACTTCCCGACCCACTCGGTGTCGTGCTGCTGGCCTCCGGCCTCGCCCTTGCGGCGTTCGCCATCGTGCAGACCGAGTCCTGGGGCTGGGCGAGTTCCGGGTTCCTCGTCACCTTCGGTGCGGCAGTGATCCTGATCGCCGTGTTCCTGTGGCGATGCTCGACGGTGTCGAACCCACTGCTCGACCTGAGTCTGTTCGAGTCGAGATCGTTCCGTTGGGCCAACGCCGGGACGCTCGCCTTCTCGGTCGGCTTCAACGCGATGTTCCTGGGCAATGTCCTGTTCTTCACCGAGGTCTGGCGCTACAGCATCCTGCGCGCAGGCCTCGCGATCTCTGTCGGTCCGCTCATCGTGGCGGTGACCGCGCCCCTGTTCGGTCGGCTCGCCGGGCGGATCGGTCAACGTGCACTGTTGATCCCGGGCGGACTGGTCTGGGCGGCCGGAGGGGCGCTGCTCATCTCGACCGTGGAGCGCTCGCCCGCCTACCTGACGACGTATCTCCCTGCGGTAGCGCTGACCGGTCTGGGTGTGTCGCTGTGCCTGCCGCAGCTCTCCTCGGCATCCGTGCAGGGGCTGCCGCCGGATCGCTTCGGGTCCGGCTCGGCGGTCAACCAGGCGATCCGCAACCTCGGCGGCACGTTCGGTGTGGCGCTCGTCGTCGCCTTCCTGGCTGTGGAGTCACCCACCGACCCGCTGGCGGGCTTCCACAGGGTGTGGTGGCTCCTGGTGCTGAGCGGACTGAGCGTGTCGGCGCTGAGCCTGCTGTTGCCGCGGCGGGTGACTCCTCAGTCGACGGGTGCGATGGAGGCGAATGCCCGTGCACGGTCGATCCCCGCGAGCCGTTCGTCGGTCCCCGAGGAACCGACCAGCACGTAGTCGCCCGCGAACTCCGCCCGGAGCCCACCGTCCGGGTCGGTCATCCATGGCAGCACCAGCCGGCGCGGAACCCTCACGACGGTCGGTTCCTCGAAGGTGCCGAAGACCTTGTCCCACACGAGTGTGCTGACACCGTGGTTCGCCATCGGGTGACCGAAGTGGTGATGGAAGTGGTGTCGTCGCAGCCATCGCGAGTAGCGCCCGGACGGCGCACGTAGATGCGCGACGGCGTGCTGGTACTCGTAGAAGAAGTAGCCCGCCGCCCATCCCACGGCGACGCTCGCTCCGACGAGGGGCCCGCCGACCAGCCAACCCAGTGGGAACCACAGGACTGCTCCGACCAGTAGCATCCCGGCCCAGCTGAGCAGGTGGGTCGCGGAGAACGACCAGGACGAGAGCACGTGGTGTTCCAGGTGCTCGCGGCTCATCATTCCTCGCCCCTTGAGCTCGTGCATCGCGAAGCGGTGCAGCACGTACTCGGCGAGCGTCCACAGCGCCGCACCCACGGCCCCGCCGAGGATCACCGTCACCAGGACGGACACGAGGTCGACCAAGAGGTCGGGCGTGTTCATCGGGCACCTCCGCTGTTCGACCGGGCGAGGAGGGTCAGAGCGAGCTCACGCCCGGCTCCCAGGTCCGCCGATGGCGCACCCCACCCGCGTAGTAGCGCGTCGGTGACGACGACGCCGAGAGCGCTTCCCGTGGTGGGAAGTCCTGTGGTCAGCCCGTCGGCCATGAGGGCGCCGTTGAGTGCGACGATCCAGGCGAAGGTGCGCAGGAGCGACCCATCGAGCGGATCGTCGAGCGGATCGGCGTTGTCGGCGAGCGGCTCGAGAGCCCCGACCGACTCTGCTGCGGCCAGCAGGCGGCGGGGCACGTCCAGGACGACCATCGCAGTGGGCACGACACGGGCCGCGTCGGCGGTGTCCTCGGCGCCGGCGCTGACGAGGAGCTGCTGTTGCAGCCGGAACTCCCGGGGGTGCTCGTGGGGTGCGGCCAGGAAGAGCGCGGAGAACGCCCAGAGCCGCGTGAGCGCCGCGAGCCGCTCCGGGACGGGTCCGCTCCGCGCCGCGTGGTCGGCGAGCGCCTCGTTCCAGGCGGCGAGCTCTGCCTCGGCGACCGAGCCCAGGACGACCAGCGCTCGCTCCTGCAGTGCGGCCAGCAGAGCGCTGCGTGAGGCGAAGTAGGTGTACAGCGAGGCCGGGGCGTAGTCGGCCGCCTCGGCCAGGGCCGTCATCGTCACACCATCGACCCCGACGGACTCGACCAGGTCGGCGGCGAGATCCAGGAGGTGGTTGCGCCGCGCATCGCGTTTACGGGTCCGGCGGTCCGCCACGACGGCGGGAGTCGATCTGGGAACGTTTTCCGAAGGCATGTCGGAAAACGTAGATCCATCGGGTACTCCCACGCAAGGACACCTGGCCGGACGGTCGGGCGGAGCTTGCCGTCGTCCCGAAGAACTGGACATTTTCGGAGCGTCCCGCGGCACCCCCCGAGACTGCCGGTAGGAGCGTTGCCCGGCCGGTGCGGTGCGGCTCAGCTGATGGTGCGGGCGCTCCAGCGGGTGTGGAACGACTCGGCCAGCACGTGCCCTGTCGCATCGCGGATCACGCCCTTCTCGAGGGCCATCGAGTTCGAGCTGACGTCCGCCCGGAAGGCACCGGTCAGCCACTCGCCGTCGCGCAGCCTGTCGAGGGTTCGGTGCAGGTGCACCGTGTAGTCCACGCTCACGCCACCCGTCGGCGGATCGACGTGGCTGAACGGCGAGGGCGGGAACCAGTCGAGGATCATCGTCAGCCACGCCGCGTCGATCGGACGTGGCTCCAGGGGCCGGACGTGTCCGGCGACGCGGGCGAGCGGTCCGTGCGTGAACGGCAGGTGCGTGGGATCGAGCACCGCCGTGGCGTGTGCGAAGTGGCGCACACCCTCGGGTGGGTCCAGGGGGACGCACTCGGGCACCGCGGCGATGCGTTCGGGCTCGGGAGCGTCCCACTCGATTCCGTCCACCACCACCATCGTCGTGACTCGACTTGTGGCGACACCACGACCGTCCTGGGTGATGGTCGCGACGTGCGTGCTCAGCGAGCGTCCCAACCGCTCGGGCATGATGGTCAACTCGGCGGGGCCGCTGTGACCGGGGCGAAGGAAACTCGTGGTGACGGTCCGTACCGATCGACCGTCGGTCACCCGCTCCGCGGCACGTACCGCAAGTGAGGCCAGGTACCCACCGTGGGTTCCACGCAATGAGGACCACGACGGGTCCAGTTCGATGTCGAACGTGGTGGGCGTCATCGGGTCGAACCCGATGGCACCGGGCCGGGACTCCTCGCCACCTGTGAGGGGGCCGGTCCGGTGGGTCAGGTCGCCGGTGCGGTCGAACAGAGTCATGGAGGCACCGTACACAGGCAACGGTATAAAATCTATACCGAGTGACGTCTGACCAGATCCGTCAGCCGAGGGCGGGAACCGACACCCCGATGCCGCCGACGGTCTCTGCCCCGTACGTCGCGATCTCCGCGTCGAGGTCCAGAGGATGGGGGCGTGTGCCGTCCTTCGCGAGCCGGGCGCGGACCTCGTCGTCGATGCGATCAGCGGGGAGCAGCCAGGACACCTCGAACTCGAG
>Ga0335397_10012724_pt1 | contig 10286 bp, 8 predicted proteins | sample MAT04_FD_205740 | JGI IMG/M metagenome (GOLD analysis project Ga0335397, IMG submission 205740) | Freshwater microbial communities from Lake Fryxell liftoff mats and glacier meltwater in Antarctica - MAT-04 (spades assembly) (version 2) ...
GATGTCGCGCTGGAACGAGACTGCCGGCGGAGCTGCGGCATCGGCGGCGTTCGATCCGGCGTCGGCGGCCGGGGGCGCAGCGGCGTCGGGGGAGGGCAGCGCCGCGGCGTCATCCGCGCTCGCGACCACGCCCGCGTCGTTTTCCACCGGCGGATCCAGCGCGAGCACCGCCTCGTTCGAGTAGCCCGACGCGCCGTTCGCGTTCGTCGCGCGCACCCGGTACGTGTAGCGCTGCCCGGCCCGCACGTCGCTGTCGTGGTACTGGCGGATGTCGAACACCACCGACGCGATGCGCGCGAACTCGCCGCTCGACTTGCGCTCGATGTCGAAGCCCTCCTCGTCGCGCGCGTTATCCTTCCACACCAGATGGCCGCCGCCGGTGAGCGGCGTGACGACCAGCTCGGACGGGGCGGCAGGCCCGGAGGCGGGAGGCGGCTCCATGACCGTCCCGCTGCATGCGGCGAGGAAGAGGGTGAGAGCGATGGGGCGCATATCCTGGAGAGACCAGCCGACCGCGATCGGCCACATCAGTGGCAAGCGCCGTCGATGCAGGTGCTGCCTTCGGGGCATGACGCAGCCGGACAGGCGAGGGTGCAGCGCATCGCGCCGTCGCAGATCGCGTCGTCGACGCCGTCGATCCCGCAGCTCGCGTCGTCGGCGCACCCGGCCTGGGCCCCGAAGTCCTCGAGCGCGGTGCAGGAGGCATGCGGCAGCGCGCAGGCGTGGACGCCCGGCTCGACCTCCAGGCAGGCGAACGCGGCAGGGCAAGGGTGGTTCGCGTTGCAGGCCTGGCTGCAGTGCTGCTCCTGGCCGGCGGTGACGCACAGCGCGCCGGCACATTGATCGGCGGCGGAGCAGGGCGCGCAGAGGGCCCCGGCGTGGACGCTCCCGTCGCGCAGGCGGAACAGCTGCTCGGCGCGCTCGCCACCGTGGACGCAGATCAGCGCGCGGCTGGGCGCGAAGCCCGGGCTGGTGGCGAGGACGTGCCAGCACCCCTCGAACAGGCCTGCGATCTCGAAGCGCCCGTGCGCGTCGGACTCGGCCTCGAGCGGGACCTCCTCGACGCCGAGGTGGGCCGGAGCTTGCGCGGGAAAGCCGTGCTCCCAGGTCACGCGGCCGGCGATCGAGGCCTCCGGCAAGAGCGTGATCGGCGCGGTCACCGTGCGCGCCCCGAACACCTCGACGTCGGTGAGCGCCGATCCATCGGTGCCGTTGAACGCGTAGAGCCGGTGCGGTCCGCGCGCGATCCCATCGATCTGGAAGCTGCCATCGGCGGCCACCGATGCGGTCACCACCGGCGCGCCGAGGATCGACACGAACGCGCGGATGGGATCGATCGTGCCGGTGAGCCGTCCGGTGATCGAGCCGGTCGCCGAGCCTTCGAACGGCGTGTTGTCGAGGCCGCCGACACATCCGGCAAGCAACAGGCAGATCGCGTACCTCACCATCGATACCCCGTGCCAGCCGTGATCGAGAGGGCGGCGAGCGACCGCACCTCGTCGTCGAGGACCAGCGGTAAATAGTGTCCCCGGGCGCGCAGATCGATGATCCAGCGCCCGGCATCGAGCGACGCGCCGAGCTCGATCCCGGGGAGCATCGTGCCGACCGCCTGCGATTCACCGAGCGCGGCAGGGCCGACGCTGCGCAGGAGCACCAGGTACATCAGGTGCGGCCCGACCGAGAGACGCAGCGGCCCGAACGACTGCGTGAGCGCGACGCCGCCCCCAAAGGAGAGGAGCGTCAGCCGCTGATCGACCGCGCGCCCCCCGAGCATGATCGGCGCGCTCGAATGGCCGGTCGCGACGTCGATCGAAGCATCGAACGTGTCGCCGCGGCGGGAGAGCGCGACGTCCACCATGAGCAGCGGATCGCCGATGTTGCCGGCCGCGAAGCCGAGCGCGCCGACTCGCACGGCCGCGCTCCAGCGCCTCGTGGCCAGCAACGACTCGGCGGCGAAGATCGCGTTGGGGCTCAGATCGCGCGCGTCGCTGGCGATCACGCTGCCGTCCTTTGCGACCAGCGCGAGATCGTGCTCGCCAGGTTCGACCACGAATTCGCCAGGAAAAGCGCCCTTGTTCCGGCCATCGACGTACAGCGCGAGGCCCGCCAGCCGCTCCGCGTGGCCCGCGATCACCGGGCGACCGGCGCGCTCGATCGCGCCGGCGAGGATGATCGGATCGGAGCCGGTGATCGCCGCGTGCACCGTCGGGACCTGGCGTCCCTCGGTGAATGCGTAGGTCTTCTCTCGCGCCACCTCGTGCGCTTCGGTGGCGCTCACGGCGCCGTCGCCGTTCGCGTCGATACGCTCGCGCAAGGCCTCGATGAAGAAGTGGGTGTACACGTCGTTGCCCAGGCGATCGTCCTCGCGCGCGGCCTGTCCGGCGCTCGCTGCCGAGAGGACCAGGCTCGCGCTGCTCACCGACTCGATCGGGGCCGGGCCCTTCAGGCGGCCGAGCTCGGTCGCGACATCGGGCGGGAGCAACGACTTGCCGGTGCCGCTGTGGCAGGTGGCGAGGATCAGCGCCTTTCGCTCGGAAGGGAGGCGATCGAAGTGACGGATCAGCTCCGCGACGCGCACGCCGGTCTCGAGCAGCGCGTTGCTCCGCGTGTCGCGCAGGACGACGGTGGGCACGAGGCCGTCCTTGCGATCGTCGGCCAGCGTTCCGTGTGAGGAGACGTAGACCAGCACGACGTCGTCGGGGTTGGGCGCGAGGCGGGCGAGCCCGTCGATCGCCTCGATCAGCTGCGCGCGCGAGCTGGCGGTGATGACACGGGCCTCGTCGAAGCGGCCGATCTCGGGCGATTTCAGGGTGGCGGCGAGATCGCCGGCGTCCTTCTCGGCGAACGAGAGCGCCGGCCAGAAGGGGTCGTCGTAGTGGTCCACGCCGACCAGGAGCGCGATGCGACGCGCGTGGCCGCCTCCGATGACCTGCTCGATCGTCACGCCCTTCACGGGCACCAGCGGGCCCTTCTCACGCTCGCCCGGCGTCGCGCAGGAGAACAGGAGCGCAGCGAGCACCAGGCGTCTCACGGCGTGACGACCTGGGTGACGCGATCGAGCACGGCGCCACGATCGTCCTCCAGCGTGATCACCCACGTCGCGGCGTGCGTGACGAGCAGACCGAGGACGTCGTCGCCGCGGGCGATCGCGTGGCGCCCGGCTTCGAGGCACAGCGGCGCTTCGAGCAGCTTCTCGCGAGGCTCGCCGTTCTCGGATCCGAACAGGACCAGGCAGGTCGGGGCGTCGAGATCGACGCGGAAAACGAGGCTCGATTCGACCCGCAGCACGCTGAGCTTGGCGCCGGCATGCGGGCCCTTCAGGCGCTCCTCCTCGCGCTTCGGAAGGATGATGAAGGCCACGACCAGCGCGGCGATCATCGCGACGGCCGGGATCCAGGCGCGGCTCTTGGTGAGCTTCGATCGCACGCGCGCGAAGCCGAGCTCGTCGGGCGCGCTGTCCAGGTCGCCGATGAGCGCATCATCGACCAACCCATCGAGGCGATCGACGCCGGCGAGATTGGCGATCCGGACCTCGCAGATCTCGCAGTCCTCCGCGAGGTGCGCCTTCACGTCCGCGCGCTCGCCCGGCGCGAGCGACCCGTCGAGGTAGGCCGACCAGATGCTGGCGTCGAGGTGCTTCACATCTCCGCCATCAATCTGCGCTTCACCTTGGCGCGAAATCGCTCGAGTCGCATGGTGATGGTGCTCTTCCCGACCCCGAGCTTCTCCGCGATCTCCGACGCGCTGAGCTTCCCTTCGACGTAGAAGAGATGGACCGTGTCGCGCTCGGCGCCCGGCGGCAGCGCCTCGATCAGCGCACGAACCGTGGCGATGCGGTGCTCGCGGGCGCGATCGTCTTCGATGGAGATCGGCGCCTCGGGGATCTCGTCCCCGAGATCGGCGCGCTTCTTTCCCTCGGCCTTGTCCCGCGCGTTCTTTCGGATCGCGAGCGATCGCGCGATGGTCAGCACCCACGGCCTCAGCGCGTCCGGCGAGCGGAGCTGATCGAGCGAGCGCACCATCGTCACGAACGTCTCCTGCACCAGGTCCTCCACGTCGGCCGCCGAAAGGTTGCCCCACCCCGATAGCGCCCTCCGCACGGCGCCGGCGTGGGCGTCGTACAGCTCCCGCCAGGCCAGTGGATCGCCGGCCTTGGCCCGCTCGATGCGTTCCGGGTCGTCGGCCATCCGCCGGTTGGTCCTGTCCTAGAGAGACCGCGCTGTCGAGATCGGCCACATCGAATTCGAGGCGGTCAGAAATCGAAGTAGATCGCGGTCGGGCCGGCGCTGCCGTCGTCGAGGGGCTCGGCGAAGCCGCCGGCGAAGACCCTCCCGCTCGGCAGCGTGAAGATCTGCTGCGGCTTCATCCCTAGGGTCTTGGTGTGGCAGAGGCGCGGTGGGATATCGCTGCGCGCGGTCGAGACCTCGTAGATCAAGATGCCGTAGCGCGGCCCGGCGGACGCGAACCCGCCCGGTACAGCCCCGAGCCCGTAGCCATCGACCTCGACCTCTCTTCGGACGTTCCAGGTGCCGCCGGGGAAGCGCCAGGCGAGGTTCTCTTTCCCGACGATGATGCGGGGGGCGGTGACGGTCATGATGTCGATCCCGCTCTCCATGCGGATGGCGCTGCTGCGGCAGACCTGCGGCACCTCGGGGAGGACGCTCATCCACGCGATCGGCTGCACCGCGACGTCGAACGTCGACATCGGCCCGTCCGCGCGTGGGGTGGTGACGATGCCCTGCGCGTCGATCTGCAGCGCCTGGAGCACGCGGTTCGGATCGCAGACGCTCGGCTGCTCGGCGCGCGGCTCGAGGGCGTTCCATTGCCCGCTCTGCTCATCGAGTCGCATCATCGTGCCGCGCAGGAACGGATCTTCGGTGCTGTCCGGGAGGATCACGCGCGAGGTCCCGCGCCCGACGACCACGCGCTGGCCGTCGACCCGCGCCGACGCGACGCTCCAGAGCTCGAAGACCCCCAGCGCCGGATCGATCGCGGTCGGGACGATCGTGCCGTCGAGGCCGTTCACGAGATCGTAGGTCGCGGTGATCGTGCCGGTCCCCGACAGCACGATCCACGGCGTTCCTTGGTCGAGAAAGCCCAGCGGATCTTGCCGGTAAGGTCCGGTGAGCTCGCGCGTGTGCACCAGCGTCGCTTGACCGTCGTGGATGCGGAAGACCGAACGCACACTTTGCGGCATCGTCACGGTGACGCGGTCGGTGAGGCCGACCACCACGTCCTCACCCACCGGGAACGCGGTGTGGATGTCCGCTCCCACGGGGAGGCCTTCGATCGTGCGCACGCGCGGCTCGGGGAAGCACGGCGGCTCGGCGACCTCGAACGTCCCGAGCCACACGGCGACCGCCTCGCTCGTCGGCTGATCGACGCCGTCGCCATGATCGGAGACCGCGACGGGCGGAGGGAGCGGCCATCCCGCCTCGGCCAGCGCGACCCGTCCTTCGGTGTCGACCTCGATCCGCAGCGCGGTGAGCGAGGCGTCGTACGCGAGCACGCGGAAGCGTGTGTCGTTCGCGTCGACGTCGAAGTGCGCGATGGGGGCCGAGACCTTGTCGTAGGCGTGCAGCTCGATGACGGCGTCGTTCGCGCCGAGCTGCGCGATCACGTAGGACGCGTGGCTCTCGAGCTCCAGCGCGAGCTGCGGCGACGTGCAGCCGGCGGTCGCCAGAAGGGCGGAGATGATGGGTCGGGGCGCGCGCATGCCGGACTTGTCAGATTGTAGGGTCTAGCTTCGGCGAAAGCGTTGATCAAGAGATCCACCCTGCAGCGGGTATCCAGGCCGAGAGCGGGGTCGCGACTTCATGATACTGCTGGTCGCCAATGCCAGCCGGGACACGCAGCTTCTACGGCGCTCGATGGCTCCTCGTCCTCTCGGCCTTTGCGTGCGACGCGAGCTCCGGCGGGACCTGGCGGAGATATCCCGTCTTCCGCGACTTCGGCAGCTTCTCGGGCATCGACGCGCGGCGACAGCCGTACGCCTCGACGGAGGCGGGCGCTCTCGTGCTCGACGAAGCGTCCGCGAGCTGGCGGCGCGTGGCGATGCCTGGGGCTCGCGCCCGATACTTCGTCGCGCTCGACGGCCGCGAGCTCGCGAGCACCTACGGCATCTATGTCCGCGCATCGTCGCAGGCGCCCTGGTCGCTGCTGGAGGGCAGCCGCGCGCTGCTGATCGAGGCGGTGACCCAGGATAGTCGCCAGAACGTCTATGCCCAGACCAACCCCCAGCTCGCCGCGCCGGGGACCGCCAAGTCATACTATGTGCAGCTCGCCGGCGGCAGCGCCTGGACGCCGATCGCGCTCGAGACGAACGCGGTCCACGATCTGATCACCGACTTCGCCGGAAGCGTCTACGTGTCGACCGGGCTCGCCGGTGGCGCGAGGCAGCTGCGCCTCCTCGATGGCGCGACGATCCAGACCATCCCCGAGCCGACCGCCGAGACCTTCGACTTCAAGGGCGAGCGCTATCGCGTCGCGCCGGCCGCGGCCCAGCGGGTCGACAACGGAATGGGCGGCGTCGCGATTGTCAAGACGCCGTTTCTGGTGGAGCACGTGAACGCGTCGGGCGCGCTGGAGAGCTGGACGCGGTTCGACGAGGGGCAGCCGAACGCGGCGCTGCGCACGATCTTCGGGTTCGGGCGGGACGATCGCCTGTACGCAGCGATCGCCGACGACGCCGCGCTGGTCCCGGAGGGCGCCGCGTTTGGGCCCGGCGACATCGTCTCCGTCGGTCGGGGCGAGCTGACCTGGACCGTTGCGGTCCCGGCGTTCTCGGGCGAGGCGGATGGTTCGAACGCGGGTCCGAGCCGACTGGGTGAGTACGGCGGAGGCTTCGTCGCAGACGGTACGATGATCTTCGGCGCCTGTGAGTCGGGCTGCACGGGCAGTGGTAACTCATTTTCGTACGGGATCTGGCGGTTGGCGCTGGAGGGACAGCCATGAGAGTGACCTTCTGCTTCGCGCTGACGATCTGCGCCATGGCCTCGTGCTCGGAGACGCCGCCATCCGAGGGCCCGCCGCCCGTCGTCGCGCCCGACGTGCGACCGACCGACCCGCTCTCACTCGGCCTGGGGAGCCCCACCACGCTGGTCGGGGGCGGGGCGAGCTCCAGCGACCTCGCGCTGATCGTGTGGATCACCGAGGACGGCACCGTCATGCAGCGCAATGGCCTGGCAGCCCCCTCGGTCGCCGTCGCCGGGCTGGTCGACGTGAAGTCGGTCGCCATCCCCTACGCGGTCACGCAGTCCGGCGACCTCTACCGCTGGAACACGACCGATCCGAGCCAAGCGCCGATGAAGATCCTGGACGCGGTGGCCGATGTGAACGCCGACTACGGCGCCTTTGCGCTCCTGGCGGACGGTCAGGTCATGGACCTGGCGACGATGCAGCTCGTCCCCGAGGTCGCCGACGTCGTCGCCATCCGAGCGTCGGGGTTCGAGCAATTCATCATCTCGGGCGGCGGGCAGTACAGCCGAGCGCAGCGATACTATCTGCAAAAGAACGGCACGGTGCTCTTGCAAGACGTCGTCGTATATCTCTCCGGCCAGCTCCCCAACACCTCCGAGACCCATGTCTTCGCGCTGGGCGTGGCGGAGGTGACGGCGAGCGGGTTCATCCAGTCCGCCGACGGGATCGTGTACTTCGGCGAAGCGATCGTCCACGACGTGCCCGCCCGAAAGATGGCCAGCACGCCGCGTCAGGCCAGCGACATCAACGGATCCACGCTCGCTTCGAGCTACACGACCTTCGTACTGTTCGATGACGGCGCCCTGTGGGCGACGACCATCGGCAAGGTCTCCGGCGAGAACCAGCAGGGTGCGCCGGCGTTTCGCGCGAGCGCGACGCAGCTCCCGATGCGCCTCCCCGGCGACGTCGACGTCGTCGACTTCGCGGTCGTAGGACCTCGGGTCGTGGCGTTCACCCGCGACGGGTCGAGCTTCATCGACGCCGGTGACGGCACCTTCACGCCCGTCTCCTTCGAGCGCCTGCGGAGGTGAGTATCGACATTTGGGCACCGTCCGCCGAGAGTTGGTCGATGTTGCGGTACTGGGTCTTGTTCTCGATCGGATGTCTTCGCTTGTAGCGACCCCATCACCAGCGGGGCGGCCGACGCGAGCTCTGGGGACGCGCGCGCGCCTTCGCCGGACGCGCGCTCTTCTTCGGACGCACTTCCGGCGTTCGACGCGCTGCCGGGCGACGCGCGTCCAGACGCCGCGTTTGCTCTCCCGGACGGGCGCGTGGATCTCCCGGATTCGATGCCGCCGGGCGCCGACGCCGCGGTGAATTGCATCGACGAGGGCCACACGGTCGGCGACCGCTACCTCGTCGACGGCAATTGTAACTTCTGCACCTGCCTCGCTCGCGTGCACGCGCCGCACGTGCGCCGGCGCGCTCGAGGAAGGCGCGATCTTGATGGAGTCGCTCGACGAGCCGTGCGGCACCGAGACGAGCACGACCTTCACCGCCGGCTGGGTGCTCTCCCGCTTGCCCCGCCGCACGATCGACGCCCCCTTCCTCTATCAGCGCATGCGGCCGGCCGGGCAGTACCCGGAGTCTCGCCCCGACACGAACATCCACATCCGGGCCTTGAGCATCGCGGCTACGCGGTCTGCCGCCTGCCCGCCGAGCACCAGGAAGACATCGACATCGACGTCTTCGTCGAATGGCGCACCGACTGCCGTCGGCCCTGTCCGAGGTCCATCTGGCCGGCCGCGCCGAGCCCCGCACCGGCGATCAGAGTCGCGATCTGGAAGGTCTTCTTCGTTCCTCGCGTCTCCGCCATGGCGGCGAAGGCCGTCTCGGTGGGGGCGTCGAGATCGAACAGAGCGAGGGTCTCGAACAACCCATCGTCTTCGTGCATCGATACGACGTCGCTCGCGCTCGCGGCGATTCCCGCGCGCGTGGGGTAGAGCTTCTGCCAGAACAGCGCATAAGTCTGATCCAGAGAGCGCGGCGAAGAGGGGCCCAGTGACGGTCAGAGCGACGCGGCGGCCGCCAGAATCGTCAGCCGCGGTTGCTCGATCCGAACGATGCGCTCCGGCTCGTAGTAGGGCCACGCGCTGGCCAGGCCCGGCGCGACCTTGCCCGCCCGGCGCGCGGTGAGGGGCAGCGTCGTCTCGAACACCTCACCGGCCCCCAGCCGCTCGAGATAGAGCACGACTCGCCGCCCGAGGACCTCGTGCCGGGCCACCTTCGCTGCGGCGAAGCGGGTGGGATCGAGCTCGACGCCGGCGGGCAATCCGATGGTGATCGTCGGCATCCGCACCACGGCCTTGGCGGTGAGACGCACCGAGACCTGGAGTGTCTCGCCGATCGCCAGCGTGGTTCGGTCCGGCGTCACCACCAGCTCGAGGAGCCCGCTCGGATCGCGCGGCGCTTCCTCCGCCGGTACGTTTCGAGTCGCGGCGAGCTGCCAGCTCAAGCGCCCTTCGCCTTCGAGGGCGAGCTGCAGGGCGTGGTGACCCGGCGCGCTGTCGAGCGCCACGGTGCGGACGACGTCGAAGTCTTCCGGCTGGACGGCGATCGTGCCGCCCTCGGCGCCGTCCAGTCGAACCCGCACCGAGCCCTTCGCGGGCACGCTGTTCTTGGCCTCCGAATCGAGCAGCGCCGAGAGCGCCAGCGTCGTGGCCTGGGTCGATCCCCAGCCCGCGCCGGCCGAGCGCTCGGCGAGGAGGCCGGTGATGGCCTTCTGCGAGAGCGCGAGCTGGTCGTTTCCGGCGAGCATGGCGATCGCCGACAGGCCGCTGGTCTCGAGCGATGCGGTCTTGCCGCCGGCATAGGTGGCCGTGGTCATCGCCGTCGGCCACAGCGCGGCCTCGCCGTCGACGTTGGCCTTCGACGCCAGGCGAGCGCGCGAGTCGGACCGTCCGAGAGCCAGCGCGACCAGCGCCATCACGTACGGATCCTGCGCCTCGCTCTCGTGCGCACGAATCCAGGCCAAGGTCGGTGTCAGCTCTGCGCCCGCGTCGGCGCCGCCGAGGGCCCAGGCGATATAGGCGGTGACCGCCAGCGACGCGCTCTGGAGCCGACCCCACGAGTCGGCGTGGAGATAGGCCGCGTCCGGCGCGAACGATCCGTCCGGCTTTCGCTGGGCGAGCAGCCAGGCGCGCGTGCGCTTGGCGATGGCGCGATCGATCGGCATGACCGCTGCGATGCGATCGAACTCCATCACCCCGAAGGCGCTGAGCAGCTTGTTCGCCGGCGCGTCACCGAACCAGGAGAAGCCGCCGCCCTGCACCTCGTAGGATACGAGCCGCTTCCAGCCCGCGGTGAGC
>Ga0335397_10012730_pt1 | contig 10284 bp, 9 predicted proteins | sample MAT04_FD_205740 | JGI IMG/M metagenome (GOLD analysis project Ga0335397, IMG submission 205740) | Freshwater microbial communities from Lake Fryxell liftoff mats and glacier meltwater in Antarctica - MAT-04 (spades assembly) (version 2) ...
AGCGCCGTGATGAGCTGCGTCAGGCTCTGCTGGAGCGTCTGGCTGATGTTGTCGATGTCGTTCGTGACGCGGCTCAGGATGTCGCCGCGCTGGTTGGCGTCGAAGTAGCGCAGGGGCAGCCGCGCGAGCTTCAGGTCGGTCCGTCGGCGCAGCCGGTACACCGTCCGCTGCGTCACCCCGGCCATCACGTACGCCTGGCCCCACGCGAACACCGAGCCCACGACATACAGCACCACGAGCACCACCAGGATCTGCGCCAGCGCGTCGAAGTCGATGCCCTCGCCGGGCGTCAGGGTCATCCCCGACAGCATCTCGGCCTGCTGCTCCTGGCCATTCGCGCGCAGCAGATCCTCCGCCTGCGCCTGGGTCACGCCCGGGGGGAGCTGCTGGCTGACGACGCCCTCGAAGATGAGGTCCGTCGCGTCACCCAGGATCTTCGGGCCCACCACCGTGAACACCACGCTCACGATGGCGAATGCCATCACCAGCGCGATCTTCCAGCGCTCCGGGACGAGCTCGGCCGCCAGGCGCCGGAAGGACGGGCCGAAGCGCTTCGACTTCTCGGTGGGCATCATCGAGCCCATGCCCGGCGGGCCACCGCCCATCGGCCGGCCCGGCGGCGTGCCGCCGCCGGCTGCGGGGGCGCCCGCGCCGCCCGGCCGGCCCGCGCCGTGGCCCATCATGCCGCCTCCTCGCGCGTCAGCTGGGAGGAGACGATCTCCTGGTACGTCTCGTTGGTGGCGAGCAGCTCCTCGTGCGTGCCGCTACCCACGATCTGGCCGCCGTCCATGACCACGATCCGGTCCGCGTGCATCACGGTGCCCACGCGCTGGGCGACGATGACCACGGTCGCGTCCTGCGTGCGGTCGCGCAGCGCGGCGCGCAGCCGCTGGTCCGTGCGCGCGTCGAGCGCCGAGAACGAATCGTCGAACAGGTAGATCGCGGGCCGCTTGACGAGCGCCCGTGCGATGGCCAGCCGCTGGCGCTGGCCGCCGGACACATTGCCACCGCCCTGGGTGATCTCCGCGTCCAGGCCACCCTCCATGGTCGCCACGAAGTCGCGCGCCTGGGCCACCTCCAGCGCATCCCAGAGCGCGGCATCGGTGGCGTCCTCGTCGCCGAAGCGCAGGTTCCGGGCCACCGAGCCGCTGAACAGGAACGCCTTCTGGGGCACCAGGCCGACGCGCGCCCAGAGGTCACGGCGGTCCATGGCGCGCACATCGATGCCATCCAGCAGCACGCGCCCGTCCGTCACGTCGTAGAAGCGGGGCACCAGGTTGAGCAGCGTCGTCTTGCCGCTGCCCGTGCTGCCCACGATCGCGGTGACCTCACCCGGCCGGATCGCGAACGAGATGCCGCGGAGGACTGGCTCCTCGGCGCCCGGGTAGCGGAACTCCACGTTCTCGAACGTCAGCTCGCCGCGGGCCGGCGGCGGCGCGACGGGCGTGGCCGGGTCCGCCACGGACGGGGTGGTGTCCAGCACCGCGTTGATGCGCTCCGCGGACGCCGCCGCGCGCGGGATCATCACGAGCATGAACACGGCCATCATCACGGACCACAGGATCTGGAGCAGGTACGCCAGGAACGCGACCAGGTTGCCGATGGGCATCTCGCCGCTGTCCACCCGCTGGGCGCCGAACCAGATCACGGCCACCGTGGACAGGTTGAATAGCGCCATGATCGCCGGGATCGTGATCGCGAACAGCCGATTGACGCGCAGCGAGGTGGCCGTCAGGTCCACGTTCGCGTCGTCGAAGCGGCGCTCCTCGTGATCGGTACGCACGAACGCACGGATGACACGCACGCCCGAGAGCGCCTCGCGCATGACCAGGTTGATGCGGTCCACCTTGACCTGCATCACCCGGAACAGCGGCAGGGCACGGCTCATCACCAGACCGATGATCCCGGCAAGGATGGGCAGGATGATGAGCAGCAGCGCGGACAGCGGGATGTCCTGGCGCATCGCCATGATCGAGCCCCCGATGGCCATGATGGGGGCCGCGATCATCATGTTGAGCATCATCAACACCAGCATCTGGACCTGCTGGACGTCGTTCGTGTTGCGCGTGATGAGGGACGGGGTCCCGAAGCGGTTGACCTCCTGCTGCGCGAACCCCTCGACTGCCCGGAAGATCGACGAGCGCAGGTCCCGCCCGAAGCCCATCGCGACGCGTGAGCCGTAATACACGGCGATGATGCTGGTCACGGCCAGGACCGCGGTCACCACCAGCATCACGACACCCGTGGCCAGGATGAGGTGCGTGTTTCCCTTCGCGACGCCGTCGTTGATGATGTCCGCGTTGAGGTCTGGCAGGTACAGGTTCGCCAGCGACTGGACGGTCTGGAGGACGACCACGATCACCAGCCACGCCTGATAGGGACGCAGGTACCGGACCAGCAGGCCGCTCATGACCCGGGCTCTGATGGGACGACCGGGGCGGTCGGGTGGGTCGGGGCGGTCGGTGGGCGAGCGGGCTCCCCCTGGCGCTCGAGCATCGCGGTCAACAGGCCGTGGAGGCTCCGGAGCTCATCGGGGTCCAGCAGCACGAGTGCCCCGCGCAGGGTGGCAGCACGCTCACCCGCGATCTCCGCCACCAGGTCCTCGCCGCCCTTCGTGAGGCGGCACTCCACGATGCGCCGGTCATCGTCGCGGCGTTCGCGAGCCACCAGATCGTGCCGCTCGACGCGCTCCACGAGCGCCGTGGCGGACTGGAGCGAGCAGGCTGCCAGGCGCGCGATCTCGCCCATCGACGCGGGGCCCTCGTGGCGCAGGTGGAACAGCAGCCGCAGTTGGCCCATCGTGAGGTCCACCGCGGGCACGGACGGCGGCCGGCCATGTGGCCGCAGCAACCCGAAATACGCGTGCACGACCTGATCGATCGCGTCCGGATGCGGCTGGTTTGCTTCGTCCACGCGTGGATAGTACACGCCGACCCGAAGTATCGTCGTAGGACGCCGGCGGCGGGCGGGGCGGGGCGCGGCGGGCGGTGGCGGAGCGGTGGCAGCGTACGCCCGGACACCCGCGAGCATCAGGAATCGGTGAGGCCGTTGAGGAGTGACCCCCGACGGCCTCGTCGTCCGGCGGACCCGCGTCAGCCGACGGGGGCGGGCATCCAGGCGGCCCACGTGTCGGGATTCTCGGCGACCCACTTGGAAGCGGCGTCCTCCTCCGACATCCCGTCGACCTCGATGTAGCCGGAGACCGTGCTCTGGTCCAGGTTCGACCAGCTGAAGTTCTTGATCAGGTCCGCCGCCGGTCCGCCGGTCTCGGCGAAGGACGTGGAGATCGCCTTGTACAGCTGGTAGTCGGGGTAGTCGCAGGCCACCGCCTCGGCGTCCCCATCGCACCCTTCCGTCCACGCCGGCAGGTTGACGCGCACCAGCGGCTCCTCCAGGAGCGGGCTCTGCGACCACGCCCACTGGGGGTTGTAGAAGTAGGCGAGCAGCGGCGTCCGCTGGGTGGTGGCCTGCTTGAAGGACTCGATCAAGGCCGCCTCAGACCCGCCCGCAACGACCACGAAGTCGAGGCTCAGGTTCCGGATCAACGCCTCGTCGTTGGACACGTAGGACGGGTCACCCAGCAGGAACTGGCCCTTGTCGCCCGACTCGGACGTCCGGAACAGGTCGGCGAGGCCGTTCAGACTCTCCCAGTCGGTGATGTCCGGGTACTCCTCCGCAATCCACCCGGGCACGTACCAGCCGATGGTACCGACGACACCCATGGGCCCGGCGTCCTGCGCCACGACCAGGGAGTCCACGTAGAGCGCCTTGTCCTCCGCGTGGCCCCAGACCTCCAGGATGGCGTCGACCTCTCCCGTCTCGAAGCCCTGCCAGTCGATGCCCTCGTTGAGCAGCTTCTTCTCCACCGTGTAGCCCAGCTCGGTCTCGAGCAGGTGAGCCACGACGGCGGCATTCGCCGACGACCCGACCCACGGGTTGACGGCGATCCGGACCGTCCCGGCATCCTGGGCAGCACCGCCACTGACGGTCGCGGCCATCAGTCCGGCCGCCACCACGACGGCGATCCCCCAGCGCTTCTGGTCGCGCATCGGTACCCTCCTCCACTGTGGTCGCTGGCCCCCCGACAGGCGACCGGTCCGGCGTTCCTAGGTCGCGTATCTTCGCCGCGGCAGCGGCGGCTGTCACCCCCCGATTCAGGCCCGCGACGGCTTTCGGCGGCCTTTGGCCCCGGCCGCCTGCGTGATCCGGTCGAGCATCACGCCCAGGAGCACGATCGCGATGCCCGCGGCGAGGCCCTTGCCGAAGTCCGAGCGCTGCGAGAACCCGGACACCACGTCGAAGCCCAGCGCGCCGCCACCGACCAGCCCGCCCACGACCACCATCGCCAGCACGAGCACGATCCCCTGGTTAACCGCCAGCAACAGCGACGCACGCGCCATCGGGAGCTGTACCTTCCACAGCAGCTGGCGCGACGTGGTTCCCGTGGACATTGCGGCCTCCACCGTTCCCGCGGGCACCCCCCGCAACCCGTCCTCCACGAGCCGGATGACCGACGGGATGGCGTAGATGCATGCCGCCACGATGGCCGTGAACCGCGTGGGGCCGAACAGTGCGAGCGCCGGCAACAGATACACGAATGCGGGCATCGTCTGGGCGGCATCCAGGAACGGCCGCTGCGCCGCGGCGTAGCGTGGCCATCGGGCGGCCGCGATGCCCAGCAGCACGCCCGCCGCGAGCGTCAGGGCGGTGGCCACGAGCGTCGTCGCGAGCGTGATCATGCCGTGATTCCAGAGCCCCAGCCAGGCGAGCGCGACGAGGCAACCGCCGGCGATGGCCGCCGCGCGCGCCCCGGAGACGAGCAACGCCAGCCCCGCGACCGCCGCGGCCACCAGCCACCACGGCGAGGTCGTGAACAGGTCCTGGAGGGGGTTGATGAGGGCATACGTGACCGCATCCTTGAGGCCGGAGGTGAACGGGAAGAACGTGACCTTGATCCAGTCGGAGACCGCGTTGACGGGCGGCGCGACGGAGAAACGGAGCTCCTCGGGGAAGTCGGAGCCCGCGGACAGCAGCACGGAGACCGCCACGCCCGCGACCCCCACGACGGCCGCCCCGAGCACCAGGCGCCGGCGCGACGTGGCCTCCGGCGCCCTCCCGTCGCGCTGCTCCCGCTCCGCGCGTTCGGAGGCGTTGGAGGTCAGTCGATCCAGCACGACGGCCATGAGCACGATCGCGATTCCGGCCTGGAACGCCTCCCCCACATCCACGGACTGGAGCGCGGATACGATGCTCGCCCCCAGGCCCGGTGCGCTGATGAGCGCCGTGATGACCACCATGGCCAGCGCCATCATCATCGTCTGGTTCACGGCGAGGACCAGGGTCCGGCGGGCCATCGGCAGCTGCACCTTGCGCAGCACCTGCCAGCGCGTCGCGCCCAGGGACTCAGCGGCCTCCACCGTCGCGGGCGCCACGCCCCGGATGCCCAGGGCCGTGATCCGGATCGTCGTCGGTACGGCGTAGATCATCGTCGCGATCGCGGCGCTCGCCGGGCCGATGAGGAACAGCAGCACGAGCGGCGCCAGGTAGGCGAACGTGGGCATGATCTGCATCACGTCCAGCACCGGGTTCAGAGCCCGCTGCACGCGATCGGAGCGGCCAGCCCAGATGCCCATCGGGAAGCCCACTGCGAGCGACAGCGCCACCGCGGCGAGCGTCAGGGCGAGCGTGTCCATGCTCTCCTGCCACAGCCCCAGGACGCCGAACGCGAGGTAGACGCCCAGCGTCAGCAGCCCGATGCGCAGGCCGCACCACGCCAGGGCGAGCATCGTCGCGACCGTGGTCACGCCGAACCAACCGATGATCGCGAGCACGTCACGGAACAGGTTCACCAGGCCGCCGATGGGCACCCGAACCATGTCCGCAAGGAACACCAGGACCGGGCTCGTGCGCCGGCTCATGTCCACGCTCAGGCGCAGGTCCGTGAGCGACCCGAACCCCCAGTGCGTCTCATCGTGGGGCAACGTGTCCGTGTCCCGGAACAGCCAGTGGAGGACGGCTGCGAGAACGATGAGGCCGACGATCCAGGCCCGCCGGGGCACTCTGGCGACGGTCGGGCGGACGGCCGACGCCACGGTCACCGACATCAGCCGACTCCCGGCTCCATGCCCGCGATCACGCCCAGGATCCGACCCCGGTCCACGAGCCCCACGACCTGGTCGTCCTCGGTCACGCGGATGGGTGCCTCGCTCGTGGACGCCGCGCCGATGGCGTCCCGGATGATGGTCGTCACCGGGAACGCCGGTCCGTCACCGGGATCCTCGCCCGGATCCAGCGGCCGCATCACCCAGCGCAGCGTGAGCACGTGGGAGCGCGGCACATCCCGCACGAAGTCGGCCACGTACTCGTCCGCGGGAGCGCCCACGATCTCATCCGGCGCGCCCCGCTGGACCACCGCGCCGTCGCGCATGATCAGGATGTGGTCGCCCAGCCGCAGCGCCTCCGCGAGGTCATGGGTGATGAACAGCATGGTCTTGCCCATCACCCGGTGGAGCCGGATGACCTCGTTCTGCATCTCGCGGCGGATGAGCGGATCGAGCGCGCTGAAGGGCTCGTCGAACAGCATCACCTCCGGGTCCACCGCGAGCGCGCGTGCCAGGCCCACGCGCTGCTGCATGCCCCCGGAAAGCTGGTCGGGATAGCTCTCGGCCACCCCGGACAGGCCCACCAGGTCGAGCATCTCCCGGGCGCGGGCCAACCGCTGCGCCCGCGGATCGCCCCGGATCTCCAGCCCGAAGCCCACGTTGTCGATGACCCGTCGGTGCGGCAGCAGCCCGAAATGCTGGAAGACCATCGAGATCCGGTGGCGACGGATCTCCCGCAACGTCCGTTCGTCGGCGGCCCGGATGTCCTCGCCATCCAGCAGCACCTGCCCGAAGGTGGGCTCCACGAGGCGCGTCAGGCATCGCACCAGGGTCGACTTGCCGCTGCCGGAGAGACCCATGACGACGAACACCTCGCCCGGGCGCACCTCGAACGACACGTCGCGGACGGCGATCGTGGACCCGGTGCGAGCGCGGAAGGCGGAGCTCGTCTCCTCGACCGGCGGCGCGCCCAGACGGGGCTCCTCCGCTCCGAACACCTTCCACAGCCCGCGCACGTCGATCGTGGGCTGCACCATGGTGCGGCAGTGTAGCGAGCGGCTACAAGCCGAGGTGGAGACGGAGCGCCTCGTCAAGCTCCGCCATGACGTCCGGCGGCAGGCTGCCGATGTGGTCGCCGAGGCGCTCGACCGCGATGGCACGCACCTGCTCGGCCTGTGCCTTCGACGTGACGCGAAGGCCGGTGTCTGTGGCCGTGAGCAGGACCTGGAACGGCTGGATGCGACGGATCGATGAGGTCACCGGGACCGCGGCCACGAGTCCACGGCCCAACCGGGTCGCCATGGCATTCGCCCCATCGTTGCTGACGATCACGACGGGACGACGCTTGTCCGCCTCGGAACCGCGCACGGGCTCGAGATCGGCCCAGATGACGTCACCGCGGAGCATCGTCTCTCACCCCATCGGCGATCGTGACCTCCCAGAGCGCGGCTTCCCCGGATGCCTCCCATTCTGCCCACGCCTCCGCATAGGCGGGGCCGAGCTCGGCGGTTCGCAGCAGGCGGATGGCCCGCTGGAGCACGGCCGATCGCGACAGGTTTCCCTTGCGCTCGGCATAGGTGTCCAGGAACGAAACGTCCTCCTCGGGCAGGCTCACGCTCAGCTTCATCAAGCGATACTACCCCAGGTAGGACGGTTGGTCACACCCGGTGTGTGCCCCGCTGGGATCAGGGCCCCGACGACGTTCGTCAGTCGTCGCCGTAGCAGGTGGGACCGCCCACCTGGGGGTCGCCATCGTCCTGGAGGGTGAACGTCGCCACCTCATCCGCACGACCCGACGGCCAGCGCAGTCGTTGCACCACGCGCCAGCGCAGGTGGTCCGGACCGTCTCCGCCCAACGGCAGCGTCACCGCCGGGAACACGGCATCCGCTCCTTCTGGGCATCCTTCGCGACCGGATCGGACGTCGACCAGGTGGACCAGGTGGGGTCGGCGCCCAGGTCATCCGTGTACTGCACCAGCAGCGTGCGGCGGATGCGCTGGGTTGCGGCGACCGCGAAGGCGATGGCGGGGCGTACCCGCATGACCTCCAACGGATAGGGGGGCGCGTCCCCGTAGCGGCAGGTGAGGCCGGGCGCGGGGGCCGGGCCGCCAGGTCGCCGGGCCGCGCCGGGCCGCGCCGGGCCGGGCCGGGCCGGGCCGGGCCGGGCCGAGGGCGCCGCGCCGGGCGGCCGGGTATGCCCCGAGCGGCATGGCCACAGGCAGGGCCCCATCGTCCGCTTCCACGTCGAGCACCCCGTGACACGGATCACCGTCGGCTGCCGTCCCGGCACCGGTACGATAGATGCGGTGTCGACGGCCACGTTCGGTCGCGACCGGAGGAGTGCGAGGGAGCCATGACCGCAGTCGAGATGCCGTCGTTCGTCCGGCAGGACGGCCGGGACAAGGTCACCGGGAGCGCCCGCTACTCCGCGGACGTGACCCTCACCGGCCAGCTCCACGGGGCGTTCCGGTTCGCGGGCGTCTCCCACGCCCTCATCAAGCGCATCGACACCACGAAGGCGAGGGCGCTCCCCGGCGTGGTCGCGGTCATCACCCAGGCGGACGTGCCCGCGGAGCGCTACGGCGGCTTCGTCCAGGACCGGACCCTGTTCGCGAGCGACCGCGTCCGCTGGGAGGGCGAGCCGATCGCCGCGGTCGCCGCCACCACCGCTGCCATCGCGCGCCAGGCCGCGGCGCTCATCGAGGTGGACCTCGAGCCGCTGCCCGCGATCGTGGACCTGGAGGCGGCCATCGCGCTGGGCGCGGCGCTCATCCATCCCGATTGGGCGAGCTACACCGCAGACGAGAACATCGACCGCGCGGGCAACATCGGCAGCCGCTCCACGGTCGTCAAGGGAGACGCGGCAGCGGCGCTGGCGCGCGCCCCCCACGTCATCAAGGAGCGTTACCTCACGGACGGATCGCACGCGGTGCCCATCGAGCCGCGCAGCGTGCTCGCGGAGTGGCACGGGGACCAGGTCACCATCCACAGCTCCACCCAGGTGCCGTTCGCGGCGCGCTCGCACGTAGCGGGCACCCTGGGCATCCCCGAGAACCGGGTGCGCATCATCGTGCCCATCCTTGGCGGCGGCTTCGGCGGCAAGTGTGAGGGCCACATCGAGCCGCAGGTCGCCGCGCTCGCCCGGGCCGCGCACCGGCCGGTGCGCGTCGTGTACGACCGTCGCGCGGAGATGATCAGCTCGGACCACCGCCGCGAGCGGATGGTCATCGACCTGGAGACCGGCGTCGCGGACGACGGCACGCTGCTCGCCCGGCGCGCGCGGGTGCTCGTGGACAACGGTGCCTACTGCCAGGACGCGCCGTACCTGACCCAGATGGCCGCGATGTTCGCGGTCGGCCCGTACCGCATCCCGGCGGTCGAGGTGGAAGGCCTGGTCGCCTACACCAACACCCAGCCGACGGGCTCCGTGCGCGGGCCCACGGCGCCCCAGGTCTGCTGGGCGCTGGAGCAGCACCTCGACGTGGTCGCGGCGACCATCGGCATGGACCCCGTCGCGTTCCGCCGCAAGAACATCATCGTGGAAGGCGATGAGGGCCCCACGCGCCAGATCTTCGAGGCCAACGGCGCCAAGGCGAGCCTGGAGAAGGCGGCCGAGATGATCGGCTGGGGCAGGGAGCTGCCGCCCGACGAGGGCATCGGCATCGCCTGCGGTTGGTGGCCCAACTTCCCGATGGCCTCCGGCGCGTACGTGAAGCTCAACAAGGACGGTTCGGGCACCATCATCACCGGGGCACAGGAATGCGGCACGGGCGCCGTGATGGCGCTGCCGATCCTCGCGGGCGAGGTGCTGGGCATGCCGCCGGAGGACTTCCGGATCCTGTACCAGGACACGGACGCAGGCCCCCAGGACGGTGGCGCGTCCGGCTCCCAGACCACGTTCAACAACGGGCGCGCCGTGGTCGCCGCCGCGAACGAGATCCGGCAGCAGCTGCTGGACCTCGCCGCCGAGCGACTGGAGATCGCGCAGGCCGACCTGGAGCTGGTGGACAGCAGCGTGCGCGTGAAAGGCTCGCCCGATCGGTCGGTGTCCATCGCGGACCTGGCCGCCGACGCCTACGACGGTGAGCTGCTCCTGGGCCGTGGCTCCGGGGAGCCGCCACCGACCCCCGCGTCGGATTCGGCGGGCTGCGTGGGCCGGCTGGGCGCGGAGTCGTTCGCGGCA
>Ga0335397_10012731_pt1 | contig 10283 bp, 14 predicted proteins | sample MAT04_FD_205740 | JGI IMG/M metagenome (GOLD analysis project Ga0335397, IMG submission 205740) | Freshwater microbial communities from Lake Fryxell liftoff mats and glacier meltwater in Antarctica - MAT-04 (spades assembly) (version 2) ...
CCACGTCAGTCAGAAAAGCGCGCTTCACGCCGTCGGAAAATTCCGAAAAGTGGGTGTCCCATGTTGTTGTCCCATGTTGTTGCTTTCGCGGCGGAAGATGGCCAGCGCCCAGAAATGCGGCGGCGTACATACGAAGATGACCGCGTAGCCGATCAGCGAAGCGAAGGTAAGCGCGGCGGTGAGCGGATTCACCAGCGCAATCAGGATGGTCATCAACAGCGCGCCCAGGAGCACCGCGAACACCAGCACCTGCACTGGCTGCAGCGGCCCGGTCGCCAGCGGGCGGTTGGCGGTGCGCACCATCAGTCAGTGGGACGATTCTTCGCCGACCGCCCGGTCGTCGACAGGCATAGCGGGGCGTTCTGTCCCGCCCCGCTCCACACCAGTTCGCTGAAATGCCTGCTCGGCGAGTTCATGCAGCGCGCCTTCGGCGCCGGACCGGTTCGTCAGCAGGACGATGCCGTAATCCAGGTCAGGACGGATCTCCACATAACTGCTCGCCCCGAACGTTCCGCCCGAAGTGCGAAGGACGCGTCCGCTGTCTGCGGACGTTGAAATCCGCCAGTTGAAACCGACTGCGGCGTGATCCTCACCCCCGGTTGCCTGCTGGCTAAGTCGCACCGCATCGTCGGCCGCCCCAAGCTGGGCCAGGACGAACCGGGCCATGTCCGCGCTGCTGTAACGCAGCCCTCCAGCCGAGAGAATGTATCGGCCACCAAGCGCCGGCATGGCGAGGTGGCTGCTATTGTATCCGGGCGCCAAGTCGAGGGCGCGGTCCTCCCCCGTTCCCAGGCCCATGCCGTAGGGGGCTTCGATGTAGCGGGAGACGAGGTTCTCGTAAGGCTCGTCATAGACGGTCTCGAGAATGATCCCGAGCAGGGTCGCGGCGACATTCGAATGGCGCGAGGCGGCTCCGGGTCGATCAAGCAGTTCCGCCGTTCGGAGATCGATCAGAAGGTCGGCGTTAGAATAGGTCGTCCACCGGTCCGAAATCAGGAACGGGGTACGGTCCATTCCTCCTTCTTCGATAAATGGCGCCAGATCCGGAATGTTGTCAGGGAGGCCCGATGTCATTTCGGCCAAATGCACCAAGCGAACCGGCGACCCCTCAAATTCAAGGTTTGGATATTCGCCGTGAAGGTATCGGCGGATGTCGTCCTGAAGGTTGACGCGTCCGTCGGTTACGGCGTGAGCGAGCAGCAGCGAGGTGAAGACCTTGGTGATCGAGCCGATCTCATAAACCGTGGTCTCGGTCGGACGTTGAACGGTGGTGCGCGACACCGTTCCGAAGTTGAGGAACGAGATATCGCCATTCTCGATGACCGCGATGGACAAACCATCCGCCTTGCCGGCGGTGATGAAGGCTTCACCAAGACGTTGCAGCGCCTGGTCTTGTGAGACCTTGGCTTCAAAAGCCGGCATGGATCCCGCCACCGTGGAGCAGGCTACAACCATCCCCACAACCATAATGGCCACAAGACTATATTTCCGCGCGATCAGCTTTGATGACATCATGATTAGGTATAGGTGGAAACTAAGGGGACGACCAACCTGCGGATCGGCAAGCCGGCTATGGCGTATGGCGTAGGACCGGCGATACGGCAACGGTAAGTACACAGACCGACCTGGAGAGCCTGACTAACTGTTCGGCGCCATCAGATGCAGCGGCTGATACCCGCCGCATTGGAAAAGCCGATGAATGAATGAGGCCTCCGCGTGCGGTTTTTACCCTGGTCCGGACGAGAGTCACGGCGTCCAACAAGACCGTCCCAGAATTCGAGTCATGTGTGTCTGGTAACACCAGATATCATGTCTGGTGAAGAATACTTATCTGCTTCCGGCTTTTCATCAATGACTGATGGCGGGGGTGGAGGACCACGGGATGCTTTTGGTTTGCCAGCCGCACGCGCCGTCACAGCCACCGGCCTCAGGAACAAGGATTCCCGTGTCGGCTATGGTTTGGAAACCGACACTTAGGGCCAAGGGCTTTCGGCCAGAACCGGGCACCTGGAAATCGATCCAACAGCCCGAAAGCTGCCAGTCACGACCGGCCGAAAAGGGTCGAGAAGCGCCTGTCGCAATTATCTCCCCGGGGCCGAAATCCATCTTTGAAGTATAGGCAATTCAAACGCCCTTTTTAAACAGTCTGGCGAGTAGGCGGTGGTCGCGCAAGCGCCAGTTTGGGCGCAGATCGGATGTTCGTGAGTGGAATTTCGGCATCGCGGGGGCGCGCCGCCTCGCTGTCGGTGGCAATTTCTCGCCGATTCCCGACAGCGGGCCGAGCACGGCCCTGCGGGTTCCTTGCCGCTTCGTGTGATCTTACTGGTTTCGCCTTCGGCGTCGCGGCCGGCGGGGTGTCACGCGGCCACAGCCGGCGGTGCGCGCGGGGCGGGGCGGTAGTGCGCTTTCTCCAGCGCGCCGTGCTTTTCGAAGTGGGCGAGGATGGCGCGGATGGCGGTGGGTTCTTCGATGCTGGCCACGATCCGTAGCGTGCCGCCACAGTGGCCGCACGTGCTCACGTCGATGTTGACCAAATCGCCTGGAGCGATTTGGAACAGCCGAAAGGCTGGCCCGAAGGGCGGAGGGCAGGATGCCCGGAGTAACACGCGCTTGAGGCGCTGTGCTTAAGGTCATCGCACGCCGGCGCTCAATGGGAGTGCGATGGTCTGCGCTCGCCTCGGTCGATTCCGCGTTGGTGGGGGGACGTTTGCCGCGCCCCGATGGCGTCAGCTGCGCGCGCAACTTCGCGTTTGCGCGGCCTCATCGCCGCCTATCGGCGTTTGTCCCGTGCACGGGTAGGACATCGGCGCGGCGCAGCGTAGGAAATCGCCTACCTGTTGCTTTTGCCCGAGACCCCGCTCTCCGGAGCAATGCCATTAACTTAAGCCGTCTGCTTGTAAGCCATTGGATATCGTGTTGATTTGCCTCTAGTGTGTTTGCGTTTGTAGCTTCTTCCTGGGCGATGTGCGTTGGTGTTTGAGACGATTCGGGCGATCAGGGGTTGCAGCGTTTGCAAGGTTGGTCGGAGCAAGAATGCGACGAGTGCGAACGGATCGGCGGCTCGCGGCGCATCAGCACGGCGTCAGTCGGGTCGGAGTAGGCAACGGTGCGCTTGGACCTTACCTGCGTGACGTTAACCCGAACATTTCATGAGGTCGCGGGAAAACACCCCGAAGCCGTTGATCCAACAAGAAAGCCTGACGGATGCCTGGAATGACAGACTGTCCGCTGTGTTTTCCCGCTGGCACGGTGCTCACTGGGTCTTTGCGGCCATCGCTGCGTCGTTCGCTCGCTTCACGAGACGCCTTCGCATTCGCTCGGTCGTCGCACCCAATGGGCCCGCCATTGGGGGTCCGGCCCCTGCCGGGGCGTTCGCTTCGGTCAGACGAGTCCACTGGACTCGTCAAAGCGACCGAGCTTACCCTCACGCCTTGCGCTGACCGCAAATCCGCTGCGCGATCATCCGCGCCCCCTCATGAAAAGTTCGGGTTAACTCCGTGACGCTTCCTACCGACCCTGCTGCCCGCCGTCGGCGACGTGAACCTGCGCGGCACGCGGCGCGAGCAGCGCTGCCCCGCCCCGCCCCGCGAGGGAACCTGCAGGCGTCGCGCTTCGGCACCGCGCCAGCAAATCGAGCTCTGGCGCGTACACCACGCTCGACACGTCGAACAAACCCATGACCGAGTGAAACACGTTGTCGTGCGTCAGCGACTGACGGCTTTCCTGCCGCAGGCAGGCCTGATCGACGACCATGCTCGAAGTCAGTGCATCCGATGTCCAAAGCGCCATCGGCACCTTCAGCTGCTCGCTAGGCGCCAGTGAATACGGCAGACCGTGCAGGTACAGCCCGCGCTCGCCAAGCGACTCGCCGTGGTCGGACACGTATAGCAGCGCCGCATCATAGGTCGACTGCCGGTCGAGCATGCCGATCAACTCGGCCAGAAGATGGTCGGTGTAGCCAATGGCGTTGTCGTAACTGTTGCCAATCTCCTCCATGCTGCAGGCGCTGAGATCGGCCTTTTCGCAGGTCGGAACGAAGCGCCTGAAGGCCGCCGGGTAGCGCCGCGAATAGCTCGGACCGTGATTGCCCAGCGGATGCAGCACGATGATCTGATCGCTAACCGCATCGACCGCGCCCTCTCCGCTTGCGAGAAATCCACGAACGCGATCCACCAGCACCTGATCCAGGCACACCTCGCCGTCACACAGGGCCGGATCTTCATCGCCCCGAATGCTCTCGAACGCCAGCCCGGTGCATACGCCTTTGCAGCCGGTCTGATTGTCGAGCCACAGCGACTGCACGCCGACCCGGTCGAGCAAATGTAGCAGCGAATCCTGGCCACGGATGGTCGACTCGCGGTACTCGCGGCGGCCGACGGGAGCAAACAGGCAGGGAACCGACACCTCAGTATTGCTGCCGCAGGCCGACACGTCCGGAAAGTTGACCAGATCGATGTTGGCCAGCTCGGGAGTGGTCTGGCGCGAATAGCCGTTCAGACCCCAGTTGGCGGCTCGCACCGTCTCGCCCACCATCAACAGCAGCAGTCGCGGCCGGCGCTCCGCCCGGCCATGCTGGACCGCGTCAAGACCGATCGCCAGACGCGGCTGCTGTGCCTGTTTGAACTGGCTCGCGCCCACCCGCCACGTGCCGACAATCAGGTTGGCCGGCGTCACCAGATAGCGCAGCTGCGGCTCGTTGCGCATCAGCGAAGAAAGCTGCGGATACACGGACAGGATGCCGCTCAGCGCGACTGCGAACGCCAGCACCAGACCCACCGTCCGCCGAAAAACGCCGCGCAGCCAGGGCCGAGGACGCACTCGAACGAAGAGCAACAGGAGCAGCGCCGGGACCGACAGGCCGACCACCGCCAGCACCGACGAAGGTGTCAGCAGTTCGAAGGCTTCCTTTGACTGCGTGTGCATCACGTTGCGCAGCATGTCGGCATCGAGGTACACGGAGTAGCGGCTCATGTAGAACCACGCTGACGCGCTCAACAACCAGATCACCGCCAGCCATATTTTGATGGTGCGTGCGGTGCACACCAGAGCCAGCAGCAGAAAGTGAATGCACGCAATGCTGGCGCCGGTGGCCAGCACGAACCAGCCGGTGCGTAGAGACAGCGCGCTGCGCCCGAGCAGGGCCTGCTCCCAGAACATCGAGTTGAAGCACACGGTGAGCGCGACCGCGAAGAGCAGAATCAGGGTTTCCTGATTGAGCTCCGGGCGGTACCAGGCGGCGCGATCATTGACCGCGGTTCGCAGTGTCGTCATCGAGACGATTGCCTCAGCATCGGCGTCAGCGCGAGCGCAACAAACCAGCAGATCGCTGCCGTCCACAAGTCATGCGAAAGAAAATGTGCACCGCGCAGCTGTTGGGCGAAGCCCAAAGTTACTCCCGCCAGCAGGGCTCCAAGTAACAGCAGTCGCTGACGCCTGCGCGACAGGCCGGCCGCCGCCGCTGCGAAATACAGCGCCACCCACGCGTAGCCGGCGCTGGCATGCCCGGCAGGAAAACAGTGGCCGTCGGCAACGTTCGGCGGTCGGCGCTCGAACACCGCCAGCGAAACCTTGTCGCCGCCAAACGCCTGCATATCCCAAGGACAGTCATAGGTCATCGCGCGCTTGCCCAGCGCGACCACCGCAGTGGAAAGCAAAACCGCCAGCGCCAGATAGAGCAGCGGCCGGGTCGAGCGACGCAACTCAACGCGCGTCCTCGATCGCCACGCCAGCACAAAAACGATCAAAAAACCCAGCTGACTGAGGGCCCGTCCGCCCTGGTGCAATACGGTCTCGGTCCAGATTGAGTTCTTCAGCAGCCACTGCTCGCCCTGCCAGCGCCAGAGCCATCCGGCCACTTCGAAATCAAGATCCCAGGCAATCAGCGGGACGCTGAGCAGCAAAAGCCCCAGCAGCGGCGCGGCGAGCTGAGTCCGCCAATCGAAAGCGAGCGCCGATGCCTGCTGCGCAGCCGTCTCGGGGCGCGCCTCCGGCGCCTGTAAGAGCGCTGCGGAAAGATGGGTTGCCTGACTCATGCCGCTAGTTTGCGGACAGTCTTGTACTGGGGTCGGAGAAATGTAAGTTTCGCGTTCGCTCGCGGCCCGTCGATTCCCGATCGGCGCCGAACCCATTTTCCAGCGGCTGAGCCGGAACTATTTTCTAACATGGCTACGACTAGACTCCGACACGTCGACTCGCACTGTAGCCATTCGCACCTGCAGACACCTCCTCCTGATGATCGCCCTCGAAGATGCATCGACCGTACGAGAAGCGCGAGATGAATCCAGTAACAGAAAGGGTGCATCGCCCATATACCCACCGATACCGCAACGCCTTCGGAAGTCAGCCGGGGAACCACCGCGAACCGGGTTCAAGATTCGACAGGAATGGCAGGTGGTGACGAGAGCCGATCCAAGGGACCCAGCGAGCTGGCCAACATCCGCCAGCTTCAGAACTCCATCCGGGCTGATGGCGATCAGCTCCCTGATTTTACTTTGCAGCGCATTCGCGTGTTGGTCCGACAACGCGCTTGCAGGCCCCTCGGCTGAGCCGGTGACCGGGTCGGGCTTGCCGGCCGACGGCCTGTCGCTTGAGCGCTCTGGCGCGATCATTGGGCGCATCGAAATAGACCACAACGATATCTTCAATCTCGATGATCCTGAAGAAAACAATGCGAAGTATAGGTAAGTCTGCGCGGTAGCCGGAGGCGGCGCAAGCTTGGTTTAGGGGCGATTGGGGCGTCATCGCAGAGCGTTTGGGAGCGTTTGGGCGGGTTGATGGGTGTTCGGCTAGCGCCGTTCGCGGCCATTTCTCGCTGATTCCCGACAGCGGGCCGAGCACGGCCCTGCGGGTTCGTTGCCGCTTCGTGTGGTCTTGCCTTGTTTCGCCTTCGGCCCTTCGACTGCGCTCAGGACAGGCTTCGTGGCCGTCGGGGTGTCACGCGGCCACAGCGGGCGGGGCGCGCGGGGCGGGTCGGTAGTGGACTGTCGGGACACCCAACGATTGTCGCCAAGTCAACCGAGTGCGAGTCGGGTCTGTCAAATTGATCGAGGGTCTACGCAGGCTTGTCGGTGGTGTACGCGCCTGAGTTGCGGAGGTCGAGCTAAGCCACCGCAAGGGCTGAGGCGACGGGTACGGATGCGTGACGTAGATCGGGTAATCGCGATGCTGTTGGTCGATTCTCAGACCTGGGCCAGTCGCCTTGCGGTCGCAATACCGCGAAACCAGCGTTGGCCAATCTCGGCGGCTTTGTCCATCAAGTTCTCGACGGTGCCCATGGCTCGACTGAAGTCGGAGCGAACCGCTTGGACGTGCCCGAGCCATTGATCGTCTCGATATCCGAGGCGCGCAAGCACGGCCGGCGGGGGTCCGCTGACCGCGCCGCGCTTGTCGGGACGAATCAGGCGGCCGGTGAAGTCGACCAGGCTCAGGTAATCCGCCTGGGTTATGGCAAGCACGCCGAATCCGCGAACGCCAGCAACGGGTGCCAATGCCTGCGACGCGGCGGGCGCATGCCGCTCAATCTCGCTGATGCGCTTGCGAGCGCTGGTGTGCGCCGACGCTTCCAGCGTTTCGCAAATTTTCGCGCGGACAGGGTTCAAGTCGACGTAAGCCATGGCCGCGATGACTGCGGTTTCGTCGAGCAGCACTTGGCATCGGAATCGGTCCGGCCAGCGCGACGCACTGGCGTTCGGCGGCGCAGGCGGCATGCCGCCTGAACGCGCCCCCTCACCCCTCCCAGAAGCGACCTTTGCAGATGTCTTCCTTGTTTGCCGCACGCGCGATCGGCTCAGACAGGCAGCGCATGAACCACGACAGGTCCGACAACCGTTCACGCAGGATGGCGACTCGTTCCGCATTGCCAGCAAGAACCTCCGATCGAACGCTGGCGTCCAGATCCTGCCGAGAAAACAAGCGAATCCAACGGCTTGCAACTTCCAGATCCGACCAATTTGCGACCGCCTCCGGTAAAGTCTGCACGACCACATGCAGATGATTGCTCATCACGGCGTACGACGAACATGGATGTTCTAGTGTCGCGGGAGGCAGGATGCCGGGAGCGGCCCCCAGATCGCGACACCGAAGATCTCGGCCAGTGCATGAAGCCGGTCCTCGATCCATTGGCGTCGGTGCTCAAACGACCTGCCGGTAAGCCGATCCTCTCCGCACAGGAACGCTCGACGCACACAGCGCGAGACGCAGTGAAAGGTACCGGGCGAACCGCGCGGAATCAGGATTGAGCGGGGATAAGTCATGGTGACCAGCATCGCCCCTACCGACCGCCAAGTGAGTCAGAAAAGCGCCCATCACGATGTCAGAAAATTCTGAAAAGTGGATGTCCAGGTCTCCGGATGGGTGCACCGGTGCAGCCACGCATCGATGTGGCGGCGCAGTTTGGCACCGCGCTCACCGGGCAGGTCAGCCTGCGCGATGGCGCTGTCGAAATCCTGCGGCCTACGCTGTTCAATGGCAGCGCGACACTGCAATTGACCAACCTGAGCGCCGGCATGCATCCGCTGACCGCGGTTTATCTCGGCGACAACGATCACCAGAGCAGTCCGGTCTCGAACAGCGTGTCACAGACGGTCAGTGCCGTCGTCGCCACGCTGAACCTAAGCGCGGCGCCGCCGATCATCGGTCCGACCCGCCCGGCGACCTTGCGCGTCGACCTGACCGGCGCTTCCGGCGCGCCGACCGGGACGGTGAGCTTCCGCGCCGACGGGCAGTCGATCACCACCTGCAGCAACGTCTTGGTCAGCGCCGGCAGCGCGTCGTGCACGACCAGCTTCGCCACCGCCGGCAGTTACGCGATCACTGCCGACTACAGCGGCGATGCCACCTACCTCGGCTCGTCCGCCGGCCCCCTCGCCCTCAGCGTTAGCGACCCGATTTTTGCCGCTCGCTTTGAGTGACCAGGGGCCGGATGGGCCCAACATTGCATCGGCACAAAGCCGATGCTGAACCAATCGCCAAGCGGATGCTCGATCCGCGCACCCGGCAAGTAGCAGCAGAGGGCGTACAGCGCGATGCCGGGCAGGAGCGCGTCGACCAACGGATCAAGTGCGCTGGTATCGCTCCCCGCACGGCCTTCGCTGCCGAACAGCGTGCGAGGGTTTACTCGAAACCATTGGCAAATAACTGATTGCCGCGCACCACCAGGACCAGCGGTCCGACGGCGCCTGCCAAGTAATTGGTGTTGCCGCCATACAGTGCACTGAGCTGGCGATTGCCCGCTGCGGAGAAGGTAGTGGTGCAACTGGCGACTCCGACAACCATACTGACACTGGCGCAGCCGCTAATCGGGTTGCCGTTGCTACGAAACTCGACGCTGCCAGTCGCGTTGCCAAGTGCCCCAGACCAAGTTGAAGTGAGGAGCACCGCTTGTCCTTCAATCGCCGGGTTTGGCGTAGCGCCAAGCTGCCCGTTGGCGACCGTCTGCACGACTATCTGATTGATCGTATTAGAGGGATCGCGAGTGCGCCGGAAGTCCGACAGGCTGCTAGCTACGGAGCTTCAAAATCGCCTTGGAAAATCAGATCCGAGGCGGCCTCCGCCCAAAAACCTCCGGTGAGTTCAAAGTTTCCGCCACTCGAGGGCTGCAGCGGTTCGGCATCGACTTGGGCAATGGTGCCGCTAACGCCGAAACTGCCACCCGTTGCGGTGCCGCCGCCGGCGTCGATGCTGAACCAGTCCACTCGCAAGACGCTGCCAGCCGCAGCCGCCAGTGCGCCTGATGCGCACACAAACAGCGTCGCTGCGCCAAGCACGCGGAAAACTGCGCGTTCGGTTTTCGCGCGCAGCATTAGAGGCACTCCGGATTTGCGCACACCCGCAGGCGCAGATCATCATTGGTAGCGTCGTAGTAGGCGATTACCGGGCGGCCATCGTCGCGCAGCGCCAGCGCACCATTGGTCCCGAAATCGCCGTTGCCAACTATCGTTCGACTGGAGCCCGCTGAACAGTTCGAGTTGGAACAATCGAATAAGCGCAGATCGGTCTGATTGGCCGCGAGGATGGCACCGTACACGATCAGGGGTAGACCGTTGTCACGCAGCTTCATGCCCACGGTTTTGGAGGTTGCTCCGGTGGTTAGCGCCGGCTGCACGCTGGAACTACAGATTGCATCCGCGCAATCAATCACTGTCAAAGGAAAGGGGGTTGCGATCAGCGGTCGGCCGGTGCTGCGCAGCAGCAGCGCCACAGGTCCAGAAAACGGGGCATCCGGTGGTGCGCGCAAGGTGGCGGCGCTGCAATTCACATCGGTGCAATCGTACAAGCGCACGCGC
>Ga0335397_10012733_pt1 | contig 10282 bp, 9 predicted proteins | sample MAT04_FD_205740 | JGI IMG/M metagenome (GOLD analysis project Ga0335397, IMG submission 205740) | Freshwater microbial communities from Lake Fryxell liftoff mats and glacier meltwater in Antarctica - MAT-04 (spades assembly) (version 2) ...
AGCGTCGTGCCGATGGACGGGCTCACCGCCTTCTTCGGGGAGGCCTACGGCCGGGTGGCCGGGGCGGTGCCGGCCGCCGGAGGCTCGGTCGCCGGGCCGCCGTTCGGCTGGTACCACGGGATGCCGGGGGACACCGTCGACGTCGCCGCCGGCTACCCGGTGGCCGGTGACGTACACGAACCCGACGGGGGCGTGCACGTGGTCGAGCGGCCCGGAGGCCAGGCCCTCGTGGCGGTGCTCGCGGGGTCTTACGACGGACTGGGCGCCGCCTGGGGCGAGCTGGGCCGCGACGCCGCCGTTCGCGGGGTGCAGCCGCGCGGCGACGTGTGGGAGGAGTACCTCACCGAGCCGCACGGGGACCCCTCGGGGTGGCGCACCCGGCTCGTGATGCCGTTGGCCTGAGCGCGCCCGGGTGCAGTCAGCGGGTGCGGGGCTGGGTGCTCGCGCCCACGTGCTCGGTGAGCCACGCGACGAGCGGGCGCACCGCGCGCCAGTCCGTTCGCACGTGCTCGACCACCTCGGGCGTCGACAGCCACGCCGGCGCCCCGTGTTCGCGCTTGGCGAGGAGGTTCCTGTGCCGCATCAGCTCCAGGCGGGGATGGTCGGCGGGAACACCCCGGGGCCGGGTGGCCACCCGGTCGCCGCCGAGGTCGAAGCCGGCCGCGGCGAGGTCGTCGACCACCCCTTGCAGCTCCTGGCCGGATCGCGGGGCGTCGATCGCCGCCCGCAGCCGGGGCAGCTGGTCGGTGCCGGTGGGGTAGAAGCCGCCGCCCGTCATCAGGCCGTCACCGTCGACGTGCAGGTAGAAACCGATGCCGGACACGGTGACGGCGAGGGCGCCCTGGTGGTCCTTGTAGGGCGACTTGTCGGCGCTGAAGCGGACGTCGCGGTTGGCACGATAGAGCCGGGCCGGGCCGAACTCGTCCGCGAGCGCGTCGAGCAGCCCCTCGAACGGCTCGCGCACCGAGGCGGCGTACCGTGCCGTGTTCGCCTGCCACCAGGCGCGGGTGTTCTCGGCACGCAGCTCGTCGTAGAAGTCGAGGGCATCGACCGGGATGCCGTGGAAGCCGGTCACGAGCCCACCATGGCACGCCGACCGCTCGAGCTGGGTGCCGAGGTGGTCGCCAGGGCAGCCGCCTGAGCACCCGACTCGTTGTCAGGTGAGGTGGGCGAGCTCGTCGTCGGTGAGGCGCAGGTCGGCGGCGAGCGCGGAGTCCTCGATCGACGCCGGCCGCGACGCCCCCGGAATCGGGATGACCACCTCGGCCAGCGACAGCTCCCACGCCAGGGCCACCTGCTGCGGGCTCACCCCGTGCGCGTGCGCGACCTCGGCGAAGGCCCCGTGCTTCGCCCCGAGCTCGCCGGCCTTGGAGATGCCGCCCAGCGGGCTCCAGGGCAGGAACGCGATGCCGAGCCCCGCGCAGTGCTCCAGCTCGCGCTGGCTGGACCGGAAGGCGGGTGAGAACTGGTTCTGCACCGATGCAAGCCGGCCACCGAGCACCTCGTTCGCCTCGTCGATCTGCGCGACCGACGCGTTCGAGATGCCCGCTCGCACGATGACGCCCTCGTCGAGCAGCTCGGCCAGGGCCCCGACCGACTCGGCGTAGGGCACGTCCGGGTCGGGCCGGTGGAACTGGTAGAGCCCGATCGCGTCGACACCGAGCCGCCGCGCGGACTCCCTGGCCGCCGCCTTGAGGTGATCCGGGTCGCCGTTGAGCGTCCACGACCCGTCGCCGGGGCGCAGGTGGCCACCCTTGGTGGCGACGAGCACCGACGTGGCGTCGCCGCCCCACGCGCCCAGGGCGCGCGCGATGAGCTCCTCGTTGTGGCCGACGTCGTCGGCGTGCAGGTGGTAGGCGTCGGCCGTGTCGATCAGGGTCACCCCGGCGTCGAGAGCCGCGGCGATGGTCGACACCGACCGCTCGGCGTCGGGGCGGCCCTCGATCGACATCGGCATCCCGCCGAGTCCGATCGCGCCGACCTGCAGGTCCGCGAGTACGCGCTGCTGCATGCCATCAGCTCCGATCTGGGTGGGGGCGCAGGGCGGACTCCTTGTGCGCCGCCCGCGCGCCGGTCCTGCCCGACTCGACGAGGTAGTAGGGGTCGTCGTCGGTGGGCCGGAACTGCTGCCCCTCGAAGGTGAAGTCGGTGGTGCGCTTCTCCTTCACGGTGCCGTGGGTCTGGCCCTGCGAGGTGTTCCAGGCGACCTCGTCGCCCGTGGAATAGGCCATCGAGCCGGCCCCTCTCGTCATCGTCGTGTGGTTCCACGACGCTAGCCGGATGCCGTGCGCTCGGGGCCGTTGGCGGCATCCGGGTCGCGCTGTCGAAGGAGACCGCGAGCCCGCCCGCCACCGCCCGAGGGCGGAGTCACGAGTTCATCCTCCGTTCGCCGCAGTGGCCGTCGCTACGAGTCGCGACGGCCTGCTCACGGTGTTACGTTCGCGCCGCATCGTGTGCGGGCGAGGCGTCGCGACAGGCGGCTGGACCCCCCGCTGGACCCTGGAGGACCCATGGCTTCGTCGTTCCGCCGGTTCGTGGGGAGGGTCGCCGCGGGCGCCCTCGTCGTGGCCGTTCCCGTCGTCCTGACACCGGTGACGGCGTCGGCCGCCCCGTCCGCCGACCTGTTCTTCTCCGAGTACGTCGAGGGCTCGAGCAACAACAAGGCGCTGGAGGTCTACAACGGCACGGACGCCGCGGTCGATCTCGGCGCCGGTGCGTACAACCTCCAGGTCCTGTCGAACGGGGCGGCCGCCTCGGCCGGCTCGATCGCCCTGACGGGTTCGGTCGGCGCCGGAGGGGTGCGGGTGATCGCGAACTCCGGTTCGGCCGCCGCCCTGCTCGCCCTCGCCCAGCAGACGAGCGGGTCGGTCAGCTTCAACGGCAACGACACGGTGCTGCTGCGCAAGGGCACGGCGGTGCTCGACATCATCGGCCAGATCGGGGTCGACCCGGGCGCCGCCTGGGGTGCGGGCAGCGCGACGAGCACCTTGGACCGGACCCTGCGCCGGATGGCGTTCGTCTGCGCCGGTGACGTCGACGGCACCAACGCCTTCGACCCCGCCGCCGAGTGGGACGGCCTCGCGCGCGACACCTTCGACGGCCTGGGCAGCCACACCTCCGACTGCGGCCCCACCACCCCGCCGGTCGACGACGCCCCCACGGTCGTCTCGGTGCGGCCCGCAGCCGGCTCGACCGCCGAGGTCGACACCACGGTGGCCGTGACCTTCAGCGAAACCGTGACGGCCCCCGCATCCGCCTTCACCCTCACCTGTGCCGGTGTGCCAGTGCCCTTCGCCCTGACCGGCGGGCCCACGACCTTCACGCTCGACCCGTCCACCGACCTGCCGGCCGGTGCCTCGTGCTCCGCAACCATCGTCGGCTCGGCGGTGCGCGACGTCGACACGATCGACCCGCCGGACACCCTCGGCGTGGACTACGCCTGGAGCTTCTCCACCCCGGCCGCCGTCGACCGCTGCGCCCTGCCTGCCACGCAGATCGGGGCCGTCCAGGGCTCCGGCGAGACCGCGCCCGCCGCTGGGCAGACCCGCACCATCCGTGGAGTCGTCGTCGCGGACCACGAGGGTCCCTCGCCCGCTCTGCGTGGCCTGTACGTCCAGGACTCCGGGGACGGTGACCCTGCCACGTCGGACGCGATCTTCGTCTTCACCAGCGGCGCCGATCTGGCCTCCCTCGGTGACGTGGTCACCGTGACCGGCGAGGTCAGCGAGTTCCAGGGCCAGACCCAGATGACCGGCTCGTCCGCCACCGTCGCCACGTGCGGCACCGGCACGGTCACGCCGACCGAGGTGGCCCTTCCGGTCTCGAGCGCTGCCGACCTCGAGAAGGTCGAGGGCATGCTGGTGACCTACCCGCAGGACCTCTACGTGACCGAGCACTTCCAGCTCGGTCGCTTCGGCCAGGTCACCGTGTCCGGTGGAGACCGCCTCGCCCAGCCCACGAGCGTCGTGGCCCCCGGCGCGCCCGCACTCGCCCTGCAGGCGCAGAACAACCTCAACCGGATCATCGTCGACGACGCGTCGCAGGTGCAGAACCCCGACCCGATCGTGTTCGCCCGGGGCGGCCAGCCACTGTCGGCGAGCAACACCCTGCGCGGCGGCGACACCGTCGCCGACCTCACCGGCGTCATGACGTTCACGTGGGGCGGCAACGGCGCGAGCCCGAACGCCTACCGCGTCCGGCCGGTCCGCGCCCTCGCCGGCACCTACGACTTCACCGCCGTCAACGCGCGGCCGACGCAGCGAGCTGATGTCGGTGGCGACGTGGCCGTCGGCGCGATGAACCTGCTCAACTACTTCAACACCTTCGACGGCCTGCCCGACCCCACCACCGGGCCCAACGTGGTCGACAACTGCAGCTTCGGCATCGGTGGTGCACCTGCGGACTGCCGCGGCGCCGACACGCAGGCCGAGTTCGACCGGCAGTGGCCCAAGACGGTCGCCGCGATCGCCGAGGTCGACGCCGACGTGCTCGGCATCAACGAGATCGAGAACGACGGCTACGGCGACACCAGCGCGATCCGCCATCTCGTGGACCGGCTCAACGCGAAGCTCGGCGAGGGCACCTACGCCTTCGTCGACGTCGACGCCGCCACGGGGCAGACCAACGCCCTCGGCACCGACGCGATCAAGGTGGGCGTGATCTACCAGCCGGCCACGGTGACGCCGATCGGCGACACGGCGGCGCTCAACACCGCCGCGTTCGTCAACGGTGGCGACAGCGCGCCCCGCGCGAGGCCCTCCCTCGCCCAGGCGTTCCGCGTGAACGCGACCGGTGGCACGTTCGTCGCCGACGTCAACCACTTCAAGTCCAAGGGGTCCGCGTGCGACGCCCCTGCCGAGGCGGATGGCCAGGGCAACTGCAACGCGGTCCGCACCCGGTCGGCCCAGGAGCTGGCGGCCTGGCTGGCGACCGACCCGACGGGCACCGGCGAGCGCGACACGCTCATCCTCGGTGACCTGAACTCGTACGCGAAGGAGGACCCGATCCGCACCCTCGAGGAGGCCAAGTACACCAACCTCGTCGACGCGTTCGTCGGCGACGACGCCTACTCCTACGTGTTCGACGGCCAGTGGGGCTACCTCGACCACGCGCTCGGCAGCGCCGGGATCGTCGGCCAGGTGACTGGCGTCACGGAGTTCCACATCAACGCCGACGAGCCGTCGGTGCTGGACTACAACACCGACTTCAAGTCCGCCGGCCAGATCGCGAGCCTCTACGCTCCCGACGAGTTCCGGGTGTCCGACCACGACCCGATCGTCGTGGGCCTGAGGCCCAGCACGGCGCCCAGCGTGAAGGCCGCCTTCGCCGACGACGCCGTCTCATGCGGTCGGGGCAACGCGACCCTCGTCGTCGACATCACCGACCGCGACGCGGGTGAGACCCAGGACGTGACGGTCGCCTGGGGAGACGGTTCCGCCGACACCGAGGTCAGCCCGGCAACCAGCCCGCTGCGGCTGTCGCACACCTACCGCCAGGCTGGGCGCTACACGGCGACGGTCACCGTGACCGACGGCAGCGGGCTGGTGACGACCGCGACCGACGAGGTCGTCGTCGAGTACCTGAGCACCGGCATCCTGCCGCCGCTGTCGACCCGCTCGGTGACCACCGTCAAGGCCGGATCCGTCGTGCCGGTAGCGGTGCTGCTCCTGGACTGCGACCTCTCGCCGGCGGCCGCGAAGGCCAAGCCGGTGCTCACCGTGACCTCGGGCGGCACGACGGTGCTCGAGACGCCGATGTCGAGCCTGCTCGGGGTGTCGTACCACCTGCTGCGCACCTCGGCGCTGCCCCAACGCACCGGCACCTACACGGTGACGGTCACGGTGCCGTCGACCGGCCAGACGTCGTCGGCCCGGCTGCGCCTGCGCCACTGACCCCGGACGAGGGCGGGGCGGGCCAGACGGCCCGACCCGCCCTTCCCAGGTGTGTGTCACGTGGCGGCGGGGCACCGGCAGTACGTGAACTGCCGGATGCCGGATGCCGGATGCCGGATGCCGGATGCCGGACGTTTCGCGAGTCATGGTTCGACGCAGGTCAGGGCGCAGGAATCGCCGTGATCACAACCAGTTCGGCGATGTAGGCCGCGTCGTAGCGTGCGTCAGCCTCCTCGGCCAGCAGCGACGCACGGCCCTGAGGCGTCAGCGACAGACCCCGTCAGACCGGGCGCTCGAAGGTGACGAGCAGCCCCTCGACGCCACCGGGACCGACCCGGCCCTTGATGTCCGCGCCGGTGATCGTCCTCAGCTGCCAGCCCTGCCGGGCGTGCTCGTTGAGGATCTTCTCGAGCTTGTCCCCGGACAGCTTCCCGCCGAGGAGCTTTTCGCGGACCTCGACGACCTTGTACTCGTATGCCATGACCCCACGGTAGTCGTGTGTCGGGCTCAGCCCGGGGTTCTCGGGTAGGTCGCCTCGATCGCGGCGAGGTAGGCGGCGGCCAGGCGCTGGTAGCCGTCGGCGGTGACCTCGACCTCGTCACCGACGCAGAGCCCGAGCACGGTGCGGTCGGGGTCCCAGGTGATCGGCCCCGCCACGCGCAACGTGCCGTTGTTGGCGAGCACAGAGTCGGCGATGACCCGCACCTCGTTCATCGGGTTGCCGTCGCCGCCCTCCCGCTCACGCTGGCCGTGCACGAACCAGGCGTCGAGCACCACGACGGCCTGTGTGAAGACGAGGCTCTCGAGGGTGGTGTCCTCGACCTCGTTGGCTCCCCAGGCCGCGATCAGGGCGTCGGCGTTGTCGCGGCAGGACTCGATCTCGTCTGACGTGTAGGTGGTGCGACCGAGCACGAGGGCTCCTCCGGAAGTGAGCGGGTCGACGTGTCCGGAGCCTACGCCGGTCGGCTGGCCGACGGCTGGCCGACGGCCGGGCGGTCGTGGGGGCCGTCAGCCGAGCACACCCGACGCGTCGAGCACGGTCGCGCCCGCGAGCCAGGAGGCCGCGGTCAGGACCACCACGAAGGTCGTGTTCCACACCACGCGGGGCACTCGGGTGAGGCGCGCCAGCACGCCGGGGTCGCTCAGGGCGGGGTCGTGTGCGGCGAGGACCGCGCCGAGGTGGCGCCAGGCGCCGACGAGAAGCACGATGCCGACGGCGACGACGACCTGGGCCTGCAGCTGCGGGGATCCAGACCACCACAGGGCGCCGGCGCCGACCAGCGTTACGCCGACGACGATGGCGGTGAGCCACGAGCGCACCCTCAGGGCCGCGGTGACGAGTACCGCGAGGATGCCGGTGAGCACCGGAGCGGACCAGCCGCGCACCGCGAGCCACACCACGAGCGCGCCCACCACCGCCGGCGCGGGGTAGCCCGCCCAGGTCGTGGCGACCCGGCCGAACCCGCGGGCGGGCCCGACCGTGACGGCATGGCCGGACATGTCACCGCGCAGCACGAACCCGGTGAACCGGCGGCCGGACAGCATGCCGACGCCCGCGTGGCCGAGCTCGTGCACCAGGGTGACGCCCAGGCGCACCACCCGCCACAGCGGGTCGAGGGCCACGGCAACCAGCGCCATGGCCAGCACGACGAGCACGGGTGCACCGGAGAGGGCGATGCCCTGCTCCGGCACGACTCGCGACCAGACCTGCTCGAACCAGTTCATGACGGTGGTGACCGTAGTCCGTGACGCTGTGCCCGCTTCAGCGGGAGCGGCGGCTCGCGCTCTCCGAGAAGGAGGCGGCCGAGCGGGCGGGCCGCGACGAGGCCGCCCGGGCCGGCGAGCCGGCGGGGCCGCGGCGACGCTGGCCGGAGCCACCGGCCGCACCGCTGCGCTGGCCGGAGCCACCGGCCGCACCGCTGCGCTGGCCGCCGCCCTGCCCGCCACGACCGCGGCCACCGGAACCGGAGCCACCGCCCTGGCGTGCCGGCGTGGACGCCGGCACGGCGAGGCCGCCCTCGAAGGAACGCTCACCGGGAGCGAGCTCCTGCAGCAGGGGGTGCGTCGACGTGACGCGGGTGGTCGTGGGGTTCACCCCGGCCTTGCGGGTGAGGTCGCGCACGTCGCGCACCTGGTCGTCGGTCATCAGCGTGATGACCGTGCCGGACGCGCCGGCCCGGGCGGTGCGGCCCGAGCGGTGGGTGTAGGCCTTGTGCTCGACCGGCGGGTCGGCGTGGATGACCAGGGCGACGTCGTCGACGTGGATGCCGCGAGCGGCGATGTCGGTCGCGACGAGCGTGCGGGCCGCCCCCGAGTGGAAGGCGTCCATGGTGCGGGTGCGGGCGTTCTGGCTGAGGTTGCCGTGCAGCTCGACCGCCGGCACGCCCGATCCGTTGAGCTGGCGAGCGAGCTTCTTGGCCCGGTGCTTGGTGCGGGTGAACACCACGGCGCGACCCGGAGCGGCGACGAGGTCGAGCAGCACGGGCAGGTGCCCGTCGGCGGTCACGTGCAGCACGTGGTGCGACATGGTCGAGATCGGTGACTGCGCCGAGTCGGCCTGGTGCGTCACCGGGTTGTGCAGGTAGCGCTTGGCGATCACGCTGATGCCGCCGTCGAGCGTCGCGGAGAACAGCATCCGCTGGCCGGACTGGGGGGTGGCGTCGAGCAGGCGGCGCACCTGCGGCAGGAACCCGAGGTCGGCCATGTGGTCGGCCTCGTCGATGACGGTGACCTCGACGGCGTCGAGCGACACGTGGCCCTGGCCGATGAGGTCCTCGAGCCGGCCGGGGCAGGCGACGACGATGTCGACCCCGCGGCGGATGGCCGAGACCTGCGGGCCTTGGCCGACGCCGCCGAAGACGGTGCGCGAGGTGAGGCCCAGTCGCTGGGCGAGGGGGGTCATCGCCTCCTCGATCTGGGTGGCGAGCTCACGGGTCGGCGCGAGGATCAGCGCGCGCGGTCGCTTGGGCTGCGAGCGCTTCTGGCTCGCCGCGAGGCGAGTGAGCAGCGGCAGCACGAAGGCGATGGTCTTGCCGGAGCCGGTGCGGCCCCGGCCGAGCACGTCGCGACCCGCGAGGGAGTCGGGAAGCGTCGCGGCCTGGATGGGGGTGGGGGTGGTTATCCCGCCCGCGGCGAGGACCTCGACGAGGGGGGCGGGCACGCCGAGCGTACCGAAGTTCTGGGAGGACAAGGACAGTTCCTTCGTGGATCAAGGGGTCGTCGCGACCGTCGTGGTCGGCGTCGACGCTGGATGTTCTGCCGGGCGGGGCTCTGGGCCGCGGCGCCGCGTGACGGGAGAGGTCCCGACGCGAAGGCATCGACATCAAAGAAACGCGGCCCGAGGCAGAAGGCGGGCCACTGCGGCCAGTCTAGGCGACACCGCAGGCAACGCCCGCATCGCGCGGTACCCGCCGCACTCGGGTGCTCAGGTGGCTGCTCCGGCCACCATCGCAGCACCCAACTGCGACAGGGGTGCCGGTCGCGCGCGTCGAGGGTCGGGCGGTGGCGGGGGACGCGCGCCTACAGTGATGTATGCCGTCGCTGCCGCTGTTCCCGCTGGGCACCGCCCTGCTGCCCGGCGCCCGCCTGCCGCTGCAGCTGTTCGAGCCGCGCTACCTCGTGCTGGCGCGCGCGCTCGCCGAGCGGGAGGAGGACGACCGTCGCTTCGGGGTCACCCTCATCCGCAAGGGTCACGAGGTCGGGGCCGAGGCGGTGCAGGACCTGCACGCCATCGGCTGCGAGGCACGTGTCGACGTGATGGCGCTCGCCGAGGGCCGGGCCGGCACGGTGGTGCACCTCGTCGCCACCGGCGTGCGCCGCTTCCGCCTCGACGGCATCGACGAGGCGGCGGGCACGCCGTTCACCACCGGCGTGGTCACCTGGCTGGCCGAGCCGTCCGTGACCGACGACCCGGCCGTCGCGGAGCTCGCGGCACGGGCGCTGCGCGAGCACACGGCATACCTGGCCGGTCTGGGCGCCGAGGCGGATCCGGTGGAGGCGCCGCTGTCGGGGGTCGCCTACCGGATCACCGAGCGGATGGTGCTCGACCCGGGCGACCGGCAGCGCGTGCTCGAGGGCGCCGATGCCGCCACCCGACTGCGCACCGTGCTGGCGCTGCTGCGACGTGAGATGGCGATCCTCGGCCGGTTCGGCGCCCTGCCGACGCCGCCCGACCTGGGCGGGACCTCGCTGAACTGACGCGGCGGTAGGTTGCGGCGCATGGACCTCGCGCACCTGCAGGACGTCATCGAGCGCACCTATGGCACCCGCGACCGCGAGCGCGGGGTACCCAGCACCGTCGCGTGGCTGGCCGAGGAGGTCGGCGAGCTGGCCCAGGCCGTGCGCAAGGGCGACCACGCCCAGCGGGAGCACGAGTTCGCCGACGTGCTCGC
>Ga0335397_10012737_pt1 | contig 10282 bp, 8 predicted proteins | sample MAT04_FD_205740 | JGI IMG/M metagenome (GOLD analysis project Ga0335397, IMG submission 205740) | Freshwater microbial communities from Lake Fryxell liftoff mats and glacier meltwater in Antarctica - MAT-04 (spades assembly) (version 2) ...
AAAAGTACTTGATAAGAATGAAGTTGGAATTGATGAGTGTAAATTTGTTCTTGCCAATATTTTTAAAGGTACAAAACAATACGATTCCGCAATCGCATATTACGGCGAATTACTACCAAAGTTTACAAGAATGAAGGAATTGATACCCGAGTCTTTAATATATTCTTCATTAGCTGAAATATTTCTGAAAAAAAACGATATCGTTAATGCGCAAAAGTATGCGGATAGTGCTTATTATTTAGCTGGTTTAATTCCTAACCCTAAACCCAAACTTGAGGCAAGTGCTGTTCTGTATAAAATTAAGCAAGCTACAGGTGATTATAAAAAGGCTTTTTACTATTTAGGATTGCATAATAGTCTGCGTGATTCTATGGAAAATAGAGACTTTGCGGCACAACTTGGTGTTGCTCAAGCTACTTATAAATTTGAAAACGAACAGGCTACTTTAAAAGTTGAGCAAGAAAAGCGAGAAATACAATTCAATGCCGAATTAAAAAACAAAAGCAGAAACCAAAATATACTCTTGGCCATTGCTCTAATTGCCTTCCTGTTTGTAATTGTAATTGTAATTGCGTATGTCTGGGTAAGCAAGCAAAAGAAAGTATCAGAAAAACTATTGCTCAATATATTACCAAAAGATACGGCCGATGAATTAAAAGCGTTTGGAAGAGCAGTACCTAAACTACATGAAATGGTAACCATTATTTTTTGCGATATTAAGAATTTTAGTCGTATCGCCGAAAAATTATCACCCGAGCAATTGGTAAACATGTTGGATATCTATTTTAGAAAGTTCGATTTAATAGTTGAAAATTTAGGACTTGAGAAAATAAAAACAATTGGTGATGCATATATGTGTGCAGCCGGACTGCAAAATAGCACCGGTGAATCGGCCAAAGATTCGGTTTGTGCTGCTCTCGAAATTTTGAAATTTAATAATTCAATGGAACAAGAATGTCTTCGTAAATTTGGCGAAGCATTTTACTTTCGAATAGGTATTCACACCGGAAATGTAGTGAGTGGGGTGGTTGGTTTAAATAAATTCTCCTACGACATTTGGGGTGATGCTGTGAATGTGGCTGCTAGAATGGAACAAAACTCCGTGCCCGGAATGATAAATATTTCAGGGGCAACGTATGAGTTGGTCAAAAATCATTTCGAATTTGAATACAGGGGTAAAATACCTGCTAAAAACAAGGGCGAAATAGATATGTATTTTGTTAAGGGCAATTAGTAACAGCGAGTTGGGCAAAATCCTGCCGGCCCTGATGTTCTAATAATATACTGATTGGTGCTTGGCTGGTTCTCAGGATTTAAACTACTAGCACTTAGAATTAAAGAAATATCGCCAACTATAGTTCCATTTGCTCTTAGTTTTGGCGGGAAATAGCCAAATCTGAAATTTATATAACTTAATTCAGGTTGATTAGGGTCTGTTTCATTTATAAGATTTTGCAAAGCCAAAACACTGATGCTCCCACCTTTTGAACCATTAGATTCTTGTAAAGCCTGCGGATTTATAACAACGCCTTGTGAATCATTCAACTCCACCCGAGGAAGGTCTATATCAACATTGCCGTTATTAGAACAACAATCAAAAGGCATTGAATTCGTTTTGCATAAAACATAAACAACTCCGAAAGCAGCAAAAAATCCTAACAGAAATACAGATAAAGGTTTCGTCAAAATAGTTTTCATAAATAAATTTTGGTTAATTTTTATTCAAACCTAAGCAAAAATTCTAGAAAACCAAATTTGATGTGGCACAAAATGTGCCATTCCAATTCAATTTTGTTCTGAATGAATCCATGTATGGTTATCAATATGAATACATCACCGAGTTTGTGATAATTTAACAAAGCCTAAATTTTTTAATCATTTGAATTTTTTTAACTTTTTGTTGGTCGAAATTTGAATTTTCCCCACATCGCCACACTTTTTTATTTTTTTTGGAGAATTAAGGAAGATTTTAACCATTTCTGACGATTCAAATTTCAATTTGTGATGTATTGTTGATTTTTTGATAGAAATTAAAATGCTGAAAAACAAACAGATAAGATTATTGTGAAAAAAATGTGTCACAAAATGTCATGAGGTGTTATTTTGTGTTTAATAATCACTTAATTTTACACCCGAATTACTTATAATCGCAAAATGCCTAAGTTAATCGGAGAATTTGATGGAAAACTGGACGCTAAAGGGCGAGTGGTTCTTCCTTCCGGTTTGAAGAAACAATTACCCGAGGGGTCCACAGAACATTTAGTAATTAATCGCGGTTTTGATAAATGTTTGGTGATTTATACGCGCTTAGATTGGGAGAATGAAACTTTAAAACTAGAAGGTTTAGATTCTTTTAATCAGCTCGATCGCCAATTTATTCGAATTTTTAACAACGGAGCTACAGAGGTTGGGTTAGATACAGCCAATAGAGTTCTTATACCTAAAAAGCTTTTGTTATATGCTGAAATAGAGAACGATGTTGTTCTTTATGCCTATAACAATAAAATTGAAATTTGGAGTAAGAAGAATTATGAAGCTCAAATGGATATCAATCCTGACGAGTTTTCTAAAATGGCTGAAACTGTAATGAGTCGTAAAAATGGTGGAATTACCAACTAATTATCATGTTCCGGTTATGGCTGTACAATGTTTGGAAGGACTTGCAATTGCTAGCAACGGGGTTTATGTTGACGCAACTTTTGGCGGTGGCGGACATTCGAGATTGATCTTGGAAGATAAGCGAGTAAAGCTGTTATATGCTATTGATCAGGATGATGACGCTATTAAAAATAAATGGGACGATCCCCGATTAGTTATTATTAATCATAATTATCGTTTCATGAAACATTTTCTTAAATACCACAAGGCTATTCCGGTGGATGGTATTTTGGCAGATTTGGGAATTTCATCCTATCAAATTAATGAAGGCACAAAAGGCTTTTCGTATCGATTTAACGAACGCTTGGATATGCGAATGGATCGCGATGCTGAGATAGATGCTGTACATGTTCTTAACGAATACAGTGATGAGGAATTAACTCGGGTTTTTAAAATATATGCCGAATTAAAAAATGCTTATCATTTGGCAAAGGATATTGTTCAATATCGACAGAAAAAGACTATCGAAAATGTGTCTGATCTATTGGAGGCCATTAAAAATAACACCCCCAAAACAGGTGATTACGCCTTTTATTCCAAGGTGTTTCAGGCCTTACGAATTGAAGTAAACCAAGAAATTCAGAATCTTGAACTCTTTCTGGTTCAGTGCAGTGAGGTGCTAAAGCCAAAAGGTCGCCTTGTTGTGATGTCGTATCATTCTTTAGAAGATCGTTGTGTTAAAAATTTTATTAATACAGGAAACTGTGAAGGAATTGTTGAAAAGGATGGGTTTGGGAATTTGATACGACCATTGAATCCAATCAATAAAAAAGTAATCGTGCCGGATGAGACAGAATTGAGTTTGAACCCTAGATCCCGAAGCGCTAAACTTCGAATTGCAGAAAAAATATGACGGAAGAATCAGTCCATCCAATTTCAAAGCCAGCAGCAACAATCTCCAAAAATAAGCGAGAGAATGTTACTCGGTATCTGCCATTCGTGCTTTTTCTTTCGGGTATTTTATTGGTTTATATTTTTCTGACTCACCGTACGGAACGTAAAATTAGAAAAATCGAAAAGCTGAATCGCGAAGTTAAAGAACTCTATTCTGAGTATATCACGTTACAAACCGAAATTTTAAATAATAGCCGAAGCTCAAACCTCGAACAAAAAATGTTGAAGCAAGGTATTAAGCCAGCTGTTCAACCTCCAATAATTATAAAGTAATACCAGTGAAAGCGGCAATGCCAAATATAAAACGATCAATTTTAAACCGTATACTGTTTAGCTTCGGCTGTGTGGTGGTTTTCTCGGGTCTTGTTATTTGGAATATCTTTAATATTCAGGTGGTAAACGGTGAAAAATGGCGTAGTTTAAGTGATAGCTTAACCCTGAAATATAAAGTAATTCAAGCAGTTAGAGGCAATATTTATGGCGACGATGGAACGCTTTTAGCCACATCTGTGCCTCGTTACGAGTTGCGAATGGATATGACTGTTTTAGTGGATGATACCTTCAGAAAATACATTCCTCAGTTGGCTACTTTGTTCTCCCAAAAATTCAAAGATAAAAGTTCGGTAGATTACCTTTTAGCTTTTAAAGAAGCAAAAATAAATAGGAAACGATATTTCTTTCTCAAAAAGAAGCTAAGTTTTTTGGATGTAAAAGAAATAAAAGGCTGGCCTTTGTTTAAAAAGGGGCGCTATAAAAGTGGTTTAATGATTGAAGAGGAAAACTTCCGCGTTATGCCATTTAAAAACATGTTGACTCGCACCATTGGGTATGCAAGTACAAGTAAAGATAAGCAACGTGTGGGTATCGAAGGGTCTTTTGACAAGGAATTGGCGGGTAGTACTGGGCGTCGTTTGGTTCAGAGAATTTCGGGAGGATATAGGCCAGTTAATGATAATAATGAATTAGAGCCTTTAAATGGCAAGGATATTTACACAACCATCAATGTAAACATGCAAGATGTTTTAAATAATGCTTTGCTAAACGGTTTGATTAAACACAAAGCTCATCATGGTTGCGCTGTCCTTATGGAAGTTAAAACCGGAGAAGTTAAAGCAATTGCCAATTTAACACTTACCGAAAATGGTTCGTATCAGGAAGTCATAAACTATGCGGTGGGAGAAGCTTACGAACCCGGCTCAACCTTTAAACTTGTTTCAGCTTTGGCCATGTTGGAAAAGGAAAAAATAAGTTTAGAGGATTCAGTTCTTATAAATTATGGTGAATATCAAATCGGAAAACGTGTTATGCGTGATGCAGAGCGTTCGCCATTTCGAAGCAAATCATTTGAATATTCTTTTGAGCATTCATCCAATGTAGGTATTTCAACCTCTATGATGAATGCATTTAAATCAAATCCAAAAGAATTTACGGATTACATAAAAGAACTTAAAATTAATAAACCACTTGGAGTAGAAATTCCAGGTGAAACATCTCCAAAAATTGCAGAACCTGGCACTAAATCTTGGAGTCCGGTTTCTTTACCTTGGATGTCAATTGGTTATGAGGTTACCCTTACTCCAATGCAATTACTTACTATTTATAACGGTGTAGCCAATGATGGGGAAATGATGAAACCCTTTTTTGTAAAAGCTATTGGCCAAAAGGGGGAAATTGAAAAGCGCTATAAACCTATTACGATTCATGAAGAAATGGCTTCTAAAAGTACCTTAAAAAAGGTTAGAGCTCTTTTAAAAGGCGTGGTAGATAGTGGCACAGCTAAAAACATCAGTAATAGCCGAATAGAAATAGCCGGAAAAACAGGTACTGCGCGTATTTCAGATGGAAAAGCATACTCTGAAGGTGATTATAATTCTTCGTTTGCTGGTTATTTTCCGGCAGATAAGCCTTTGTATTCAATTATTGTTGTGATTAATAGACCTCGCGAAGGTGGTTATTTTGGCGGGGTAGTTGCCGGTCCGATTGTTAAGGAAATTGCCGAAAAAATTCTTGGAACCCAACAACATACAGGCTCTGAATTGTCGGATTCGCTAAAGGATTCGGGAACTCTTCCTTTTGTTATTGCAGGTAAAAAGAGTAAAGCAAGTCGTTTTTTGAACAATTTTACGGATTATGATTTTGAAGGAGATGCTGATAACTCAGATTGGATTACAGCTAGGAAAGATTCGGTAACCAATTATACCTATAATTTACTTAGCGAAAATCAAAATGTAATTCCCAATCTCAAAGGAATGGGCTTGCGCGATGCGTTATATTATCTTGAAAATAGAAAGATAAAAGTTACTTACTCAGGCAAAGGTAGTGTTTACTGGCAGTCGGTTGAGCCAGGCAGCAAGATTATTAAAGGAAGTTCCATCTATTTAAAATTAAAAACAGGATGGTAACAGTTTCTCAAATTTTCCAAAACACAGGAATCGTTTTAGAGGATTCAATTGCAAACATTGCGATTAGTCAACTTATAACCGACAACCGATTTGCAGGCAAAGACAAGCTTTTTATTGCTTTGAGAGGAACACAAGTTAATAGTCATGATTTTATTAAGGATGCTATTAGTAAAGGGGTTTCTGGAATAGTTTGCGAGTATATTCCGGATGATTGCCCACAAATGTTTAACTATTTTTTGGTTAAAAATACCCGAGAAATATTGGGTCAATTGGCATCAAATTTTCATGGCAACCCTTCATCAAAACTTAGCCTAGTTGGGGTAACTGGCACAAATGGAAAAACTACGGTTACTACTTTGTTGAAAAACCTGTTTACTATTTTCGGTTATAAGTCTGGTTTAATATCTACGGTTCAAAATGTAATTGGCGATGAGGTTATTCCAAGCACACATACTACACCAGATCCAATATTACTCAATGCCCTGTTGGCCAGTATGGTTGATAAGAATTGTGAATACTGTTTTATGGAAGTAAGCAGTCATGCAATTGATCAAAATCGTATTGGAGGCTTAACCTTTCGTGGTGCTGTGTTTACAAATATTACCCACGATCATCTAGATTATCATAAAACTTTTGATAATTATATAAAAGCCAAAAAGCGCTTTTTTGACGACTTGCCTTCTACAGCTTTTGCTCTTACCAATAAGGACGATAGAAATGGACTTGTGATGCTTCAAAACTCCAAGGCTTCTAAATACTCATATAGCCTGAGATCGGTTTCGGATTTTAAAGGAAAAATAATTGAAAGCGACCTAAATGGTTTGCTTTTGGAAATAGATGGAACTCAAGCTTGGTATGGTTTAGCCGGTGATTTTAACGCCTATAATTTACTCTCAGTTTATGGAACAGCTTTTTTGTTAGGGATAGAACCAGAGCAGTTAATTACTGCCTTAACTAAAACCCGCGGTGCTAAGGGTCGTTTTGAAATACTGCAAAGTGAAACCGGAGTAATTGGACTGATAGACTACGCCCATACACCCGATGCGCTCAAAAATGTTCTTGAAACGGTTAACAAAGCCAGAACAAAGAACGAAACTTTAATAACCATTGTTGGATGCGGTGGCGACCGAGATCGTGAAAAGCGTCCGATTATGGGTGATTTGGCGAGTTCATTAAGTGATAAAGTGATTTTTACCAGTGATAATCCAAGATCAGAGGAACCTGAAGAAATTTTAAATGAAATGAAGGCTGGCGTAAAGGCCCATAACTTTAAGAAAGTTTTAAAAATTACGAATCGCGAGGAAGCGATTGAAGTTGCTGTTAATCAGGCCAAAAAAGGAGATATTATTCTGTTGGCCGGAAAAGGTCACGAAACTTACCAAGAAATCAAAGGAGTGAAGTATCCCTTTGATGATTTTGAAAAATTGAAACAAGCATTTGATAATTTGAAATAGCCATGCTATACTACTTATTCAATTATTTACACACTCAATTTAATTTACCCGGAACCGGGGCATTTCAGTACATAACCTTTAGGGCAGGGTTAGCCATAATCCTTTCTTTGGTTATTTCCTTAGTATTTGGAAAAAAGCTCATTGACATACTTCACCAACGACAGGCCTCCGAAACCATTCGTCAGCTTGGTTTGGAAGGTGAAAATACCAAAAAGGGTACACCTACTATGGGCGGACTGATCATTTTGGGTGCCACACTAATTCCAACATTATTATTTGCACGATTAGTTAATGTGTATGTGATTTTGATGATTGTTACCACAGTTTGGTTAGGATTAATAGGCTTTTTGGATGATTATATTAAAACCTATCGAAAAAATAAAGAAGGTTTAGCTGGTCGATTTAAAATAGTTGGTCAGATTGGAATCGGTATCATTGTTGGGGCAACGCTTTACTTTCATCACAGTGTTGTGATTCGTGAAACATATTCAGAAAAAGAAGCTACAGCAGAAATTATTGCAACCACAATACCGGTAAAGCTTGATAACGGTAAAACAATTTATACCCGGGATGTAAAATCAACTTTAACCACCGTCCCTTTTGTTAAATCACACGAATTTAATTACACCAAATTACTTTTTTTCTTAGAAGATGAAACAGCCCGGAAATACACATGGATTGTATTTATTTTGGTTGTCATATTTATTATTACTGCCGTTTCAAATGGCGCTAATTTAACGGATGGAATCGATGGCCTTGCAGCCGGTAGTTCAGCCATTATAGGTGCAACCCTAGCCTTACTTGCGTTTATTTCGGGTAATATCATTTTCGCCGATTACCTAAATATTATGTATTTGCCTAATCAAGGGGAGCTAACCATCTTTTTAGCTTCGTTTGTTGGTGCTTGTATTGGTTTTTTATGGTACAATTCGTATCCAGCGCAAGTATTTATGGGCGACACAGGCAGTTTAGCAATTGGAGGAATTATAGCTGTGATTTCTATTATGCTGCGCAAGGAACTACTTATACCTATACTTTGTGGCATTTTTCTAGTTGAAAACCTCAGTGTGGTTTTGCAGGTAAGCTATTTCAAATACACCAAAAAAAGATTTGGTGAAGGTCGTCGAATTTTTAAAATGGCACCCTTACATCATCATTTTCAGAAGTTGGGCTATGCTGAGCCAAAAATTGTAACACGTTTCTGGATTGTCGGTATAATGCTGGCAATTTTAACCATCATAACCTTTAAAATGAGATAATTAAGATGGCCAAAAGATTAGTCATATTAGGTGCCGGTGAAAGCGGTTGCGGAACAGCCTTACTTGGACTTACCAAAGGTTATGACACGTTTGTGAGTGACTTTGGTAAAATTAAACCGAGATATTCTTCGGAGTTAAATGAGATGGGAGTTGAATGGGAAAGCGATAAACACACCGAATCAAAAATACTCAACGCCGATATCATTGTAAAAAGCCCGGGTATTCCAGACAAGGCTGCCATCATCAAAAAGGCAACAGAAGTTGGAATTAAAGTAGTTTCTGAAATTGAATTTGCAGCAAGTTTTACGGATGCCAAATTGATTGGAATTACCGGAACCAACGGTAAAACCACAACCACTTTGCTTATTCATCATATTTTAAAGAATGCTGGTATAAATGTGGGTCTTGGAGGAAACATCGGCAAAAGTTTTGCGCGTCAAGTAGCCAATTCCATTCAAGATTATTATGTGCTCGAATTAAGTAGTTTTCAGTTAGATGGAATGTTTGAGTGTCGCATAAATCAAGCAGTTTTAACCAATATCACCCCCGATCATCTCGATCGATACGACTATAAGTTAGAGAATTACATCCAATCAAAATTTAGGATCACACAAAATCAAGAAGCCAACGATCAATTTATCTATTGCGATGACGATACGTTAACAAAACAAAATTTAAATTCAAACCAAGGAAATAGCCAGATGCTGGCATTTTCAATAAACCACGAGGTTCAGAACGGGGCCTTTTTAAGTGGTAGTGAAATAATCGTTCGTCAAACAAAACAAAACAAAGAATTTATTATGCCAATTAATCAGCTAACTATCAGTGGAAAACACAACATTTACAACAGTATGGCAGCAGCTATCGTTGTTAATTCATTCGAAATTAGAGACGACAATGTTCGTAAAAGTTTCTCAGATTTTCAGAATGTAGAACACCGCATGGAGTGGGTGGGGAAAGTGAAAGGAGTAGAGTTTATCAATGATTCAAAGGCAACCAATGTAAATTCAGCATGGTTTGCACTTGAAAGCATGGAAACATCCGTTGTTTGGATAGCAGGTGGAACCGACAAAGGCAATGATTATTCGATGCTGCAAAAGTTAATAAAGGAAAAAGTTCGAGTGATTGTATGCATGGGTCTAGATAACAGCAAAATTCACCAAGCTTTTGGCAGCGATGTCGAGCTTATCATAAACACAACATCAGCAGTTGAGGCTGTTAATGCTGCCTATAGTTTCGCTAAAAATGGCGAAACGGTTTTGTTATCTCCTGCATGTGCGAGTTTCGATTTATTTAATGATTACGAAGACAGAGGCAATCAGTTTAAATTAGCTGTGAAAGCACTTTAAAATGGTTTTTGTTACTAAATACTAGTATTTAAGGCCAATGGGACTAAGAAAATGGACGGCAAATAATCTCCAGGGTGATATTTACATCTGGGTGGTTGTATGTATTCTCTCCATTTTTGGGGTTTTGGCTGTTTACAGTTCTACAGGAACTTTAGCTTATACCAAGCAATCAGGTAATACAGAATTTTACCTTATTAAGCAAAGTGGAATGTTATTGCTAGGCCTATTTATTATGTGGCTTTCACATTTGCTAGATTACAGATATT
>Ga0335397_10012738_pt1 | contig 10281 bp, 9 predicted proteins | sample MAT04_FD_205740 | JGI IMG/M metagenome (GOLD analysis project Ga0335397, IMG submission 205740) | Freshwater microbial communities from Lake Fryxell liftoff mats and glacier meltwater in Antarctica - MAT-04 (spades assembly) (version 2) ...
AATACGCACGGTGGTATGGTCGTGGTGCGGAATGATCCTCGTGTTCCTCCTACGCCCCCAACCGCCGCGCCACCAGGCCTTCCACGTTCGTGAACACGGCTTCCGGCTCGTAGGTGCGCCACTTCAGCGCGTTCAGCTGGCCACCAAGGAGGAAGTACTGATCGATGTTCGCGCGTTGCATATCCTCCAACACGTGTGGCCGGAAATTCAGCAGCGCGATCCAGCCGTCGGCATCGTTCACCTCATCGAACCACTCGCTGTAGTACTCGTCATCGCTGGTGTGGAAGTTCAATACGTTCTCGCCGATCAGGATGAACTTGCTGATCCCTTCGCTCATCAACGGTTCGACCACGTCGCGCTTGAAGACCATGATGTCGTTGTGCAGCAGATCGTTCCATTCGCCGATCAATTCCATGATCACGTACGCGTCATCGTAATCTGCGTAGATCAACTTCATGTACAGCGTGGTGCTGCCGAAGTTGTCCCATTGCGGATGGATCACATGGTCGTACACCGCATGGGTGAATTCGAATTCGCTGTGCTCCTCGCCGAAGAAAGGAGAGCGCTCATCCTCTTCCGCCGTGTAGCGGTGGCGCCAGTTCCAGTAGGGTTCGATGGTGTGCATTGTGGGCGCAGCTGCAGGCTTTTGGCCTCAGGCTTCAAGCTCCGTAGAGCTTTCTTAATAGGGTTTCATTTTCCAGACGTGCATGAATGAGATCAGCATCTTTTATTCGGTACGACAAAGTTCGCGTGCGGGGTCGATCTTTTGTACGGTGCTCCATCCGCGACTCGCGCTGAAGATCGATCGTGTTCCAACTCGAATGCAGACCCCAGGGCCTATTGGTCAGGTGTATTTGTCCTGCTCACTGCGCCGGGAATTGCCTTCTGCACTGTTGGAGGGTATGCAAAGGGAAGCCGAACTCATGTGGTCGATCACCTTCTGTGCTAATCTGCCACGGGATGTCGTCGATCACATCATAGACCAGATCGGCCAATTCCATTCCGCGGTGCCAGATCTCGAGCTTCTTGAAATCTTTCATGATCAAAGGGGTTTATCACAAGATAAATGCACCCTTCGGGATGAACAAACAGTCGGGATAGCACTTGTGGTGCCTGTGGCTTGGGGCCTATGGCTTGTGGCCTGCGACCGCTTTTCTCACACTCCCGTATTTTACCAACAAGGCGTTCGCCTCTTCGTAAGGCACCGTCAGCGCGTCCATCACCATCCGCGTTCCGCGATCGATCAGTTTGTTGTTGCTCAGTTGCATGTCCACCATGCGGTTGCCTTTTACACGGCCGAGCTTGATCATGACGCTGGTGCTGATCATGTTGAGGACCAACTTCTGCGCTGTGCCGCTTTTCATGCGGGTGCTGCCGGTAACGAACTCCGGGCCTACGACAACAACGATCGGATGCTTGGCCGTTGCGGATAGCGGACTGTCCGGATTGCAGGTGATGCCGCCGGTGAGGATCCCTTCCGCGTTGCAACGTTCCAGCGCACCGATCACATAGGGCGTTCCACCACTTGCGGCGATGCCGATCACGGTGTCATCTTTTCCGATGGCATGTTCTTGCAGGTCCTTCCAACCGTGCTCGCGATCGTCCTCTGCGAATTCCACGGCTTTGCGGATGGCACTATCACCACCGGCGATAAGGCCGACCACCATGCCCTGCGGCACCCCGAACGTGGGTGGGCATTCGCTGGCATCCACGATGCCCAAACGGCCGCTGGTGCCTGCACCCATGTAGAACAAGCGGCCGCCGCGTTGCATGCGTTCCACGATGGCGTCAACCAATTGCTCGATCTCCGGCACCACCTTACCGATGGCCTCGGGAACCGTACGGTCCTCGGCATTCATGTTCCGCAGCAACTCGGCGGTGGACATCTGTTCCAGGTGGTCGTAGCGGGAGGGGCTTTCGGTGATGCGTGACATGGAGGATGGTAGAGGGTACAAAGAAAAGGGCCGCCTGTGGGCAGCCCTCTTCTACGGATGGACGGAACGTTATTCCAGGATCAGTTTGCGCGATAAGCTGCCTTCGTCGAAGAACAGTTCCATGTAGTAGGATCCCGTGCTGAGCGATCCACGATCGAAGGTGAAACGACCGCTGTTCACCTTGTCGTTGCGCACGATGCGGCCTTGGTTGTCGTACACCACATAGTTGCGGATGATGGCCGATGTGCTGGCGATCTCCGTGGTGCGTGGGACCGGATTCGGGAAGATGCTTACACCGGCCGCCAGTTCGGAGTTCTCATCGATGCCCACGTTCAATACCAGTTGCCGGTAGATCCGTGGGGTGATGAACTTCTGCAAGGTGTCCACATACGCACGCGCACGGGCACGGCCGCCGTCGGTCCCCAGGACGTTCAGCAACGGGTTGCTCAAGTAGCCGTTCGCCATGCGACCGTATGCCCCTGCTTGATCGATGCCGAGTGCGGCACAGCCATTCACCACGGCAGTGGTATCCCACCACTCCCATGGGCCGGATGCGTTCTGTGGAGCGGTAATGGGGAAGAGGCCTTCGTTACCCTCGTTCACCGTACCGGTCAATGCGCTCTGTGCGTAGTTGGTCACTGGATCGGTGAATGGGGGGTTCAACCACACGTTGTTGTTGCCGTATGCGTTCGCCAGTTCCGTGACCCGTGCGCTGCCGTCCACGTTCACGACGGCGAAGCTGGTGCCGGGAACGAATACGGTACCGTTCATGTAAGGTGCGAAAGGATCATTGACACCGTGTACACTACAGATGGGCACTTCGCCGGCCTCCAACCACGAGCTATCGCCAAGGGCGCCTCCGATGTTGAAGATCATGCTGATGTCCGTGCTATACCCCGGGTGGTTGTCGATGTTCAATGCCGGATTGCCACCAAGACCTTCATAGTCACCCAGGATCGTTGGGTCCACCATGAAGAGGTTGGTCTCGGTGTTGAAGAACTTGAGTAGCTGGATCTCCGAAGTTTCTTGCAGCGTGGCGTATGCCAAAGCGCTGTAACCACCGGAACCCTGACCCCCAATAACGATCTTCTCGTTGCTGATGCCGTAAGGGTTGCCACTTTCCGCAATGCTCTTGCGCATGAAACGCACGGCTGTTTTCGCATCCTGCATGGAGCGGTAAACGGCTTGGATGATGGTCTGCTTGCGGGTCTCTTCCGAAGGAGAAACAGGGTTCCAGCCGGTGCGATAGGCGATGGCGGCTACCACATAGCCCTTCTTCGCGAACTGCTTACACATCTCCACCGTTGCGCTATCGGTCTTGTCGCCCGTAGGAAGGCCGTTCTGGTAGCGCGGCAGGAAGGAACCGGTGTGCAGGTACACGATCAGCGGACGGTCCGCCTCGGTATCACCCGCCGGTGTGTACAGATCCAACATCAGATCCTGCGCAACGGGCGCGCCGGTGAGGATGGAGATGTTATTGCCGTATACGATGTTCGATTGCACATCGACAGCGCTGAATTGCTCTGTGAGGTACCGCTGTGCCGTTGCCGGTACGGCTGCCACCAGACCGAGCAGCGCAAGGTTGCGTAGGTTTCGTTCCATGATAAGTGTAGGGAGGTTGGTTAATTTCCACTGCCAAGTTAGACTGACGATCGACTGTTCCGAACTACGGTCGTGCCGATTTCTTGTTCCACTTCGGTTCGTACAGTACCGAAATGAAGGCCAAGCGCCCTACCAAGGGGCCACCGTAGACCATGTATACCTTGTTGTTCAGCACATTACTGGCCCCTACCTTGAACGTGCAGTCGATGGCGGGTACCTTCTTGCTCACCTGCCCGTCCAACAGCGCGTACGTGGGTATGGTACCCGTGAACTGCGGCGACCCCTCGAATAGGAAGCTCTGCACCCAGCGGTAATTGAAATTGAAGCCCCAGTCCTGGATCGGGATCCCCAATACCACCTTGCTGATGTCCCTGCCGGATAGGCTGATGTTGAACTTGTGCTCCGGAGTGTTGAAGGCGGGGATGATCGGGTCGTCCTCCTTGGTGTTCAACTTGTTCCAGGAGTAGTTCCCGCTAAGGGCGTAGAATTTGGAGAAGAAGTAGCTGGTCCCGATGGAGAACCCTTGCGTGGTGACCTCCTTGCTGGAGTTGGCCGCTACCCGATAGACCTGCACGGAGGTAAGGTCCACTTGGTTGATCTGGCTCACCTTCACATCGGCCCCCAATTGGAACCCGAGGAAGTCGTTGTAGAAACTGTAATAGTAGGAGCCGTCCACGAACAGGTTCTTCGAGATGGTGTTGCGGAAACCGACTTCCAACGTCCTCACCTTTTCCGGTACCACCGGTGCCACATTGAAATACTGCAACACGCCGGCACTGCTACTGAGCGATTCGAGCAACGAGGGCACCGTCACCAAGTCGTTCACGCCGTTGAGGTTGCCCAACAGGATGGCGCGGCCCACGTTGTAGTATAGATACTGGTCCTGCAAGGTGGGGTTGCGTACAGCGGAGGAGAAGGAGAACCGCAGGATGTTCTCGGGGTTGAAGCTGTAGACCGCCGAGGCGGCAGGGGAGAACACGAAGGGGAAGTTCACGTTCTTGTCTACACGCAAGGTGGCGGTGAGCTTCAGTTTCTCGCTCTTCAGCACCCGGCGTTCGATACCGGAGTACAGGCCGAACTCGCTGTTGGTGATCTTGGTGCCGGCGGTATCCGAGAAGATGTTGCCTTTGGAATTGGGTAGGTAGTACCGGAAGTTCCCACCAAGGGTCAAGGTGTACTTCGCCACTTTCGAACGCCGCTCCCCTTGCAGGTGCGCGAGGGCCGATCGATCGTAGAAGCGTGTTCCCCCTTCGCTGAAGAGCCGCGAGGTGATGTCCGTGAACGCAGCGTCGTATTCCGGGGTGCCGGGAACCAGCCGGTCATTGTATGTATTCACTGTGCCGGCACTCGTGGCGTTAGAGTTCGCGTAGGCGCGTACCTCGTTGTGCAAGCCTTGCAGGAACGGTTGGTTGTCGTTCTCCCACTGTTCGATAGCGGGCCTATCGATGATGAAAGTAGGCGGTGGTCCGGGGTCGAATACCGGCACAGGAAATCCTGGAGCGGCAAGCACTTGGGCCTGATAGCCGCTTTCCCATCGGGCGCGATAGTCCTGGAACCAACGGTTATCATCCTTCGCCATGTCCTGCAACCGGAACGCCGTGAATACCGCGTCGTAGCTCTTGCCGGCATCTTCGTTGGTGAAGTAGGCGCGCAGGAAGCCGCGATCGCCGGCGTTCAGTTCAAGGCGGTTCTGGAAGAAAAGAATGTCCTGCAACCGGTACCGGTTATCGCCTTGGTAAACGGTGGTGCCCGTGCCGAAGCTGGAGGCCGCGATGAACTGCAGGCTATCGCTGAATTTGTGGTGGTAGGCCAAGGACGTCTTCAGGTTCTTGGTATCATAGTTCACCAGGTCCGTTTCGTTGTATCCATCGCGATGCACATTGCCCAGTCCGTATGGCCTGACACCGCTCTGCGCCGAGGCCTCATCGCCATACCGGTTCACCGCATCATAACCGCCGGGGTTCAGCGCATCGGCATCGCTGTCCTCGGTAGGGCTCAAGTTATCCGCCGTCCAATCCAACGCGCTGAAGTAGGAGATATTGAACTTCAGCGCATTGCGCTCCTGCCCGTTCTTCCCTTTGAAAACATGCGCGTAGCGGATCGCCGTCTCGAACAAGTTGCGTTCACCGGTCTTCACGCTTGCCGACAACCCTCGGAATGCGAACGGGTCCTTGGTGGTCATGCTGATCACACCGTTGAAGGCATTGGGTCCGTAGTAGGCGGAGCTGGCACCAACGATCAGGTCCACCTTCATCACATCCAGCTCACTGGCCCCTAGGAAATTGCCCAAGGAGAAGTTGAGGCCGGGACTTTGGTTGTCCACACCATCGATCAACTGCAGGCTGCGCACCGGGCTGGTGCTGTTGAAACCACGCGTATTGATCACCTTGAAGCCGAGGCTCGCAACCGTCATGTCAACACCTTTCAAGGTGCCGAGCCCTTCATAGAAATCGCCGCTGGGTGCTTCCTTGATGGCCAGCAGGTCCATGCTCTCCACGGTCAGCGGTGCCTGTTTCTGCTTCTCACTGATCCTGCTGCCCACCACCTCCGCTTCCTTCAGCAAGACCTGGTCGGTGCTCAGTTTGAATTTCAATTCTTGGTCCAGGCTCTTCACCTCGATCTCCTGCGTGCTATAGCCCACGTAGTTGATCACCAAGGTGTACGGAGGCAGTTCGTTGGTCCCGATCTCGAACTTCCCGTCCAGGTCCGTCACCGCCCCGGTGTTGGTGCCTTTGATCTTTACGCTGGCACCGATCAGCGTTTCGCCGCTGGTACCATCGGTGACAACGCCGCGCAAGCGGTATTGCTGCGCCGAAACATCGTCCGCTGCCAGGCAGCAAACGGGCACGATCAACTTCACTAACGCGCGCAGCGCGGTCCGCAGTAGTTGCATGGTCCGGTTCTGGGATAGTAAGGTACTCATGAGAGCACCTGCTGCGAAATATAGGCGGATGCAGCGATCGGCACTTCATCCTGCGCATCTTTACCGCTCGCCTTCTGCATTGTCGCACAGGCGGACCGAACATGCCCATTTCATTCACGAGCCATGGCGCCGCCGGAACTGTTACCGGGAGCAAACACCTGATCGAGGTACAACGCACCGATGGTCGCACCTTACGCGTCCTGTTGGATTGCGGCATGTTCCAAGGAGAGGCCGTGCGCGATGCCAAGCAAGACCCCAACCGGGAGTTCGGCTTCGACCCCACCACCATAGACGTGGTGGTGATGAGCCATGCGCACATAGACCACAGTGGTCTGGTGCCACGCTTGGTGGCCGAGGGTTTCCATGGTCCCCTCTTCGCTACCCCCGCAACGCGCGATCTGTGTGCGATCATGCTGGCTGATAGCGCCTACATCCAAGAGACGGACTTCGAATACGATGTGCGCCGTGCCCGCAAGAAGGGTAGGCCGTTGCCAGAGGGTGGCCCTCTCTATTCAACGGAGGATGTGGCACCTGCAATGGAACTCTTCCAAGTGATCGACTATGCGAAACCCACGGAGATCCTCCCGGGCATCACATTGACCTATACCGATGCCGGGCACATCCTGGGCAGTGCCGCGGTACACTTGGATATCGACGATGGCGAGCGGGTGTTGCGCTTCACGTTCAGCGGTGATGTGGGCCGGTACGTGGATCGTTTGTTGCCCGAACCCGTGCGTTTCCGCCAAGCCGATGTGGTGGTATGCGAGACCACCTATGGCGATCGTGATCACGCGCCCGTGGCCGAAGCGGAGGCCGAACTCCTGAAGCACGTCACGGAGGTGTGTGTGGTGGGGCGCGGCAAATTGATCATCCCGGCGTTCAGCATCGGCAAAACACAGGAGATCCTGTACACGCTGAATACGCTGAGCAACGAAGGACGACTGCCGCGGATCCCTGTGTTCGTGGACAGTCCGCTGGCCATCAGCGCCACAGAAGTGGTGCGTCGCTACAGCGAACTGTTCAAGGCCAATGTGCGCGAGGAGTTGGTGAAGGACCCCGATCTGTTCAACTTCCCCGGTGTGGAGTTCGTGCGTGAAGCCGAGCGTAGCAAGCAGTTGAACGCGGTGAAGGAACCGTGCATCATCATCGCCGCGAGCGGGATGATGGAGGCCGGTCGCATACGCCACCACCTGCGCAATTCACTGGGCGATCCGGCGAACGCCGTGCTGGCCGTGGGTTTCTGTGCCCCGGGAACGCTCGGTGCAAAGCTGCTCGACGGCGCCACCGAGGTCAGCATCTTCGGCGAGCCCGTGCAAGTGCGGGCCAAGATCCTGCGCATGGAGTTCTACAGCGCACACGGCGACCGCACCGAGCTCTTGCGTTGGTTGAGCTGCCAGAAACCCGCCGAACTGAAGAAGATCTTCCTGGTACACGGGGTGGACCATAGCCTTAATGGCTTCAAAGAGCTATTGACCAGTAAAGGCTACAGCAACATCACGATCCCGAAGCGGGGGCAGCGGTTCCTACTCTAAGCCGCCTTCACCTTGATCACCGCGTCGCGGTAGGTCACCACCTGGCCGGGCCGGATCTTGCACGTCTTGCGCATCTCCACTGCGCCATCCACTTTCACATGGCCTTGGGCCACCAGCATCTTGCCTTCGCCGCCGCTGCTGCAGCAACCGGCCAGTTTCAGTAGTTGGTTCAGTTCAACGAACTCGCCGCGTAGTTCGAAGTCGATGGGATCGTTGGGCATGTGGATGTGGATAGCCCGGTTCAACTTCTGAAACGAACGGCATCTTTTACCGTGTTCGGTAGCTCTGGCAACTTACGGCGCTCGAACAGGAAGCTGCTGAGGTCGGCGATCTCGCTGAAGATGTAGTGTTTGTCCATGGCCCCTTTCAAGTAGGCCTTGCCCGTGCTGCCGCCGGTGCCTACGCGCAGGCCGATCATGCGGTGTACCATGTTGACGTGCCGACCGCGCCATGCCGCCATGCCTTCGTCGATGTCAAGCAGCGCTTCCAAGAACCGGAACGCCTGTTGGAAAATGGGCTCGTCGCGGTAAAGCATGATGAACAGCGCACTACGACAGCCAGCGGGGGAGAGGCGACGATCAGGGCTGCCTTCCACGAAGATCGTCCGCCACAACGCGGCATTGCCTTCTTCGCCTTGCACCAGACCGCCGGTATACAGCTTTTCCAACCGCTCGAAGAAAGGCGCTTCGCTCGTGGGCCAAAAGCGCTGTTCCAAGAATGGCATGCGTTCCAGCCAAGCGTTCACCAGGTCCAGTAACGTGGGCAGGCTCTCCAACGCTTCGATCTCCGCCTTGTGCTCCGGTTTCAATTGGCTGGTGTAGTACTGTTTGCCGAACCGGGCTTCCATGCGCAAGCCCAACCGCGCTTCCAACACCTTGAACTGCGTACTCTGGAAACCGCTCGCCGGACGCAGCAGGTCACGGAAGTCAAGGAAGTCCAGCGGGGTCATGGTCTCCATCACATCCATCTGGTGTACCAATAGGCCCAGGATCGTCTGCACACGTTGCAAGCGGTGGACGGCGATGTTCAGCTCACCTCCGTTATCGTCGATATGGCGATCGGCGAACATCTCGATCACGCTGCCCGCCTCGTGCAACATCTGTTTGAACCACAGCTCATACGCTTGATGGATGATGATGAACAACATCTCATCGTGCGCCTTCACACCGTGCTTGTCGCTTTCGGGAGCTTGGGCACCAAGGATCTTGTCCAGTTGCAGATAATCGGGGTAGTAGACGGAGGACATTGGGTAATAGGATCAGAAGATCAGAAAATTCGATGACCGGAAAATGCAGTGGAACGTTATTCGCTGCGCAGCATATCGTCGGGCCAAATGTAACCGGAGGGACGGCCTGTGTGCTGAGCGATGTCAGTGGCCGGTTCTTTGGTAGGTTCGTGGAACAGATCCCGGACCCTTGACCGTTCGCACCATCCTCCTTGTGGCAGCCTTTCTCAGTTCCTTTGGTTCGGAGGGCATGGCGCAAACGGAGCCAACACCGCCAATGCCACCACCACCGCCAGTGGAGATCAAGGAGCGGGAACCGCAGATGGCCATGCCTGATCGGCCTGAACAGGACGTCCCGGAAAAGCCCGTCATGCATGCCGAAGTAAGTCCCCTGTTCCCGGGTGGTGATCTAGGGCTGGCGAAGGAACTCCAGCGCCATTTGAAGTATCCGAAGGAAGTGCTGCAGATCGGCCTGCAGGGGAAGGTCTTCGTGCAATATGTGGTGGCGGTGGATGGCAGCATCGGCGCGATCAAAGTCCTACGTGGAGTGCATCCGTTGCTGGACAAAGCCGCCGTGGATGCGGTGAAGCAACTTCCCAAGTACTCATCGCCCGCTAAGATGAACGGCAAGCCAGTGCCGTTCCAGATGGTGCTGCCAGTTGTTTTTCAAGCACAATAGGGATGCGAACTCTCCTTGCGTTCGCAATACCGGCTTGTTGGTGATCCGCTATCCTCCGGACTGTTCTCCGTGTATTGCAGTGGGCGGGACGGAGGAGCACTTCCGTGCTTCGAACGCTGGTCAACACGCTCGTTCGTAACAACCCCGACCCCGCGCCGACCCGGACCTGGGCTCCCGCGTTCGGGCGGCAAGGCCCAACTGGATGCCGGCGTAGTTCGATGGTAGCCAAGCGCCTACCCTAAAGAGCTTCCCGATGAGCTCCGGGCAGTCGCCTCTGCCCGTCAATGATCGGTCCATGGCCGCCGTTCCTTGGGCGGAAGCGACCTTTCAACTAAAGTATACGTTGTATAACTAATTACATAGTTATGTTTGCAGTATGGAATCGT
>Ga0335397_10012739_pt1 | contig 10281 bp, 7 predicted proteins | sample MAT04_FD_205740 | JGI IMG/M metagenome (GOLD analysis project Ga0335397, IMG submission 205740) | Freshwater microbial communities from Lake Fryxell liftoff mats and glacier meltwater in Antarctica - MAT-04 (spades assembly) (version 2) ...
TTCGCCCTCATCGCAGCGTTGTGCCTGCTCGCACGCCCGTCTGTGACCACCATCAGCGGAGCGGACGGCCGGGGAACCACCGAGCATCCGCCGAGCGACTGTGTCACGAACGATCCACATCGTGCCGGGCCCGCACAGGTGCTGCCCGACGACGCGTCCGCCGGAGCGGACGACCACTCACTGGAGACCACTCGATGACCGAGCCGATGAACGAGGCGAGATGAGCGACAAGAAGCACACCGGAGCCGACCCCTACGCCGATCTGTCGAAGCGGACGAGCGAACACCGCCCGAAGACGGGTCTCATCATCGTCGGTGCGACGGTCGCGGTCATCGCCGTGCTCGCCGTGGTGGCCGTGCTGTTGACCGGCGGTGGTGACGAGACCGCGGCCGAGGGGACAGGAGCCGACGCCGCGCAGAACGCCGAACAGGAACAGGCGGCGGTCACCGTCACCGGAGAGCCGCTCCCGGAGTACCCCCAGGTGAACTCGATGGTGGCCCCGCCCGCCGACGACCCCGCTGTCGGGGAGACACCCCCGACGCTGGCAGGCCAGAGCTTCGACGGCTCGAAGCTGACCATCGACCCGGCTGACGGCCGAGCGAAGGTCGTGATCTTCGTGGCCCACTGGTGCCCGCACTGCCAGGCCGAGATCCCGCTCATCCAGCAGTGGATCGACGAGGGCAACCTGCCCGACAACGTCGACGTCTACGCCGTGAGCACCTCGGTCAAGGCCGACCAGGCGAACTACCCGCCCTCGGACTGGTTGGCGAAGGAGGGATGGACCCCGCCCGTGCTGCTCGACAGCCCCGACCAGACCGCGGCGATCGCATACGGCCTGCCGGGATTCCCCTACTTCGTGATGGTGGATGCCAACGGCGAGGTGGCCCAGCGTGCGTCGGGCGAGGTGCCGATCGGGCAGTTCGGAGCACTCGTCGACGACCTGTCGGCCGGATCCCCGGTCTGAGCAGCTGTCGGCAGCGCTGCGAGCGCACCGGTCTGCAGTCCTTCCGGGCGCGCCGCCTGTCCGCGCCACCCGAACACCGAGTGTCACTGCGCCAGGCAGGCCTTGCCGGTGAGTCGTCGGTCGAGCAGGTCGCGCAACGCTCGGCCTGCGTCGGCCATCGGATAGGTGATCGGCTCGATCGGGGTCAACGACCCGTCCTCGACCGCTGCGATCACCTCGCCCAGCAATGTTGCGTTCGCGTCCGGTTCGGACATGGCCCATGCGCCCCAGTCGACGCCGATCACGTTGCGGTTGCGCAACAGGACCTGGTTCGCAGGAAGCTGTGGGATGTCGCCCGACGCGAACCCGACGACCAGGAATCGGCCGCCGGTCCCCAGTCCCCTGAGCGCGGATTCGGCCAGCGGACCTCCGACAGGGTCGATCACGACGGCCGCGCCACCGTCGGTCAGGTCACGGATGCGCGTCTTGAGGTCCTCTGTCGCATAGTTGATGACGCCGTGGGCTCCCCGTTCGATGCACAGTCGGAGCTTCTCGTCGTCGGAGGCCGCGGCGATCACCTTCGCTCCGAGCGCACGTGCGACGTCGATGACGGCCAGGCCGACGCCACCCGCTGCGCCGAGCACCACGACCCACTCGCCCGGTTGCACGACCGTGCGACGTGTCAGGCAGAACCACGCCGTGGCGTAGCTCTGCGTCATCGTTGCCGCCTGGCCATAACTGAGACGGTCGGGGATCGGAATCAGCTGCAGCGGGTTGAGCACGACCTCGTCGGCGAATCCACCCAGTCCGATGGACGCAAAGACCCTGTCGCCGACCTGCCAGCCGCTCACGGCGGAGCCGGTCTCGGTGATCTCGCCGGCGATCTCGGATCCCGGGATGAACGGGAGTGCCGGCTTGATCTGGTACCTGCCCTGGACGAAGAGCGCATCGACGTAGTTCAGGCCGCTCGCCCAGACGTGCACCCGCACCCGGTCGTCGGGGCAGACAGGAGTCTCGAGTTGCTGGACGACGAGGTCCTCCGGCTCGGAGCGACTGGTGCAGACGACGGCGCGCATGGCGAGGAACTTAACGAACTCCGCACCCCGTTCCGGTCGCTAGCGTGAGTCGGATCATGTCCACCCGTGCCGAGATGGCTGCGTCCGCCCTCCACGACTCCGAGCCGACCGTGATGTGGCTCGACAGCCAGGACCGCCCGACGGAGGTCGATCCACTCTCGGGTGCGATCGAGGCCGACCTGGTCGTGGTCGGTGCGGGCTACACCGGACTGTGGGCGGCGTTGCAGGCGAAGGAGGACGATCCGTCGCGTGAGGTCGTGATCATCGAGGCAGGTCGGGTGGGGGAGCAGGCCTCGGGTCGCAACGGCGGGTTCCTGTCCGCGACGCTGACCCACGGCCTCGAGAACGGTGTCGCCCGGTTCCCCGGCCAGATCGACCGTCTGGTCGAGGCAGGCCGCAGGAACCTGGACGGCCTGATCGCCAGCGTCGAGCAGCACGGCATCGACGCCCGGCTCGAGATGACGGGCAATCTGGTGGTCGCGGACGCACCCTGGTTGGTCGAGGGGGTCGCGGAGTTCGTGGACCTGCTGTCCGAACACGGCGAGCAGGCAGAACTGCTCGACGCTGCGCAGACCCGCGCACGTCTCGATTCACCGACGTATCTGGCCTCTGCCTCGGTGCGCACGGGCGAGGGCCTGGTGGATCCGGCCCGCCTCGCGTGGGGACTCGCTGATGCATGCCGCTCGCTCGGGGTCCGCGTCCACGAACACACCCGCATGACCGATCTGGAGCGCAGCGGTGCGGGCATGGTCGTCAGCACAGCAGGTACAGCGGGCGGTTCCGGACGGATCCGGACCCACGCCGTGATCCTCGGGACCGGCGCGTTCGTGTCGCCGGTGCGTGCCATCAACCGGCGGGTCGTGCCTGTGTACGACTACGTGCTGGCCACCGAACCGCTCACCGCCCGACAACTCGCCTCGATCGGCTGGCAGGGCCGCGAAGGCGTTGCGGACACCTCGAACCAGTTCCACTACTACCGGCTCTCCTCGGACGACCGGATCGTGTGGGGCGGTTACGACGCCGTTTTCCACAACTGGGGGCGGCTGGACCCGTCTCTCGACCAGCGTCCCGAGACCCACCAGAAGCTGGCAGAGCACTTCTTCACGACCTTCCCCCAGCTCGAGGGTCTCCGCTTCAGCCATCGCTGGGGTGGGGTCATCGACACCTCCACGCGTTTCGCTGTCGGATTCGGGACGGCCTTCGACGGTCGCGTCGCGTACGCGGCCGGCTACACCGGCCTCGGTGTCGGCGCGACCCGGTTCGGAGCCGAGGTCTGTGTCGACCTGCTGTATCGACCGGACTCCGAACTGTTGGAGCTGGATCTGGTGCGCAAGCGGCTCGTGCCGTTCCCTCCTGAGCCGATCCGGACGGCGGGCATCCAGTACACCCGCCGCGCGATCGCACACGCCGACGCGCACCAGGGCCGTCGAGGCCCGTGGCTGCGACTGCTCGACGCAGTCGGACTGGGCTTCGACAGCTGAGGGTCGAACAGCTGACGACCCGTCAGGGATTGGTCAGCGACAGGGTCGATCCGTAACGTCCTTGCGTTGGTCCGGCCCGTCCGGTCCCCATCGCAGGAGGAAACCGTGCGCAGCCCCAAGGACTTCTTCAAGCCCCTCGCAGTGGGTGCACCCGAGCCCGTCCGGGAGATCCCCTTCCGGCCGTCGCGCATGATCCACTTCTTCCCGCCGCACCTGGAGAAGGTGACGGCCAAGCTGCCGGAGATCGCCCCGACCGTCGACGTCCTGCTCGGCAACCTCGAGGACGCGATCCCGATGGACGCGAAGGTGTCCGCCCGTGAGGGGCTGGTTCGGGCTGCGCAGACCCTCGAGTTCGGCGAGACGCAGCTGTGGACGCGTATCAACAGCCTGGACTCGCCGTGGGCGCTGGACGACCTCGAGGTCCTCGTGGGTGAGATCGGCGACAAGCTCGACGTCATCATGGTCCCGAAGGTCGAGGGTCCCGAGGACATCCACTACGTCGACCGGCTGCTCGCACAGCTCGAGGCCAGGGCGGGCCTCACCGAGCCACTTCTCGTGCACGCGATCCTGGAGACTGCGCGGGGCGTGGCCAACGTCGAGGAGATCTGTGCCGCGTCGCCACGCATGCAGGGCCTGTCACTCGGCCCGGCCGATCTGGCGGCCAACCGTCGTATGAAGACGACCCGTGTCGGTGGTGGCCACCCGGGCTATCTGGTGCGCCAGGACCCACCAGCGGGGCCCGACGGGCCGGAGTACGCAGCGTCCCGCGACACCTACCAGCAGGACCTGTGGCACTACACGATCGCCCGCATGGTGGACGCCTGCGCAGCGAACGGGATCCTGCCGTACTACGGCCCGTTCGGCGACATCAAGGACACCGTCGCCTGCGAGGACCAGTTCCGCAACGCCTACCTGCTGGGATGTGTCGGAGCGTGGTCGTTGCACCCGGTACAGATCGAGATCGCCAAGAAGGTCTTCTCGCCCGAGCCGTCCGAGGTCGAGCACGCCCGTGAAGTGATCGAGGCGATGGGCGACGGGACCGGCGCCATCATGTTGAACGGCAAGATGGAGGACGACGCCTCGGTCAAGCAGTGTCACGTGGTCGTGGAACTCGCACGGCAGCTGTCCGAGCGTGACCCCGAGCTGGCCGCCAGCTACGGATTCTGAACACCGCGACGAACAGGACCGAGGAGCAGAGATGACCGAGTACCGACCCCGCCGCAGCGCGCTGTACATGCCCGGAGCGAACGACAAGGCGCTCGAGAAGGCCAAGACATTGCCCACCGACGCGATCATCTTCGACACCGAGGACTCCGTGTCTCCGGACATGAAGGCCGTCGCACGCGACAAGGTCGCAGCCGCCGTCGCGAGTGGCGAGTACGGCAGCCGAGAGCTGACGATCCGGGTGAACTCGATCCAGACCGAGTGGTTCGAGGCGGATGTGCGATCCGCTGCAGCCGCAGGCCCCGCCGGCGTGGTGGTGCCGAAGATCGACAGCGCGGCCGACGTCGCCCGTGTCGAGTCCCTGCTCGAATCCGCGGGAGCGCCCGACTCGACGATGATCTGGGCGATGCTCGAGACCCCGACGGCGATCGAGAACGCCGTCCAGATCGCGACGGCCTCCGAGCGACTGACGGTGCTGATCATGGGCACCAACGACCTGGCGAAGGAGCTGCGCGCAGCGCTCGTGCCCGGCCGGCACCCCTTGCTGTGGGGGCTCGCTCGCTGCGTGAACGCTGCCAGGTTCGCCGACAAGGTCATCCTGGACGGGGTGTACAACGACGTGCGCAACCCCGAGGGGTTCGGGCTCGAGGCGCTCCAGGGTGCCGAGATGGGCTTCGACGGCAAGACCCTGGTGCATCCCACACAGGTCGAACCGGCCAACGACGCGTTCGGGCCGAGCGAGGACGAGATCGAGTACTCGAGGCGTGTGATCGAGGCCTTCGACGAGGGCCTCGCCGCAGGCAAGGGAGTGGTCACCGTCGACGGCAAGATGATCGAGAACCTGCACGTGGACAACGCCCGACGTGCGCTCGCCATCGATGCGGCGATCCGGTCGCTCGCCGACAGCTGACCCATTGCGTCGCCGGGCCGCGAGAGGTCTGGCGGATTTTCACGCGTCGGACGCGTTCTCGCCGCTCGCCCGTGACCGCGGTGAGAAGATGAGCGCATGCGTACCGAGAACTACATCAACGGAGAATTCCGACCCGCGCTGTCCGGTCTGACGGACGACGTGGTGGCGCCGGCGACCGGCGAGGTGATCGCGACTGTGTCGAGCTCGGACTCCGTTGACGTCGACGATGCCGTGTCAGCGGCCAAACGTGCCTTCGTCACGTGGTCCGAGACGACCCCGCGTGAGCGCTTCGAGATGCTGACCGCGCTGGCAGATGCGATCGAGGGTGATCTGGACACTCTCAAGGAGCTCGAGGGCCGCAACGTCGGCAAGCCCCTGTCGATCATCGACTTCGAATTCGACCTCACGATCGACAACTTCCGCTTCTTCGCGGCGGCAGCGCGGTTCATGGAGGGCAAGGCCGCAGGGGAGTACCTGGCGGATCACACCTCGTTCGTCCGCCGCGACCCGCTCGGCGTGGTGGCATCCATCGCCCCGTGGAACTACCCGCTCAACATGGCGACCTGGAAGATCGGGCCGGCCCTCGCGACCGGCAACACGGTCGTGTTGAAGCCCTCTGAGCTGACGCCTCTCACCGCGATCCGACTCGCCGAGCTGGCAGCGGACATCTTCCCCCCTGGCGTGTTCAACGTGGTGCTCGGCCAGGGCGAGACGACGGGCGCCGCGTTGGTCGCGCATCCCGATGTCGCGCTCGTCTCGCTGACGGGTGACGTCGGCACGGGCAAGCTGATCGCCCGCAACGCGGCCGACACGCTGAAGCGGGTACACCTGGAGCTGGGCGGCAAGGCACCGGTCGTGGTGTTCGACGACGCGGACATCGAGGCCGTCGTGGCGACGCTCGCCGAAGCCAGCTTCTACAACTCCGGTCAGGACTGCACCGCACCGTGTCGGGTCATTGCCGGCCCGGGGGTGTACGAGAACCTGGTCGGGTCACTCGGCGAGGCGGTGTCCGCGTTGAAGTTCGGTGACCCGTTCGACCCCGAGGTCGCGGTCGGACCGGTGATCTCGGCCGAGCAGCAGGCGAAGGTCGCGGGCATGGTGGATCGGGCTGTCGAGGGCGGTGCCGAGGTCGTGGTCGGCGGGCACGTCGGCACGGGCGCCGGGTTCTTCTACGAACCGTCGGTGCTCGCGAACCCCGCGCAGGACTCGGAGATCGTGCAGCGGGAGGTGTTCGGTCCGGTGGTCAGCGTGCAGAAGTTCTCCGACGAGGCGCAGGCACTCGAGTGGGCGAACGGCGTCGACTACGGCCTCGCCGCGTCGGTGTGGACCTCGGACGTGGGGCGGGCGATGCGAATGACCAAGCGCATGCAGTTCGGCTGCGTCTGGGTGAACGACCACATCCCGGTCGTGTCAGAGATGCCCCACGGCGGTTACAAACAGTCCGGCTACGGCAAGGACATGTCGATGTACGCGCTCGAGCACTACACCGAGATCAAGCACGTCATGATCAAGTTCTGACCGGGTCCGGTCCAGTTGGGTGACCTCGGCGTCAGGCCGCCTGGGCGGCGTTGTGGCGTGCGACGAGTTGGCGTGCGATGACCTTCAGGCACAGCGTCTCGTCGGCACCTTCGAAGATCGACAGCACACGGGCATCGACGAACAGCCGACTGACCGTGTACTCCTCGGCGTAGCCCATGCCGCCGTGGATCTGCATCGCCTCGCGGGTGACCCACTCGGCCGCCTTGCAGACGTAGGCCTTGATCATCGAGGCCTCGAGCGTCCCTTCGCCCTTGGCCATCAGGCGGGCGACCTCGTAGGCGAACTGGCGTGCGCCCTGGATGGTGACGGCCATGCGGCCGAGCTTCGCCCGGGTCAGCTGGTACTCGTGGATCGATTCGCCGAAGACCTTGCGGTCGATGGAGTACTGGCGGGCCAACTCGAGCGCCGACTGCATGACGCCGAGTGCGCGGGCGGCGGTCTGGAGTCGTCCGTTCTCGAATCCGGCCATCTGGTAGTAGAAGCCCTTGCCGATGCCACCCTCGCCGCCGAGCAGGTTCTCGTCCGGCACGAACCAGTTCTCGATGGCGATCTCGTACGAGTGCATGCCGCGGTAGCCGATGGTGTCGATCGGGCGGCCTTCCATCTTGCCGGTACCGAACTCGCTGTCCGAAGTGAGCGCGAAGCCGTGGGCGTCACCACGTTCCTTCGGCACGATGAACATCGACAGGCCACGGTGACCGATCGAGCGGTCCGGGTCGGTGCGGGCCAGCACCATGAGCACGTCCGCTCGGGCACCGAAGGTGCACCACGTCTTCACCCCGTTGATCAGGTACCCGCCGTCGACCTTGGTGGCGGTGGTGGTCACGCCGGCCACGTCGGAGCCGAAGTCGGGCTCGGTCACTGCAACGGCGTTCATGATCTCGGCGTTCGCCAGGAGCGGCAACCAGATCTGCTTCTGCTCCTCGGTGCCGCCGGCCTCGAGGGCACGGGCGAGGATCTCGGGCCGGGTGACGAGCGAACCGCCGGCACCCAGCGAGCCGCGTGAGAGTTCCTCGGTCGACACGACCATGCCGATGTAGTCCGACTCGTCGCCCGATGCGAAACCGCCGTACTCCTCGGAGATCGACAGACCGAACGCACCCATCTCGGCGAGGCTGGTGATGAGGTCCTCCGGGATGTCGGCGTTCTCGCGGTGGATGTGCTCTGCGATGGGTGCGAGCTTCTCGTCGGCGAAGCGACGGAATGTGTCCTGCACCATCTCGAAGTCGCCCGACAGGTGACGAGGTCCGTCGGTGTCGACGAGAGAGGACAGGAACTCAGGAGAGCGGAACTCGCCGACGAAGTCGCGCACGCTGTCCAGGGCGCCGTCCGACACGGCCCACTCGGACTCACGGCCGAACAGTTTCGCGGCCAGGTCGGCCAGTACGTCGGCCACGAAGGCGCAGGTGATCCTCGCCTCGTCATCGCCATGTGCGCCGTAGGACAGCAGCCCACGGGCGGCCATGACACCCGCTGCCGCGTGTGCGACGTCGTAGGCCAGCACCTGGTTGTCGTCGATTCCGTCCGCTGCGAGCCGCCCGATCGCGGCGTCCAACACCTGTTGAGCGGTGTCGAGTGCGGCGGAGGCGGAGGTGAGATCGATCGATTCGGCCATGAGCACATGTTACCGACTGGTAACCACGCACTCCCAGCCGCGCGACGCAGAACGGCGTCATCGATCCGACAGTCGTGGAGTCAGCTGTCGGCGTGACCTCGGTAGGGCGGGGGTGTGGCGACTCCTCCGCCGGCGCCGAGGAACTGCGTCAGGTCCACCAGGGGCATCGGCGACGCGAGGTGGAAGCCCTGCGCGCTGTCGCACCCGAGGTCGCGCAATGTCGCGAGCGCGGACGGCGTCTCCACACCCTCGGCCACGACGTGCAGGCCCAGGTTGTGAGCGAGATCGATCACCGAGCGGACCAGGGTCGTGTCGCCACCGTCCAGGTCCGCGATGAAGCTCGGATCGATCTTGACCTCATCGATGGGCAGCTCCCGCAGATAGGCGAGCGAGGAGTACCCGGTGCCGAAGTCATCGATGCAGAGGCGGACTCCGAGCCGACGGAGTGCGTGCAAGGCCTCGAGTGCCTGCGCCGGATCCTCGTTGAGCTGGGCCTCGGTCAACTCGAAGCACAGGGCCGTCGAGGGGAACCCCGTGCGCTCCAGCAGGTCCGCGACCCAGCTGACGAGCATCGGGTCCTGCAGGTTCCGGGCGGACAGGTTGATGCTGACGCACAGCTCGGTCGAGCCGGGCAGGTCGTTGAGGTCGGTGGTGGCGCGTTCGGTCACCACACGAGTCAGCGCGGAGATCGCGCCCGAGACTTCCGCCAGCTCGATGAATTCAGCGGGAGGGAGCAGACCCCGGCTCGGGTGTTCCCAGCGGACCAGAGCCTCGACCCCCAGTGTCCGCAGCGACACCAGGTCGATCCGCGGTTGATAGTGGACCACCAACTGGTCCGACTGAACGGCGTCCCACAGATCCGAGAGGAGTTCGAGCTGGGTCCCTCCGCTCACATCGGCAGCACTGGAGTAGCGGACGATGCCGCCGCCCTCGGCCTTGGCCCGGTACATCGCCGCATCCGCGTGGCGCATCAACGCCGCGCCGTCCTCCGCGTGATCAGGACACACCGCGATTCCGATGCTGGAGCCGACCTGGAGTCGGTGTTCGTCGATCTGGAACGGTTGCCCGGTGAGTTCGTGCACCCTTTCGGCGACCTCGTCCACTGTCGTGCCGGCTCCCGGCCCGGTGAGCAGGATGGCGAACTCGTCGCCGCCGAGGCGCGAGATGGTGTCGCAGCCTCGCAGGCCACGGGCGAGGCGCCGGGACACCTCGATGAGGAGTCGGTCGCCGTACTCGTGGCCGAGGGTGTCGTTGACCTCCTTGAACTGGTTCAGGTCCATCATGATCAAGGCGGTCTCCGGTCGGTCGGTTCCCGACCCGGCCGGTGCCCCTGCTGCATCGCGAGGCCGTCCGTTCGCCGCATGTCCACCCTCCGCGGCTGTGCGGGTGAGTGCGGCGTCCAACCGTTCACTGAAGCGCGCCCGGTTGGGTAGGCCGGTCAGGTGATCGTGCAGGGCCTGGTGGCGCAGAGACTCCGCGATGCGGGCTCGTTTGGTGACGTCGTCGAGTGAGATGCCGATGCACTGGTCGGGCAGAGGCATCGCGCGCAGGGC
>Ga0335397_10012740_pt1 | contig 10281 bp, 3 predicted proteins | sample MAT04_FD_205740 | JGI IMG/M metagenome (GOLD analysis project Ga0335397, IMG submission 205740) | Freshwater microbial communities from Lake Fryxell liftoff mats and glacier meltwater in Antarctica - MAT-04 (spades assembly) (version 2) ...
CCGCGGCTCGCAGAGCAGCCCCGCACTTCGGACTTCGCACTTCGGGCTTCGGGCTTCCTTCGGATTTCGGCATTCGGATTTCGGATTTCCCTTCTCCCCCTCCTGTTCGCCCTCGCGAGTCTCGCCCTGGCCCAACCTGCCACCCGCCCCCTGCCCGCCGCGCCCGCCAGCGAGGCCCGCGTGACGGAGCGCGGCCCCCACCACCGCGTCTGGACCCGCCTTGTGGCCGAACCCACTCCCGACGGCGGCACCCGCCAGGTCGAGCGCCGCTCTGTGGAACTGACCTCCGGCCTGCATTACCCTGGCCCCTGGGGCGACTGGATAGAAAGCCGGGAGGAAATTGAGAGTTACCCCGGCGGTTCCGTGGCCCGGCAGGGACCGCTCAAAACCATCTTCGCCCGCAATCTGGCCACTGCCGGCGCCATTGACATGCAACTGCCCGATGGCCAGCGCCTCCGCAGTCACTTGCTCGGACTTAGTTACTTCGATACCGCCAGCGGACAAAGCGTGCTGATCGCCGAGGTCCAGGACAGTGTCGGCGTGGTGGATGGCAACCAGGTGTTCTATGAAGATGCCTTCGCCGGGGTCCACGCGACCGTTCGTTATACCGCCACCCGCGGCGGCTTCGAGCAAGACATCCTCCTGCTCGAGCGCCCGCCCCTGCCGGAACGCTTCGGCCTCGACTCCCGCACCACCGTCCTCCAAGTCCTCACCGAGTTCCTCGACCCGCCCGCCGTGACCCTGCGCCCCGAACGGGCCACGCGCGCGGATGGCGTCGAAGTGACGGGCGACGAAGTGGATTTCGGCACCTTCCGAATGGGCCGAGGACAGGCCTTCCGGTGGGACGGCGGGCGGCGTTCGGGCGACCTGCCCGTGCGCAAGACCTGGCGCCAGCTCGACGGTCGCGACTTTCTCATCGAAGAAGTGCCGGTGCCCGACATCGCCGACGAACTGGACCGCCTCCCGCCGCGCACCGGCGCGACCCCGGCGGGCACCAATGGCGTCCCGCGCACCGCCTCATTGCGGCTCGCTCTTCCCCCCGCCCCCCGTACCGCGCGCCTCGACCACGCCGACGCGCCCCCGATGCTGCTGGCGCGCGTCACGCCGCCGGACCGGGCCTTCGTGCTCGACTACCAGGGCAACATCGGCACCAACAACTACACCTTCCAGGCGGACACCACTTACTATGTCTCCGGCCGGCTCAACCTCTATGGCACCACCACCTTCGAAGGCGGCGCGGTCATCAAGTACACCAACCAGATGGGCGCCGACTTATGGGTGCATGGCCCGATGCTCTGGGACACCGGCCCTTACCGGCCCGTCGTATTCACGGGTCGCGACGATGACAGTGTCGGCGAAACCCTCCCCGGCAGCACCGGCAACCCCCAGCGCCAACAGCACGTCGCCCTGGTCACCGCTCAAGCCGGCACTGTGCGCGGCGCGCGCTTCCTGTTTGCGCGCACGGCCCTTTGCCCCCTGGCGTCCTTGGTGGTGGAAGACGCGCAATGGGTGGACTGCGGCAACGCCATTGACGCCTACGGCCAGCCCGTGACCGTGCGCAACGCCCTCTTCACCCAGGTGGACACCCTCGTCGAAGGCAGCATCACCGACCTCACCGTCACCGGCGAACACTGGACGGCCGACCGCTTCGGCAGCCTGGTCAACCTCAAAGCCGGCGTCACCCTCACCAACCTCAACCTTACCAACTGCCTCTTCACCGCCGGCACCAACTGGGTTACCGGCCAGGCCAATCCCACCATCCGCACCAACGCCGTCACCTGGTTGGCCGGCAACGCTGGCATCTACCAAACCGCCGGCGGCGGGCGCTATTATCTCGCCGACGCCAGCCCCTATCGCAACACCGGCGCCACCAATGTCAGCACCAACACCCTGGCCCTGCTGCGCGCCCGCACCACTCATCCGCCGCTGGTCTTCTCCAATGTCACCTTCACCGCCGACACCACCTTCACACCCCAGGCCCAGCGCGACACGGACACCCCCGACCGGGGCTATCATTACCCGCCCTTGGACTATGTGCTCGGCGGCTGTCACACCACCACCAACCTCAATCTCACCGTCACCGCTGGCACGGCCCTCGGCTGGTTCCGCACCAGCGCTGGCTGGTATCACGCCGGCCAGGGCCTGCACCTGGGCGACCGCAGCGTCCTGACCTTCGCCGGCACGGCCACGGCCCCGACCTGGTGGGTGCGCTTCAATACGGCGCAGGAGGGCGGCGTCAGCACTTGGGCCGGCGGCTATGGCCCCGGCGGCATTACCAGTTGGGCCTGGCCGGCGCTGGCCGACGCCCCCCGCGTCACCGCCCGCTTCCTGCGCTGCGCGGCCCTGGCCAGCGACGCGCTGCATCTCCGCGACGACTGGGGCTGGCTCATCGCCGAACTGCGGGACTGCGAGTTCTACAGCGGCGGCGTGGCCGGCTACAACTCGCGCCTGCAGCTTACCAACTGTCTCCTCTACCGCGCCTCAGTCTGGGTCAGCCACGGGCGCACCGACGGCGACCTGGCCCTGCGCAACTGCACCTTGCACGGCGGGGAATTCGTGATTGACCGCCGGCTCGACCCCAACGACCCGCCGCTGGGCCAGGCCAAAGTCAGCGTGCGCGACTGCGCCTTCGACCGGACCCTCGTGAGCACCGCCGACGTGATGGCCAACAACCCCACCTACACCGACTACGGCTGGAACGCCTACCGCACCAACACTACGCAAACCACTCCCACCGGCGCCAACAACGTGCTGGTCACCAACTTCAACTGGCAGGCCGGCGCCCTCGGCCACTTCTATCTCCCCACCATCTCCGCCCTGCTCGATGCCGGCAGCCTCACCAACGCCGCCCTCGCCGGTCTCTATCAGCACACCACGCAGACCAACCAGACCAAGGAAGCCAACACCCGCCTCGACCTCGCCTATCACTACATCGCCTGCGCTGCCAACGGCCTACCGGTGGATACCGATGGCGACGGGGTGCCGGACTACCTGGAGGACGCCAACGGCAACGGGGTGGTGGACTCCGCCGAAACACATTGGAACGACGCTGCCGACCTCGGACTGAAAGTCCTGATCCTGCGTCCGCGCGCCGGCAGCCTCGGACCCTGAACCCAGCAATGCCGACAGAACCACCGTCACCCATGAAACTTTGGCTCACGCTCGCCGCCGCGTGCTTGGCGGTCGCCAGTAGCCCGGCCGCGCCTGCGCTCGGCGGAACGTACGCCGTCGTGGTGTCGCCAGAAACGATGGCCGACGCGGAGTGGGCGACGGTCGCCCGCGCGCTCCAGGCTAAACATTCGGCGGAGTTGGTGGTGGCTCCCCAGGGGAGTCCGGCGCTGCGCAATGCGTTGGCCCGCGGCCTGCCGCGCTACGTCGGTTTCGTGGCCCGGCCGGAGGAGCTTGACCAGGAGTATGTGGCGCAAATCCATCGCACTGCGCGGGGCGTGGACGCGGATCCATACGAGGATTTCTTGTGGGGGATCGTCACGGGAGCCACCGCCAAGGACGCCTTGCGCGTGGCGGGGGCCGCCGGCGAGTTGGCGGTCAGCAACGTCGTGAGTCTGACTTCATTGCGGCCCGAGGTGACGGCAAACCTGCTGGTGCTCAGCGACGGCCAGGCGGGCGGCTGGCGGTTGAAGGAGGGGAGCCTGCTGACCAACGGCGTGGCCGGGGCCAGTTCGGTCGTCCGGCTGCTGGACTTCCTCTCCCGGCACGAACTGGATGCCTTGGTGACTTCGGGCCACGCCTCGCCCTTCAACCTCGAACTTTCCTATCGCCAGGGGGCCATGGTTTCGGCGGCCCATCGCGTGTACTTGCTCGAAGCGCAGGATTTGTGGAGTTGGCTGGCGACGGTGGGTGCGGGCAAGCGGGCGGGGGAAAAATGGTATGAGTCTCCTGGTTGCGGCCTTGCCCGCACTGAGTGGGCCGCCCTGCATCCGCAGTGGGAACTGCCGTTCTCGGATCGCCCGAAGGTTTTCCTCGCGGCAGGAAGCTGCTTGGTCGGTAACCCGTTGCGCAGTGCCGATTCGCTGGTGGTGACGCTGCTGAGCGCGGGCGGGTTCAACCAATGCGTGGGCTACACGCTGGAGCCGAAGGCCAGTGCCGGCGGCTGGGGGACGCTGCGCTTGTGGGAGGCGCTGGCCGGGAGTGTCACGCTGGCCGAAGCCTGCTATCTGGCCAGCCAGGAGCTGGTTGGCGACTTGGTGCGGGAGTGTCCCGCCGCCGCCGAGGGGCTGCGCGACCCTGCGAGCGACCAGGCGAACCCCAGAGATGCGGCGGCGCGGCGCACACGCCTGCTGGCGGGAGTGGCCGAGTCGCGCCGGGCCTGGCTGCTCAATACGTTGCACGATCTCGATGGCTTGGCCTTCTACGGTGACCCACGCTGGGCCGCGCGATTGGGTGGGGCCGGGGCCGAAGTAGCCGCGCGTTGGGAGGCCACCGCGAGGGGTTGGCGGCTGCGGCTCACAGCCCAAAGGACCGGTCCCGCGACGGGCCGCTATTTGCTGTTGCTGCCGGAGCGGGCCGCGTCGCCGCAAGTCTCCGACGCTGGTGGATTGAGCGTTGGAATCACGGATGAGTTTGTAGTCATCGAACCGGCCAAGTTGGAAACCGGCCAGGAACGCACCATCCGCGTTGCCAGCGGGAGCCGCAAGGAGGCGGCCAAATGAGTGCATGCCTCATAGCCACCCGCCGCTTCACAGCGTCCGCGCACCGTAGGAGCCGATGTGAGAAGGCATCCGCTGCAAACAGCGGATTGAACACGACCACGCTATGAAGACACTCGACCTAAACGCGTCGCTAGGCCAGCGCCTGCACAGGTGGTGGGCGGGCTTTGCACTCGCAATGCTTGCCGTGCAGGCTGCGTGGGGCTATTACGATCCCGTCATCCAGCGGTGGATTAACCGAGATCCGATTAGGGAAAACGGCTTTGAGCGGCGAGCATCTCCGGCGAGCGCTCCCAGGAGTTCCGGTTCGACGGAAAACGGCACCGTCAAAGACGCCGGTGCTAATCCGTTCGTCTTTTGCGACAATGCACCGACGCTCAAGCTCGACCCAGACGGACGAGGTATCTTTGGTCTCTGCAAGAATCTGCCAGATCTCTTCTATGTGACTCCAGCTTGCTGGAAAGCGCAACAGCAGTATCGGGATGCTATTAAGATGCTCAATGCCAAGTATGGGGAAGGGAATTGGCCGGAGCCTGTTGATAGAGCAATGGACAAATGGAAAAAGGATTTGCTCAAAGAGCTTCCCAGTTGCATTGATCCGATAATTAAAGGTGTGCCTGGCTCATCAGGAACCGGCCCTGCAGTAACCCCACGCTAAATCATGAGGAAACAAAAATGGACATGGGTGCCGCTAGCCATTTTCACCTTGTTGATAGTGACGAGGCTGGGCGAAGCCATAAGCGCCTGGCAACAATGGCGCCTGGCGCAAGGTGTCATAGAAATTGCTGGGGGCGGAAACGCGAGCGTAGGCAGTCCTATCACGGACTCAGTTAGCACGGCGATGGCCTGCATACAACATTCTAAATGGGCATTTGCAGACGCACTCATTGAATTGCTTTTCTTAACTGTATTGTTTCGGTATTTCATCGCCTTAAGGAAGAAAACGTCAAGAACAGCCCCGTAGTAGAATTAACGGATATGCCACGGCCATGCTCTCAGTTGTTAAATTGCTCCAAAAGAGACGTGCGCTTTGCAAGATGCACGCCAGGCAGACTGCCTATACTCCTCACTGCCGCGCGCCTGCTATCGCAGCGAAGTCTTGATGGCACTTGCCTTTGTAAGCAAATCCAAAGCGGCCGAGCCGAAACGAACCAATCACCGTCCAAACCTTCTGGACACCCCGACCACACTTACAACTACTAGGAATCAAACATGAAGACTCAATACATGACCAGGTGTTGGCTGAAGCTCAGTGTTGCCCTAGCACTGGCCGCCAGTGGGCTTGCCCTCCACGCTGGCACCCCCGGGTCCGATCCGAATGACCTGGTGGATACCTCCTGCGTCGAGGAATGCTGTGACTCAGGTTCCGGCGGCGGCGGCGGAGCAGGCGGTGGTGGGGTGCCAGGTGCAATTGCGTTGAAGGGCGCCAGCAACGCCGGGTGTTGCGGCGGTCAAGCGGGCGACCAGACAGGCGGCCACGTCCCCTACCGCGCGGGCCACGGCATGCCAGTGTGGTCGGTGAGCCAGCCGTACTTGAACTTGTGGTTGCGCGACGTGCCGCTGGGCTACCGCCCGGCGAAGGGACCGGCCGTGACCTTCCAACTCAGCTACAAGCAGCGCGAGACCGTGGCCGGATTCTCCACGAACGTCTTCAGCGTGGGCATTCGGTGGAACTGCTCGTGGCTCTCGTTCTACGACCCTTCAACTGGGCAGGTGCTGCTGCCCGGTGGCGGCCTGCACACCTTCGGATACGACACCCCGGAGTACTTCAGCGGCGGCCGCCTCACGATGAACGCGAGCAGCGCCTATGAAATCGTATTCCCTGACGGCAGCACCAACGTCTATGGCATGGTGAACAGCGACTATACCCGCTACTACCTTACCGAGCAGTTCGACGCCCCCGGCAATCGCCTGCAATTCCAGTACGAGAACCAAGGCAGCACTCCCGCCGTCATCCGCCTCCTGCGCGTCATTGACGCCGACGGCGCCACCAACACCGTCCACTACACCACCAATGCCTGGAGCAGCGTCCTGATTCACCGCATCACCGACCGGTTTGGGCAGACGAACTGGCTCCGCTACGATGCCAGCGCTCAACTCACCAATGTCATGGATGTCGTCGGCCTCAGTTCCTCCTTTGCCTACGACACCAACGGCTGGATCACCAACCTCACGACCCCTTACGGCAGCACAGCCTTCCGGCACACCAATGACGCCGCCACCGCGTTCCGTTCCATCACCGCAACGGACCCCGTGGGCGGAAAGCACCTGTGGGTCTATCGCGGCCTGGCCATCAGCATCTCCACCAACGTGCCCAATTGCGATACCGATCCCTATTCGTTGCATTGGGCGGGGCGCGACCTCGCTGCCCAAAACAGCTTCCACTGGGGGCCGCGCCAGTACGACCGACTCACGCACACCAACGACCTGTTGAACCTCACGGCCGACGAATACCGGCTCGGCCGGCGTCAGCACTGGCTCGACGCCGGCGGCGACAAACCCGCGCTTTCCATGCAGCAGGAGAGCCGTCCCGAGGGCTCCACCGCCGGCCAGCAGACTTGGTTTGACTACGAGATGAATGGCTCCCTCCCCGCCCAGCGCCGCCCCCTGATGGTCTTGCGCGACATGCCCGTCGGCCCCACCAACGCCACCTGGTTCACCCGCACCGAACGCAGTGCCTGGGGCTTGCCCACCAATGTGGTCACCACCTGGACGCTCAGCGATGGCAGCCGCGGCCTGCGCACCAACAGTTTCACCTACAGCGCCGATGGCCGTGACCTGGTGGCGGAATACTGCCCCGACGGCGACCTCGAGCGCGGACTCGCCTACGCCAACCGTCAGGTCATCCGCGCCACCAACGCCCTCAACGAAGTCACCTATTACACCTACAACGCCGCCGGCCAGTTGCAGGGCGTGGTCCGCCCCTCCGGCCTCGCCACCACCAACCACTACTTTGCCGCCGGCACTTACGCGAACTGGCTGGAAAAAACCGTGGATTACCAGGGCGCCATTCCCCTCCGCACCAACGCCTACACCTACACCAACGGCGTCGTCCGCACCCAGACTGACGAGCGCGGCCTGACCCTCACCAACACCTGGGATGCCCTGGGCCGCCTGCTGCGTGTGGATTACCCGGACGGCACCTCCGTCCAGCACTCCTACGCCTAGCTCGACCGCGTCCGCACCGTGGACCGCTTGGGCTACGCCAACGCCTGGGCCTACGATGCCCTCCGCCGCGTCATCTTTGCCACCAACGCCCTGAACCGCGTCACCGCCTACGACTACTGCTCCTGCGGACCCGTCAGTTCCGTCACCGATCCCCTCAACCAGACGACGCTGTTCTATTACGATCTTGCGGGCCGCCGGACGAACACCGTCGGCGCCGACAATTTCGAGTCCAAGGTCTTCTACAACCTCCCCGGCCAGGTGGTGCGCGCCACCGACAGCGCCGGACTGAGTGTGAGCAACTATTACAATCACCAAGGCCTCCTCTACACCTCGTCCAACGCCTTTGGCCGCCTCTCTCTGGTGCAATACGACGCCCACGACCGCGCCACCAACACCGTGGACGCCAACGGCATTGCCCTCAGCACAAGCTTTGACAAACTCGGGCGCGTCCTCACCCGCGCCTACCCGGATAATGGCGTCGAACGCTTCGGCTACACCCCCAACGTGGACGGCGTTACCGGTTATACCAACCAGGTGACCAATGTCGTTCTTTACGCCTACGACGTGTATGGCCGCAAAACCAACGAAGCCTATGTCGGCGTCAGCACGAACCAGTTCACCTACGACGTCGGCGGGGCGATCAAGACCCTCCGCGATGGCAAGAATCAGCTCACCACCTGGGACTACAACCAGTACGGCCTGCTGACCAACAAGGTCGAGGACACCGGGCAAACGGTGTTCCGCTACACCTACGATGCCGACGGGAGGCTCAGCACCCGCTGGACGCCCGAGAAGGGCACCACCACGTACCGCTACGACCCGGTGGGGAACTTGACCAACCTGGACTACCCGAACAGCGCGGACCTCACCCTGCAGTACGACGCGCTGAACCGGTTGACAAACCTAGTGGACGCCGTGGGCACGACCCGCTACGGTTGGTCCGCCAGCGGGCACTTGCTCAACGAAGACGGCCCGTGGTCCGACGACACCGTGACCTTGTCCTACCAGAACCGCCGCCGCACCGGGCTGAGCGTGACGCAACCCAACGCCGCCGCGTGGAGCCAGAGCTATGCCTACGACGTGGCAAAACGCCTCACCAACATCACGTCCGGCGCTGGCGCGTTCGGGTACCTTTATGCGGCCTCCGGCATCCGGTATCAGCCCGCCACCCTCCTCCTGCCCGGCGGCAACGCCATCACCAACGAATTCGATTCCGTCGCCCGCCTCACCAGCACCCGCCTCCTCAACCCTCAACTCTCAACCCTCAACCAGCATCGCTACACCTACAACCTCGCGGGCGAACGCACGCAGCAGACCCGTTTGGACGGCAGCACTGTGGACTACGGTTATGACAAAATGGCCAACTGCTCACCGCCAGGGGCAAGGAAAGCGGCGGGGCGACCCGCTGGCATGAGCAGTTCGGCTACGCCTACGACCCGGCGGGCAACCTGAATTGGCGTACCAACCACGACCTCCGGCAGCAGTTCCAGGTCAACACCCTGAACGAGCTCACCAACGTCTCCCGCCCTGGCAGCGTGATGACCGTGGCCGGCACCACCACCAGCGCCGCCACCAACGTCACGGTGAACACCCTCGGCGCGCTGCTCTATGCCGACTACACGTTCGCCCGCACCAACGTCAGCCTGGCCAACGGCTCAAACAGCTTCACCGCCATCGCGCTGGACAGCTACGGGCGAACGGACACGAACACGGTGAGCGCCTGGCTGCCGGTGGCCGCGCCGATGAAGTATGACCTGAATGGCAACCTCACGAACGACAGCCGCCGCGTGTTCCTCTATGACGATGAAAACCAACTCACTACGCTCATCGTCACCAACGCCAGCGGTGCCGTGACCAGGAGCGAGTTCGTCTATGACGGCAAAATGCGCCGCCGCATCCGCAAGGAATACACGCTGGTATCCGGCGCCTGGAATCCGCTATCCGAAATCCGCTACGTCTATGACGGCATGTTAGTCGTGCAGGAGCGCCACTTCGCCCCGCAACTCTCAACGAACAGCCCTCAACAACTGGTCACCTACACCCGTGGCCGCGACCTGAGCGGCACGCTGGAAGGCGCCGGCGGCATCGGCGGCCTCCTGGCCCGTTCTGAAATCTCATATCTCCAATCCCCGCACGCCCTTTACCATGCGGATGGGAATGGGAACGTAACTTGCCTCATCGGCACGAACAGCGTGGTGCTGGCTCGTTACCTCTACGACCCCTACGGCAACCTCCTGAGCCAGAGCGGCAGCCTGGCCGACGCCAACCTGTACCGCTTCAGCAGCAAGGAATGGCATGTGGCCAGCGGTTTGGTGTACTACGGCTACCGGTTCTATGCACCAGAGTTGCAGAGGTGGCCAAATCGAGACCCGATGGGTGAACCGGGGTTTGAAGTGTTACGAGGTGGTGACCCTGACGTGTTTGGCGACGGGCCAAACCTATACGG
>Ga0335397_10012747_pt1 | contig 10278 bp, 8 predicted proteins | sample MAT04_FD_205740 | JGI IMG/M metagenome (GOLD analysis project Ga0335397, IMG submission 205740) | Freshwater microbial communities from Lake Fryxell liftoff mats and glacier meltwater in Antarctica - MAT-04 (spades assembly) (version 2) ...
AGCAACACCACCTCAGCGCCGAGATCATGGAGCGCGGCTACTGCGGCTGCCGACGTCGGCTTCACCCGATCCGCCACCACGATCACTGCCGCCGCCTCGCCGCCGCTCCCGGCGAGCACCGCGGTGCGGCCGGATTGTTCGGCGGCGCGCAATGCCTCATCGATTGCCGCGGGGATGGTGCTGAACAGCGCTCGTTTGCCGACGGCGCACGCCACGCCGTCGACCGATCCCCGTACCCCGAGCCCAGGATCGCTCGTAAACGCCTCGACGTCGGTCGGGTGGTCGGCATTGGCGGCATTGGCGGCGTTGGCGATGGCCCGGGCGATGGGGTGCTCGGACCGTGCCTCCAACGCGGCGGCGACCGCAAGCCAGTGGGCTCGGTCGTCGGCGGATCCTCCCGGCACGACCACGTCGACCAACTGCATGCGGCCTTCGGTGAGGGTTCCCGTCTTGTCGAGCAACACCACGTCGATCGTGGTGGTGCGTTCGAGCACTTCGCCGCCCTTCACGATCACGCCGAGCTGCGCGCCTCGGCCGGTTCCCACCATGATTGCGGTGGGTGTCGCCAGCCCGAGTGCGCAGGGGCAGGCGATGATGAGGACGGCCACGGCGGCGGTGAAGGCCTTGTCGGCACCGTTACCGGTGGCGAGCCAAGCCACCGCGGTGGCTATGGCCAGCGCGATCACCGCCGGAACGAAAACCGTGCTCACTTGGTCGGCCAGACGTTGCACCTGGGCGCGCGATCCCTGCGCCTCGGCCACGAGCCGGCTGATCTGTGCGAGTGCGGTGTCGGCCCCGACCTTCGTGGCCCGCACGATCAGGTGGCCGTTGGTGTTGACGGTGGCGCCGACCACGGCATCTCCCGGGCCGACGTCGACCGGCACCGGTTCCCCCGTGAGCATCGACTGGTCGACGGCCGAGTGGCCGGCCTCGATCTCTCCGTCGGTGGCCACCTTCTCGCCCGGCCGCACCTCAAAGCGCATGCCGGCATGGAGGTCGGCCGCGGCGATCTCGACGGTCGGCACGTTGTGCTCATCTACGAGGCGCACCGTCTTGGCGCTGAGGTCGGCGAGGGCACGCAACGCATCGCCGCTCTGTCGTAGCGCGCGTGCTTCGAGCCACTTGCCGAGCAAGATCAGGGTGGTGACCACGCCGGCGGTCTCGAAGTACACGTGGACCGTGGAGGGCATGTCCATCGCGGCCGACATCGAAGCATTGCTCGCGGCATCGCGAAACAGCACGGCAATGGTGGACCAGGCCCATGCCGACAGGGTTCCCACGGAGATGAGGGTGTCCATGGTGACGGCGCCGTGTCGGAGGTTCTTCGCCGCCGCGCGGTGGAATCGCCATCCACACCAGAACACCACCGGTGTGGACAGCACGAGCGCGGCCCATGGCCAGCCGTCGAACATGAGCGCCGGCACCATGGAGATGGCCACCAAAGGAACGGTGAGGACAGCGGCGACGATGAGCTCCCGAGTGGGTGCCGCGCTGTCGTGCACGTGACCGGATCCGGCGGTGTGGTCGTGGTGAGCAGCGTGGTCGGACGGATGGCCAGACACCGCGGAAACGGCCGGCAGGTGGGGCGTGTGCTCGGCATCGGCGATGCCTTCGCTAACGCCTTCGCCGACGAAAGGGGTGGTGCCGCTCGGTGCGGGGCTCGGTGCGGGGCCCGGAACGCCGTAACCGAGATCGTCGACCTTTTGGTGGAGTTGGGCGATCCCCACGATCGACGGGTGGAAGTGCACCGTGGCCACCTGGGTTGCGAAGTTGACGTTGGCCTCGCTGACACCGGCCAGTTTGCCCAGGCCGCGCCCGATCCGGGTGGCACACGCGGCACAGGTCATCCCTTCCACGGGGAAGTCGATGCGCTGGAGGGGGGCCTCGCGGGGAGGTCCACCGATGCTGTCGTTGGTGGACGTGGTCATGGACGATAGGATACCCCCCATCCCTATGAATAGCTACTCCGAATCCAAAGACGCCTACCAGAAACGCCTCCGTCGCATTGAAGGTCAGGTACGTGGCCTTCAGCGCATGGTCGACGACGACGTCTACTGCATCGACATCCTCACCCAGATCGCGTCGGTCACCAAGGCCCTGCAAGGGGTCGGGCTCAAACTGCTGGAAGACCATCTTTCCCACTGTGTGGCCGAGGCGGCCGAGAAGGGCGACACCACCAAAGTGCCCGAGGCCGTTGCGGCCGTGGAACGCCTTCTGCGGGCCTGACCCCGGCTGCGCGCGGCTGCCTGTGAGATCGATGCCCACGCGGCGCGGCGGGTTCACGTTGCCGAGCTCGCCGGCAAGTTCCGGCAATCGGACCCGCCGGTGGTAGATGATCTGTCCTGGGGACACGGGTGATGGTTCTTTTGCTTCGTTGGTAGGAACCACTGGGTCCGTCACCGTCCCCCACTCAACGGGGGACCTTGGCACGTCCGAGCCGCCGGACGGAAGGACCTAGGCTCTCGCTCGTGCGATTCGGACTCGACCTGGCCCAACAGCGAATGGCGTGGGACGAGCTCGTCAGCCGCGTGCAGTTTGCCGAGGAACTGGGCTTCGACGGCGCGTGGGGATTCGATCACTTCCAACCGATGTACGGCGAAGGCCCAGGGGAGATCTTCGAAGGGATGACCACCCTCGCCGCGTTGGCCGGGGCGACCACGCGGATCCGACTCGGGTTGCTCGTGACCGGCGTGACCTACCGTCATCCGTCGGTGTTCGCCGCCGAAGCGTTGACGGTCGATCACGCATCGCACGGCCGCCTCGAGATGTCGTTCGGGGCGGCCTGGTTCGACAAGGAGCACCTGGAGCTGGGCATCGACTTCCCTTCCACCTCGAGCCGCTTCGACCTGCTCGAAGATGCGCTCGAGATCGCGCAGCGGCTCTTCACGGGCGAGGTCGTGTCGTACGAGGGGCGAGTCGTGTCGCTGCACGATGCCCAGATGCGGCCGCTCCCGGTGCAGCGGCCCCGGCCGCCCATCTGGATCGGTGGCAGCGGCCCGAAACGCACGCTGCCTCTCGTGGCCAGGTACGCCGACGTCTGGCACACCTGGGGAAGCCCGAGCTCATTGCGAGAGGCCAACGCCCGGCTCGATCACCTCGCCGTGGAGGCCGGCCGTGATCCGTCGTCGATCATGCGGGCCAGCTCGCTGTCGCTCGACGACCTCGACACGGCGCGGAAGCACGCAACGAAGTGGCGCGATGCCGGCTGTGGCTATCTCGTGTGCGGCTGGCCCGAGGCCGGCCGGTCGCAGGTCGAAGCCTTCGTCCGCGACGTCCTGCCCGAGTTCACGGAGTAGAGCCCTGCGGCAAGTCGTCGGCCGTCACGTCCGGTGAGGGAGGGCCGCCGTGGCCAGCGCCACCAAAACGTTGGTGGCCAACGGTGGCGTCAAGGTCAGCGCGAACAATCAGGCGGAGGCCGTCGCCGCTTCGAAGACGATCGCCGACTGGCTCGTCGTCGCTGGCGAGAAACCGTGTAGTTTCGCGGGGCCGTGGGCCCAGTAGCACTCCATGAACTTCGGCGTGGCGAAGTCGACGCCGGGTTCGATGGCGGCGCAGAGGATGCCCATGCCAGTCCTCCGGGAGGGTCATCGCCGGTGGGGCGTCGGGCTGCGGGTCGGGTAGCCGGATGAGGTCAGACCTGCTGGTGGGACGGTCGGTGCCGATGGCACCGACCGCTTCTGGTCGTTGCCGAGGCGAGCGGCGCCGAAGAGCAGGCGGGCGATGACGCTGATCAGCACGAGATCGAGCCGCATCTGGGCGGACACGAGCATCCGGGCGGCATCGGACTTGGGTCCGATGTCGCCGAATCCCACGGGCGAGAGCGCGGTGGTGGTGAAGTACAAGCTGCCGGCCCGGCTGAGGGGCTCGGAGAAGTGATCCAGCTCGTTCGCCCCGGCCGCTCTTCCCGGCCGCTCGGGCCTAGGCGAGATGGCGGCCGTCGACCACGATGGCCCGTAGAACGTCGGCCTGCGCGGCGTGACCGGCGCCATCGAGGGCGTCACCGAGCACCCGGAAGAGCTCGTCGTCGCCCATCCCGCCCGCACCACCGGGTGCGAACCGCAGGGCCCGGTCGGCGGCCAGGCGCGGATCGATCGCCGCGTCGCCGTCGCCGGTCGGGGGGTGGTCGGTCGGGGGGTGGTCGGTCGGGCCCCGGGAGAGGAGGCCAACAGTGAGGTCGACCCATAGGGCGTGCAGTCGGCGGCGCTCGGTCAGCAGGGCTTCGTCGTAGGCGAACTGCCGGCTGCAGAGATCGGCCCGATAGAGGTCGAAGGCCGTGCGCCGATCATCAGCCGCGGCGCTCGCGGCCAGGTCGGCGAACAACCAGCCGTCGATCGTCCACTCGGTGCCCGGCACGAGGGCGATGCCATCGGTGCTGCGCACGAGCAGTTCGTCGTTGCGGATGTCGAGGGCTTTGCGTAGTCGGTGGACCGTGACGTTGAGGCGGTTGCGGCCGGCATCGAGATCGATCTCCGGCCACAGCAGGTCGGCGAGCCGGTCGACCGTAACGGGCTGTCGTTGGGCAACGAGCACGGCCAGGATGCGGGCGCCCGCGCCGGGAAGTTTCACGGTGGCGCCGTTCCGCCACACCTCGAGATCGGGCGACAACAGGCGAACCACGGCGGCCCGGCCGGCCAAGGTTCGGGGCAGGTCGGCATCCTGATCGCTGGTGGCATTCGTGGCCGTGGTGGCCTCGCGCTCGATTCGTTCGATCGGTGCGCGGTCCGTCGCTCGTGGTTCGGTCGTGGGCGTAGCGGCCGACGGCTCGCCTGATGTGCTCGCCACCGAGGTGACGGACAGCCCCGCTGCGGTGTCGGCATCGACGGCCGGGTCGGCGACGGCCGGGTCGGCCGGGTCGGCGACGGCCGGGTCGTCGGTTGGGGCGACGTTCGGCGGGGGGCCCGTGATCGGGCCGCTGCGGGTGAACGGTTCCCACTCGGGATACGGCCCGTTCCCGGCCGGCAACGCACCGAAGGCCCGCATGGCGGTGGCGCTGCTCAACACCGAGCCCTCGAGGGCCGCCCCGCCCACGTGGCTGAGCAGTTGGAGCGCCGTGCGGTCGGTCGACGAGAACCCCGTTGACGAGGTGCCCGTGACGGACTCGCCCGGGGAAACGTCGGCCCCCACCCGACAGCCCACGAGAAGCACGGCCGCCAGCGTTCGTCCGGTGAGCATCGGCGTGGCCACCAACGACAGTGGCCCGGATTCGAACGGCAGCATCGGTTCCCCCGGTACCGTGGCCGACTGCGGCTGGATTGCTTCGGCACAACGGCCGGCCACGCCGTCGCCGACCCTGGCACGGTCGGGGGCGATGTCGCCGTAGAACGCCACGGGCACGAGCCACTCGTCGTCGACCACCGCGACGGCGGCGAAGTGGGCGCCGGTGGTCCAGCAGGCTTCCTCGGCCACGGTGGCCGCCACCGAACCGGCGGGCAGCGAGCCGGTGAGACGCCGGGCCACGAGAAACAGCGATTCGAGTTGGGCATCGTGGTGGGTGGTGAGCTCGGCGGTCGCTTGCACGCTGGCGTCGTCGCGTCGACGCACCGCTCGTACCAGCGCGAGCGCCATGCCGAGTTGCACCGCCACCACCACGAGGGCGATCGAGGCCAGTGCCCACGGGTTCGGCCCCGGCGCGTCGCCGGCCGGCGGGTCGGTCTCCATTCGGCGGAGGCTGTCGTTGAGCGCCTGCAACCGGGCCGGAGTCTGGCTGTCGAGGTCGTAGAGCTCGCGGCGCGCCCGTTCGTAGATCGCCAACGCCGCCGGGTCGGCACCACGGCCGGCGCGCCACCCGGCAATCGTCGTGGCGTCGGCACCGCCGAGCGTGGCCAGCACGGCATCGGACGGTTGGTATCCCTGACCTCTGAGCCGGTCGAGCAGATCGGCCCCTTCGCGGTCTCGGGTGACCAGCTCGTCGAACCGCTGATCGACCGCGAGCGATCGGTGGTCCTCGACGCTCGATGCCTGCTCGCGCACGATCTCGGGATACCGGTCGCTCGGTTCGTTGCCGAGCGACGCCAACCACACGGCTTCGTCCTGCACCCGGTTGCCGCCGTCGTAGACGCCGACGGTGGCGGTGAACTGGCGACCGGCACGGAGAGCGTCGGAGCCGGCGGTGCTCGCAGGAGCCGCCGGCGTACGGCTCACGATCACGAGTCCTGCCGCCGCCGCGCCGAGCACCACCGTGACCACCATGAGCCCCACGAGCGTGGCCACCGACATGCCGGGCGATGCCCTGGCCGATGCCCCGGCCGACACGTCCGCCGGCACCCTGCCGCCGCTCGCCGCCCCGCTCGGGGCCGGGATGGCACGGCGCGGTTGGTCCGCCGGAGAGAGGTGGTTCGCCGCCACGACCAGAGCTTGCCAGGTCCGGACCACGCGCGCGGTGGTGGTGGCCTCGAAGCGGTTCGAAGGCTCTGAGCTGGGAGTTTGCGTCCGGTGGGCCGGTAAGGCCCGGGAGATCGGCCGGTAAGGCACGCCACGGATGCTGGTGCTGTCCCGAACGGTCGGGACCGGAGCAAAGGACCCCACCATGTCGACCCGTCGCACCACCGCCAGCGCCACCACCGCCACCACCGCCAGCATTTCGGCCCCGCTGGCCCGTGGCCGTCGTCGCCTCGCCCTTGGCGGTGCCGTCGCCGCCTCGTTGCTCGCCGCCGCGTGCACCGGCTGCACCCTGCCGCCCCCACCGGGTGGCGGTACGCCCACCACCACCTCCCCGGGCAGCGGCGGTCCGGGGGGCGGTGGGGGCACCGGCACCGGGTCGGTTGCCCCCTACGAAATCGGTTCGCCGGTCCTCACCGACGTGTGGCTCGACCCGGTTCACGGTGATGACGCGCAGTCCGGCAACGACCGCGCCCACGCCCTTCGCACCATGCATGCGGCGTGGGGCCGCGTGCCGGCAGACACGGCCGGTGCGCCCACCGGAACCCGAATCCGGATCACTCCGGGCACCGTCCCCGTCCACTCGCTACCCAACAACTGGTACGAAGCCAAACGGGGGACGGCGGCCAAGCCGATCGTGATTGCCGCGGCCGATGGTCGGGGCACCGTCACCATCGAGGGAGGCATGAACCTCTACGACGTGCGTTACGTGTACGTGCTCGATCTGCGGATGGTGGCGGGCGGAGCGGCACCGGCCACCACCGACCTCGTGCTGCACGTCGAGCTGGGCGATCACGTGCTCGTGCGCGGCAACACCTTCATCGGCGACCGGGTGGAGACGAAGGAGACGATCAAGTTCAACCAGAGCCGGTTTGTGTATGTGGAGGACAACGACATCAGCGGTGCCTGGGACAACCCGATCGACGTGGTGGCGGTGCAGGACGGTCACCTGATCCGCAACAAGGTGCACGGTGGCGACGACTGGTGTGCCTACGTGAAAGGCGGGTCGGCGCGGTGGGTCGTCGACAGCAACGAGCTCTACGACTGCGGCGTCGGTGGGTTCACGGCCGGGCAGGGTTCGGGTTTTGAGTGGATGCAGGCGCCCTGGCTCCACTACGAGACCTATGGCATCGAAGTGACCAACAACGTGATCCACGACACGGATGGCGCGGGCCTCGGCGTGAACGGTGGCTACAACATCCTCATGGCCCACAACACGATGTATCGGGTGGGCGCCCGCAGCCACGTGATCGAAGTGGTGTTCGGCGGTCGCGGGTGCGACGGCGAGGCGGCGATGTGCGCCGATCACTGGCGTCGTGGCGGGTGGGGGCCGAACGGCGCCGGCGGCGAGGAATACGACATCCCGAACAACCACGTGGCCATCGTCAACAACGTGGTGTGGAATCCGGCCGGTTTCCGGAGCGCGTGGCAACACTTCGCCGTGGCCAATCCGCAATCGGGCCGCACGTCGGCCCATCTCCCGGCCACGGTGCGGGCCGATGACGACCTTCGCATCGCCGGCAACGTCATCTGGAACGGGCCGGTCGATCATCCGCTCGGCATCGACTTCGACGTGACCTGCCGAACCACCAACATCACCTGTAGCGAGGCGCAGCTCCGGAGTCAGAACGCCATCAACACCGTCGAGCCGCGGCTGGTGAACCCGGCTGGGGGCGACTTTCGGCTGACTGCTCCCGTCGCCGGGCTCACCTCGGCGCCGATCCCGGCGATCGTGTGGACCGACGCCCCCACGTCACCCGATCTTCGGGGCGAGGCGCCGGTGCGCACCGATGCGGTGACTCGAACGAGGAGCGGCGGTGCTCGGCCCGCCACCGGTGCCCGGCCCGGCGCCCTGTAGGACGCCGGGCCATCGGCCGGTGGCCATCAGCCCGGCAGGGGCTGGGTCCATCGGCCGGTGGTGGCTGAAATCGTCGGCTATCCGGCATTGCCGCCAGGGTGATTCGCGGCGACACTGGTCATCATGGGACCAGTTCGCCCCCGCCCCGCTCCTGCACCCGCTCCTGCACCCGCTCCTGCACCCGCTCCTGTTGCCTCGGCTCCCGGTGCTTCGGCTCCCGGTGCCTCGGCTTCCGGTGCTTCGGCTCCTGGTGCTTCGGCTTCCGGTGCTTCGGCGATTCCCCCGCCCCGCCCATCGCCAGCAGGCGGCTATCGGCTCGTGGTGATCCCGGCCTTCGACGACATTCAGATTCTCGATCTCGTGGGACCGCACGAAGTGTTCAGCACGGCCAACCGGTTTCTGGCCGACACCTTCGACGAGCTTGTCCGGCCCGTCCGGCGCTCCCTCGGTCCCGATCCGGTGCCCTACAAGGTGGAGGTGCGCACGGTGAGCGCCGGTCCGATTCGCACGTCGAGCGGCCTGGTGTTCCAGCCCGACCGTCACCTGGGCCGGCCCGCGGCGGCTCGAGCGAGCCAGATCGACACGCTGCTGATCCCCGGTGGGCACGGCGTGGTGGATGCGGCGCCGGCCCTGGTGCCATGGATCGCGGCGGTAGCACCCACGTGTCGCCGGATCACGTCGGTGTGCAGCGGCTCGATGCTTCTTGCTGCCGCAGGGGTGCTCGACGGTCGTAAGGCCACGAGCCATTGGACCGTTTGTGAGCTCATGGCCGACACGTTCCCTGCGGTCAACGTCGATCCGGATCCGATCTTTGTGAAGGACGGCAACGTGTGGACCAGTGCCGGGGTGACATCGGGAATCGACCTTGCCCTTGCCCTCGTGGAGGAGGATCACGGTGTCGATCTGGCTCGCGCCATCGCTCGGTACCTGGTGATGTTCGTGCAGCGCCCCGGCGGTCAGGCCCAGTTCTCCACGCAACTGTCCACCGCTCCGGCGCAGCGTGAGCCGTTGCGCGACCTGCAAGCTTGGATCGTCGACCATCCGGCCGAGGATCTTTCTGTGGCGCGTTTGGCGGAGCGGGTGCACATGAGTGCCCGACACTTCAGCCGGGTGTTCCGCGACGAGGTGGGGCAGACACCAGCCGACTACGTGGAGCACATCCGGGTGGAAGCGGCCCGCCGTCACCTCGAGAGCACTGTTGACACGATCGATGCTGTCGCTCGGCGTTGCGGCTTCGGTACCACCGAGACGATGCAACGCGCCTTTCGCCGCGTCGTCGGCGTCACCCCGAGCGACTACCGCCGCCACTTCACCCGATCCACCGCCTAACCCCCCCCAAGAACGCGTTTTGGTCTCCCAACCGCGTCAAATCTGATGCGTACGGGAGACCAGAACGCCAAGAATGGGGACGTGACCACGGCGACGGGGCGCCGGTGGTGATCCCGACGGCGTACGGCCGGGTCGGGCGCACGCTTTACCTGCACGGCTCGCCCGCTTCACGACTGCTCCGCGGTGCCAAGGTCGACGGGGTAGAGATCTGTGTGACGGTCACCCTCGTGGACGGCCTCGTGCTTGCTCGCAGCGCGTTCCATCATTCGATCAACTACCGGTCCGTCGTGGTGTTTGGCCGAGCGGTGGAAGTGACCGACCTCGACGCCAAGGCCGTGGCGTTGCGGGCCTTCGTGGACCATGTGATTCCTGGTCGCAGCGACGAGGTGCGGGGTGGCGACGAGAAGGAACTGCGGGGCACGACGGTGCTGGCATTGGCGCTCGACGAAGCCTCGGCGAAGGTCCGCACCGGTGGCCCGATCGACGAGGAGCGGGACATGACCATCCCGGTATGGGCTGGCGTCCTTCCGGTCCCACCGACACCAGGAACACCGATCGCCGATGTCCACCTCGATCCGTCGACCGTGGTCCCGCCCCACGTGCGGGACTGGGCGCGATGAAACAGGGAGCGGGAATGTTCCGGCCGCGCCTTCGTCGGTGAGGCCGACCGGTACCGTTGGCGAATGCAAGGGTCCGGGCCGCCGCCGTTGCTC
>Ga0335397_10012748_pt1 | contig 10278 bp, 12 predicted proteins | sample MAT04_FD_205740 | JGI IMG/M metagenome (GOLD analysis project Ga0335397, IMG submission 205740) | Freshwater microbial communities from Lake Fryxell liftoff mats and glacier meltwater in Antarctica - MAT-04 (spades assembly) (version 2) ...
CCTCGAGCGAAACCCACACGTGGGTGCAAAAAGCGGCGGATCTTTTTGGTCTCGGTACGAACGCCATCCGCTGGATCCCCGCCGGCCGTGATCAGCGCATGGACCCCGTTGCCCTCCAAACGCAAATCAAATCCGATCGCGCGGCTGGCTTCCAGCCATTCCTGATCGTCGCCTCCGCGGGAACCGTCAGCACCGGCGCCATCGACCCTATCGCCAAGCTCTCCGCAATCGCCCACAGTGAAAACCTCTGGCTCCACATCGATGGAGCCTACGGCGCGCCCGCCGCCGCTCTCCCCGATGCCGGTCCCGATCTCAAATCCCTCCACCTCGCCGACTCCCTCGCCGTCGACCCGCACAAATGGTTCTACACCCCGCTCGAAGCCGGTTGCGCGCTTGTCAAAAATCCACAGCGCCTGCCCGGCACCTTCGACTACTCTCCCGCCTACTACCGCTTTGACGGCCCTCTAAATTATTACCAGCACGGCCCCCAAAACTCCCGCGGCTTCCGCGCGCTAAAGGTGTGGATGGGCCTCCGCGCCGCCGGACGCCAAGGACTAATAAAAACCATCGCCGAAGACATCGCCCTCGCCCGCCAGCTCTTCGAAGAAATCAAAAAGTACTCTGACCTTGAGGCCCTCACGACGTCGCTCTCCATCACCACTTTTCGCTACAACCCGGCCGGGGCAACGGACGTGAACGACCTCAACCAGCGCCTCCTCGACCGCATTCAAAAATCCGGCGAACTCTTCCTGTCCAACGCCGTTATTGACGGCAAATTCGCCCTCCGCGCCTGCATCGTCAACTTCCGCACCCAGCCAAAGGACATCGCCGCCATCCCCGCCATCGTCCTCCGCTTGGCCGAGTCTCTCTAATTCTTCGGCACTCGCGAGAAATTACCCGGGTATGCTCCCCGAGAGTGACCCACCGGCCCCAGGGGGCCGGGGATGATAATGCCTTGCCCATCCGCGGCTTACGGGCCAAGGTGCGGTGCCGGGGGTGGGCAACTCTATCGGAGCACAAGTGGTCAAGTCTTGGTGAGCGCCGAGACTCTAATTAAGCGCCAGCCAGCGGATTCACCCATCGCAAGTCCGGAAATCGCCGGAACCCCGCATCGGTGGAAGCCAACGTCGCGCCATTCTCGATAGCTAACGCCGCCAACACCGCATCGGCAGTGTCCGTCCCTCGCAACAACTGCGCACACACGCTCAGAGGCTCCCCACTCAACCGCGGATTATTCGAAATCCGAACGAAAGCCCAAGCTGCCACCCAAGGGATGCCTACCGCCCCTCTCCAGACAGTACCGGCTACAGCCATTCCCGAATTCGGGGATGATCGGCCGACCGCGTATCGAAGGCGTATAGCAGGATGTTCGCGTCCAGCAAGATCAACGGGCGTCCTCGCCTTCAACCAACGCGATTAATTGCGAAATACTGTCATCACTCAATCCCGGCTTGAGACCTATGGGAAAAGGTTCCACTCGAAACGGAGTCGCACGAGTGCGCCGTTGTTCCGCTACCGCCAACCCGTCCCTGATGACTTCGTTTAGCGTTGCCCGAAATGTTGCCTCACGGATCCGCGACTCCTCCTGGAGCCGATTCAACACGTCATCATCGAGCACGTCCGTTGTTCGCATCGTGTAAGTATGCAGTTTGGCATCCTTGATGCGACTCGGCCATGCACCTCACCCCGCCAACTCCTTCACCGCTCCCACCGCCTGATCGATCTGCGCCATCGTGTTGTAAATGTGCGGCGAAAATCGAATTCCCTCGCTATCGCCCGACGGTGTGGACGATGTCGCCAGCCGGTGCCGATTCCACAACTCCGCATACACCTTCGCGGTCGGCATATTGGTCAACCGGAATTTCACTACCCCACCGGACAACTCCGCCTCGCGGTTTGTCTTCACAACAACATTCGGAACCGCCGCCAGCGCGCCCTTCGCCCGAGTCGCCAGCGCCCGCATCCGGGCTTCCACATTCGCCATCCCAATCAGGTTCACAAAATCCAGCGATGCTTCCAGCGCCACCACTCGCGGATCGTCCCGCTGCCCCAGCACCTCCAGCTTGCGCGCTCCTTGCAAATGATCCGTCCAACCGGCCGTCACAATCGATGGCCACAGCTCCGGAATCCGCCCCTCACGCACATACAACAGCCCTGCTTCCAATGGCCCCATTAACCATTTGTGAGCGCTCGTCGCATAGGAGTCGCATCCGATTGCCGCCAGATTTACCTCCAGTGCGCCGAAGGTCTGCGCGCCATCCAAATGCATCCAGATCCCCCGCCTCCGCGCTGCGTCCGCGATCTGTTTCGCCGGATAGAGAACTCCCGTTGTACTCGTCAAATGGGTTATCGCAATCACCTTCGTCCGCGGCGTAATCGCCTTCACGATTCCCTCTATCAACTCATCGGCGCTCCTCGCCGGAACGGGCGTCGGTACGGACTTCACCACGAACCCGTCCCGCTTCGCCCGCACTTTCCAGGAGTCGTTATTCGAGGGGTGATTGTGGTCCGTGATGATCACCTCATCCCCCGCTTTCAAGTCGATACCCTTCACCACAATATTGCTGCCCTCGCTCGTATTGCGGGTGATCGCGATTTCATTCGCCCGGACGCGCAACATCTCCGCCGCCTTCGTGCGCAGCGACTCCCGCATCTCCACGTACTTGTCCCGGTTCTGAAACGACGGATTCGCGTGAAAATCCCGCAAATACTCGATGTGCCGGTCCATCACCGGCCGGGACGCGGGGCACACATTCGCCGCATTCAAGTAGATCAATTTCTCTTCCAGCGGAAATTGCCGCTGCACCATTCGCCAGTAGGATTCGTCTCCGGGTGTTGCCGCCGCCAGCCCTGTCGAGAAGGCGGTCCAGCTTGCGGGCAGCGCGAATGCGGACTTGAAAATGTCGCGGCGAGAGGGTGTCATTGCAGCATAGTACGACACGCTCTCCGGATTTGCTATTCTAAACCGCTTGAAAAGAGGAAATCCGAAAGGGGGCAGGACGGAAAGAACACTCAGGGGCGATGCTTTTTCCCAGACGTTTTTGCGAAAGACGTACGCGGAAAATTGAACATCAGCGCTGTAATTCAGGTGGGGCTGTCCTGGTCCGCGCAACGCGAAGCACTTTTTCGGATGACGCTCATCAGCGGTTCACGCAACCCGTAGCACATTCGCCGGGCAGCCCATTCAACACCGTGCAGCGTGGCCGTTTCGTGGACGTCTGCGCCGGATCGACCGCGCTTCGGCAGGATAGCCCGGAAATGCTCTAGCCCCGGATCGACTTTCGCCATCCTGAACCTGAAGCTTGCGGATGCGACCGCCAGCGGCGAGCACGGCACGTCGCAGTTGGCCGTGCGAAAACAGCAGCGCTTTAAGTTTTCCTGCGGTGATAAGTTTATGAGCAGTGCTTAGCCCAGCATTAAATGCTCACGCCTGCCCGCATGTTCGCCTTTTCTTCGCTATGCTGGTTCTTTGGTGAAGTCGTGCCCGGTTACGATCGCGGACGGAGATGAGAAGTGGTACAGACCAGATGTCAAAGCTGACGGGACGTTCCACTCGGCGCATTCGTTTTTCACGCATGTGGACGGGCATGCGGGCTGCGGCATGCCCGCCCACACGACGGACGGCGGCTTTCGAGGCGGTAGCCACAGGCAACATTTATCGTGGCAGCGGGTCACGGCTGAAAGGATCGATAAAGTATCGGCGGCAGGAATGGAAAGGTACCCGTAGAAATCCTGTTCAGCCAGTGGGCTACGTTATGATCGCTCGCATTGTGTTGAAATGTTTGGAGTGGAGCGCGCGCGTCAATCCGAGGTCAACGGAACTTTCACGAGTGAAGGGCGCGCCATGAAGGCGCCGGAATAATATGCCATCCTTCTACGAATTCTTCGCCGGAGGCGGTATGGCGCGAGCAGGCCTTGGCCCAGGATGGACCTGCTTGTTCGCCAACGATTACGACCATAAAAAAGGCCGCGTTTACACCTATAACTGGCGCGACAATGCTCTGAAGACGGCGGATGTGGGTTTATTGTCTACAAGAGATATCCCGGGCGAAGCTGACTTGGCGTGGGGTTCTTTTCCGTGTCAGGATCTTTCCTTGGCCGGCGGGGGCGCGGGCCTGAAAGGTGATCGGTCAGGCACATTCCGCCCGTTCTGGAAGTTGATGGAGGGGTTGGTTCAGGAAAATCGCGCGCCTCGCCTGATCGTTCTTGAGAACGTGTGCGGGACTCTGACATCCCACGAAGGAAAAGATTTTTCGACGATCTGCGGCGGCTTTGGACAGGCAGGCTACGCCGTGGGCGCCGTCGTAATCGACGCCGCGCTGTTCGTGCCGCAATCGCGCCCACGCCTGTTCGTAATCGGCGTCCGCAATGACGTAGAGATCCCGGCTCACCTGATGTCGGGCATGCCGGTCGCTCCGTGGCATACGGCAACCTTGAAAACTGCGCATGAAAAACTTTCCACCAAAACCAAAAAAGAATGGATTTGGTGGAATCTTCCGACGCCGCCCCGCCGTCAGGTAAACCTGGCTGAAGTGATCGAAGATTATCCGGCAACTGCCCGCTGGTTCAGCGCCGAGGAAACCTGGAACCTGCTCGAGATGATGAGCCCCATCAACCGGGCGAAAGTAACCGAGGCGAAACGGCAGGGACGCAGGATTGTCGGCGGCGTTTATAAAAGGACTCGCCCGGATGAAACCGGCGGGAAAGTTCAGCGGGCCGAAGTCCGCTTTGACGACATATCAGGATGCCTGCGGACGCCTGCGGGTGGATCAAGCCGGCAGGTGATCGTCATCGTCGATGGGCAGTCGGTCAAAGCGCGCCTGATTTCGAGCCGGGAGACGGCGCGGTTGATGGGGCTTCCGGACGATTACACGCTTCCTGAAAATTACAACGAAGCCTATCACCTGACGGGCGACGGCGTGGTCGTTCCGGTCGTGCGGCATCTGGCGGCCAATATCTTCGAAGCGGTTGTGTCCGCGCCGGTAAGGGCGACCGCTGCCGCATGAGCGTCATTCCCTGCCAGCAGAATCACGACCTGAAAAAACTAGTCCGCGACTATGTGGAAGCCCTGAAAATAGAAGGGCACAAGATCGGATCACACGGCCTGAGCGAGGAAGAATTCTATAACAGCGGCTTGTTACGCGCCTCCATAGAAAGCGCGCGCGGGCAATTCTCCGCCACGATGGGACCCAAGCGGGAATTCTGCCGCCATGTTCTAAACTACATGGAGGACCAGGGCTTCATCCAGGGCTGGGAATCGGCGGGCGAGTCAAACCGTCATGATTACGTGGTGCGTCTCAAATCGGGCAAGATCGGCGTCATCGAGTTGAAGGGTTGCCTTGACGGCAACAATACCAACATCTTCGAACGGCCCTCGCAGGCGCAGGAATTTGTTATCTGGAGCGTATGCACGAACCCTGGCTCCGATCCGCGATTGAACGCATGGTCTGGAATCCACACGCGCTTGAGCGCGGAAATGATCTCGCGCCAGCAACAGGTCGATGGGGTCATAATCTGGGATATGGTCTGCGGGACGATCGGCCGGCCTTGCCCAAAGCTGGTTTTCACGCCCGACCGCCTCACAGCCCTCGCCCACTACATGTTGCCGCCCGCCTGCATCTACGTGATGCCGCCGACCATCGCCAGTACGAGAAACAATCCAAAGCCCGTAGCGCAATCGCTCGATGATGTTCAATTGCTTAAGGCCTTTCACGAATGCTTCCATGGCATGGCTGAAGAGGTTAACTACGTCGATTTCGAGATCGAGCATCAAGGAGCGGAAACAGTGCGCCGTACCCGGATTCGCCGGGGAGGAGAAGTCGTGCGGGAATCGCAGCTCACCGCAATCCGTAGGTTGTGATGGAATCGCCGGATGCAAGGCGGCGGACCATGCAGGCGGTCAAGAGCGCGGATACCGGCCCGGAACTGATTGTGCGCAGGTATTTGCACCAGCGCGGTTACCGATACCGGCTGCATGGAAAACATTTGCCGGGCTGTCCTGACCTGGTGTTTTCCGGACGGCGGAAAGTCATCTTCGTGCATGGGTGTTTCTGGCACGGGCATGACTGCGCGCGGGGTTCCCGCGTGCCCGTAAACAACCGTAATTACTGGGTCGGGAAAGTGAGCCGCAACAAAGAACGTGACAACAAAGCTCACGCGATGCTGACGGAAATGGGCTGGAGTGTAGCATTGATCTGGGAATGCGAATTGAAGAACGCGGATGATTTATGGCAACGAATTTCACGATTTCTCGAATAGCGCCATCTCGCGCTCCTTGGGATCGGGGATGCCGTAGACCTCACGCCTCCAGGCATCCGGCTAAGCCGCCACATTCGCCGACAATCGTCTCCAGTTCGAACGCCAGCGCGAGAGAAAGCTAATCGTCCGTAAGTCCGGTCTCCGCACGTTTCTCCAACGTCGCGCGGCGTTCTCGAAGCTGCACCTGGCGCGCCGGAAGGCGGTGATGAGATTATCGGGTGATAACGCCGTCATGGTTCTGGAGACGGCGGTGGCGTGTCCAGCAAATGACCGCCCAAGTCATCGTCTCCCCCGCCAACGTCCTGCTCCTCGAGGAGCCCACCAATCACCTGGAAATCGAGGCCCGTCACGCGATCAAAGAAACACTAATCCAATACCCCGGCACCATTCTCTTCGTCAGTCATGACGACGCCTTTATCAACGCCGTCGCCTCACAAACTCTCCAAATCTAACCTTCGTCAAGGCCATGGCGCTGCCGTAAGTGTCCGGTACAATCACAATGAAACGGTTTCAATGCCTACAAACTTCGTCTCGCTGAATTGCAAAAACTGCGGAGGCAAACTGGAAGTCTATCCGGACATGGAGTACTTCGTTTGCGGCTCCTGTGGAAGCGCCATGTTAGCGCAAAGACACGCTGGAACCGTGGTTCTCAAGGCAGTCGCTGCCGCCATCGGCAAAGTACAAATCGGCACGGACAAAACTGCGGCTGAACCCGCACTCGTCCGCCTGCACAATGAACTTTCGGGTCTCCGGCCGGAGTACGTGAATACGGCATCGTGGATCAGGGTCCTTGGTCCGGGTCACGGCGATGGATTTCTGGACAAATTGTTTAACCTGCTTCTGGGCAAACCGAGCCGGGCCCCAATTCTTCGACTGCAGCGTATTCAGGAAAGAATTGTAGAGGTGGAACGGCAGATCGCTAAGAACCGTATGATCATCGACGGATGAGAAAGATGTAGGCAGACGCTCACGGCGCGTCCCGTAAAAAACCCATTGCAAGCATCCCCGCATTCAGAAAAGATGTGATCTATGCCTTCCAACATGATCGGCGCTTACGGCGAATGGGCCGCCGGAACCATGCAGGATCCCCCCCGCATGTCCTTCCGGCAGCTCATGTTCCAGAACGTGGAATCCTGGCGTCCCGCCGCTCGCGCCCGCTTTCGGGATACGCTGCTTGGACCGGGCCCGGCCCTCACTCCCTCCGCCGCCGTTCAGCATCAATTGCAGTTCGATGGACTCGACATCGAGCATCTGCAATGGCAGCTTCCCTTTGGCCCGCCAACCGAAGCCCTCGTCTTGAAACCTGCCGGAGCAAAGGGCAAACTGCCCGCCGTGGTCGCCCTTCACGATCACGGTGGCAACAAGTACTTCGGACTGCGAAAAATCACCCGCATGTCCAAGGATCCCCATCCCCTCATGGTTCAGCACCAGGAACGCTATTACTCCGGTCTAGCCTGGGCCAATGAACTCGCACGGCGGGGTTACGTCGTTCTAGTGCACGATACCTTTACGTTTGGAAGCCGCAGGGTACGGCTAGCCGATCTACCCGGTAACATCCGGAATAACCTCGTTGAAACCAATCCCGAGGCCAATGATGAAATCCAGCGCTACAATCAGTTTGCCGCCGCGCATGAGCATCTCATCGCGAAAAGCCTCTTCAGCGCCGGCATGACTTGGCCAGGTGTATTCGTCTACGACGATCAACGTGCCGTGGACTATCTCGTCTCCCGTGCCGATGTCGATTCCACTCGCGTCGGGTGCTGCGGCCTATCCGGAGGCGGCCTCCGCACCGTGATGCTGACCGGCGCCGATGAACGCATTCGCTGTTCCTGCTGCGTGGGAATGATGACCACGTGGCGGGACTACCTCCTCAACAAAAGTCACACCCATACATGGATGTGCTATGTGCCCGGTCTTCCCCGGGACCTGGACTATCCCGAAATTCTGGGCCTCGCCGCGCCCAATCCCGTATTGGTGCTGAATAACCGTCAAGACGCCTTATTTACACTCCCGGAAATGGAGCGCGCCGACGTCATCTTAACCGAGGTCTACAAAAAGGCCGGCGCTTCGGACAAATACAAAGCAAGTTTCCACGATGGCCCGCATAAGTTCGACGCCGCCATGCAAAAAGAGGCATTCGCCTGGTTCGACCGGTGGCTAATGGCCAGGTAGGTTTCAGGCCAACACCAACTCCGCGTTGGACTCCTGTAAAGCCGGAGTCAGGAACGACCAGCGGAAGCTCGCCGGCAGCGCCGCGGGTACCGAGATGACGGCACATGGCGAGTGATTGACTGTTCGGCTGATCCCCCGCAGGAATACACCGGAAATGCTCTGCGGTTCCGAGAGAAACAAGAGGTCCGCATCGCAGCGTGCAGCCATCCGGGGAAACTCTCGGGACGCCGAACCGGTCACTACTTCAATCTCGGGCGTGTGATGCCAATGGCAAAGCAGCCGCTCAATTCGCTTTACCGCTACCCCCCCGAGCCAGCGGTTCCGGGGTCACGGCCTGGGTCGCCATCGTACCTTCATGAATCGGAGGAATCACCGTTAACAGCCGCAGCCGTGCACCGATGCGCCCGGCAAAAGCCGCCGCGAGTTCCACATGGGTAACATCACAGTCCCAGCCGTCAATGCCCGCCGCGATCGTTCGGATCGGACGGCGAAAGTCGGCCTGCTCCAGGCCGCGGCTTGTCGTCCAGAGCGGGCACCTGCCGCGCCGCAAAAGTTCCGCGCGCAGCGAACGATGTAGCGGCCTCGGAATGCCGATGCGGTCCGAACCGGGCGCTACGACAATGTCGAAGTGCTCCTTGCGCGTCAACGCGCCCAGCGCCTCCGCCGGTGCGCCGTCCAGAGTGATGCGCCGGCAACTGGTGTAGTGGTCGGCCTCGGCGAAGAACGACTGTAGCTCCCGCTGGGCCGGGTGCGGCGCCGCGCCTGAGTGGGCGATCGTAATATCGATCCGGAATGCATCGGCACGCTGCGCGACCGCCCGAATGGCGCGGAAGCAGGAGTCGGAGAAATTAGTCGCGAAGAGGACTTTCAGGTCGTGCATGGGAGGGTTCCTTTCAATTGGGAAATCAGTACATGAAGCCGGCAACCGGATGGACTTCGGCCGGAATGTCTAGTTCGCCCAGGTGCTGGCGGAGGTCGATTTCAATCACCCGCGTGAGACTGGTCATCGGCGTGTCGTGGACCGTGTTCGCAAACGGAGTTTCAATGTCCCGGCCAATGGTGTCCAGCACGATGAACGCGAAGCTGACGAAGGTGGAGGCGATCGGCGTTGCCAGGCCGAGCCCCTCCACGAATCCGAGCGGTAGCAGCAGGCAGAAGAAGATGACCAGCAGGCGCGGGAAGTAGTCGTACTGGCGCGGCAGTGGAGTGTTGCGGATCCGCTCGGAGGACCCCTGGATGTTCGTCAGTTGCGTCAGCGTCTCGTCCAGAGAAGAGAAGCGGATAGAGTCGATCCAACCGTTTTCGAATGCCATTCTTATGTCATGCCCCATGCGCAGGATAATGGCGGCCGGCACATTTCGAAAGCGGCGCAGAGACCGCACCGTCGCTTCTGGGAGTAGCTTTCCGAGTTCTGGAAAAGGGTTCTGGCCGCGCAGATGGCACCGCAACGCGTAGACGAAAGCTATCTGTTGGTGAACGAGAGCGATTTGAAACTGGCGGACATCGAGTCCTGGGGAGGCGATCGATGTTCGCTCCCGGACTTGCCGCCGGGGCTGCGATTTTCGTCCTCGCCTGCCGCGCCAGCATCCGGGAAGAGGGGGCTTCCACTAATCCTTCGGCGCTTTTCGGCCGAATCCTATCCGAGTGATAGTGCCAGCCGTCACCGATGGAGACCCTCCCGGAAGATCTCATCTGGCCACGCCCGCCCACATGCTTCGGCACTCGCCAAGAATGACCCACCCGTGTTTACCAAGAGTTGACCACTAAGGCGCTCCTTTTTTCGTCCGTTCTAGCGCCGTACTCTGCCTTGTGGCGCGCGGCCGCGCCGCGCGGATGATTCTGTTGCCG
>Ga0335397_10012749_pt1 | contig 10275 bp, 11 predicted proteins | sample MAT04_FD_205740 | JGI IMG/M metagenome (GOLD analysis project Ga0335397, IMG submission 205740) | Freshwater microbial communities from Lake Fryxell liftoff mats and glacier meltwater in Antarctica - MAT-04 (spades assembly) (version 2) ...
GCTCGCATCGGCGACCTGCTCGGCGAGTGGCTGGCACCGCTGGCCGCCCACGACGGCGTGCACGAGATCCGCCGCATCGGCACGATGACCGGCATCGAGGTGAGGCCTGTCGATGGCATCGAGCGCACCGGGCACGAGGTCTGCCGTGTGATGCGGCGGAACGGAGTCCTCACCCGACCGCTCGGTGACGTCGTCGTCCTGATGCCGCCGCTGGCCATGGGCGAGGACGATCTGCGCACGATCGTTGACGTGTGCATCGACGCCGTGCACCAGGTGGTGCAGTGAGCGGCGCGCTTTCATGGCTCGACACGGTGCGTGATCAACGCGTCGCGGCGGGACTGCGTCGTTCGCTGCACGCGCGTGCGGCCGACGGAGACGGCCTGCTCGATCTGGCCTCCAACGACTATCTGGGCCTGACACGGCATCCCGCGGTGATCGAAGCCGCGGCAGCAGCAGCACGCACCTGGGGCACCGGCGCGACGGGCTCCCGACTGGTCACCGGCACCACGACGCTGCACGAGCATTTCGAGCGCGAGCTCGCCGACTTCGTCGGTGTCGAGGCCGCACTAGTCCTGTCATCGGGCTACATGGCAAACCTGGCGGCCATCACGGCACTGACCGAACCGGACTCACTGATCGTGTCGGATGAGCACAACCACGCCTCGATCATCGATGCGTGCCGGCTCTCGCGCGCCGACGTCGCGGTGTTCGCCCACCGCGACGCGCTCGCATTGCGAGCGGCGCTTGAGGACCGAACACACGAACGCGCCGTCGTCGTCACCGATGCGGTGTTCAGCGTCGATGGTGAGGCGGCGCATCTGTCCGAGGTGTTCGCCGAGGCCGCCCACCACCACGCCGCTGTGATCGTCGACGAGGCGCACTCCCTGGGCGTATGCGGCGAGGGCGGGCGGGGCCTTACCTCGCCGGTGAGCGGCAACGATCCCACCCACGTCATCACCGCTACGTTGTCGAAGGCGTTCGGCACGCAAGGCGGTGCGGTGCTCGGATCGCGTGCGGTGATCGACCACATCATCGACTCGGCCCGTCCGTTCATCTTCGACACCGGACTCTCACCGATGTGTGTGGCAGCAGCCCGCGCCGCTCTCATCGAAATCGTCAGCGATCCAGAACTTCCGGCGCGCGCTCGGGCCAACGCGCGTCACTTGGCGGAGCTGGCGTCTGCGATCGGCTTCGAAGTCTCCGAGCCCGACGCGGCCGTGGTGTCGATCGTCATTGAGAACCCGCTCGATGCGGTGCGTGCCCAACAGATCTGCGCCGAGCATCTCGTGCGAGTGGGCTGCTTTCGTCCGCCGTCCGTGCCGGATGGCCGATCCCGCCTGCGACTCACGGCGCGCGCCGATCTCAGCGAACCCGCGCTGGCCCAGGCCGCCGCCGCGCTGGCCGCAGTCGCCCATGCCGGGCTCGGGATCGATCAGGAGCCCAACGGCGCGCAAGGCGAACCGGCATGAGCCAAGTGCTCGTCGTGAGCGGCACCGGCACCGACGTCGGCAAGACGATCGTCACCGCAGCCATCGCCGCCAACGCGATGCGTGATGGGCGCAGCGTTGCGGTCGTCAAGCCCGGCCAGACCGGCGTCGGCCCGGACGATCCGGGCGACCTTGCCAGCGTCCGATCGCTGACGGCCTCGGTGCCCGATGCCGTCGGGCTGCTGAGCCTGCATGAATTCGTCCGCTACCCCGATCCTCTGGCTCCCGCCACCGCGGCGCGCACCAGCGGTCGGAGCGCCCTGCTGCTGCCGGAGGCCGTCGACGCCGTCAAGGCGTTGATGGCTCTCGACGACCTCGTCATCGTCGAGGGCGCTGGCGGATTGCTCGTGCGCTACAGCGATGACCCCGTGTGGACGATTGCGGATCTGGCCCGCGAACTTCATGCGCCCGTGCTCGTCGTGGTGCACGCGGCCCTCGGCACCCTGCATCACACAGCGTCCACGCTCGAGGCATTGAGCAACCGCTCGCTGGGGGCTGCCGGACTCGTGATCGGTTCGTGGCCGGATGATCCGGGCCTGGCCGAGCGCTCCAACCTCGTCGACCTGCCAAGGCTTGGCGCTCCCCTGGTCGGCGCGATGCGGACGGGCGCAGGCGACCTCGCTGGCCATGAGTTCGCCGACGCGGCCTCGTCCGGGTTGAGCCCGAGCCTGGGCGGCACCTTCGATGCGGCACACTTCACGCAGACCTACGAACCGGAGATCCCCCTGTGACGCAGACCGCCGACTCCCCCACTGTGATCGACCAGAGCGACATCCTGGCGATCGCCCGCGAGCAGGTTCTCGAGCGAGGCGTGGGCCTCTCGCCGGAGCAGGCGCTGCAGATCCTCACCCTCAGCGACGAACGCGTTTCCGACGCACTTGCGCTGGCCCATGAGGTGCGGATGCGCTGGTGCGGGCCCGAGGTCGAGGTCGAAGGCATCGTCTCGCTCAAGACAGGCGGCTGCCCCGAGGACTGCCACTTCTGTTCGCAGTCCGGGCTCTTCACCTCACCGGTCCGATCGGCCTGGCTCGACATCCCCTCATTGGTGAAGGCCGCGGTGCAGACGGCGGCCACCGGTGCCAGCGAGTTCTGCATCGTCGCCGCGGTGCGCGGCCCCGACGAGCGGCTCATGACCCAGTTGCGCGAAGGCGTCGCCGCCATCAAGGAGGCCGTCGACATCAACGTCGCCGCCTCGCTCGGAATCCTCACGCAGGAGCAGGTCGACGATCTGGTCGACATGGGCGTGCATCGCTACAACCACAACCTCGAGACCGCGGCGTCGTACTTCCCGCAGGTGGTCACCACACACTCGTGGGATGAGCGCTGGAGCACCCTTGAGCGGGTGCGGGCCTCGGGCATGGAGGTCTGCTGCGGCGGCATCATCGGCATGGGCGAAAGCCTCGAGCAGCGCGCTGAGTTCGCCGGCCAACTCGCCGAGCTCGAGCCGCACGAGGTGCCGTTGAACTTCTTCAATCCACGTCCAGGCACCCCGTTCGAAGACGTTCCGGTGCTAAGCAGCACCGACGCCCTGCTCGCGATCGCAGCGTTCCGCCTCACCCTGCCGCGAACGATCCTGCGCTTCGCCGGTGGCCGCGAGGTCACCCTCGGCGATCTAGGGACCCGCGATGGTCTGCTCGGTGGCATCAACGCCGTCATCGTGGGCAACTACCTCACCACGCTGGGGCGTCCGGCCACCGATGACATCGATCTGCTCGCTGAGTTGAAGATGCCGATCAAGGCCGTCGCCGACGCGCTGTGAGCATGCCCGTGATCGAGGGCGTGCCACTCGTCGTTCGGCTGGCCCGCCCGCAGGAGTACACGGCGGTAGGAGATCTGAGCCACCGCGCGTACGACGTCGCGGGGATCCTCGGCACCGACCCGAGCTACATCGACGACCTTCGCGATGCCGCCACGCGAGCACGCGAGAGCGACCTGTTCGTCGCGGTGATCGGTGACCGCGTGGTCGGTACCGCGACGTACTGCCCGCACGGCACCTCGCACGCCGAGATCAGTTCGGCCACCGAGGCGGAGTTCCGCATGCTGGGAGTCGAACCGGCGTTCAACGGTCGCGGCATCGGCCGCGCCCTGGTGGCGGCCTGCGAAGAACGCGCGAGGGCGGCGGGCCTGGAGCGGCTCGTGCTCTCGGTCATCACCCACAACGACAACGCTGCTCGGCTGTACGAGCACCTCGGATTCACCCGCGCCGTCGAGCGCGACTGGTCGCCGGTGCCGGGAGTCGACCTGCTCGTGTGGGAGAAGGCCCTATGACCGCCGACGTCGACCCCGCCAGGGCGGGCAGCGGTGACCAGGGCGGCGCGCACGACCCCATCGTGTGGTGCGACCGCTGCGGTGGCTCGTTGGCCGAGCGCGAGCACACCGAATGCGCGGAGTTCCGCGCCCTCGAACCGCCGCGCTACTGCTCACGCTGCCGACGTCGCATGGTGGTGCAGGTGCTGCCGGCCGGATGGTCGGCTCGGTGCAGCGCCCACGGCCCCACCTCGTAAACGTCACTTCACCTCGGCCATAGCGGAGGTGAAGTGACGTTTACGAGGTGAGGTCGACCTACTGGTAGGTGGGATCCAGCCAGGGACCGATCGAGCGCGAGCGAACCGGCTGCAGCAACCGCGGTTCCGACGCAAGCGGGAAGCCCTCACCCCAGTTGACGGGGTCGCCCTTCATCTCGACGGAGGCGTTGTCTGTGTACCAGTCGACGAGGTCGCCATCGCATCGCATGAGCCAGGTGCAGCCGGTGTCGAGGGCGGAGGTGAAGTCGCCGTGACGGATCAGTGCCGGGCGGAAGAAGTAGGTGCCTTCCCACATCTCGCCGTAGTTGTATTCGAACCCGCCGTCGAGGCAGTAGGCCTCTTCGTAGCAGGGGTGGTGCGCCAACGGGTGCTCCACCCAGCCGGGCTTGGCCTGGATGAGGCGCGTGTAGAAGCCGGTCTTCTCGTCGCGGTGCAGCATCTTGATCGACAGGCCGGGTACGGGGACGCCGCCGAGGTCGAAACGCATCGGGCTTCCGCCGGGGCCGGCGCCGGGTGCCACCGGGATCCACGGCATGGCCGAGGTGCTCACGACCGTCAGCTGCTGATCGGGCCGCACGCCTGAGGTTGACTGGTCGGCGATGTCGAAGCCCCAGTCGCCGTACTCGCGGAAGAACAGGATCTCGGTGCCGGCCTTGACCTTGATCTCGGGCGTCCACACTCCGGTGGGAGCCATCCAGTAGTCGCCCGGGCCCAGGAGCTGATCGCCGAGCTGAACCTGCCCCTTTTCGACCCACCACTCGGTCTCGGCATGGTGCACTCCGGCCGGGCGTCCCCAGTCGCTGGTGAACACGATCTTGGCCGAGGCCGAACCGTCCTCCTCGTCGTAGGACAGGTTCTTCTGCTTGGCCGTGCCCTCGGCATGCACGAACTCGGCCAGGTGCCAGATGTAGTCCCGCTGATCCACAATCTCTACGTGAGCCCGCACGACGCCTCCACAAGTGGTTTCTAAATGTCTGACATTTACTCTAACTCATGAATTTCCCTTCGGCAATCCAGGGGGCCAGGCCGCACTTCGAGGGCGCACGGACGATTTCTGCTGAGCTCAATCCACGCTTTCCAGGTTGCGGGCGCGGCGAACCCGGATGGCGTGGCCGGCGGTGGCGAGGGCGAATCCGAGGGCAAAAATAATGGTGGTCACGACGAGGTAGCCGATGGTCTCGCTCAACCAGTTCCAGTTCGGGTCCGAGAGGTCGCCGAACGCCTCCGTTGCCCCACGGGTGGCCTCGAGGACCAACTGCGCGGTCTGGAAGGTGAAGAGGTAGGTGAAAGCCAGGCCGAAGGCCACGTACGTCGCCAGCCGACTGCGCAGCAGCATCCCGAGCGGGAACGCCGCGATCGAAGCAAGAAGGATGAACATGGTGTTCTCGATTCCGTGAGGTAGTTGGGCGGGCGCTCCCAACCCTGCGGCGGCGCCGCTGTCCAGTCATCCGTGCGACCGCTTGCCGCTCCCGCGGATCATCCGTACGTGCAAGCACGTAGGCAGGACGGCCACGGACGCGCGAGACTGTGGCCGTGCATCCCCGGCTGACGTTGGCGCTCCTCACGGCGCTGACGGCCGTCTACGTCGTGTCCGCGGCGATCCTGGTCGTCGCCGCTCGGCCGGAACCGGCCGAAGTCGCTGGACGGGCGGCGCAAGCAGCGGTGGCAGGGACCGGCCTCGTGCTGGCGTGGCTGATCGCCCGGCGCGTGGTGACCAGCCAGGTACCCCCGGCACTGGCGAGCATCTCCGCTCTCGCCGTTCTGGTCCCGGTCGTTGAGGGCTGGGGCCGCTCTGCCGCCTCCGCCGATCCCTGGCCGGCAGCAGGCCTCGCCGAGCCGCTGGTACTCGCGATCTGGCCGTGGCAACTGCTCGGGTTTGTGCTTCTGCTGCTGGTGTTCCCCGCCGAGCCGCTGAAGCGGCCGGCGGCTGTCCGCGCTCTGGCTGCCATCGCGGCGGCACTGGTCCTGGTCCTCGTCGGCAACTGGGGCACAGAGACCAACGGTGAGTTCGCCGGGTGGCGGGTCCCGGTGGTGGTCTTGGGCCTGGCGGCACTGGTCGCAGCGGTGCTGCTGGCCACCTTCGATCTGGTCCGCCGCTCGCGTCGTGCCGGCCCCACCGGGCGGCAGCAGGCGCGCTGGCTGATGCTGGCCACAGGCACCGTGGTCCTGTTGATGGTGGGCAGTTGGTTGACCGTCCCGCAGCTAGTCCCGGCCGACGTCGGGTACGCCGCTTTCCTGGTGGCGATCTACGTCCTGGTGCCGGCGGCGGTCGCGGTCGCGGTCATCCGGCACGACCTGCTCGACATCGACCGACTGCTCAGTGACACGGTCGCCGTCGTTGCCACCTCCCTGGTGGCCGCACTGATCTGGGCGGGCACGGTGGTCGTGGTGCAGGGCGTCGTACGTGACGCCGCCGGATTCGAGACCGGGGCAGCCGCCTTCGCCACGGCACTGGTGCTGGTGCCGGCTTACCGCTGGGCGCACCGGTGGAGCGCGGCGGTCTTCGACCGCGAGCGCACCGTGCTCCTCGCGTCCGCCCGAGACTTCGCCGCAGACGTGCACCAGGGATCCCGGGAACCCGAGGAGGTGGAGGAGGTGCTGCGCCAGCTGCATCGCGACCCAGGCCTCCGGGTCGGGCTCGCCGTTCCGGGGCAGTCCGGCTTCGTCGACCCGTCCGGTGCGCCCGTCGACGTCCGGCCGGACGCGGTGCTGCGTGCGGGCGACTCGGTGATCGGTGCGGTCGAGCTGACACGTCCGAGCACGCGTCAGCGCCGGCTGGCGCAGGAGACCGCGAAAGCCTGCTGGAGCGCTTTCGAGAGCGCCCGGCTGCGGGTGGGCCTGCGGGCCGCGCTCGTCGAGGTGGCGCAGAGCAGAACCCGCTTGGAGGTGGCGGCCTCCGACGAGCGCAGGAGGCTCGAACGCGACCTGCACGACGGGGCCCAGCAGGCGTTGGTCGCCATCGGCATGCGGTTGCGGTCGGCCCAGTCCGGCCTATCCACCGGCTCGACCGAGCACGCTCACGTCGAGACCGCGATCGGTCAGCTCGGCGAGACCGTGGCAGAGCTGCGCCGAATCTCTCAAGGCGTCAGGCCGGCCCGGCTGGACGACGGCCTCGGGCCGGCCCTAGAAGCTCTGCGGGTCTCGACGCCAGTGCCGCTGACTCTGCGCGTCGATCCCGCCATCGACCAGGAGTCGCTCGCGGAGACCGTGGCGCAGGCGGCGTACTTCGTGGTCGCCGAGGCGGTCGCGAACGCGCTCAAGCACGCTCACGCCAGCGCCATCAGCGTCGAGGTCGACCGCGACGACGGTGTGCAGGTTCAGGTCACCGACGACGGCGTTGGCGGTGTCGACCCGCGCGAGGGATTGGTCGCGCTGCGGGACCGGGTGGCCTCGGTCGGGGGCACACTCGAGGTGGAGAGTCCGCCCGGAGGCGGAACCCGGGTGAGGGCGGTGCTCTGATGGACGTTGTGGTGGCCGAGGACAGCGTGCTGTTCCGCGAAGGCCTGGAGCGGATCCTGCGAGAAGCCGGCCATCAGGTCCGCGTCGTGCCCGACGGGGACGAGTTGATCGCAGAGGTTGGCCGGTCGCGGCCCGACCTGGTGATCACCGACATCCGGATGCCCACTGGGCTGCACGGAGACGGGGCCAGGGTCGCCTCCACGCTGCGGTCCGAGAACCCGACCCTGCCGGTGGTGCTCCTCTCCCAGCACGTCGAGCTCCGGCACTGCACCCACCTGCTGGGGCAGCCCGGGTTCGGTTACCTGCTCAAGGATCGGGTGCTTGCGCTCGATGAGTTCCTGGCCGCACTGGAATCAGTGGCGGCCGGGGGTACAGCGGTCGACCCGACGGTGGTCCGGTCGCTCGTTGCGGACTCGGCGCGGGCGTCCCGACTGGACGCGTTGAGTGCTCGCGAACGGCAGGTGCTCGCACTCGCGGCCGAGGGCCACACCAACGCCCGGATCGCCGCAGAGCTGGGGTGTGCCGAACGCACAGCGGAGAGTCACATGCGCTCGGTGTTCCAGAAGCTGGACCTGCTCGACGACGGTCTGACGCACCGGCGGGTACTAGCGGTTCTCGCCTTCCTCACGACCAATTGACCTGGCGCAGGTCAGGAGGTGAGCGCGATGGCGATGCTGGCAGTCGAAGCTGCCGCTGTTAGGCGACGAGGCCGAGGCGCCGCAGCTCGACCGTGAGGTCGTGCGGCGAGCTCGAGGCCATCATCGCGGCATCGAGCGAGACCACGCCGTCGCGGATCAGTCCCACGAGGTGCTGGTCGAAGGTCTGCATTCCGTAGAACCCGCCCTCCTGGATCAGCTGCGTGATGTCGGCGGTCTTCTCGGGGTCGGTGATGGCGTCGGAGATGCGGCCGGTGTTGACGCAGATCTCCATCGAGACGCACCGCCCCAAGCCGTCGGCGCGAGGCACGAGGCGCTGGCAGATGATGCCGCGGAGCGCGCCGGCGAGCGAAAGCCGCACCTGCGTCTGCTCGTGCGGAGGGAAGAAGTCGATGATGCGGTTGATGGTCTCGGCCGCGTCTGTCGTGTGGAGTGTCGACATGACGAAGTGGCCGGTCTCAGCAGCAGCAAGGGCCGCCTTCACCGTCTCCATGTCGCGCATCTCGCCCACGAGAATCACGTCCGGGTCCTGGCGCATGGCCGCACGCAGCGCGACCGAGAAGTCCTCAGTGTCGACGCGCACCTCGCGCTGGTTGATCATCGCGAGCTTGTCGTGATGCAGAACCTCGATCGGGTCCTCGATCGTCACGATGTGAACCTCGCGGTTCTCGTTGATGTGATCGACCATTCCGGCAAGCGTGGTGGTCTTGCCGGAACCGGTGGGACCGGTCACGAGTACGAGCCCGCGAGGCTCAAGCGCGAGCGCCTCAAGAACGGGGGGCAGGCCCAGGTCGACCAGCGGGATCGCGCCCACGCTCACGCGACGGAACACCAGGCCGGCCGAGCCACGGCTGCGGAAGGCGTTCACACGGAAGCGGCCAAGGCCGGGAAGCGAATAGGCGAAGTCAGCCTCGTTGCTCTTGCGGAACTCCTCGATCAGGTCGCCTCGCAGCACCTGCTGGACCATGCCCTCGGTGTCGGCCGGCGTCAGATCGGGCGCCTGAAGACGTCGTAGGCGGCCATCGATGCGGACCCGCGGCGGCGAACCCGTCTTGCAGTGCAGGTCCGACCCGCCGCTCTCCACTAGGGCGCGCAGGAACGGCTCGATCGATTGAGTCGGGTTCCCTGTCACACCTCAAGGGTCGGCAGGTCATGGGCCAGGCTTAACCACCAAAGGGACACGAAACGACCAAGGCCGCCGGACGCCCGAAATGAGCGCTTTCGCCAGGTCAGTCGATGACGACGACGATGTCGCCTTCCTGGACGACGTCGCCCTCCTGGACGTGGACGGCGCTCACGGTGCCGCCGAACTCGACGAGCATGGGGATCTCCATCTTCATCGACTCCAGCAGGACCACCATGTCGCCCGGTTCGACCACGTCGCCCACGGCGACGACCACGCGCGCGATGTTGGCCACCAGCTCGGCTCGTACCTGCTCCGCCACCGGGCACCCCATCCGTGCGATCGACGCAGAACTGATGCCGTCTGCGCTCGATCCGAATCCAACCACGCCCGATGGGCGAGCGGTCAGATCGCGAACGAGGTGTTGCGCTCGACGATGCGCGAGAGGGTCTCGACGACCTTGGGGTCGTAGTCGTACGCCATCCCTAGCCGCAGCCGTTCGAGCGCGTCGTAGCGGCGACCGCTCTCGACCGAACCGCCGACAAGGTCGTCAAAAGCGTTCACGGCGCGGATGATGCGGCTTCCCAGCGGAATGGTGACGTCCACGGCCTCATGCGGGCGACGGTAGGGATCGGCGATGTGGCGCACGATCATGGCGACGTCGTCGAGCACGCCTGTTTGCACGATGACATCTGCGCCCTTCTCCGCGATTTGTCGCTGCTCGTACGGCGCAGCCACCACCGTGGCGCCACCCGGGATCGGTGAGTCCAACGAGAGCTGCCCGATGTCGTGCATGAGGGCTGCGTACTCCAGGTCGAGGAGTTCACGTTCACCCATTCCCATCTCACGGCCCACAGCCAACGAGATATCGCACACACGTCGCGCGTGACCGGTCTCCGTGTAGCCGCCTACCTCAGTGACCCGGGAGAGCGCACGGATGGTTTGGCGGTAGGTGGCGCGGATCGTTGCGTAGCGCTTGAAGGCCACCTGCACGAGCACCATCTGGAAGGCGAAGACCGGCAACG
>Ga0335397_10012750_pt1 | contig 10274 bp, 9 predicted proteins | sample MAT04_FD_205740 | JGI IMG/M metagenome (GOLD analysis project Ga0335397, IMG submission 205740) | Freshwater microbial communities from Lake Fryxell liftoff mats and glacier meltwater in Antarctica - MAT-04 (spades assembly) (version 2) ...
GGATTCGCTTGCGCGCAGCATCGACAGCGCGGCCTTGATGCGTGAGCTTTCGAGCCTGTCGCGTCTGCACGACGATGCCGCACCAGGACCTGAGGGCCCCACACCCACGCACGCACCGGTCGTCACACGTCCGGTCACCAATGGCGCCGACAAGTCGAAGAAGAAGCGCGGAATCTTCGGCCGCTAGTTCTTTGCGCCGCTCGAGCTTGAACTAGTGGGCCCCGGACCCGCGAACCACGGCGAGCAATGTGCGCAGCAGGATCGCGACGTCGAGCGAGAGCGACCAGTTCTCGACGTAGTAGAGGTCGAGCCGGATCGCCTCTTCCCACGACTGCTCACCGCGTCCACTGACCTGCCACAGGCCAGTGATGCCTGGGCGCACGAGCATGCGTCGACGTACGTCGCCCTCGAACGATTCATCCGCAGCGGCCAGCGGCCTCGGCCCGACCAGCGACATGTCGCCGCGCAACACATTGAACAACTGCGGCAGCTCATCGATCGAGGCGCGGCGCAGGAATCGGCCCACGGGAGTGATGCGCGGGTCGTCGCGAATCTTAAAGAGCAGGCCGTCACCCTCGTTGTGCTGCTGCAGGGATGCCAGCCGTGATTCGGCGTCGACATACATCGAACGGAACTTCCAGCACGTAAAAGACCCACCGGCCTTCCCCGTGCGTTGCTGGCGGAAGAAGGCCGGGCCCTTGGTGCTCACCTTCACAAGTACGGCGGTAATCAGCAGCAGCGGCGAAAGCACGATCAACCCGCCGACGCTGCCGACGAGATCGACGGCTCGCTTCACCACGCGACGCCCACCGGTGAACTGCGGTTCGTCGACGTAGATCAGGGGCAGACCCGCGACCGGGCGCATCGTGATGCGCGGCCCCGCGACGTCGGCGATGGCAGGGGCGATTACCAGGTCGACGTTGCTTCCTTCGAGTGACCACGCGATGCGTCGCACGCGGTCGCTGCGGATTGCCATGCCTGCGGTGATCGCAACGGTGTCGGCACCGCATGCGCGAGCAGCGGCAACAACGTCGTCGACGGTGCCAGCCACCGCGATGCCATGCAGGCCTTCGAGTTGGGCTGACGTCGTGTCAGCCGCAGTCGTACTGAGGCAGGCGCCGACGACCGCGAAGCCGGCATGCGCGTCGAGGCGCATCTGGGCCGCCAGATCAGCCACTCCCTCGGCGTCTCCGATTGCGAGCACCCGGTGCAAATTCAGTCCCTCGCGACGCGCTGATTGCAATTTCAATCGCAACACGAACCTGATCACAATCAACAAAACGAATCCGAGCGGCAGCGCAACAGCGATGAATCCACGGGCCACTTCAAGCTTGAGCAGATACGACACGATTGCCACCGCGCCAAAGGTTTGGAAGGTAGCCGAGGTGACCCGTCGGAACTCCTCAGTGCCGATGCCCAGCAACCGCGGCTCGTAGACCCGGGTGTAGGCGAGCATCCCCATCCACGCGCCGAGAAGAAGGGCAGCAACTGCGCCGTAGCGCAGCGGCGAGGTGTCTCCCACATCTCCGAAGCGAAAGAAGTAGGCCACCACCAAGGAGAACCCGACGACCACGACGTCGGCGAGCACCAGCTCGATGGCTCGCGAGCGCTGCCAGGCCGTCGACGCCTCGACCGTGACGCCACTAGAAAGCTCGATGTCGGCTCCCCGAGCAGGCTGGACGGCGTCCGGACGGATCGAGCCATCGCGTGACTCGTGCTCCACGTCCCACACCCTCACGGCCGAAGTTCTTCGCGCACCCTATGCGGCCCGCAGGTCCACGACCTGCCGTTGCCGATCATTCACCCCGGCGCGCGTAGTCGATGGCCTAGCGTGGTCTGGCACTCCCCACCAGAAACACGACACAGCGACCACGCCCACAGGAGCCGCATGAGCAGCCCGACTCCGCAGCGCGCAGTCCCGGTGCTCTCTTGCGCAGGCGTGCCGATCGCCGCAATCGGTCCGATGGACGCGGTGAGCCTGCTGCTCCAGAAGACGGAAACCACGCGGGCCACCGGGGCCGGCTACGAGGTGCACTTGTGCAACACCTACACCTTGGCGTTGGCCGACTCTGACGATGGCTATCGGCACCTGCTGCAGGATGCCGACCTCAACCTGGCCGACGGCACGCCGATCGTGTGGGCCAATCGCGTCATGCATCGAGGGGCCAGCGCGCCCCACGACCGGGTTCGCGGACCGAGCCTGTTCGCCGACGTCCTGGAAGCAGGTCAGCGCCAAATGGTCCGGCACTACTTGCTCGGATCAACCCCCGACACGTTGGATGCACTGCGGGCCCAAATCGCACGACGCTTTCCCGATGCCCTCTTGGTGGGAGCCGAGTCGCCGCCGTTCCGACCGCTCTCCGATGACGAACGCACTGAACAAAACCGCCGCATCGCTGAGTCGGGCGCCCAAATCGTGTGGGTGGGCTTGGGCACTCCGAAACAGGACTACGAGTGCGCACTTCTGGCCGACCAGCTGCCCGTCGTGGCGGTCGCTGTTGGCGCTGCGTTCGACTTCGTGGCTGGCACGATCGATGAAGCGCCGGTCTGGATGCAAGAACGCGGCCTCGAGTGGGCCCACCGGTTCGCCACCGAACCAAAGCGGTTGTGGCGCCGCTATCTGATCGGTGGACCGCGCTTCTTGAAGGCTGTCATCGTCAGGCGCGAACGATGAAGGTGCTCGTCGCGCACAACCGATACCGCAGCGATGCCCCCTCTGGCGAAAACATCGTCGTCGATCACGAGATTGACGTACTGCGCGCGAACGGTGTCGATATCGTCCCCTTGATTCGCGAGAGCGACTCCATCGCTGGGCTCTCGGCGATGAACAAGATCGGAGTCGTGCTCGGACCGGTACGAAATCCCCAAGGGGTCCACGACTTTCGCGAGCTACTCGCGTCACAACGCCCCGATGTCGTACACGTGCACAATGTGTATCCGTTGCTCAGTCCATGGATCGTGCGCGAGGCCAAGGCGCAGAACATCCCCGTCGTCATGACGGTGCACAATTTTCGCCTTGACTGCGTCGCTGGCACCTACCTTCGCGACGGCAAAGTGTGCACCGAGTGTGCAGGGCTCACGATCGCGCTACCGGCGCTGCGTCACGGTTGCTACCGCGGCTCGCACTTGCAGTCGGTGCCGATGGTCGTCGGTCGATCGGTGCACAAGCGAACGTGGGCTTCGGTCGACCGATTCCTGGCACTCACAAGCTTCCACGCTCAATACCTTCGCCAGATCGGCATCGCCGAAGACCACATCGTCATCCGGCCCACGAGCGTGGCCGACCCTGGCGAGCCGTCGCCGCCCGGACGCGACTTCTTGTTTGTCGGCCGGCTCGGGCCGGAGAAGGGTGTCGACACCCTGCTCGATGCCTGGTCACGATCCAGCGCTTCCGGCAACGGGCGTCTTCTACACCTCGTTGGCGACGGCGAACTCAGATCGCGCGCAGAGCAAGCGGCTGCACTCGACACCTCGATCAGAGTTCACGGTCAGTTGTCCGCCGAAGGCGTCAAGACGCTGATGAACTCGTGCGGCCCAGTGGTGATTCCCTCCACGTGGTTCGAGGGGTTGCCTCGCGTGCTCGTGGAAGCTCTGGCGATGGGCCGGCCGCCCCTGGTTAGCAGCATCGGCGGCCTCGAAGCGATCGTCACCGAGGCGATCGGGTGGCAATCGCCGGCTGGCCATGCGATCGAGTTGGCCGCCGCTCTCAGTGCGCTCGACGATGCGGCCATTGCCACCAAGGGACTGGCAGCGCGTGCGGCCTATCTTCGGGAGTTCGACGAGCGCGTCACCACACCTCAGTTGATGAACGTGTACACCGAGCTCGCCCCAGCGGCGTTGACCAGCTAGGTGCGACCACCGGAACGCGGTGACACGCGCAGGCCTCGCTGTTGCGCACCGATCACCAAGCGGTACTTGGCGTAGCGCAGCGAGTTCGCGACTCCAGGCGACGCAGGCAATGGCATTCCCACCGCTCGCGCAAAGAACGAGTGGTCTCGTGTCCACGCTCGATGATCAAGGGTGCGGAAGGCGTACTCCACCACGTCGGCCTCAACCGCCCCGAAGGTGGTGGAGGACCGCATTCGGTAGTACAACTCGAAATCTTCGACCCGTGCAAAGTCCTCGTTGAGGCCGCCTGCCGCCAGGAACCATTCCCTGCGGAACATGGCGCCGGCATGCGCGATCGGCATCCGGCCTCGATCCAGTTCCTTGAGGATGGCGTCGTGATTCGTCGGGAAGCGCAACTGCCAACGATGGCGGCCCTCATGAGCCGCCATCTGTCCTCCGACAACATCGGTTTCCGGATGGGCCGCGAAGTGGCCAAGCTGAGCGGCCCACCGCGCCGACAACGAAACATCGTCGGCGTCGGCCACCGCGACATAAGCGCCCGTCGCGGCTCGGACCCCCATGTTGAAGGCGCGCGGGCGACCGAGCCGGCCCGGCTGCAGAAGCACCACACGGCCATCACCCATCGCCGTGACCAGTTCGGCAGTGCCATCAGTTGAGCCATCGTCGACAACCACGATCTGAAGGTCAGACGGACCGTCCGCGAGCAAAGAACCCAATGCCGCTTCGATGGTGGCTGTCGCGTTGTACGCCGTCATCACGGCGGAGACTCGATTCATTCCTTCGGGGTTCGCCGCGCGATGCTGGCCGCCAGATGCCGAGCACGCCGCTCGCTGGAGAGCAAGCCGGTCACAAGCACATCGACCACTTCATTGCCGCCGACCAGAAGGTCATGCCGCTTGCGCATTTGACGCGTCTCGTGAACGAACCGATCGGCACGGCCTCCGTAGGAGACACCACCGCTGAGGAACTCGGCGAGAATCTCGCCAATCACATGCGGTTCGGCAAGCAGTGCTGCGCGGAGCATGAACTCCTGGTCTCCCGCAATACCGAACGAAGCGTCATAGCCACCAATCGCCTCGGTCAACGACCTCGTGAAGTAGGCCGCTTGGTGCGGGATCCCACGCAGCCCGAAACGCAGATTCGCTAGCGAGAATGGTGCTTGCACGTGGAAGCCGACGACTGATCCATCGGGATCCACGATGCGGCTCGCTCCGTACGCCCAATCCCAACCAAAATTCTCTTGGTCGCATCGAACGGTTTCGAGCACATCCGGCGAGGCGAACCGATCGCCACCATTCATGAACACGATGAGATCGCCAGTAGCTTGAGACATGCCCTTGTTCATCGCGTCATAGATGCCAGAGTCGGACTCCGAACGCCAAACTAACCGCGGCTCGTCGAGGGATGCCAGCCAATCGACGGTGTCATCTGTGCTAGCGCCATCGACCACGACCCACTCGAAGGCGCCATTTGTCTGGACGCGCAAGCTGTCCCACGTCGACTGGAGCCCTACGAGGTCATTGCGCGTGATGGTGACGACCGAGAATCGCGGTCGCGACTGGGGCACATCGGGCCCCGACTCCGAGGTCACGAGATCAACCATTGGAACAATCTACGACCACGAACCAGCTCGCGACCCTCACCGCCAGGTGTCCGTCTTGTCGTCATACAGGAGCAGTTCTTTCCGGTTCAGGCGCTTCTTCAGGCCGACGGGTGCTCGCCAGGCCCAGCGGTCGAAGCTGGTGCGCAGGTAGTCGCTCGCTCGTGGCCGATCGGCGATCTCCTTCATCTCTGCCAGGTAGTCATCAACCTGGTCAGAGAGGTGGTCACCGTGGTGACGAAAACCACCGAGCAACGCGTCGACGACGTAGAGCGAGGCGTGCTGCGCAAACGTGTGCCAGAGGTAGAAATCACCCGCCAACTTGGCGCGCGCCAGTCGATCAAGATCCACATGGCCCAGAAGCTCACCGGTCCAGAACGTCGACTCCTGCTGAATGATCGGCAACCTGATCGCGTGGAATCCGGCACGGATCGCGCGGCGGCTGTAGCGGTACGGCAGCACCACACCGACCCCCGCTCCCCCTGCGGTGAAGTGCACGTTGTAGCCGCACACCCACTGCACCTCGCCGGAGGACATCACATTCGTCAACACATCGAAGGCGCCATCAAACAACAGGTCACCGGCATTGATGTAGCCGCAGATCTCACCGGTACGCGAGGCGAAGCCCTGAGCCACCGCGTCGTAAACGCCACCATCTGGTTGAGAGATGATCTCGATCGCATCGCCGCCAGCCGCGCGCGCACGCTCGACCGTGGCATCACTTGATGCTCCATCGAGAACCGTGTAGTCGAGACGCACCCGACCTTCAAGAACGGCACGCTGCCGCACCACCGAGAGCACTGTGTCAGAAATCCAGTCCTCACCGTTGCGGACCGGAGTCAAGATCCTGATGACCGGCTTGTCGGTCGGCGTCTCAGTCATTACGAACCGACATACAGCGACCATCCGAGTGTGACGACCCAGAGCGCACCCATGGCAAGCAGCAGCCGGTCGCCAAGGATCGTCTCTTCAGGTTCGCCAGCCTCACCGAGGTCAACGTCGCGGGCGTACACGAGCAAGGCCAATGTGAAGGGCACAAGGGAAAGCAACGCCCATCCGGTCGAACCACGCGGAACGGTGATGACCCAGAGGCCGTAGACCATCACCGTCACTGCTGCCGCAACAGTCCACACAAAGCGCAGGTAGGGCGCGGTGTATTCGTTCAGCGTGTGACGAGTCACCCCCACCTCCATCACTCCGTGCTCGGCGCTCACGAGCTCGGAGTAACGCTTGCCGGCAACGACGAAGAGCGACCCGAAGCCGGCCACCAGCAGGAACCAGTCACTGATGGGAATGTCGGTCGCCGCACCACCGGCCAACGCGCGCAAAAGGAAGCCTGAAGCGACGACCGCGATGTCAAGCACCGCCTGTTCTTTCAGCCAGTAGACGTAAGCCACCTGGAGCCCGAGGTAGACGACCAGCACCCACGTGAGGTCGGGGTTGGCCACCAGCGACAACGCGAGCGACGCGGCGAGCAGGAACACTGCGGTAACCACCGCCGTGCGGGCCGAGACCTCGCCCGAAGCGATGGGACGTCGGTTCTTGGTCGGGTGAAGCCGGTCGCGTTCGGCATCCCGAACATCGTTGAGCAGGTACACGCCACTCGCGGCCAGGCAGTAGCACACGAAAGCAACGGCAACATTGAGAAGCACGCCCGCCTCGAAGAGCCGGCTAGCAGCAAACGGAGCCGCCACCACCAGGACGTTCTTCGCCCACTGCTTGGGACGCATGGCCCGCAGCAAGGCTCGTAAGCTGGACAGCACTTCTCCCTGGGCTTTGTAATGGTGCTCCCGGCCGACTGAGGCGCGGCTCGGGCTCGCCATACAGTACGGGGATGCCCGGTCTCCATGCCTTAAACGCGTCCTTTCGACGCACGCGGCTGACCGGTTGGGGTCACACCAGTCCATCCGTGGGCTCTCTCGTTCCGGTGGACGTCGAGCAGGACGCCGCGAGCATCGTGAGCAGCAACCCCGTTCGCGGAGTCATCGCGCGCGGCCTAGGTCGTAGTTACGGTGACGCCGCCCAAAACGGCGGGGGCTCCACGCTCGACATGACCACCTTCGATCGGGTCCTGGACTTCGACCCCGCCTCTGGCATTGTCGAAGTCGAAGCTGGCGTCTCGCTCAATACGCTCATCCAGCGCTTCCTCCCACTGGGGTGGTTCATCCCCGTGAGCCCCGGCACACGCGCCGTCACTGTCGGTGGCGCAATTGCGGCCGACGTACACGGCAAGAACCATCACCGGGTCGGCAGCTTCGGAGAGCACATTCGCTCCCTCGACCTGCTCACCGGCGATGGCCGACTCCTTCACCTGACGCCAGAGGCCACCCCGGCTGAGTTCTGGGCCACCGTCGGGGGAATGGGACTCACGGGCGCAGTCATGCGAGCCACCATCGCACTCACCGCTGTCCCTTCGTCCTTCGTATCAGTGGGCACGCGCAGGGCCGAAGACCTCGATGCACTGATGGCGCTTCAAGTCGAAATGGATGCCGAACACCCTTACTCGGTGGCGTGGATCGACTGTTTGAGCAAGGGCGCTCGATTGGGCCGAGGTGTGCTGACCGTTGGACGTTTCGCCGAACTCGACGAACTGCTCCCCTCGCAGGCTCTGGACCCGCACACCATTCCGGGCGAACCGCTGATCGAAGCCCCCCGCTACCTGCCGAACGGTCTGCTCAATCGCTGGACCGTCGCCGCGTTCAACGAAATGTGGTTCCGCAAGGCTCCGCGATCGCGCGACGCCGAGATCCAGTCGATGTCTCGCTTCTTCCATCCGCTGGACGGCATCGGCGGCTGGAACCGCATGTACGGGTCAAACGGCTTCCTGCAGTACCAGTTCGTCGTGCCCGATGCCCGCGCCGACGTCGTACGGCTGGCGATCGAAGAGCTTTCCTCCATCGGAGCCGCCTCCTTCCTTGCGGTCCTCAAACGGTTCGGGCCGCACAACCCCGCGCCCTTGTCGTTCCCCATCGCTGGCTGGACCCTCGCCCTCGACATCCCCGCAGGTGTCGATGGCCTGGCACCCACTCTCGACCGACTCGATGAGGCTGTCGCCGCCGCGGGTGGGCGCATCTACCTCGCCAAGGACTCGCGCATGCGTCCCGAACTTCTCGCCGCGATGTATCCACTTCTGACTGAGTGGCAGGACGTCCGCAGCGCACTAGATCCGAACGGCACCTTTCAATCCGACCTGGCCAGGAGGCTGACGCTGTGATCGATTCATTGGGGAACGCGCAGTCGATTCTTCTCGCTGGTGGCACGAGCGAGATCGGGCTTGCGCTCGTTCAAGAATTATCGTCCCCACGCCTAGATCGCGTAGTGCTTGCGGGCCGTAGCATCGAGGACTTGGACAAGGCCGGCGCCACTCTTTCGCGGTCGGCAGCAAGGATCGAAAGCGTCGCGCTCGACATCGAGCAGACGACCCACCATGACGCGCTGCTCGACGGGATCTTTGCGGCCGGCGACGTAGACGTCGCGATCATGGCGATCGGTGTGCTCGGCGAGCAGTCGAAGGACGAGCAAGATCCCGATGCGGTCGAGCACGTGCTGAAGGTGAACTTCACCGACTCAGCGACGCTTTGCCTGCGACTGTTCCAACGTCTCGCAGCTCAAGGCCACGGCACGCTGGTGGTGTTCAGCTCTGTTGCCGCTGTGCGCGCACGCCGCGCGAACTTCATCTACGGCGCAAGCAAGGCCGGGCTCGATGCATTCACTCAGGGACTGATCGAGATGGGTCGCGAGAACGGCGTCAATGTCGTGCTCGTGCGACCCGGATTCGTCCGCACCAAGATGACAGAGGGAATGCCCGAGGCCCCCTTCACCGTCGACGCGTCGGACGTTGCACACGACGTCGCGAACGCGATGCGCAAGGGACGCACCATCGTCTACAGTCCCGCACCGGTGGCCGCCGTTGCTGCCACCCTCAAGGTGCTTCCTCGCCCGGTCCTGCGAAAGATGCCCCGCTAACCAATGTGGGCGAGGCGTGTGAAGTCCACACCGCGCTTCTGGGCGGCAGCGACAGCACGAGCGAATTCGTTCGACAGACGAAGACTCGTTGACACGGAGATGTGTTGACCGTCGCGGTAGAACCAGTCGCGACCTTCGTTGGTTTGGCACACAGCTTGGCCGCAGATTTCCGAGCGGAGATCCAGAATCGAAGCCCCACCGATCGCGGCCGCACCCGCCTTCACCCCGTATGAAAGCAGTTGCTCCTTCGCGACGGCGTCAACGCTCCGTGATTGACCGCATCGCTCGGGCGTGCGTGTCAATACGGGCCGGATGCAGCTCTCGATCCTCCATGTCGGATCGAGCTTGTCGCCTGATCCGTAGAAACGTGGGATTGGCTGGACCAGGATCACTACGTGCCCTGCCTTCGTCAGCTCGCCCACCAAGGTGCCAAGGGAACGCTTCCACAACGCCGCCTTCTCATCCGGGCTGGACGCCCTTACTGAACCGTCCGAGCTGACCAGGACGAGTCCGTCGCCGGCGATGGCAAGGTCGGCAACATCCGAGATGACCACGACGCCCGGTGCCTGTTCGGTCAACCAACGCGTCGACTTCGTCACCCACGTGCGACAGGCCGTGTTCTCTGTTCCGTCGACGATTTGACGCGCCTCAACAAACTCGCAGCCGCTCATCGCCCCGACGACGAGCGGCGCGCCAGCCTTAGTCGAGACACCGATCATCGCTTCGCTGAACTGAGAGGCGTTCGAGTCACCCACGAGGTAGAGGGGCGTGCCAAGCGCCGAAGAGTTCCAGGTGCAGGAATCGACGGGTCGTCTATCCAGTGGCACCGGCGTCGTGCAGCCGATGGTGTCGGCCGCAT